>JAALOO010001900.1_pt1 | contig 12763 bp, 8 predicted proteins | sample 7257641 | NCBI WGS metagenome assembly JAALOO01 (sample SAMN14085613, study PRJNA598686) | mite metagenome | biome: ENVO:01001000; feature: ENVO:01001002; material: ENVO:01001226; isolation source: single female mite from University of Michigan culture on fish food culture... ... | reverse complement strand
TATGTTACCGTCTTAACATTTTATTATAAGACAAACAGAAGAAAGATGCATGAATTCGAAATGAAGCCGAGTGAATATAAAAGCTAATACTGTACAGTAAAACTTCCTCAAATAAAAAATGAAGTTTTTCCACCTCCCTCCTGTTAATTAAGTTCATCCAAATGCTTATTGATGTCGTTGCATATTTCAATAGTCTCCTTCGTAAAGACGCCCGCTTTGATGAACATCTGCGCTATATTTTCGATCTCCTGAATGAAGATTGCGCTCTTCCCCTTATTATTAAGCAGCTCTCGAAGAATGGTGAAGCACTGCTCAAAGGCCAGCTTACTGAGCTCCTTTCTCTCCGCGTCGTTGATGTACCGCTTATCCAGTTCCGGCTTCTTGTGCAGTACAATGGACATCTGAACCAGCTGTTGGTAGTCCTTGTCGGCGATGTGCGACCGAATGAGCATCGCCGTGGCGCGGTACATGTGCTGGTTAAAGTTGCCCGAGCGCTCAATCTCGTCCACCGGAATGCGCCAAATGTTGTTGAAGAAGTTGCCTGGCTTTCGATCATGAAAGAGCCCAGGAATGGCTTTGCCTTTGCTTCCCGCGCTCTCTGGATCAAACTGCAGATGAATTTCGTCGCGATTTTCCGGGCCCCCGAGAAGCAGTCCCTTGACGATGTTGTAATTACTGAAGACAAAGTACTCATCAGCCAGGCGGTAGTAGGACTTGTAGTGACCAGGGTATCGTGCGAGACACCGCTTCAGGGCAAAGGCGCACATGATGATCAGCTCATTGCGACTCTTGTTCACGTCAAACTTTGTCTCGCGTTCGCCCATCAGCGAAAGCAGGTCGCCCATCAGCTCGCTGATCGCCGGATCGACCATCTCACCGGAGGGAAGGAGCAGGGCGACAGCCGCCTCCTCCACTGCAGCCACTTTGGAGCCGCCCTTGCCGGCGCCTGACGCTCCTCCTCCTCCTCCCCCTCCGGCGGAGGACTTTTTGGATGAAGAGGAGGAAGAGGCTGCATGTCCGGCCGTGGATGGTATCGGCCTCCTCGAGACAAAGGGCGTCTTTGAGGCGCTCAGAAGGAACCACTTCACCTGTCTCATCATCCGCGCGGAGAACTTGCGATTGTGCAGCAGCCACTTGAGGACGGTGGCATGCGTGCGGTAGTACACTTCCAGCGCCTCCATTGCCAGGTACTGCGGACTGTAGTAGTTAATCTTCTTCGGGTAGGCGGCGCCGTCGATGTAGAGACAGAGGTCCGCCCACTGGTAGTACTGCAGCGTCTTCAGCAGGTTCTCCTTCTTCTTCTCGGAGACCTTGCCGAGCATGTAGTACGCCAGCCACAGCTCCTCGGCGTCCTTCTCCGAGTTTCGCACCATTTCAAAGCAGTGCTGCGCCTTCTCGAGCATCTCCTCCCGCTTGAACCGGACAGCGGAGGTGTCCAGCTGCCACTGGTACGTCTCGGCTGCCTTCACCAGTCGGCCCATGTTGCTGGCGATACTGTAGGCGGCAAAGCCAAACTCAATCCACAGCTTGCTGTTGCTTCCATCGAGCTTCATCGCCTGCTCGAAGCACTGCACCACGGCAAAGGCAGTTCGCTGGTACTTGGCCTCATTGGGGCGGACGCCCTCGATGAGCAGCTGATCGAGCTGGTAGTTGGTCGACAGGGCCAGACCGGCCCAGGCGTCAAAGCGGCGCGGGTTGTACGCAAGGTCAAAGATGTAGTACTTTCGGGCATTTGCAAAGTCGCGATTCTTAAAGTACCAGTCCGCCAGAAGGTAGTAGATGGTGGTGAGTATTCGAGGCGGTGTCTCCACCACATCCTCCTCACCCAGCACTTCCTCATCCTCCAGATTTACATCTTCACCGTTAAGGTAGTCCGTAATGCGAACGCTTCTCCTCAGCGGTTTCAACTCCCTCGGCACGAGGTGTTTGATGCGCAGAAAGAAGTCCCTCATGTCCGGGGTGATGCCCCGCTGTCGGGCGTTACTGTCAAACTCGGGCATGCTGTCCGTTGGCTCAGAGTAGACGTACACCTGCTCACAGTGCGCCCACTTCAGCTCAATATGCGGGGAGGTGTGCGTGCAACTTTGCGACTTCCTCGAGGGAAAGTTAAACAGACAGCTGAAAGCCGTCAGAACTTCGTCCTCCAGTTCATGCTCGATGAAGACTTTTAGCGAGACAAGAAGAAACTCGCCATCATTCGCCGTACAAACGCCCTTCCGACCAAGAACGAGGTGGCCCTTGGTGCACAGTTTGATGAGTGGGTTGTCCGCGGCACGGTAGTCCACACCCTCGGCGACCAGTGCCCAGTAGAGGATGAGCCAAGGAAGAGCGCCATGCTTGCAGTCATTCGCAGACGCCATCTTTGTCACCTTGCTAACGATCCTCGGCGACAGCTTTGCTCGATCGCCGTATCGGACACACTCGTAGATTGTCTTCAAGATGGTTTTGTGAGAGAGATCGGACCAGCTTTCAAACAGCTCGACGCCTTTCTGCCACATTTTGGCGCTGACAATCGCTTCGCAAAAATCGGCCTTTTCCTCAACTGTCAGTTCCGCTTCAGATTTCGAGAAAATGAGTTGAATTATCTCCAAGTAGTTTTTCTCAGAGGAAGATATCTCCGTAGCCTTTGGCATTGTCTGCATTTTCAAGACGGTATTGATGTACTCAGCATTGATAAGCAGATTGTTAGAGGCGACGACGGCCATTGCTGATGTCGAAGAGTTGGTTGCGGTAGATTTTCCAGTGGGGGCAGCATCTACACCCGGACCACTGTCACCTTCCATTGCCACATCTTCCGCGGGGGCGTTATCACATACATTTTCCTTTCCCTTGTCACCCGAGTTGATCAGATCAAGCGAGTACTCAAGCCAGTCGTTGTTGAACTCTTTTGTGCCGCGAAGAACCAGCAGGCGAACAATAAAGCTGAGGTACTCTTCCTGTGAAATAGGTGCATCTTTTCCTAACTTTTCAAGCATCATCGTGAGGAAAACAGCCTCCTCCTTGTCGTACTTGATCTCATTTGCGGTTAGACACGTCCAAATATGCGACAGGGTAATGTCTTTGCCAATTTCGCTTATACACGGCACAGGAAGTGGATGGACATCACTGCGAAAACAAGTTGTTAAAAACATGTCAAAGTTATTAAAACTTTCCTGCTTACCGGTAAATTTTGTACAGTTGACTGAACACTGGAGGTATAGAGATGTGCTTGATGGTGCTCAACTGATTGAGGAAGCAGTCTATGAGCTCGTAAATGTTCACAGGCCGAGAGCCGGTACTGAAGAGTCGTTCGAGGGAGTCAAGACACTGGTCGACAGCTTTACCATCAATGGCAGAGGCCGTTTTAGCAGCGGGGGTCTCAGGAAAGGGCGCACTGCTTGAATTGCTGCTGTTATTCTCCTTGTCGAGAGAGGAGTCCGCCTGGGAAGAGGGATTGACCGTTTTCAGGCTGCTTGGGAGCAGCTCATGGATACTTTCTAAAACACTCTGCTCGTCTTCAAGTTCGCGCGCTTTGCTGGACGTTTTGCTGTTCTTCCCTCTTACTGATCGTCGCTGTTCGACACACTCAAATAGGGATTTGCTAGAAGTAAGCTGGCTGCTGTTGCTGTTGTTATTTGAGTCGGAAGAGGGTTTTGATGAACCATTTGCTGGAGGAGCCTTATCTGACGCCACATTGGCGCTAACAGAGTTTTCTGTTTCAGCGCTCTTAACGTCGCGATTACTAATGTTGAGCATTATGGCCGTACCCACGTTTAAACTTTCTGAAAGAATAATCTCATGAAGAGCAAGAATCTTCTGACCGATATCTCCTGGCGTTCGGCATCGAAGTCGGTCAATATCAAGGCTCAACTTGCGTCGCTTTTTGGCTTTACTTTCTTCGTCTTCATTGTCAAGTAATCGTTTTGTTTGAATTTGCATCAGCTGACTGATCGTCTTTAAATATACCTCATCAAGCAGGTTTTCGTCTTCCGGTTGGTATTCGCCCCCATATTTGCTAAAGACGTAACCGAGGTAGTCCTTCATGTCATCGGCGATTCGGGGCATTAGGCGGATAGATTCATTAATAAGTATGATCGCTTTAAAGTAGTTTTCATCGAGCTGCAGTGCACGTATGCACATGTTCACACAGCTGTACAGTTCGTTGAGGATAAAGTAAATTTCCATCAGATTATCAATCACAGTGAAGTTGCTCTTGTTGATGTTATAAGCCTCCTCGAAGCATCTTTTTGACATGAGAAAGGACATCATTTCATTGTACTTGCGACCTGTTAGTAAAAGAACATTAAGAAATGACATTCAAATAACTTTAAAGTTAACAACGTTACCTGTGTTAATCCACAGATTTTGGTCTGAGCCATCTAGTTCTAAGGCGTCAAACAGGAGATCGAGATCGTTACTGAAGAGGCCGAGATGCTTGTAAGTCAGGTATTTCAGGCGGTTTCGCAGAACAGCGTCCTTCACTTTGGGAGTTTCATTCTCAAGTTCGCTTTTGAGTAAATGCAGTTTCTCAATGGCCGATTCAATCTTATTTTCAGAAGCATCCTTCAGAGCGCTAGTATACAGCTTATTGAGACCTTCTTCTTCGGCCTCTCGTGTCACCTGCTTCAACTCTGACCCGGAGTCATCGGAGCTATCGGAGCCATCATTGAGCGCCTTGATGCGGATCATGGCTGGCAATCGCTTGTTTGAGGTTTACAGCAACAAAATAGAAGCGTCATAAAAGAGCTGTTGGAGATGCGGTAGAATTTAAAGAAAATGGAGCCAAAACGATCAGCAGTCAAGAAGGGAGAAAAAATGAAAACAGAAAAATGCCGATACGTACTCTACGAGTGCTGCCATTCAGTCTGTCCGTCCAACTATTTTTACAAAGTGCTAACACGTTGGTTGCGATTTGCTCTCTCTTTCCGCTTCTCTCGCCTGATCGCCTGATTTTCGCAAATGGTAAGTGCTTGTATTTTCCTGGTCCCCCATTGGTGCCCGATTTTTATCGGGTCCCGACTGAGCTGTCAACTAAGTCAATGAATTGTTCTCGCTAATGCAGGCACCTCCGAAAGCCAAACCCGCCGCTGCTCCAGCGAAGGCCGCCAAGAAGGGCGCTCGCAAGCCGCTTCCCCGAGTCCTGAAGAAGTTGGTCGCCCACAAGACCACCCGCCACCTCTATGCGAAGCTCAAGCGCTCCGCCGCCAAGAGGAAGGTGGCCCCGGAGACGCTGCTGAAGAAGCCGGGCAAGTTTGTTGTCAAGAAGATCGGCGGTGACAAGAACGGCGGCACCCGAAAGGTGTTCGCCAAGAAGGCTCCCAAGTACTACCCGACCGAGCCGGTCTTCCGCAAGCGAAAGTCTGGTTCGGTGCCCTTCAAGGCGCACAAGCGTACTTTGAAGGCCGGTAAGTGCCGTCTTGCGTAACCCTAAGATCTTTGCCTTGTTTTACTTAGCACGTGTTTTCTTTTCTTTTCATCCACCACCAGGTCTTGAGCCAGGCAGGGTCCTCATCGTCCTCGCTGGTCGCCACCGTGGAAAGCGAGTCGTCTTTCTGAAGCAACTCGCCTCGGGTCTGCTCCTCGTCAACGGCCCCTTCACCGTGAACAAATGCCCGCTGCGCCGTATGCACCAGCAGTTCGTCATTGTGACCAGCACCAAGTTGGACGTCAGCAAGGTCCAGGTGCCTGCTCACGTGGACGACAAGTACTTCAAGGTGAAGAAGGAGCGCAAGTCGAAGAAGTCCGCCGACGGAAACGTCTTCGCTCAGGAGAAGAAGGCCTACAAGCCCGATGACCAGCGCAAGGCCGACCAGAAGGCGGTGGACAAGCAGCTGCTTGAGGTCATTCGAAAGAGCCCGCAGAAGAAGTTGCTCTTCTCCTACCTCGGATCCTACTTCCAGCTGAGAAACCGAATGCACCCCCATAAACTCAACTTTTAAAGATCAGCAAAATGAGGGAATAAATAAAAAAAGTGTCATCTGAAAATCTGTAATAAAAAGCGTTTTTCTAATATACCACACCACTTCCGCTGAGTTTGTGTGCACCTTTACTGAAATAATTGAAAAATTCTTTAATAATAGAACCATCATCAGAGCAGGTATTACATAGAAGGGAGAGAGAGAGGGAGTGTGTGTGCTTGATAGTGATGATTACAAAAAATTACTTAAAAGCTGAAGCGAATCAGCAGAGAGAATAATTGAAATTGAAATACAGTGTAGGGGAAGGGAGAAAGGGGAGAGAATGGAGAATATGCCGCCTTCTTTTGGCAACTACTCTCGAACGCTGACACTTTGCTGAGAAGCCTGCCGGTGGGCGCCGCCGCCACCACCGTGGCGCTTGTTATCATGGTAGTTCTGTCGGTTCTGGCGATCCCCTCGGTCTCCGTAGTTTCCGCGATCACCTCCTCCTCCTCGTCCTCCTCGGCCGCCACCCTGGCGGTTGCCTCCCTGGCGGCCGCCCTGGCGATTCTGGTAGTTCCGGTCGAAGCGACCGCCCTGGCTAAAGTGTCCCATGGGCGTCATCTTCAGCTCCCACAGTCGCTCATTGTAGTCGAGCATCATGTTGACCTTATCGGCCAGCTGCAGCGCCAGCGACTGAATCCTCGACGGCTCCGTTCGGTGCATGACCACAGTTCGCGTGGGCTCATCCAGAGAGGCCATCAGCTCCTCGCTGATGATCATCTTGCTAATCTGACTGTGCACGGTGGTCACCTCAATATCGAACATCTCCGCCAGCATGTCAATGGAGATGGAGTCGTAGACGAAGCTGTGATGAGGTGAGGTGAGAAAAGGTAGGTTTAAATTAGTAAAAACGGTATTCAAGGTCATCGGTAACTAACCTGTAGGTAAACAAATAGGTGCGCAGAGATTCCTCGCGTATCTTCAGCGACAGCATAGCGCGAACCTTGTCAGCGTTGAAGAAGTAGTTCCACACCTTAACGTTCATCTTCTCGTTGATGATAAACTCCTGGCACTGGCGCCAGTTGCCAACGCGCATTGCCTTTGAGGCGGCCACCACGTGCTCGCGCATCGCTTCCGGAACGCCCACTAGTGGCTGTTCCTCATTCTTTCGGAGCTGGTTGAAAAAGGAGCGACTAATGAGCTTCTTGCGAACGCTAAACTCATTCGAGGCGACATCGGGGATTTCCAGCAGCATCGAGGAGACGAGGTACACGCACTCAATCAGATCCACGTTGATGTGCTTGTGGTAGGGCACTTGGCAACGCTTCTCAAGCTTGGCCGTTTCGGGCGAACGCTCAACGGTCTTGTTGTTGAAGCCTAGGGAAAGGGAAAAAGAAGGGGAGATTAGGCAAAGTCTAACAGATTGAGAAAGGCAGACAAGTATAGCTCACCTCCTTGCGCGAGAAGCTCGCGTACGCGTCCCTTGAGGAGAATATCGAGAAGTGAAGAGTGTGCCTCGTAGATGTGGCCATGGCGGAAGGCGCACAGGCCCAGCTGGACGAGCGCCCGATTGTAGAGCACCTCCAGCTGAATGTCCTGCTTGTGCTGAATGATGGTCGAGGGGAGGCCACTCATGAGCATGAGATCGCGCGCCTCGAACCAGCAGTCGTGCAGTGCGTAGATGTACACCTGACAGAGGATGGCCAGCTTGCGGATGCGGTCAGTCTCGTCGTGCGTGTAGATGTACTTGCACAGGCGGTCCACTATTTCGAGGTTGTTCAGCTGCGAGTCGTCGGTCGTCTGTTCGGTGGCCTCGCTCTCCTTCGTGGACGGCAGGAGGTTGCCACGACGGCCGAGCTTGGTGACGCTCTCCCGTTCCGCCTCTCGCTTCTCGACAATCTTCGGGTCAAACTGGTAGTAGATGTAGTCGATGGTGAGAATGTAGACGCGGCAGAGGTCAGCAGGAGTGCCCTTCTCGCCCGTCTCAAGGTACTTCTGAGCAGTGCTGATAATCTCCATGACGCGCTTCTGGTCGCACAGTCGGTCAATGTACTCGGGCGAGTGGGCGTCAGCAACCTGCAGCATCTTTATGAACTCCTCGTCCATCTTCTCCACCCACGTGAGAAGGCAGCCCTGAACTTTGAAGGGCGCCGTCTGGAAGGACTCGGCCTCCTCGGAGATGGTCTCCGTCACCGTCAGCTCGGGCTCAGATTTGAGAAGTGTAAGCAGCAGCTCCATGTTGTCGAGGTACTTCTTCCAAACCTCCTGCTTCATGCAGCTGCTGGAGCCGTAGTCAGAGAGGGCCGACTGCAGTCCGAGGATAATCTTCACCTCGAGGGCAGTGCCAAAGTTGTTGGCTCGGCTAATGGTCAACAGCTCGTTGAGCATGTCCATCTGGTCGATGCGGTCGACGCGCTTCTTGCCGCGCATTCCCATAATCTCCACCAGCTTCTTCACCATTACTTGGACGTTAATCTCGGCATCCTTAGCGAACATCTTCGGCTTCTCCACCGAGGTTCCACCTCCCTCGACTCGCGTCCACTCACCTTCGTCATCCTTCACCTTTCGGCGGTCTTTCACTTCCTTCACCTTTTTCTCGCGCTTCTTGCTCTCCTTATCCTTGTCAGTGTCCTTCTTCAAGAACTTTGCCGCCAGGTTGCCGCCGTAGTCCTCGTCGTCAGAGGAGCTGGAATCGTCCGAGGACATGTCCCACATGCTGTCATCGTCGTCATCATCATCACTGCCCTCATCCTTTGATGTGATGCTGACAGTCTTTGTGCGGGCGGTGGTGGCATCGTCTTCCACAGACTTTGCTCGAGCACCCTCGCCGGGGGCGTCATCATCGGAATCGTCAGAGTCGCTAGCCTCGCCGTCTGTGTCCTTCTCCTCTTCAACGGCGTCAGGGTTCTCGCGGTAAGCTTTGATTTCCGTTTCAAAGTCCTTGTTGTATTTGCGCAGCTTCTGGCGCATTGTCGACAGTGACTTTGAGTTGTTCTTGTTCATGTTTTTGCGGTCTTCCCAGTTCTCATTGCAAAAGTCCTCCATCTCAGCTAGGGTCTTGATGTAAAACTTGGGCGGCTTTCCACCGTCCTCCCGAGAGACGGCGCCCTTTGCTTTCTGGTACGCCTTCGTCAGGTCTTCAAAGCAACTGAGCAGCTTCGAGACATCCTTGATCTTTTTGTGGTTTTTAATCAACTTGATAATGTTATTCAGTTCCTCGTAGTGCTTTTCTTTGGCGGTTCGCACCACGCGCTTGGTTTCCTCTTCGTCTTCGCTGAAGGAGTAGTTCCTGGAGATGTGAAAAGTATACTGTAAATACACACACACACACACTTTGACAGATAACAACAAAACTTACGCCTGAGCTGGTGCCTTGGCGGTGATCACCTCCTCCTCAGACTCCTCACTTTCCGACTCCGTGTCGGAGAGATGCTTGAAGAATCGTCCACTCATGATTCTAAAAAACAAATAAAGGCAAGTTAGAGGCAAAGAAAACGCCGGTTAGGCGCTGTCAGAAGACAGGCGCAATGTCTGAAAATGTGCGCCAATCGCCACTTTACTATCACAGTTTACTTACGGATAATCTTTGTCTTCAGTTGGCGGTGTATTTTCTTTCACTGATAAACAGGGTTTAGCGGGTAACAGAAGCAAATGATGCAAATAAGCAGCAGCAAATTGGATCGGGCAGAAAAAGAGTGCCGACACGCAGACAGGCAGAAATTGCAGCTGAAAAATCTCATGCCGTAGATTGTCGTAGATGACGGTACGGGAGCATCGGATGCTCGCGGTGGCGCCAGCTTCGGCTGACTCACAGTCCCAACTTTACCTTCGTTGCGCGCTGACAGTGGCAGCCAGTGCTACTGTCTCTAGTTCAACCAGGCTAGTTGGAAATACAGAATCAGTAGAAACTTTTTGCCGGTTCTTGCCTCTATTTGGCACCCAATTCGGTTGAAATAGTAGCGCACTTTCTGCTTCACACAGCAAAAGGAGGTGCCTGTTTTGTTGATGTGTAACTATTCAGTGCGCTGCAGTGCCTACTTTCCGCAGTGCATCTTTCCACGCCTTCTTCTGGCTCCTGCAGCGAATGACGTTCCCTAGGTAGAAATGGTGTTTACTATTTATTTATCTTTTTTGTGATTCTAAAAATCTTCGGGCGCCAGCCATTTTTAGCAGCACATGGTCGTATGATCGGGAGCATTAAAGATAATTCTCTTTCTCTAGACTTTCATCTTGAAACATGAATAGGTGCGCGGAGTCATTCTGAAGTTTCATTGACTGATTTTTCAATTTTACATTTGCAGAAAACGGTATTTCCAGGAGCTTGCTTTTAAAGAGAAAACACCAGTGGGCAAATTAAGGTGAGTTGCTTCAGATTCTCAAACACTTTTCTTGATTGTACAACTTATCGTGTGTATTTCAGCACTGAGCTTAGAAAAGCCCTCCATCTGGAAGACGATATGCTACCGGTGTGGATCTACAGAATGCGTATTCTCGGCTATCCACCCGCCTGGATGAAAGATGCGGAAATGTCGACACTAAACATCATCGACGGATCTGCTGGCCCATCAACAACTGACAACAGCAATACTCTGACTGAAGAAGGAGAAATCAAAGAGACGAAACTGCCCTCACAACAGTACAACAAAGACTCGCTAATCGAGTTTCCTGGTTTTAATGCACCTATTCCAGATAATGTCAAAGATGTAAGAATTGATGCTTTCAATTTGATAACATTTGAATTCAAATTCTCTTTTTGCACAGGACTGGCTAATTCTAGGTATGCCGCCACTTATTATGAATCAGCAGCTGAGTGAAGCTGTAAAATCAATGAAAATGATTGAACCTGTGCCGTACAAGCGATCGAAACTTGATATTTCAAGTAAGATAATCTGTGAAATCAAACATTGCCATAAACATAAAAAGTTTCATTTATTCTAGCTGGTTCCGGACGTTCGTCACCTGAAAGTGTTCAGCAAATGGATGCAGAGGAGAATGACATTTCTCTAGAGCAAGACTCGACTGCCGATGATAGTCTGGAAGTCAACGGTGAAAAGGATGAAAGCGGTGAATTATCCACTGTTGATGAAACAAACAGTGAATCCAAAACAAGCACTGAAGAAGTTCAAGAGGACAACAATGATAATTCCTCTTCTACTGGTGATCGCAAGGTCACTGTAATCTCCACATGTGCTCCATTGCCAAAGTCAATCAGGCCAAACCTGCCGCCAATGGCAAATTTTGCAGTTGGTATGGGCGAGCTGATCTACTTTGAGAATCTCCCCGACTCAACTGGAACGTACAGCGGAAAGTTAAAAGATTCTATTCTCAAGTGCAGAAAGCGATTTGAGAAGGAAAGTGAACCTGGTGAAACAGACTGAACTGCATTTATTATACACAATCATCACTAATTCTAAAGATCTTACCCCACTGATTTCAACCAACTGAACATTCTCTGAACATCATCATCATTTTAAGAGATTAAAAAGATTGAAACTTTATTCTTATATGGAAATGTTGCACAAAGTGCAAAACAAAGAGAATGAGTAACAGTTTGTTAGAACAATGACAAAATACTTTAGGTCGAGTTATCCGGTGGAAGTAGCTCATCACAGTGCCAAGTTGGGTCCATTGCCGCCATTGCCTCGACCGTTGGGTCCTTCTCCGTTCTTCTTATCAGTCGTATGTCGGCGGCGACGGCGAACATTCATCGGGAGGATGACCACCAACATTATCAAAGCGACAAACGCGACGCCGATGGTGACAAGGCTCGACGAAGGGTCAAGTCGCTCGCTGAGTGGTCCTTCTAAATAACGCAGATTGGTGAGAAATAGGAGAAGGAGTGAAAGAGTGGAGGACATTGAGGCTTACCATCGCGAGTGAAGCAGTGACTGTCGGTGCATTCCGTCTGGCTGTTGACGAAGTTGAGAATATGGCCAATTAGGGCCTGGGAGTTGAGGAGGTCCAAGCACTCGCAGGGGTCCATCATTTACAACACCCTTGTACGCCTGACGGAATGGAAAGAAGGATGGGAAAGAGAAGAGCGACTACAGTGCTCAAACGGCACTCCAAAAGGTAGCTGAAAAAAGCTGAAAATGCCAAACACGCACTCGGCTCACTCACTCTGCCTGTTCAGCTGGAGCGCAGCGAAAAAGAGTGGCGAAAGTGGAACGAGTCAACGGTGAGTGAAGGGAATGAGGGAAAAAGAGAGAAATTAAAGAACGACAAACGGTGGTTGGCAGAGTGGGAAAGCGGAGAAGAACGCATAGACGCACATCAGTTGCAGACGTGTGGCACAGTGTGTCAGACTTTACTCAATTAAAATGGTGGAGAGAAAGAGAGAGTACGGGCGAGAGTGATCAGAAGACAAGGCTGTCATCAAGCCTTTGGGATTTGGAAAAATGTCTGATGTACGGTAAGCTGGCTGAGGTGAAATTGTGAGTGGGCAAGTTCAATTACACTAGGGCTGTAGTAAAAGGTGATTTCTAAATTGTCTCGCAAAAACAGAATCCTAATTCATCCTTGGAAGAACCTGAAATCTGTGCTTCGAAAAAGAAAAAGAATTCGACGTTATCTGTTTTATCTTTTATACGCTGGCGCCCTCTACCGTATAGGTGAAGCATCTGTCAGTGTTTACTGCTCGAGCGAGGAGTCTTCGAGCGGAGTGCTTCTGACGGTCGGCCATCCTCAGGCGACGACGACCACGACCACTACGATCATCATCACCGCTGCCTCAGCTTCAGCTTCTGCTTCTGCTGATCTTGCCCTGAAGACTGCTGCACTGCGCTTCTTCTTCTTCTTCTTCGACTGCCTGCTGCCAGACGGCCACTGGACACCGACAGACAGCGCACAGAGAGGACAGCAGCCTCTCTCTCTCTCTCTCTCTC
>JAALOO010001899.1_pt1 | contig 12764 bp, 10 predicted proteins | sample 7257641 | NCBI WGS metagenome assembly JAALOO01 (sample SAMN14085613, study PRJNA598686) | mite metagenome | biome: ENVO:01001000; feature: ENVO:01001002; material: ENVO:01001226; isolation source: single female mite from University of Michigan culture on fish food culture... ... | reverse complement strand
AGAGAGAGAGAGAGAGAGAGAGAGAGAGAGAGAGAGAGAGAGAGAGAGAAATAAATATTCTGTGTCAATAAAGTGCGTGAGCCTGGAAAACTGTGGAATTGAATCGAACCAGGTCTCAATGGTGGTCAAATGGTAAAGCAATTTCAGTGCACGCAGGGGGAAAAGAAAAAGACAAAACGTTAATTTTATTTTGATGTTACTCTTATTCTTCCCCCTCTTTTCTTGATCATCATTACGGCTGATAGGTTTTTCTTTAATTTTCTTCTTCTCATTTTGGTACCTGTTTTTCCTCTCATCTATTTCAGTGCACTTTTTTGTTTTTTGTTGGTTTGTAATCTTTTTTACCGGTCAAAACTTAGTTTTTCGCCTGCTTAATAATTAATTTTTTTCGTACATGTTGTACATCTTAAATTGAAAAACCATACATCACCTGAACAAAAAGATAAAAAAATCGCTAAAAGTATTTGCCAGCAATTCGCAAAACTAATAATCATTACACAAATAAATGCCTGAGGATTGCAGTCTTTTAAAAAATTAAACGACAGTCCAACTTTTGAGCTGTGATTGTTGCTGTAAATGATGATGATTTAAACTTTTTAAATAGAGAGAAATACTGCTAAAGATTACTGCAGTAAAAAAGTATCGGCAAAAAAGCGAAAACGTCAATTTAAAAAATTTTATTTTTGCAAAAAACAGTCACAACAACACAAATGGCCAATGAACTCCTCACTTTATCATCATCTTTTTTGCAATTTTTTTGCGGCCATCATCACTGCACCAGGCAATTTAAAAAACGCCTGCCAAACGATGGTAAAAACTTCCTCTTTTTTGACAGAAGAAGAGAAAGAGACAGGATCGATTGATGATGCAATGATCTTCAAGACTGCATCAAAAAAATCGATCTGCATGTGCAGAGAAAATAGCTTGAAACTAAATTTTTGCCGTTGTTGTTGTCAGTGCGAGCAGACTAAATTCACTTTCGAAATTTTTTTGACGTGTCACTTTTTTTGCCTGATCGTTTGATGCACCTCACGAATCGCTGTCCTCCTCTTTTTTCTGCTCACTTGTCAATCTCTCAATGACAGCAGTGATTCTGGTTAGCATTCACAATAAAAGTGATGGGCTTTTATCTAAAAAACCTCAGCACATCAGCAGCAACAACAACAACTAATCGAATCCAATTACGCAAGTGAAAGTGTTTCTCCAGGTTTGAGCCAAGGTCTGACAGGTTTTCTGCCCTCAACTTTTTTTCCCGCCGTTTTAACCAGAATTTTAGTTAGCTGTTTAACGTCATCTTGTGAGCTCAAAAGAGAGTGAAACATCTCACATGATTTTAGCAAAAAAAATTAAAATTAAAACTTGTTTTGGCTTACACTAATTTGGGCACTTTAATTCACCGGTCATCATCCCAACAATTATCTTTCTCCCTCTCTCTCTCCCTCTCTCTCTCTCTCTCTCTTTCTCTCTCTCTCTCTCTCTGGTTGTGTGCCTTATGCAACAGTGTTAAAACTGAGTTACAGCTAATTTCGCCATTTATTTCCCAGTGACAGTGATTTATTTATTGGAAGCTAGCAAACGTGTGTTAACATGTGGCGTAGACATGAATGAAAAAGAAGAAGAAGGTTGCTTCTAATTTATGTAGATTGAAGGTGGTGGCAGCAGCAGCTATTAATGAAAGAGGAACACGCACGCACATCGTTTTAGTTGCAGTAAAAATTACTGACAACGAAATCACCGATTTCGGAAAGACAGATTTAGTTTAACAGCAGCATTTCCTAGAAAAAAAGGTAGAGGCAAAAGCGAGGGCTAATTAATTTACCCAAACTGACTGACTAAAACGAAGGTAAAAAAATCAAAAATTAAAAATTAAAAATCAAAGTTCTTTTTCATCTACATAAAATTAAATTTTAAAACCAGCCATTCGCTTGGTGATAAATTGCAATCTAATTAAGAGAAAAATGTAGGTAACTAAAACCTAAAACCAAGCAATAAACTTGCGTAAAAACAATAGAAAAAATTACCTTAGATGAGTGAAACAAATGAACTGTAAAGTGCTGTTTTTTCATGAGTCTCAAAAAAGATTTTTCGTACAAAGTAGTATTATGCACAAGATAGTAATGAAAAGGTGCTGATGAGGACTTTGCTCCTTCTTTGTAAAATTCCATTAGCATTCTACCAGCTTCATTATCAGAAGACTAAATTTTCAAGAAGGCAGCAGCAGCAAAAGCACCTCCAATCAAGAGGTTCAATTTCTCTGTTTTCTATTTTCTATTTGCTTTCTCTTCACTCAAATACTCTGTTCTTCATGTTTTTCAAAAAAAAACAGCAGAAGTGCCTAGACTTGGACTTGGGAGCGTAAAAAGCAGCAGTGTATTCAAGAGCAGTGGCAGCTCAAGTGGAAGCTGCAGATCTGTTTGTGTGCCTAAGTGTGAAGTGGTGATGATGAAAGAAGAAGTAAAAAGGAGAAAAAAGTAAAAAACAGAAGCAAGTGTGAAACCAAAATGGAAAGTGAAAGTGAAAGAAAAAACCTAGTGGCTGAAAAAACCGAGACGGTGTCCAAACTTAGCATCAAAAGGGCAACTTTTTTGGCACTTTTGTGCCATGTTAAAATCGTCTCCAACAGTAGCAGAAAAATCAGCAGCAAATGGACGTCAATTGAAGCGTGGCGCAATTGTGGCTGTGGTCTAGATGCAATTTAAATCCATTGCCAGTGTTTAAATGAATTGAGCAGTGAAAAAGTGAAAGTGAGAAAGAGCAAAAAAAGTAACAGCAAATTGCAATCAATTGCCTGCACTTTCTTCTTCTTCTCTTGGTCTACCCTCATCTTCGTTCTTTCTCTGTTTGAGCAAGTGTCGGTGACACACCACAACAGCTTAAAAGTAGTATTGGCAGTGAAAATCCTGTGGTAATAATCATTACCAGCACAAACCAAAGCTAGATGATGGTTGGAAATGGAACGGACAATAATACTCACAGTAGCCAAAATCAAAGTAGCTTTTTTTAGCGGTGGTAGTGGCTTAACCACAGAAAAATCGTTTAAAACTTTTTTCAATTTTTAAAACGCTGAATCTAATCATCAGTTTGCTTTTATTGCCACTGATTTTTAATTGAACTTTTTTCATTGAACAGTTTTTTGCTGTGGTTTACCAAAATTGGAAAACACAAGTCGCATCTTCAGCAGCAAACTTGAAAAAGCAATTGACACTGAACTTTGTCTTTTTCCTTTCAACTTCCAAAGACTGCCAAAGACTACTCTATAAATGGCAGGGAGCACTCTTGAGCAAATGAGAAAACACACACACACACATCTAAAGACACTTGTATAAGCAGTGCTTATAAAGTTGCAAATTAGTAGAACTGAAGATAATTGTTCCAGCACTGACTGACTGACCGACTGACTCCTCAATTAAAATTCGATCTGCACGTTCTTTTGTCTAATTACGCAGGTGAACACGTGTTGCAGGCTAAAACAACGTCTACTAAAATAGTACAGAGTAGTAGTACATCCCAATCACCGGGTTGACATCATCATCATCATCATCATCCTCATCATCGGGATTTTTTCCCTGACCAACTCCAAACTGTTCGAACTGTTCTTGTCTAAAGCACAAACTTTTGTTTTTTCTCCACTGTGTTTGTCTACGTTTCCTCTCCACTCTCTCTGAGTCAATAGGCGCAATGTCTACAGCATTCAGCCAGTTGTTGAGTAAGAAGAGTACACCAAGCTCGCACGGTTGTGATCTCACCACCAAAAAGAGAGAGAGAGAGAAAGAAGGAAAGAAAAAGTGAGAGAAAGTACCGGGCGTGGCTAGGCAAAGATCAGGCGACTTTGGTGCTGCTGCTGCTGCTGCTGATGTTGAGAGTTTGCTGGCAGACAAAACAAAACATTGAAAGAACGGAGAAAAATGAAAAATAAAAGCCAAGCAGCAATGCCGTAAAATACCGTGACGAGGAAAGGTTTTATTTGTTGATCATTCAGATCAGATCTGCTGAAATCGTTATGCAAAAATCCTGAAGAGGATGAGAATTATAAAGCAAAGAATAAAAAAAATCAAAATTTAAAAGTAAAACCAAAATAGCAAATCTGTGCTAATGCGCACTGATAATAATAAACGTTTATCAGCGACCTGAAAAACCCTCAATAAAAACCAAACAAAAAAGGCTATCAAAGTTTATAGAGATAAGCCAAATCTGCTATTGTGTGGCTTTTCAATCACTACAGTCAAAAAAAAGTTGAGCCAAAAACTACTACTCTATTTGCTAAAGCTTTACTAGCGAGCATTGCCCAAACGGAAGTTGCAAGCGGAAGTTGCTGCTGCTGCTGCAGTTGCTGCTACTGCACTGTTTACGACCAGGACAGGAAAACACGGCGAGTCAGGTGAGTTTGATCTCCTTTTTCCTCTTTTTTACTCTCGGACACGACATTGACCACAAACAGGGATAGAGTACAAAAAGAGAAAGAAAAAGAAAAAGAAAACAATGCAAAAATTAAAAACAAAAAGCAAAGCAGAAAGTGGAGAGCAGCAAAAGTTGACAGAAGTGGGCTGAGCTGCTCTTGGTAACCGGTCTCTCCTCTCGTTGGTGATATACAGGTGGTTGCAATACAGGCAGAGACAATGCAACTGGCTGAGATTGGAGGGAGAAAAGCAGCAGAAAGAGAGAAAACTAATCAAAGTGTAAACACACTGTCGGAGCATTGTCATTCTCTCTTACCTGCTCAAAAACCGAGCAGTCACCACACAACCTGACGGGAGAACCTGACTTTTCTTCCCCCAATTTTTTTCTTTCTCTCTTAGTCAGAGACGATTGCCCTTTTTGCCGAGCACCGTGAAAACGCCACCGCACTGTTCTGCTGCTGCTGCTGCTGCTGCTGCTGTTGCCCGGCGTTCAAGAGAGGAGGGGGAAAAGGAAAAAAAGTAGGCAAACAGAACAAGAGGAGAAAAAGTGGGGGAAGAAAAAGGAGAGAGAGAGAGAGAACAATGTGGTATGACTAGTTTGTAGAGTGCACTTTTTAGGAGAGCTGGAGAGTGAAACGATTGGAAAGAAGAAGAAAAGAGGTTGTGGCAGTAGTGGTGACAATTTGTCTACAATGTGTTCTCTCTCCATCGAAGCAGGATCGTAGCAGGATCTTTCTCGCCAACAACAAGCAATTTGTGTATGAGAAACTCGGTGTGAGTGAGAGAAAGAAATACTGTCTGATTTGAGAAAAAAGAGAAAGGAGTAAGACTGAAAAAAAGTGTGCACGCAAACAGCGCCGAACAGAAAAAACAGCACTAATCCCCGGCACTTCACTTTTTCCCCCTTCTTTTCTTAATCTTTTTTAGTAACAAAGTGCACTTGACAAACAAACAAACAGACAGCAAAAAACTTCTCACCAAGAAAGCAGCAACAAAATTAATATCTTTTTGTTGTTTTTTTCCAGCCTATCAGAGTTCAGCAATTATCCCCTTTTTAATTTATCGTCATCATCATCCTTCGATCATCATCTTTTGATCATCCAATCAGCCAATCACTCTCCCCAGATCAACACCATCACAATCAGCATCATCATTCTCTATTTTTTTCACATAAAAAAAGTATAATGGCAATATAATGTTTTGTAGCTGGCTGTCAGAGAGTGCAGTCAGAGAGTGCAACAGCAGCAGCAGCTTCAAATACAACAACAACACAAAGTGATGTTTTATTGAGCAGTGGAATTGAACTGTAGAAAGAAAAAAAATTGTGCGTCAGCAGCAGCAGCAGTGTAAATCACCACTGTTCCTTTATTTTCAGTCGTACACAGCTTTGAGTTGACAACACGTGTGCAGACAACAGCCAGCACACTGTACGACGATATCACATAGCAGTGACATTCGACGGTGCAGCAATCATATTATTTTTTTTTTTCACCACCACCACAACTACCAGCAACAAGTAGGTGTTAATCTGCGGAGGCACACCACCGCACATCACCGTCACAACCTCACATTGTCGTTGTCGTTGTCGTTGTCGAGAACAGCAGCAACAACAACGGCGGCAATAGCCACTTGCACTAGTAAACAGAGACAAAAACAGGCAGTACAACACAGCACTGATTACCCTACAAAAGCTTTGCGAGGAGAAAAAAAGCACAGGAGAAAAAGAAGCAGAAAAAATCCCATTTAATTGTGTGTAATGGTTTGGCAGCAGCAGCAGCAAAAACAGCTAAACAACACAAATGCAACACTAGTGTTCGTCCCTACTTTTTCTTCTTCTTCTGTCAGCGGTAATTAATCAGCGGCAACTGCTACTCACTTGAGCTTTTGTTGTGGTGTTTTTGCAGTTCTAATATATTGAGAGTGAGTGAAAACAAAACTCAATCTAGAACGTTCTAACAACGTCAAAGGCTAATCTGAAATTCAGCTGTTGCTGTTTTTTTCAGACTACTTCAGGTAAGGTAATTTTTAACCGAAAAACTTATCAATCACGTGGAAAATAGATTCTGCCTTATTTCGGCCAAATTAGTCAACTTCTAGAAGCTCTAAAGTTCAACCGTTTTCATTATTAGCAAACACACACACATCATTTTAGGCTCGGCTAGCAAAACAAGTGTGTGTGCAATTGTTGAATGTACTTTTCTGTCTTCCTCTCTTTGATTTGTACAACAGCAGAAAAAAGAACAGTTGTACACGCTTCACCAGCACTAGAGCACATATGTCAGCTGTCAACCCTCGTTGACACACAATCCCCAACGGGTGAATGAGTGCAAAGCAAAAAAGAAGAAAAGCGTGTGAGCGTATATTTATTCAGATTTTAATTAGCATCAGCGGCAGACCAATTTTTATCATATTATTTTTATCCTCCTCCTCATCATCATCAACAATTAGCTCCAATTGTGTTTATCATCATCAGCATCAGCATCATCACTGTCTACATCATTCTAATTAGAAGCCTGTCCACTTTCTAAGTGATCGTCATTGTTGTTTTGATCTGTAGGCTCAGGTACAAAGATTGAGGGTTTGGTTTTACATATAATTACACTTCTTTCTCACGTTACCACCACTACCCTGATTACGTGAACACTTAATTACTACTGCTGAAAACAGTCTGTCTGTCTAGCGCTGCAGGGCGGAAAAGGTGGACGTAGTAGGAAACTGAGACTGTCTGTCTGCCGGTGTTTGAGAGAAAGAAAGATGAACAATAAAAATAATAATCTATGCAAAACAGAGCGAAAACACATGTTTAGTGCGCGCGGTGCGGTGCTAAAGAGTTTACCTCCGCCGTCAGGTGCAAGTTCAAAACAGTACAAAACAAAATAAAAAATGAAAGTAATAATTTCCCGTTTTTTTAAAGTTCGTCTAGCAAAAACAACCACCTGTTGATGCTGCTGCTGCTGCTGCTGCTGCTGTTGAATTGCCCAAAGTACATTCACTTAACCTCATTTGCACTCATTGATCTTGGCAACAAACTTATTTTTTACCTTAGCCTTTAGTCTTCAATTTGATCTTAAGAAATAGAAGAGAGAGAGAGAGAGAGAGCAAAGAGCAAATAACAAGTTCAGTGCGTCATAGAGAGCAACAGTCAATCAATCCGGTGATGATCTTTCCGGAAGATATGATCTAATTATTTTCAATGACCGGCTGACCAAAACTGCTCAAATTAATAGAAGGAAAAATAAAGGGAAAAAGAAAGGGTAACCAGTGCACCTAAGGTCACTGAAAAAAGGTGACTATGTGACTGCCGGCATGTGCAGTCATTTCACTGATTGTGACGCAGCCGAGAGAATGTTTGTTGAAGTAAAAAAGGCAAAAAACTTACCCTTTTTTAAGTTTAAAAATAACCGCCAGTTGCAGGGACTATTCTGTAAACAGACTGATCAGCGAGGGCTGATAAGGAAGGGGAAGGGGAAATGAGTGAGCAGCAGAACACACACACACACACTAAATTGCACTTACTTTGACTATCGCTGCAGCTTGTTGTTATTGAAGTAGTAAGTTTGAGTTCAGTACAGTCTCTTTCCCTTTCTTCATCTTGAGTGCAAGTGTGGTCATCGATCAGTGAGGAAATCATTCAGTGAGTGAGTGAATGAGTAAACGAGGGATCAGCCAGTGAGATCAAGTTGTTGGAAGGGAATTCTGACGTAGAGTTGTTCTGCTGTTGTTGAAAACGATGAGATTAGACGAGAGGAGAGAGAAAAAGAAAGTGATGCGGCGCCTCGGTGAATCGGGGGAAGACGTCACACTTCTTCTTCTTCTTCTTCTTCTTCTTCTTCATCTTCTCTCCTCCGTCGTCTTCTGTTCATCAACTGTCAACAGATAGCCACAGAAACTTCACTGACCGCACTAAAGATGACTGGGACGACGACGACGACGATTGCGATGATGACGAGTAGATTCCCCTTTTTTTTCTTGCAGCAGCAGCAGCCGTCGGCGGCGTCGTCGTCATGTAAAGATGCTTTTATTGCAGTATTGAATAAAAAGGAGGAGGAGGAGGAGGAGAAAAAGGAGGTAGAAAAGAAGAGGAGCAACACCGGAGCTAATTGCCGATTTCACTTGAGCTAATAAAAGCGCATCCACGACGGTGAGGTGCGCTCAGTGGTAGGAACAGTGCGCTTTTCTCTCCTCTAACATCACAGTCATTTGTTTGAACTTATCTTTTTCTTCTGAGTCATCAGTTAGTCAGTCAAAGTCACTGATAAGATATTCAAGAGTTCAAAAACATTATCTTCTCTTGTGCTTATCTACTTACTATTTATTCTCGTAGAAAAATAAGAAAAAAACTAGCTCACTTTTTTTCACAATTTTTTTCAGCCATCACTTCAACATTGACCTGACTTCAACATTGCAAGCACCCAAAACAACAACAACAAAAAATCTAATCTGTTCTACAACCCAAAAAACCAGAGCAAAAAATCAGAACTGATCAACACAATTTTGGTCACAGCACTTCAATCTCGACAGCAAACGATTACAACTTTAAAACTCACCTGAAAATCATCCTTAAAATTACACTACCCTGAACACACACCCCCAAAAACCTTTGATCACCCCATCAAAAAAATCCAAATCATGTCCTCACCACCATCACCACCTCGTCTGGGGAGGTGGTGGAACTGGGAGTGGCAGAGAACGGCGGTCAGCACCTGGAGCCACTCTGCAGTGCTACTGCTCCTGCTGGCCGTACAGCAGATGGCCAGTGCAGAGGAGGCGGCGGTGGTGGTGGGCGTTGTCGAGGACTCAGAGAGCAAGCGAACCGCAGGCAGCTGTCCTCACAGTCACCACAGCACTCACCACAGCAGTCACCACCACCACCACCACCACCAAAATCGAAGTCCCTCTTCTTCGGGAGGGCTCAAATCATCTCATCACCACCACCACTCATCATCTCTTTCCAGTGATAATAGCCTCGGCAATGACAGTCTCATCACCTCATCCTCCACAACTTCATCAATTTCATCACCCTCCTCCGAAGGTACTTCCGCCTTCTCCTCGGCCCTTCTCTCCACCGTTCTGGTCATCTTTGCTTCCTTTCTCCTGGTCCGCCTGCTGAAGATGCTTCGAGTTAACCGAGGTAGCGGAAGTTCAGAAAAGAAAAAAGGAAGAGAAACACCTTTTTCTGGACCGGGCTTTCGCTACGTCGGCCGGGGCATCAACTTTGACCAGCAGTCGGTGGCTTATGATGTAAGTTGTGCCCACTTTTCAAATAGAAAAAAAGAGTACTCTAAGATCCCCTATTTATTTTAATCTCTTTCCTTTTCATCCTTTTCTTCTGCTGCTGATGGCCAAAAAAGAACATTGAAACGGAGCGCATCTCCCGTCTGCTGGCGAAGACTAAACAGCTGGCGACGCACCAGTTTGATGACGTGCTCACGCTGAATGACGTCTTCAGGCGGGGGCACAAGGTTTCAGGTGAGGGCGAGAGAAAAGGGATTTTTTCTCAAAAATCTAATAATGACATTCAAACCTTATCAACCTCACCTGATCAGGCGACGCCGGCCGCTGCCTGGGCCGTTCCAATCGAGCTACCAACAGCGTCGACTACCTGCCCTATGGAACGGTCCTAAAACGTCAAAAAGCCTTCGCCGATGGCCTTCTTCAACTGGGCCTTCAGCCGCACCACTCCAAGGTGGGCATCTACTCTGCGAACAGCCCCGAGTACGTCCTGGCGGAGTACGGCGCCTACCGACATTCGCTGGTGGTGGTTCCAATCTATGATACGCTGGGAACAAATGTGGCCAGCTTCATCGCCAATCAGGCCCAACTTTCCGTGGTGGCCGTTGATAAGCTGGAGCGGGTGGAGAAGGTGGTGGAGCAGGCGACTGCCTTTACCAGTCTTCGCCATCTGGTGCTGATGAACAGCGGGCTAATTAACGAGGAGATTAGAGCGAAAGGTAAGCAGAAGGGAAAAAACTAGAAACAAAAAAAACTTTTTTTGCATTGCTAATCTCGATATTTTGGTAATTTTTTGTCTTTTTTCTTTCCTCCTCCTCTTTCCTAGTATCCAAAAGTGGCTTTCAGCGTAAGTTGCCTCTGCTACATTGGTAGTTGTAGCGCTGTTCAGTGCCTCCCCTTTTAGATGACCTTCAAATTTTTCCTTTCCTTTCCCTTTTTCCACAGTTCATACCATGCTCGAAGTGGAGCAACTTGGAGAGCAACATCCGCAGCCTGACCATGTAAGTGTAGAGTGCTACTAAAAGTGAAAGAGAGTGTTCATTGACCACTGTTGAAAAAAGTACCTCGACCTTGACCTTGTGCTTAACTTTTTGCTTTTTTCATATGATCACCAACTTCAGAAACCGACAGTGAACGACTTGGCCATCATCTGCTACACCAGCGGAACGACCAGCGTGCCTAAAGGTAAGTCCAAAATTAAATAAATAAAAACATTATTTTTAGCCCGCTGTTATTAAAATGACGTAATAATTAATGAGCTTATGTTTTCTTTGTTCATTTGTCTCGCCGCCTCCTCCTTCTCACGCCACTTTTTCTCCACTTCAAATTATTTTTACTACTCAACTTAAATACTAATAATGTCCAGGCGTCATGTTGAGCCATGAAAATGTGATTGCCAGCGTGGCGACCATTTCCATTCATCTGGTAAGGCTTTTCTTTTCTCTGTCTGACTAATCAGACTTATCAGAGTTAAAAGGGCTATTACACAATTATTCACTTTTATTTGTTTTTCCCTTTTCTATTTTTAATCATTTGCCTATGTGTTTGCCGATTCGCATCATCACCATCATCATCTTAATTGCCAACACACACTTTTTAGATGGACGAACACGCCACAAAGGACGACGTCATGATCTCAATTCTGCCACTGGCGCACATGTTTCAGCGCATTGCTGAGGTGAGTGCCTAATACGAACCTTTATTATCAATTAGGAAAATCATTTTAGTAGTTTTTTAAAAGTTTAAGTGAGGTACTTTTTACTAGTGACCAAGATTACGCTAGTTTAGCCGTTTGAAAAACTCTAGCGTAGAAATTAATTTAGGCAAAAAATATAACTTTTCAATCTCATTTCAATCAATTGCCCAAATGCTCGAATGCGTGCAGAGGAAGTCTGTCTGCTGTAGTAATAATAATCGTGCATAAACGCGATCGAGCAATATGCGAAAAAAGTACACGCTCGTTTTGATAGCCACCACCACCACCACCACCAAAAAGTGTCGCAAAAAGTTGTGAGCACTGTGCAATTACAAGTATTAGGGGCAGTAAAGCTTTTTGTTCTTTCCCCCACTTTTATCTCTGCCAGTGCACTCACTTTTGTCACTTTTAACTTCAGTCAGGCGAGGTAGTCAGGGAGCCTTGAAAAAGAGTGTTAGTTTGGAAAGGGAAAAACTGCTAGAGTGCAAAAAAAGTACCACACACACAATCACACCAAAACCATTTGCTAATCGTCCCCTTTTCTCTTTCCCCTTTTTCATTTCAATAAAACACAATTTTTCCAGGCAAGTGTCTTTTGCGAAGGCGGCGTCGTCTCCTACTACTCGGGCGACATTCAGCAGCTGGCGGCGGAAATTCAAATCATTCGACCGACCATTATGCTCGGTAAGTGAATTCAATGCAAAAAAAAGGGAAAAAAGAAGCAAGGTCAGAGTGCAAAGGGAACGGGAAAAAGAGAGAGAGAGAAAGAAAAAGAGAGAGAAAAAAGGTTGTAATGGTAAAACAAGTGCTGCAGGACGGGAATATTCTCCAGAATGTGCTGCCGCACACTTCAGTCAGGAGGCAATCAGCTTTGGACACGTGTCGTCCACTTTTTTTGCTTTTGGAGAGGGAATTCCTCCTCCTCTTCCTTCCTTGTAAGGGAATTATAATGCCAATTAAATTAGATAAAGGACGGGAAGGGAAAAAGAAGAGAAGAGGCACTTAAAATAGCAATATCAAAGTGTGCCCACTAACACTAACACTAGCCCTGAAACTGAAACTGAAAAAAACTGGTTTCAATCACGTGTGTCACACACGCTGAGCTTCAGTGCTCAAAACCTTACAGTTTTTTTTCATAATTTAGACATTAAAAGCAGCGGCGGCGGCGGCGCTAAATTGAGATAAAGTTGTAGCCTGTGTGTGTGTGCTAAGCTAAACTAAAAAATTAAATTGCCTGTAAAAAAGGTCTGGCGCCTTGGCTTTCTTCTAATGAGAGAAAAAAGTAAAAGTCAAGTGCAAAGGGAAAAGAAAAGAAAAAGTGGGAGAGTTCAAGAGTGGAAAAAAAGAGGGGAAAAACAGTGCCGCAAAATGTCGGAAAATAACTGAAATCTCTCTCTCTCTCTCTCTCTCTCTCTCTCTCTCTCTCTCTCTCTCTCTCT
>JAALOO010001250.1_pt2 | contig 12770 bp, 10 predicted proteins | sample 7257641 | NCBI WGS metagenome assembly JAALOO01 (sample SAMN14085613, study PRJNA598686) | mite metagenome | biome: ENVO:01001000; feature: ENVO:01001002; material: ENVO:01001226; isolation source: single female mite from University of Michigan culture on fish food culture... ... | reverse complement strand
CACAATCTTCTCCTTTTTCTGAGACATTTTGCTTGATAAAGGGAAATCAGAGAGCAATGCCAGGCTAAAAATTTGACAATGCAGTTTGCTGCAACTTTTATTATGGAAAGTAAAAATTTCGAATAATTGAGCAGCAATGCACAAACAATGACACGTACAATTCAACGTTTCTGAACTGAAAAAAATCTGCTAACTTTCTACTTTTCCTGAGCTATTTTTCGGTTAGCAAAAGTGTTCAGCTACACTTTTTGTTTTGGCATTCAAAAGAAAGCGGCAAACATCAAATGAAGAATTACAAAACCAAAAACTTGCTTTTGCAAAAACCAAATAGAAAAGCAAAGCAAAGCAACAAGCAATCAATTAGCCGGTGGCAGCTTCGCCTGCAGACTGTTGCGATTGGTGCGAATGGTGCCGGTTCGGCGCCGCTGACTGCCGGCGGCCACGTCGGCGGTGATGCGTTGCTGCTGCAGCAGTCGACCACGGCTACTGCCAGTCGGACTGTTGCCATCAATCATCAGCTGCTGGCGAATGCTGCCGCCACCTCCTCCACCTCCTCGACCACCTCCTCCTCCTCCTTCCTGAGCCCTCTCGAGGACCACAGAGTGGAGCACCTTCTTGAGGACGTACTGTGCCAGGCGACTGACGGCGACCTTGGTGAGCGTCTCCACCGCGAGAATGTACCGTGCCCAGCATCCGCTGAAGCGGGCAAAGACGTAGCCGGCGAGGAGGCCCGCCACCAGGTAGGCGGCCAGCTGAAGGAGGGCGGCCAGCAGGCGGAAGGCGAGGACCGCCTCACTCAGTCGCGACAGGAGGTTGAGGCCGATGGCAGTGAAGAGGAGCAGCAGGGGGACGCCGATCTGCGTGAAGAGGTTCTTGCGCGAGTTGAGCTCCTCGTACTGCTCAAAGAGGCGGCGCATGATGTCCTGCAGGCGCTCGCGGTAGGGCCGCGAAAAGTCGCCGCCGCCCATCTTCGGCAGGGCGTCAAAGGCGGCCAGGCAGTCGGCCTGGAGGCGGGCGACTCTCTCCGCCAACAGACTGGGGCGGATGTAGGGCGCCCGGGCGCCGGCCATCTTCTCCAGTCGCTCTGTGTAGACGTCTTGCACGGCGGAGACGGCCGTCAGGTTGTTCACCTCTGCCGTCGCCTCGAGCATCGTCTTCGGCTCTGGCATGGAGTCGCCCTCCAGCAGTCCGGCGTACACTTTGAAGTAGGCGAGCAAGTCGCTGCCGGTGAGGCGGCGGCCGCCGATGCGCTTTGCCTGCAGCCGCTCCGGGGCGAGCAGCAGGTGGACCAGCTCTTCGAGGGAGCGGAGAAAGGCGGGGTCATAGTCGCGGAGGCGGCCGTCAAAGGCGGGACTGGCCGCCACTGTAGAGCCCGGGTGCGGCAGGAGGAAGCACTGCAGCTCTTCGAAGCAGTCGAGGACGCGGCGGCGGACGCGCTGCAGCTGTTCGGGCATCGTAGGCTTCATCGCTAGATTGTCCGCTAGCAGACGGGTGCCGCCCTCCAGGCCGTAGGGGTACTCGTATGGGTAGGACCAGTCGCGGATGAGGAAGAGCAGTCGCTGGAAGGGCGCCGCCGACTGTTGGTTCGCCAGCTCCGGAGTGGCCTCCTTCACCAGGCGGCCGTAGTCGGTGAAGGCGTCCAGCACGTTCAGGTTGTCTTCCTGCAGGTTGTGGCGCAGATTAAACACCAGCTGAGAGCTGACCAGGGTGCAGAGGGCAAAGACCGTGGCGGAGTGCTTCAGCGTGTACTCGCTGTCGAAGGCGCCCTGGGTGTCCAACAGCAGAATGGCCACCTCAGAAGAGGAGGAGGACTTCTGTTTGAGAGTACCTCCTCCTGCTGCAGGCTTTTTAGAAGCTGGGATCTTGATGATGAATGGCTCCGACCACATGAGCATGCCGGTGGTGTCCCGCTCGGCGCCGCCGCGCCAGTGAAAGCCACCGGTGAGCGGGCGATCGAGGTTCGCCTGGCTGAAGACGGCCGCCTTCGCCGCCTCGTCGTTGCCTGCCTGCAAATAGCGCAGGACGTGGTTCAGCAGGAATGACTTGCCCTTGCGGAAGTCGCCCGCGATGGAGAGGACGACCACTGGGCGATGGCGGACGGCGTCCTTCAGGAGGATCGAGGAGAGGGCGGCCACGTCTAGGTGGAACTTCCGGTCAGGGCTGACGGTGACGATCTGCACGGCGTGCCCCGATGGAGTCGGTGCCACGGTGGCTCCGCGGGAGTTTGGAGTTGCAGAGCGGGGCGTGAAAAAAGACATCACACTGTGGATTTCTATACTTCTTTAGACTTTCACTTTTTACTTTTCTATTGACTGGCAATTGGAACTAGGCAGAATGATATAGTCAGGTAGCTCTAATTGTTTAGAACTTTTGACTTTTTGAAGCAGTTTAGTAGTACATTTCCGACATTTGCAATTTTATTACATTTCTAATTGAGTTACATTATCATATAAGTAAAAATAACGTGAGGATTATGATTCTAGGTCATTTCACCGCAACCATTTCATCGCAAGCCTTTTCATCGCAAGCCAACTAGAAGGGGAAGCCTCTATGTCTGCTGAAAAGGCCGTGCGATGAAAAGGTTCGCGATGAAATGTCCGCCTACTGAAGATTATGTGTGAGACTGATTTGGCCCTTGTAAGCGCTAAGTAAATTGTGGACACTAACTAGAATCACTTGATACGCTTGATATTTCTAGCACACTCATTGATCTTTTCCAGCTTGTCAGCTTCAACGTGAAGAAAGGATGCAGGGTCGCGTTTATCAACAATGTTCTTCGCCTCCTGGTCACGAACGTACGCCGGTAGGCCCATATGAACGGTGCGGATGTGAACTATGGTCGCATAGCGAACTTCACTCTCGTAAGAGCACAGCTTACAGCTGTAGGGCTTGATTTTAAGATGAAACAACTGATGACGACGTACAAGGGCACTGGTGGAGAACGCCTGTTCGCATCCTTGGAAGTTGCAAATGTAGTTTTTGGGCGTCACCTTTCCCTCTGGATCTAACACATGGTACTCTCGCAGGTGCTGAAGCATCTGTTCACGATTAAACGTTTCAACTTGGCAACCGCCCTTGAAGTTGCAAACAAAGGTTCCAAACTGATGACACGAGGTAAAGTGCTTCTTCAGCTCATCGTGGGAGGTGTGGGACTGCTGACATGTAGCACAGATCCAGTTAAATTCATTTGGGTGCACTTTCTCCAAGTGTTGCTGGAGGAAGATGCTGAAAAAAAATGGTAAAATTGTTAGTAAATGCCAAGAACATTTGCAAGGATACTACGCACTTTCGTTTAAAGGAGTGTCCACAGAAGGCCACATAGCAGCGATGGTTGTAGATGCTATGGTCATCACGCAGATGCTTCTTGTACAGGTTTTCGCTGGAAATGGCAGTCTGTTCACAGTCAGTACAGTCAAAACTGAGCGAAAGATACAGTCGATTTCGCTGGTAAAGGCGCTTATTCTGGGTCGGATTACTTCGGATCTTTGGCTTTGGACCTTTGGACGTACTCGCCTGGTACACTGCCACCGGCTGCACGTACTCGGCCGTCTCCTGCTCATCCTCATCAGAGTCACTCGCCAGATCGATGCATTCGAGACTTGGATCCCCATAGGAACTTTCATAGAAGCTTCCGGCGTTGTCGTTGTAATCCATGGTTATCCTCGGAGTTGGTGGTGTGTTTGCTTCTTTGTTTTCAGCGTGTGTCTGGCTCAGGCGCACTGAGCACTTTGCAGCTGCTGCTGTTGCTGTGTGCAGAATGTGCGCCAGCGTGCAGCCGCGGCGGCGCTTCAGCACGGCAAGGCAACGTTCGCTGCTTTCCTTTGTTGTTTTCCCAGTCATGTCAGCGTTGGCGCGCGCCGTGTTCAGAAAACCCCCACGCTCAACCAGTGCTTTCCAGTGCTCAGTGGCGGTTACTTTCACTGAGCACCAGCTGGAAAAACGCAACTTTGTTAGACAAGGAAGCAAAAACTGCTGGCCAGGCCAGCTGGAGCGCGCCTAATGTGCTGCTCAGCAACACTGCTGCCGCCGTTGAAATAGAAAATAAAACGGATTCTTTGTTGCAGTAGTGAAAACAGACACGAGGAATTATGCTGGCGATTTGATTTTTCATTGATGCGCACTTTTTGTTCGTGATCTATTTTAAAACACGGCACGCTTGTTTGAGCACCTGCTGATAGATCAACAATTTAAAGGTTAGCACAGATGGCACAAAAAATATGTCCAAATATTGATGCAATTTTCAACTGAACAAATGTAGTGCAATTATCAAACTGCCATAAAAACGGGGCAAATTGAGAGCAAAGCTAATCTTTTTTTGCATTCACCTAAAATGTGGCCAACTTTGATTCTCTTTCAGTGTCTCTTTGTTGCAGCTTCTGTCGGCCAGTTTCACACTTCAACGGGGATCATCAAGTTAAAGTCGGGCGGCATTGTCAGAGGTTCACTGGTCCCGGTCAATAGTGATGCCACTCGGAATGTCTTTTACTACGCTGGCATTCCTTACGGTAATCATTTATTTTGATTACTAGTTTTACACTTTTTCAACAACCATTTTCACTCTTTTTTCATAGGCAAAGCCGACCGATTTGAAAAGGCACAAGCCGCCCCCGTTTGGAGCGATACCTTCAACGCCACCGAAGAAGGTGCCTCCTGTCCTCAGCGTGTCTCGGCAAAGTACGCGCTGCTTCAGGGCAGCAAGATTGACGAGAGCAGCTGTCTGGTGCTGAACGTCTGGCGTCCGGCCAGCTGGAAGACTTTCCGCGCGGTCATCTTCTACATTCACCCGGGCGCCTTCACTTCGGGCAGCATCTTTGCGCCGATCAACGACGCAAAGCACTTTGTCGAACGGGGCGATGTGATCGTCGTGGCTCCCAACTACCGCCTAGGACCCTTTGGATTTTCCGCCTTTGACGATAAGGACTCGGTCACTAATCTTGGAATGCACGATTTGCTTCTAGCCCTCCAGTGGTGCAAACAAAACGTGGCCCAGTTTGGCGGTGATCCGAACTTTGTCACCATTATGGGCTCCTCTTCTGGCTCAGCGGCCGCTGGTGCTCTGGTTCTGTCGCCACTTGCTGCAGGGCTTTTCAAGACGGCCATCCTCCTCAGTGGAGCGCCAAACTCCGTCTTTGGCGTCACCTCAAAGGCGGTGGCCCTTCAGCGAACCACTGAACTGGCCACTGATGTTGGCTGCCCCTCTGATCAACCGATCAAAGAATGCCTGAAGAAGAAGACAGCCATTGAGCTTGTAGCAGCGATTGGAGATGATCCAAAGAACTTTAGCCTCTTTACGCCCCTTTACGGTGATGACTTTCTGCCCCTTTCTCCCTTTGAAGCACTCAAATCGGGGAACTTTAATCGCAAAATTGACCTTCTCTTTGGCATGAATGAAGTAGACGGAGGGGAGTTGATTGCCCTGCAGAATCCCGAACTAGCAGATGACAGTGCAAAGCTGACAGTGGAGAGGGCAAAGGAGATACTAAAGGCTACTTTCAAGAAGTTTGGAGGAAAGATCAACGCCGATGAAGTGAGCAAGCAGTACATTGACAGTTTGAGCAGTCCGACCAGTGAGCAGCTAAAGTAAGTGGATGAGTTCTATTTGCTGTTTTAAAATCATCTTTGGTCTCTCCAGAATCGCCATCTCCAGGGCCTTTGGCGATTTCATCATCAGCTGTCCTCTGTCTCTTTTCGGGCAGTCGCTGGCCAGACACGAGCCATCCAGTCACTACTACTGCTACCGCCTGGCACAACGTTCGCTGGTCTCCGACCTGATGCATCTGCCAGGCTGGCTGGGGGCACTGCACGGCGAAGACCTGAACACGCTCTTCAACTACCCGCCGATGCAGAGGGACGTTGATAAGCGCCTGAGAGAGGACTTCACCAGAGCGGTGATTGCCTTCATCAAGACGGGCAACGCTGGTCAGATGGGGCAGGGGGCGAAGTGGGAGGAGGCATTCCAGGGCAAAGGTGACAGTGGCAGCAGCAGCACTCGGTACATGCGGCTCAATGTCACCGACTACAGGATGGCAGAGGAGAAGACGTGCGCCACCTTCTGGAAGGATCGCATTGAACTGTGATTTGAGACTTAGCAAATGCAACCGAAGTTGAAGTGTAACAAACGTGAAGGTCAATCAAAGTGTAGTTTAGTGTGTGTTGTGTAATTGTGAGCCTGTGTCGCTATCACCACCGCCTGAGTCAACAAGTGGAGAGTGCAGGCAGAGTGGCTGTACTACAGTGTTAGACAATCAGCGATCTTTAGTGATAATACTGCTGATGATTAAGTTGAGGGAAAGTAATGATAAAGTGTTTTAAAGTGCTGTCACCGTTTTTGGCAGCAGTTGGTAGTCGCTTTTCCACCACCACCGTAGCTGGACTATGAAATCACCAACAACTTCTCTGTCGACAGCAAATTGTCTGCTGCTGTTGCTGTTGCTGTCAGCAGTGGTCAGCCTGTTTGCTGCTGCTTCGGAGATTGAGTATGCGCCGGTGGTGCAGCTGCAGGCGGGTAAAGTCCGCGGACGAGTGGTGGAGGCGTTGGACAGCGTGAAGGTGCACTTCTACGAGGGAATACGATTTGGTAGGTGGTGGGGAGAGGGGTTGATATGGTTTGAAATCCCTCAGCTATAATCTATGTTCCTTCTACAGGTCAGGCAAAACGATACGAGAAGCCGACACCAGTTGCCCCCTGGACCGGCATCTACAATGCCACCGAGAAGCGGGCACAGTGTCCGCAGATGATGCTCAACATTACCATCAATGGTTTAGCGCTGCAGTCGAACAGCATCAGTGAGGACTGTCTCTTTCTGAGCGTGTGGAAGCCAGCAGTAGCTGCGGGCAGCAGAAACCACTCACTTCCCGTAATGTTTTTTGTTCACGGCGGAGGGTAAGTGAAAGAAGAATGCCAAGGAATCAGTTTTTCTATTCAACTCCCATTTTATCCTCTTAGCTTTGCCATGGGCACCGTCTTCAGTGACATTCAGGATGCCCGTTATCTGGTGGCCGAGGGCAATGTCATCGTTGTCAGTGTCGCTTATCGACTGGCCAACTTTGGCTTTCTCTACGGCGGCGATGTCATCGGCAACCTTGGGCTGCATGACCAGCTTCTCGGACTACATTGGGTGAACCAAAACATTGCCGCTTTTGGCGGTGACCCCAACCTGGTGACCATTTTTGGCGCCTCTGCAGGTTCATTTAGCGTCGGCTCCATTATTCTGTCGCCGCTGAGCAAGGGCCTCTTTCGACGAGCCATTCTGCAGTCTGGAGCACCAAACTCCCGCCTTGGAGCCATTCCAAAGAGCAAATCACTGGAGAAGACGATCGCCTTTGCCACTCGATTGGGCTGTCCAAATAAAACAGCCGAAATTCAATCGACAATCAACTGTCTGAAGGGCAAAAGCGTCGAGCAGCTGTTGCAGGCGGAGCGCTTTGACCTCCTTCGAGACGAACTTTTTACGCCCATTTACGGCGACGAGTTCATGCCCACGGCACCGGTGAAGGTTCTGAACGAGGGCAGCTATGTCAACAAAAACATCGACCTCATGGTGGGCGGCTGTGCCGATGAGGGCTCCGGCTTTGTGCTGGCCATGTTTCCCACGCTGAGGACCGCCAGCACCACGTTGAGGCAAACCCGAGAGCACCTGTTGACCATTGCCGAGCTGTACAACGTCTCACAGCCTCAGGAGGTAGTTGACTACTACCTGCAGGGGCTCAGTGACCACTCGACGCAGGACCAGTTCAAGTAGGAGTGAATGAATGCTATTGATTACCAAACGCAACTAAATTACCATTGCCCTAGAATCGCCATCGGTCAACTGCTGGGTGACTACCACCTCGTCTGCCCGACCATTCTCCTGTCAGAGCAGCTGGCCAAGCACTCCTCTACTGATGGTGGCAACACCTTCTTCACTTACCGCCTGGTGCAGCACCTCGAGGTGGCGCACAACCCAATGGAGCACTTCCCCTGGCAGGGGGTGACACACGGCGAGGACTCCATGTACATCTACGCCATTCCACTGCTGCAGAAGGCGGAAGATCGACTGCTCAGCAGGAGCATGATCACCGCGTGGACTAACTTTGCCAAGAGTGGTCACCCGGGGGTGGTGGGAGGGGTCCAGTGGGAAGAGGCTTTCCAGAACAGGGAGCACCCGGTCACGAGGCACCTGTCACTGCACACAAGCGACTTTAAAATGGTCAGTGGTGCATTTGCAAAGAACTGCGACGCATTGTGGAAGAACCGAATTACACAGTAGAGAGAAACGTAGTGTCGTAGTGTCGTTTACAGAAGTTGCAAGAAGGCTAAAGTAGTGATAAACACAATTAGACTTGGGTAATCTTGTCCTTCCAAAACTGATCGCAGGCTCGGTGGTACTGTCCGCTGACCATGCCGTACTGCTGTGCTATCTTCAGTGACATGTGTCGGGTCACCTTTTGAGGTGAGGTGGCGTTGAACGCTTGCAGCCACTGCACCTTTTGGCCTCCAATCTTCCCCGGATCACCAGTTGAGATAAAGGAGGCGAAAGCGGAGATGACGTCATCGCTGAGCTGTGCTTCCTCTGCCGTCCTCACAAATGGCACCTTGAAAAAGACCAGCCAATCCTGGCCGTGCATCACACCTGATTTAAAATTGACGGAAATTAGATTGATTTATGGTCAAAAATGATCACAAAGCATACCCATCCACTTTTGAGCGGGGATTTTGCCATGAAGACCGTTCATCAGACGGTACGAGTAGTACCGGTTGCCTGGTGGACTGTGCTCAGCAAGCTGCTGAGCGAAGAGAATCGTCGGGCACGTCAGAATGTAATCACCCCAGACGTTGCTGTAGATGATTCTAATCGCCGAAACAAATCAGTAAGCTGCAGGTACAAAAAAAGATGACTCAGCAAAACTTACTTCAACTCCTCCTCTGACACTTTGAGGCAATTGACCAGATCGCCCGTATAGAAGTCGACCACCTCTTTAGCGTAGTCCTTCTTCCAAATTTTAGTCACCAAATCGGCGATGTCCGCTCTCGTGGAGGCAACGGTCAGATTGGCGTGGTCGGAGAGAAGCTTCGGAAGTGCCTGCGCCGCAAAGTAGCTGCCCTCTCGGTCTGAGACGCCGTACAGTACGTCGATGTTCCGGTTGAACTTGCCCTCTTTCAGCGCAATGCCCGGCATCGTGGGCAGATTTTCGTCGCCGTACACTGGCCAGAAGAGCACACCATCAAGCATGTGATTCAGGCCGATGCCGTTTGAGATCTCCTCTGCTGATTTGCGTCGAAGACAGGCAATGCTCGAGCTGGACGGTTCCTCTGCAGCCGATGAGCTACAGTTTAGGCGGAACACTAGCTCCTTGGTGGCAGCCAGCGCCGTCTGCGGCGACTTGACCAGGTCAGAGTTGGGTGCTCCAGCCAGGAGAATGGCCCGCTTGAAGAGTCCGGCGGAGAGTGGCGACAGAATATGGATGCCCACTGAGATGGAGCCGGATGATGAGCCGGCCAGCGTGACCAGAGACGGGTCTCCGCCAAAGTGGGCTACGTTTTGCTTGATCCACTGCAGGCCTAGGCGCTGGTCGTAGAGGGCCAGATTGCTGGGCACCAGACCGGGCGCGTAGAGAAGGCCAAGGGCGCCCAGGCGGTAGGCGAGCGTGACGACGATGACGTTGCCCTGGCTGGCAATGTGCTTCCCGTCAAAGTACTCGGAGAAAATTGAGCCCACGGTGAAGGCACCGCCATGAAGAAAAACTAGAACAGGGAGCTTGGGAGTGGTGGTAGAATTCTGGTGGTGGGCAGGTCTCCAGACGTTCAGGTAGAGACAGTCCTCCGACATGACCTTTGTCTGCACCAGAATGTCACTTTCGTTTTGCGGCATGATGTACTGCGAGCAGCACTCAGGCTTGCGGGTGGCATCGTACACGAATGGACTCCACTTTTCGACCACTGCCTGGGGCTTTTCGAAACGTTTGGCGGTGCCTGAAATCAAATGTAAAGCTGTTTTACATTTTGCTTCTTCGTAAAGATAAGTACTACTAACCATATCGAATGCCTGAAATGATTCAAGTAACACTCATTATTTTTTTGTTTTGACAGAGATTAGCAAGCAAACTTACCTTGGTAAACGTGCACCTGCTTGCCGTTGACATTTTCCACGAGACCTCTGACTCGTCCATTTGCCAACTCTACATCTGGTGCAAAGATTTGGGGGTCAACATTGCAGCTAGCCAACTGAATGGCAACCACGGAGAAAAACACAAACGTTAGTAACTTGGCCATTCTCCAGAAGCTAATCAATGGATGACCATGAGGAAAAAGTAAGTGTCAGTCGACTTATATACATTTCTCATATTCCTTACATTTAGTGGTAGATAGAGATCATCAGCTAACGAGAAGCAGATGCTTTAATAGGTGATATAGTACTGTGAGAAAAAGAGCACTTCCTTGCATCAGCAGTAATTAGTGCTGAATATGTTTGTTTTCTGTCGTTTCTAGTCATACGGATGATCGTAAAAAATAGATGGCATCAATTTTCACAGCAAAGCACACATACCCATTCACAATCATATCAATGCGTTACAATCAAGTTACCAAAGGTTAGGTTGTTTACTTGTTGTTCTTAGGCAGTGAAAGTTGCAAAAGATATTATGGCAACATTTAGCTGCAAACATTTTGACCAAAATTGAATTGATATAAAGACTTGAGGACTGTTTAGTGTCCACTGTCACTGAAAACTCGCGATTTACGCGCACTTTCTCCCCATCACAAGGCACTAAACTCTCCTTTGTTTGTTGGCTCTGGTTTCAATGGCTATAAATACTAGTGCACTTATCTTGGTGGCGATTCACTTGTTGACAAGTGCATTTTCATTGCACGCATTTTCGTTTGATGTGTTCACTGCCGTCTGCAAACTCCAGGCCGACGACGACTAGAATGTGCAGACACGATACTAAATTAAACTCCCTGCCGCCAAACTACAGTCGATTATCTTTTCTTATTTAGCAGAATCTGCTGCCACTAATTAAGTGCCCATTTTAGCTTTAGTTAACAAATTGAAATTAGAGAGAATTTAACAGTAACGAGTGTTACAGTTGCTTACAGTGAATGCAGACTGCTAGGAATGCGCATATATTATTCACTTGATCAAACAATTAATCTTCTTGCTGACTTCAAACAACTAAACACACCTGGCTTCAGAGAGCACACAGCTTTCCTTTTTCCTGGTGATTTATCTATTGTGACTGCCTTGTGTTGTGAATCCTTTCGCTGGAAGTCTGATCAGTGATCACTCTTCTGGCATCACCACTATTAATCTTAGAATCTGCTGGCATTTAAAATTCTGTTCACCAGCAGCACACAGACGAGCAAGAGTGAAACGTAGTGACAAATGTGTTGCTGTTGCTCTGCAGCCAGTGCCAATGATGAGCAGTAGTAGGCACTCACAGTTTGAGCGACTGAACCGGGCAATCGGTCACGGCTCAAATTTCGCAATGCGCGGCAGGTTTCAGAGAAACAGTCAGAAACAGTGACAGTTTCGGTGACAGAGCGACCGACACAAAAGTGAGAAAGGGCCAAGTCAGCTGCCAGTCAGTCAGTCAGTGGAAATGGAAAACGGCAGAAGTCGACTTGGCAGAGAGAAGAAGAACTCACTTGAGAAAGGCACGAAGAAGATGAGCAACGGCGCAGTCGACACGAGCTTTGCTGAGGACGACAATCTCCGGCAAGTTGCCTCCACTGAGAGGTTTTTGACTGCAGTCTGCCTCTCTGTTGTGCACAGTGTGTCTGCAACCGTTCACTTGAGGTTCGTTTGCTTGCACACTGCTTCTGGTGCTGCTGCTTTTCTCACAGCACTTTTCCCCATTCAGCATTCATCAGCTGAACTGCAAAGGCAAACATACTCTGTTCCTTTACTACTTACCAACTTTCAATTTACTTCCTCTAGTTCCTCTTCTTCTGCCTGTTGCCTCTGTGATGCTGTGAGACGAGAGGCTGAGAGAGTGCAGTGTCGTGCGCCAAACGGGTCGGAGGAGTACAGAATCAGCATCATCGCCATCGGCAGCAGGCAGAGCACATCATCACCAGAAGGCAGAATCACCAGGCTCTCTGCTTTTGCTGGTGCTGTAGTCGCTGACAGTAGTAACTCTAGCCGCTCAAGCCGCTGCCGCCGCCACTGCCGATGCGCCTCTCAATTGGCTATAATTAAATCAGAGAATATTCGGTAATTCTGTCAGACAGATGCTGCTGCTGCTGCGAGGAGGCCATCAGCACATCAGTGTTGTGCTCACTAGCCCGGTAGAGTACGGTGGCAGTAGTGGTGGTGGTGGTGGTGGAAAGGCGAAAAGGCAAAAGGGCAACTGATGCTGCTGCTTCTGCAACTGTTGACTGCTGATGCTGATGGTGCTGCTTCTCGGGTTGTGCGATGAGTGCAAACACAGACACGGCGCTGTCGTTGGTTTGCCGGTCCACTGGCAGAATGGCAACACTCAGCTAGGAGAAAGAGAGAGAGAGATAGGATACAAGAGGATGCATGCAACAAGGGGAGGGAAGGAAGGCCATTCAGGAGAGTAGTAGTGTCTGGAAGGCACATTCTCAATCCAGCAGAGTGTACGGTGCGCCTTCAAAAACTGCAGCAAAGGAGCGTGCTCTCTCTCTCTCTCTCTCTCTCTCTCTCTCCTTCTCAGACACTTCAAAGCGCCAATGGATCGCAACCAGTGAACCAGGCAGTGATGAGTCTGCATCACCGACAGCAGCAGTAGTAGTGAGTGCCGTTTACTGCCGATGATCACCACCACCACCA
>JAALOO010001897.1_pt1 | contig 12780 bp, 7 predicted proteins | sample 7257641 | NCBI WGS metagenome assembly JAALOO01 (sample SAMN14085613, study PRJNA598686) | mite metagenome | biome: ENVO:01001000; feature: ENVO:01001002; material: ENVO:01001226; isolation source: single female mite from University of Michigan culture on fish food culture... ... | reverse complement strand
TTCTGTTGATTATAGACTTTATGGTGCCACGATTTTCACAGGATTTGATGAGGATTGGCTGGAGAAGAATGTAAATTATGTTCGTCTGCAGGAATTACGATTTTCTTATAGACTCCCGAAAACACTTTTAAGTAGGTCAAAAGTCATTTCAGGGATGGATGTTTATGTGGTGGGTAATGACCTGCTCACATGGACAAATTATTCGGGAATAGATGCTGTAGGGAATACTGTCTCGGCGGCCGCCGGAGGAACCGGAGGTGAAGGTTACGACGTTTGGTCTTTGCCAAATCCTCGAGGATTCTCAGTTGGTTTAAGTTTAACATTGAATTAAAAGATATAAAGTCATGAAAAGGATTTTAATATATATGATTCCATTATTTCTGCTGCTGACAGCTTGCGAGAAATATTTAGATGTGAATAAAAATATCGATGCACCAGCCGAAGTTGACGGCTACCTTTATTTAGCGAACATTACGCAGCAATATAACGGCATATATCTGGATATCCGTGCTATAGCGCCCATGACGCAAATGATGGGAACTAAGGTTGGAGCGTATGTGGATTTTGGTAGCCATAGCTATAGTGCAGGTAGCGACGCGGGGGGAGAGGTTTGGAGAATGGTTTATTGGAACCAAGGAATGAACTTAGAGAATATGATTAACCAGTCTATCGCTGCAGAAGATTGGACACTTGCTGGGATAGGATATGCAATGAAAGCTTTTAGCTGGGATCTGATGACCAAGAGTCACGGCGAACTTCCCATGAAAGATGCCTTTGTTCCTGAATTATTGTCGCATAATTACGATTATCAAAAGGATATTTATCCACAGATCAGAGAGTGGGCACGAACAGCCATTGAGCTGTTAGAGCGCCAGGACGATCATGTTTATGGAAGTAAAATAAGTGCAAACGATTTTATTTACCGCGGTGATAAGCAAAAATGGATTAAGTTTGCTTATGCAGTAATCGTGCGAAATTTAGCTTCTTTATCTAATAAAACAGATTTTACCGCGACTTATGCGCAAGAACTAATTGATGCGGCAGCAAAGTCGTTTCAAAGTTCGGAGGATGATGCGACGTTGACAATAAATGGCGGGTCCCAATCTGCACCATATACCGGTTACAATAACTTCTGGGGTACGGCTCGCTCAAACCTCACTTACGATTACTTCCAGCATGATTGGGCCGTCCAGGTGATGACTGGAACGGTGCCCGAATATGATCCTGCAACTGGAGACAAGATTCCTGTAGGTGATAATCCATATTATCCTTATAAATTGGCGAGCGATCAAATAATTACGGATACTTTGCTTGATGAAATGGGACATTTCGACCCAAGAGTTGCCGTCAAACTTGGCACCACGAGCAATAAAAATTATTTAGATATCGATAATCGCGATAGCGTAAAGACCTATAGATATTATGGAAGTGGTTTTTCTAGTGCAACTGGACCGATAGGCATCGCTCCCTCATTTTATGGACGAAATATTTCTTCTGCATTCTCGGGAACAGAACACGATGGTATTGGTAGATGGATATACCGAGATGACGCCCCATATATTTTAACGACATATGCGGAGATTCAGTTTTGCCTTGCTGAAACTTATTGGAAGATGGACCAAAAGTCTCTCGCATTCCAGGCCTTCAAGAATGGTGTGGCCGCTGATATGGAGACCTCAGCGCGCTACATATATCCTGGGAAGGAAGGGAGCGCGACAGGAGGAGATAAAATAAGTAAAGATGTGTTTAACACGCTTGCCTCGGAATATGTAAATGGACCTTTTGTTGGAAATCTCGATGATTTAACCCTGTCACATATTATGATGCAGAAGTGGGTTGCACTGTATCCGTGGGGTGCGCCGGAGGCATGGGTAGATTTACGAAAATACCATTATGATATTGCGTATACGGGGGAAGTCCCATCGAATGGAAATGGTTGGGTCCAAGCGTTAATTGACCAAAAGCCAGACACTGATCCGAGCAAGGTTTATAAAGGATTTTATTTATCTCCGGCACAGGTGCAGGGAAGAAAAGGATCCTATAATGTCAAAAATGAAGGATCTCCCGCCTACCGGATACGCCCTCGTTATAATTCGGAATATATGTGGAATTTAAAATCATTGGAGACTTTAAAGCCAATTTCAGGAACAGCTGACAATTACCATACTTCGATGCCATGGTTTGCTTACCCAGGTGATATGCCACAATAAGGGTTTCATTTATTTAATGATAAAAGATGAGTATTATGAAAAATCTAAATAAAATATTGTTTTTTCTGCTGTGTTCTTTAGTAGGAATTTCTTGTGAAAAGCATGTTGTGGACTATAACGCAACCGCGGTGGATGAAGCGACAACAGCGGAATTTCAGCTATTCTATATGGTTCCCGTGGTGTCAGGGGCGGCCAATACGATCAATAGAGTTGAGTTAAACAATGAGCTGTTAACCAACGAAACTGCGCCATTGGCTGTTTTTAACTTCGTGCCGAGCGGGGCTGTAGGACGATTTTTTACGACTACACCCGGTCAGATTAATCTTAAAATGTATAAAGGAGTTATAACCGATATGCAGCAAACTTATGATCAGAATGTTGATCTCCCCGCAGGGAAGCATAACCTTGTAGTGCATGACTTTGATAAGCCGCCTATCGTATTATCCAACGAGATACCGTACCCTAAAGTGACAACAGAAAATACAGGGACGACAGCTTGGGTAAAGTTTTATAACTTTTTATATGAAACAGCTGGAGTACCCACTAACTTGAAATTGCAATATCAATTTCAATATACCGTTGATAATGAAACAGGCGAGAAAAGTGAATGGGCAAACCTGGGTGACCCGGTTTCTTTTGGGCAGGGAACAGGTTGGGAGCCGGTCACTGTAAATAAGACCGTGGAAATATCCTCAGGCAGCGCGAGAATAGATTACCGTATTCGGTTGATTGGTGCCGACGGTTCAGATGAAGGTAGTTTAGTTATCCAAAATACAAGCGGCAATATGGTCGACTATGCTGACTGGTGGACAGCCTCAATTGGACGTGTATATCATCATATGTTAGCTGGATTTCGTCAAGCTTCGCCCACGGCAGGTGTTCGACAGGCTACCGCTTATTAAAAATAAAAAAAGTAATTTAGGAGCTTGGAAATTCAATACATAAATGCAAGAGGTCAATAAAGTTGGCCTCTTGTACTATTTGTTTATTTAATTGCACTATGATACGTTTAGTTTTATTTATTTTTTCTCTTTTTTTATTTGTTGATTCCAGCTTTGCTCAGCAAAGATTTAAATTCGCTCAGGTCACTGATACGCATGTCGGAGGATCCACCGGTGCGGACGATCTCAGGCGTACCGTCCAAGATTTAAATAAACAAGAGGATCTTGACTTCGTCATTCTTTCTGGCGATGTTACAGAATTCGGTTCTGATGAAGAATTAGCTCTAGCTAAAGGTATTTTGGATAGTCTCCACCTACCTTTATATGTTATTCCCGGGAATCACGATAGCAACTGGTCGGAAAGTGGAGCAAATACTTTTCGAAAGGTTTTCGGAAGTGAAACCTTTTTCTTTCGTCATAAAGGGTATATGTTTATAGGAACGACCTCTGGCCCTAACATGCGGATGAGTCCCGGACAAGTGCCACGTGAGAATTTAGTTTGGATGGATTCGGTTTTTCAGGCAAATCCGGATAGACAAACGCCGTTAATTTATATCAATCATTATCCACAAGATTCATCACTTAATAATTGGGATCAAGTTATAGACCGGTTAAAAACACGAAATGTACAGCTAGCGATGTGTGGCCATGGGCATAATAACAGTGTGTACGATTGGGATGGAATCCCTGGTGTCATGAGCCGGTCAAACCTACGTGCTAAAGATTCTGTTGGAGGGTATAACATTATTACTATTGCTGAAGGGGTAGCAAGTTATCGCGTCCGCCGGCCACTGTTGGAGACCGAAGCAGCGTGGACGGAAGTCCCCTTAATAGATCACCATTTTAACGCTGAAAAAAAGGCGTATAAACGTCCAGATTATTCGGTAAATGGAAAATTTACGGACAAAATAGAGACTGCGTGGACCTTTCAGGATGACGCCGATCTAGGAGCAGGATTCGCGATCTATAAGAATTTGATTATAACAGGAAATACGAAAGGAGAGGTTTATGCGCTGGAGGAGCGTACAGGAAAAAAGGTATGGAATTTTAGCTCCCAGGGTAAGGTGTATTCTACCCCTGCGGTATGGAAGAATATTGTTGTAGTCGGCTCTTCGGATAGCTATATATATGGTCTTAATGCAAAATCAGGAGATTTGATATGGAAACTCAAAACGCCTAAAGCTGTATTAGGAAGCCCCGTAGTAAAGAATGGTATTGCTTATATAGGCAGTTCTGATGGTGTATTCCGCGCGATCGAGGTGAGAAGTGGAAAATTAAAATGGCAATTTGATCAGGTTGAAGGGTACGTGTCTTCCAAGCCGACGATTTATAAGGGTCTGGTGATCTTTGGATCTTGGGGAAATGGGTTTTATGCGTTAAATAAAAATACGGGCACACTAGCGTGGTCTTGGGATAATGGGCAAAAAAACCGTATGTTTTCTGCTGCTGCTTGTTATCCCGTTGCGACTGCCGACCGTATCTTTATTGTTGCACCTGATCGCTATATGACTTGCCTAGATGCAGGCACGGGGGAGGTCATCTGGCGAGAGAAGAAAGATGATATTCGTGTGCGCGAATCGATGGGATTATCGGCCGATGGTCGCTATGTTTACGTAAAAACTATGGATGGAAACGTGCTGGGAATATCAACCTCAGCGGATCAAATGGTTGTCAGTTGGAAATCAACATTACAACTACCCTACGAGCTCACACCTTCGGCAATTGTTACCAATGGTTCGCAAATCTTTGTGCCAAGTCACTCTGGTTTAGTTTCTGGGGTCTCTGCGAGCGACGGCTCTGTACTATGGCAGTATAAACTTTCTAATGCAATGGTAAATCCCATCACCGTTTTAAATAAACAGGAAATTGTAGTCTCTACAATGGATGGTATTATTTCGAAATTCAAGATACACCTCGATGAATAAAACTAAGATAATCGTCTTTACAATTTGTATTCTGGTAAGCTCATTTTGTGTGGCACAAGATAGTTGGATCCGAATTAATCAAATCGGTTATAAAAATGAGGGACGAAAAGTTGCCGTATGGGTTGCAAAGAAGGATAAGAAATTAAAACGCTTTACTGTTCGAGATCTTTTGACAAATAAGGTGGTTTATAAAGGTAAGGTCTCTAAACCATTTGGAAGTTATGGACCATTTTTACAGTCCTATAGACTGGACTTTAGTGAATTGAAAACCCCGGGGCGGTATATTATTGAAACCGGCGGTACTATCTCGCAGGAAGTTAAAATAGGCGATAATGTGTATAATGGATCTGCAGATTTTACGCTGCGGTATATGAGGCAGCAGCGTACATTATTTAACCCGTATTTAAAAGATAGCTGCCACACACACGATGGATTTACGATGTATGGACAATCAGCAGGTCTGGCAGATAGCACACAAGTGGACGTTGGAGGAGGCTGGCACGATGCTTCGGATTATTTACAATATGCGACAACCTCAGCTAACGCTACTTTTCATCTCCTAGCAGCCTATCGCGATTTTCCGAATGTTTTTAGTGATTATAAACAGGCCAATGGTCTCGATGGTAGTAATGGAATAAAGGATGTACTTGATGAGGCCAGATGGGGGTTAGATTGGTTGGTGGAGATGCATCCATCGGCGGATGTGATGTTCAATCAGATTGCCGACGATCGAGATCATGCCTCGATGCGTATGCCCGGCGAGGATCCATTCTACGGGCGAGGGTTTGAGCGACCCGTCTATTTTATTGATGGTAAACCACAACAGCGGGGTAAATTTATGAACAATACAACAGGGACAAGCTCAACAGCAGCGAAATTTGTTAGTTCTTTCAATCTAGGAGCGTCGCTTTTTGCAGAAATTGCACCGACATATAGTCGCATACTCGCCGAAAAAGCCGAGTCAGCCTTTCGCTACGCTCATAAACGGCTAGGAGTAACACAAACCGTATCAATTAAATCACCATATATATATGCCGAAGACAATTGGAAGGATGATATGGAACTCGCTTATGCTACGATGTATAAACGAACGGCAGATCCCAAGTATAAAATAGAAAGTTTGAAATATGCTAGTGCGGAGCCGGTTACTGAATGGATGATTCGAGACACAGCAAACCATTATCAGTATTATCCTTTTATCAATTTAGGACATTACGCCTTAGCAAAGGAACTTGAGGGAGAGCAACGTAATGAAGTAGTTGATTATTATAAACAGGGTATAGAGCAGGTTTGGAAACGGGCGAAAGAAAATGCATTTTATCGTGGCGTTCCATTTATCTGGTGCAGCAATAATTTGACGGTTTCTTTTGCAATTCAATGTTTGTGGTATCAAGAGCTCAGTGGAAATTCGGATTATGAGGAATTATTGCAGGCAAATATCGATTGGTTATTTGGTGTAAACCCTTGGGGAACCAGTATGGTTTATGGACTTCCTTCCACAGGAGATACACCTGTAGACCCCCACTCGGCCTTTACACATCTACATGATTTTCCAATTGATGGAGGACTGGTTGATGGGCCGGTCTACACTTCGATTTTTAATAATCTGATTGGAATCAAACTGAATCAAGAAGATGAATACGCCGAATTTCAAAGTAATTTAGCCGTGTACCATGATGATTACGGCGATTATAGCAGTAATGAGCCGACAATGGACGGAACAGCTTCTCTGATCTATTTACTTGCTTCGCAGGAAAATGAACAGAAGTCAAAACAAGATCAATATGGGGCTTTAGTTCGTGGTCCATCTGATAAGAAACAAGTTAGTCTAGTCTTTACCGCCCACGACCTGGTCGACGGTAAGAACCATATAGCCCAAGTTCTTGAAAAGAAAGAGGTAACTGCTAGCTTTTTTTTGACGGGCGACTTTTTGCGTGATGATGCGAACCAGAAGTTTATAAAGACTATTCGTCGGCAGCATTATTTGGGACCTCATTCCGATAAACATTTGTTGTATGCTCCCTGGGATAAACGAGATAGCACTATTGTTAGTAAGGTGGATTTTAAGCGAGATTTAGAGAATAATTACCAAGCGCTTAAGCGATTTGGTATATCTAAAATCGCCGCAAATTACTACCTGCCATCTTACGAATGGTATAACCAAGATGTTGTAAGATGGGCAGGAGAGCTTGGTGTAGAGGTTGTTAATTTTACACCCGGTTTACGAACGGCCGCAGATTATACCTATCCTGAAATGGGAAGTAGGTATAGTAATTCTAAACAACTACTTAAGGGTTTGTATAAAACAGAAAAGAATTTCGGGCTACAAGGAAATATTATTTTAATACATTTGGGTGTTGACGACCGACGCCCAGATAAATTTTATAAGGAGCTTGACGTACTTATAGATGATTTAAGCGCTAAAGGCTACGATTTTGTGCGTATTGATACGCTTTTGTCTCAATAAAGTTTTGCGTTTTTGTGCGCGTTTTAGGGGAAAATTTGCATATTTGTATAATTGAAGAATTTTATTTTAATATGGTAAGAGTAACGGAAAAAGAGTCGAATTATCAAGACTTAGATAAAATGTCTGTTAATGAACTATTAACTAACATGAATAGTGAGGATAAAACAGTACCACTTGCTGTGGAGAAAGCAATACCGCAGCTTGAGGCATTGGTTAAGATTACCGTAGATAAAATGAAACTTGGAGGGAGATTATTCTACATCGGCGCGGGTACAAGCGGAAGACTAGGTATTTTGGATGCCTCCGAATGTCCACCCACTTTTGGTGTTCCTTTTGATTGGGTGATTGGCTTAATTGCGGGTGGTGACACGGCTATTCGAAAGGCGGTTGAATTTGCTGAAGATGATATGGAGCAAGCTTGGAAAGATCTTCAGGAATTCGAGATTAATAAAGACGACGTCGTTGTGGGAATTGCAGCATCCGGAACAACACCTTATGTCATTGGCGGGCTTAATCAAGCAAAGAGTGCGGGATTGGTAACAGGGTGTATCGTTTGCAATAGTAATTCTCCAATAGCAGGTGCGGCACAGTATCCTGTAGAAGTTGTTGTGGGGCCTGAATTTGTTACGGGATCAACTCGGATGAAATCAGGGACAGCACAAAAATTAGTGCTAAATATGTTGAGTACTTCCATAATGATTCAGTTGGGCAGGGTAAAAGGGAATAAAATGGTAGATATGCAACTTTCCAACGTGAAATTGGTGGCTCGTGGTGTACGGATGGTTATGGAGGAAACTGGATTGGACGAAGAAACCGCTTCCAAGTTACTAGACCAACACGGTAGTGTTCGAAAAGCCATTGAAAATAATGGTATATCAAAATAAGACCTAGTGTCGTTTAAATGAGGTCTTCATAGCACATATTTATTGTCGAGTCGAGAAGAAATTTTAATACCTTGAATAATTAGAAATGTCTCCATTAATTTTATTGTCCTTTCTTTTTGTATACTTCGGATTGTTACTGGTCGTTTCACATTTAACAGCTCGTAGTACATCTGATAATTCCACATTTTTTGTGGCCAATCGGAATTCCAAATGGTATATGGTTGCTTTTGGTATGATTGGGACGGCACTTTCTGGTGTAACCTTTATATCAGTTCCAGGAGCCGTAGCGACATCAAATTTTAGTTATTTTCAATTTGTATTGGGTAACGCTTTAGGATTTATAGTAATTGCCTATGTCTTACTGCCCCTTTATTACCGAATGAACTTAACTTCAATTTATACCTATCTAGAGGAGCGGATGGGCTATAAAAGTTATAAAACGGGAGCGATGATATTCTTAGTTTCTCGGACTATAGGTTCTGCTTTTCGTTTGTACCTAGTTGCAATTATTTTACAAAAATTTATTTTTGATACATGGAATGTTCCGTTTGGAATTACCGTGGCCGGGTGTTTATTGTTGATCTGGCTCTACACGAACAAAGGAGGTCTTAAAACAATCATTATTACCGATACCCTGCAGACGGCGTGTCTTTTGTTTGCTGTTTTACTTTCGATTTACTTTATGGCTGACGGCTTGGGAATCAGTGTGCTTGAAGCTTTTGAACGAGTGAAAGATAGTACCTATTCTGAAATTATCGTTTGGGAGAATTTACTCGGAGATAAAAACCATTTTTGGAAGCATGTTGTCGGTGGCGCATTTGCAACGATTGCGATGACTGGGCTTGATCAGGATTTAATGCAGAAAAATCTTAGTATGAAAACGATTGGTGAAGCGCAGAAAAATATGATAACCTTCACCGTTGTATTTGTTATTATAAATTTGTTTTTTCTTGCCGTGGGTGCTTTGTTGTATATATATGTTGGTGAAAAGGGAATTGACATATCACAGTTACGTACACCAGATTACTTGTACCCCGAGATTGCCTTGAACAATTTGTCAGTTGCTGCCGGTATTGTATTTATGATGGGGTTGACTGCGGCTACTTTTGCAACGACAGATTCTGCTCTAACGGCCCTTACGACCTCTTACTGTGTGGATTTTCTTGACTTTAATAAAAAAGTAGATCCTAATGATGTGAAACTTGTACGGAAGCGTAATATTGTTCACTTTGCTTTTAGCGTAATTATGTTGTTGGTCATTCTGGTTTTCAGATTGCTTAATGATGATTCGGTCGTGACGGCTATTTTCACTGCGGCAGGATATACTTATGGTCCGCTATTAGGTTTATTTGCTTTCGGTATATTGACTAAATACAAGGTAAATGATAGTTTGGTGCCCTACTTTTGTATACTCTCGCCGTTAATCTGGTTTGTTTTGAATACTTATTTTATCACCCCTTACACGCCGTACCGTATTGGCTTTGAGCTGATTGTTTATAATGGTTTGACCACTTTCCTTTTACTTTGGATTACCTCGAGAGGGCGGTGGGTTCCTGGAAAGGCATCAGCGGCATAAAAAATCAATTTTGATAAGTTAGAAATACATGTATCTTTGTGTCGGTTTAAAATTTTATCAATAGGGAAATTAGCTCAGCTGGTTTAGAGCACTACCTCGACAAGGTAGGGGTCGCTGGTTCGAACCCAGTATTTCCCACGTAACACTCCAATGGAGTGTTTTTTTTTGCTTTTATCGATACGCTAATTAAAATTTTTAAGGGAGTATTTTTTGTTCGTATAACTGCGATAGGATATTTGTTCGAGCAAAAAAAATAACTTAAGTTTGAGAGAATAGATAGATCAATATGAGCAATCTTTTAGATGATACAATAACGGCTATACGTCGTAAAATTGGAGAATTTGTTCCAGAGTTTGGAATTATTCTTGGGACAGGTCTAGGTAAATTAGTAGAGGAAATCGATATTTCTTATAGTCTTATGTATTCTAATATACCAAATTTTCCTATTTCAACAGTTGAATTCCATAGTGGTAAATTGATTTTTGGGACTTTAAATGGTCGGAATGTTGTAGCGATGCAAGGTAGACTTCATTACTATGAGGGTTATACGATGGAGGAGATAACATTTCCGGTAATCGTTATGAAAGCACTAGGGATTAAAAAGCTTTTCGTTTCGAATGCATCTGGTTCACTAAATCCAAGTATTTTGAAAGGCGATATAGGTATTATTGATGATCATATTAATCTTCTTCCAGATAATCCGCTGCGTGGTCCCAATGACAGTGATTTAGGTCCGCGTTTTCCAGATATGAGTGAACCCTACAATAGGACGATGGTGGAGCAAGGTCTTGATATCGCCCATCGATTAGGTTACCGAGTTCATAAAGTTGTGTATGTCTCGACCCCCGGGCCAAACTTGGAAACTCGAGCAGAGTATCGATATATGCGGATAATTGGTGGAGACATCGTTGGGATGAGTACTGTCCCCGAGGTGATTGTAGCAAATCATATGAGCCTTCCTGTATTTGCGATATCGGTAATTACCGATGAAGGGTTTCACCCAGATCTGAAGCTAGTTTCCTTAAAAGAGATAGTAGAGGTTGCGGCTCAAGCGGAGCCTAAAATGACAAAGATTCTAAAAGAATTAATCGCAGTACAGTAAAATGCAAATTTTAGCGTTATTTTTGGCGAAGAATATTTGAACAAAGCGGCATAGATGGATCGGTACTTGAAACGGTTTTTATTTTTATTCTTTATTTTTTCGTTGAGTGGAAGCAATCTGTTCGCCCAAGTAGAAGAAGAATTTAGTAGTGCGCTTGACTCTGCACGGGCGTTAGAAGATAATAAGAAGGATTCGGTTGTCTTTAACGCGCAATACGTACGCTATGCTACCTTAGCTATGCTTAAGGAATCCACACGAACCATACAAATTGACACCACACACGTCAATTTTCAGTACTATAATAAGCAAAATCTTCCTTGGGATCCAACGATCAATTTAGGGGCTTATGGGCTTGCTTCGCGAAATTTGTTGTTTAAAGCGGATAAATCCATAGGATTTCAATCTGGCTTCCATGCCATGGAGCGTTATGTTCTTGATCCAGATTCTATTCAATATTTCCGAGCACGAGCGCGGTTTTCTGAACTTTATGCAGTGGGTTTTTTCTTTGATGATCAAGTTTTTCGAGCCCGTGTCGCACAGAATATAAATCCCCAATGGAATATTGGGGTTGAATACCATGCAACGAATACGGATGGATATTATACCAATCAAGATTATAATGACCGAAAGGCTGCAGTGTTTAGCTGGTATGAATCGAAAAATCATCGCTATAACCTGCTTGTCAATGGAACGTTTAATAACCTTAGTGCTGCTGAGAATGGCTCCATAGTTGACGAAGATATATACGGTGGAGATGTTTTTAAGGATACCTCCAATACCTCGAATTTGGGATACCAGGTGCGGTTGGGCGAGCAAAATGCAAATCGGCCTAATAGCAAATGGACCGATAACGGGATGTTTCTACGACAATCCTATTTTATAGGTCGGCTTGACACACTGAATGCGGGTACTCCAGAGATGGAAATCCGTCCTACAAATTCAGTTGCTCATAACTCCTCGATCCGTCAAAGGAAGTATATGTTTTATAAAAATGAAACAGATGCAAATGGTGCATTTCCTTACGGAGATGCCGTATTGGTGGACGATACCACAAGCATTACTACGATTACAAATGATTTTGCTTACAGTTTTTATCTGCGCGGAAGGGGTGTTTTTAAAAATCAAGCGAAACTTGACTTAGGATTTCAAAACGACTTGATATGGTATGGAGATAGTCTCTCCAATGAGTTCTATCAGAATAGTATGGTCAAAGGAAAACTTGGTTATCAATTTAGTGATAAGATTGACATTCAGGCGAAGGTTGAGCAAATTGTGGTGGGACGTAATGCGGGAGACTTTCTGTACGAGGCGAATGCTGATATTAATATCAGTGATCTGGCGGGAAAGATTACTTTAGGGGCTTATTCTCAAAATAAGTCTCCCGAGATGGCATACGATCGGATGAATTATACTTACCATCAATGGAACACAAGTTGGGAGAAAATTAAAATTCAAAATCTCTCCTTTGGTTATTCCAATAAGAAGATTGGCTTTCACGGTAAAGCGGAGTATTTTTTAATGGATAAATATATGTATTTCCGAGAGGTGGAGAATCCAGATAATGATGAATTACTATTTCGGCAAATTACACCTGCGCAGTCTGGAAGTATGAATTTACTGAAGGTAACTGTCGGACAGAATTTTCGAGTTGGACGATTTCATCTAGATAACTTAG
>JAALOO010001896.1_pt1 | contig 12783 bp, 10 predicted proteins | sample 7257641 | NCBI WGS metagenome assembly JAALOO01 (sample SAMN14085613, study PRJNA598686) | mite metagenome | biome: ENVO:01001000; feature: ENVO:01001002; material: ENVO:01001226; isolation source: single female mite from University of Michigan culture on fish food culture... ... | reverse complement strand
GGAATGAAAGTTGGAATCACTACTTCGGTAAGTATCGACCACGCTACACCTGCGTCATTTTATGCAAATCGTGCAAATAGAAATATGTATTATGAAATCGGTTTGGACCTTATTGAGTCCGGTTTTGATTTCTTTGGTGGATCTGGGTTCTTAAGTCCTGAGAAAACATACGCAAAGGAAGTTGCTCCCTCACTTTTCCCCCAATTTGAAGAAGGCGGATATAAATTGATATATGGAATTGACGAATACAATAATGTTAAAAATAAGGGTGACAAGATTATATTGATGAATAAAAAAGGGGAAGATAATGTTGCGCTTAAGTATGCTATCGATCAGAATGATACTGATATGAAATTAGCAAATATTACAGATGCTGCTATCGAATCCTTGTCAACTGACAATGAGAATGGATTTTTTCTTATGATTGAGGGTGGGAAAATTGATTGGGCTTCACATGCTAATGATGCTGCCACGACTGTAAAAGAAGTATTAGATTTTAATGAAGCCGTAAAACATGTTATGGAATTTTATGAGCAACATGCTGAAGAAACACTGATTATTGTAACAGCTGATCATGAGACGGGGGGGATTGCAATTGGTAATGGGGGTAGTCGGTTAGATACGAAAATTCTTGCTAATCAACGTGTTTCACATACAAATTTATCCAGTAGGATTTCTGCATTACGAACTGAAGGTGACACACCAAGCTGGGAAGACGTGAAACAAGTTCTAATGGATAATTTGGGATTGTTTTCGTCTGTAAATGTGTCTCAGGAAGACGAAGCAGGTTTACGTTCTATTTATGAAAAATCTTTTGTCAATCACCAAGATCAAACAGCAAAAAGTTTATACGCAACGGACGATAAATTAGCAAGCGAAGCACTTAAGGTTTTGAATCGTATCGCTACTATCTCATGGGCTTCAGGAGGGCATTCAGCCGCTTACATTCCAATATTTGCAATTGGTGCTGGTTCTGACTTGTTCAAGCATAAGATGGAGAATACTGACATTCCGAAGAAAATTGCTACCGCTGCCGGATTACAATTAAACAACTAAGAATTCTCTTGGATGATCAATTATTAACTGCCTGCAGGTATAGGAATCTGCAGGCAGTTTTAACCTAGAAAGAAACTTCTTCTTCATAATTTGAGTTTAGCGTTAATACGTTTCGCTCTAAAACTATAGGATTCTCTAATATCATAAAACTTGCTACACGAATTTCTGCAACATGGCGACTTATTTCATGGACATCCGTGTACTCATGATAGATTAAGGATCCTTGAAGTAAAATTTTTGTGCCTTTTTTACAAGTCTTTAACAATTTTTCCGCTTGTTTACCCCAAAAGACAAGTGAGTGCCAAAAGGTTACTTCGGTCCACTCACCTTTACTATTTTTGTTATACTCATTGGTTGCCAAACGAACATTTGCAACTTTAATTCCTTGTGTTGTAGATTTTATTTCTACATCTGCTCCTAAGCGTCCAATTAATTGAACTGAATTTACTAACATGTTCATAAAAATAATTGTAAATCATTAATTGTAGTGTTAAATTTAACACATCAAAACTCCTTGCTTTGACAAAACAAAGATGAAGATGTCCTGCTAAACTAGTCGGATGTTAATTAATTATAGATGCTTATAGTCGTTTTTAAACGCTTACAAACGGATCATGATGACAGTAAAAAAAGTATGTTTAGATTGTGGATTACCAGTGCACGGGCGGTCCGACAAGCGGTTTTGTGATGACGCTTGTAGAAATTCTTATAATAACAGGATAAATAGCTTTTCAAGTACTTTAATGAGAGAGGTAAACGGAATCCTAAGAAAGAACAGACGAATTTTAGAGGAATACCTTGGTACAGAAAAAACAATGAAGGTTTCGAGAGAGCAACTTTTAATTAAAGGTCTAAATTTTGATTATTTTACTAACCAGATTGTAAATATGAAAGGTCAAGTTTATAATTTCGTATATGAGTTTGGCTATTTAGACCTGGAATCGAACACTTTTTTAATTGTTCGTCACAAGGGGTATTAAATTAATCGAATCTCTGGAGGTTAGAATATTTGAATAGAAATGTATGCAAAAGGGAAATGCATATGAGCGTTATCTCTCTTTATCTATTGGTGGTAAGTGATTAGTAGTATTTGGCAAATTCAGGAATAAATTCTTTCCAATTTACATCATCGGTTTTAGTTCCTAAACGAACAATTATTAAATTTTTTTTAGGATTAACGTAAATATATTGCCCTAATAGCCCATCAGCTGTAAAATCACCTGTATTTGAAGGTAACCACCATTGATATTGGTAATTCCATGCACTACCAGCAGTGGTGTCTATTTTGGTTGATTGTTCAATCCATTTTTTGGATATAATTTGCTTTCCTTGCCAATTACCTTTGTGTAAATACAAACGGCCCAATTTTGCGAAATCACGTGCTCTTGCATTTACACAACAAAACGTTTTTTCTAGTCCATCCTTCTTTCTATCGATACTCCATGAACCATCATATTCCATTCCTATTGATTTCCAAATTTTTTCCTCAAAATAATCGGAAATTGTTCGGTCGCCAATAGCACGTTCCAATACCAGTCCTAGAATCTGCGTCTGACCACTTGTATATTCAAATTTTTCACCTGGTGCTCGAGCTAACTTAAGTTTTGATATGGCATTGCGTAAGTTTGTACCGTAATAAAATGTAGCAACGTGCCCAAATGGATTTTTGTACGCTTCATTAAAATCTAAACCCGATGTCATTTGTAAAAGATGTTTAATCGTAACCACTTCAAAGCCATTGGGACGTAATTCGGGAATGTAGTTTGTAATAGGTTCGTTTATTGATTTTATGAGCCCTTCGTCCAATGCAATTCCTATCAACATTGATGTAAAAGATTTCGCCATCGAAAAGGAGGCAACGGTTGATTGCTCGTTGTATCCTTGAAAATATTTTTCGTATAAAATGGTGTCGTTTTGAATAACTAAAAATGCGACGGAGTGTTTCTGTTCTATGAAATTTTCAAATGATATATTTTGATCCTTATAACGTATCGTTTGTGGCACCTTAGCTGCAGAAGAATAAGGAAATATGAATGGTTCTTTAGGAGCTTTTAGTTCACGATAGGGAAATATTTTGTAGTCGGTGATGTTCGCATAGTTGTAATAAATAAAACGACCAAACTTACACGACTGGAGAGTCAATGTAGCGATCAGAATATATATAAGGGTTAGTCGTTTATTCATCTACCTAAAGATAACATTTCTAAGAATGTGAAACAAAATGAATTCTCACCTTGTCAGCGCTTTAGCTATGGGGAGATAGAAGTAGGCTTATCACCAAAGGTAACCATTGCCATACCACATACGATAATCAATGATCCTAATATTTGAATCCAAGAAAGAGATTGCCTGAAAAACAGCGCCATTGCAAGTTGAACTGTCAGGAAGGTACCCCCAGAGCACAGCGCGATGACGATAGGTTGCGGAACAGTTTTGAATAATTGTATCAGCACCCAGCTTGCCGACAAAAGAATTACATTCCCAATTATAAGTGCGGCCCACTGGTATTTAGGATTGAGACCCCCATATTTAAAGATAATACTTGAGATAATTTGACAGGTCCAAAATGCGATAAAAAAAATGGTCTTCATAATGCTTTTAAAATTTTTTAAGATGATCGATCTTTGCTAGCGAATCATAAACCTAAAAGACCATTTCCAGTATTATAGTTTAGTCCTCTAATTCCATGATTTCTTCTGCTAGCGTTTCCCAATCTTCTTGAAGTTGAACAAATGTTGCTTTCGCAGAATTATATGTTCGGGTAGCCTCTTGTAATTTTGCGGAGTTACTATATACCGACTCATCAGCCAGGTGCTCTTCTAATTTTTTTACTGTGAGGTCTTGTTGAGCAATTTTCTCTTCGAGTTGACCAAGTTCTTTGTTTTTCAGTTGCAATATACGCGTTGAATTTTGGCTTGTAACAGGTGCTTCTTTTTTCGTTTCTTCTTTTAGAGTTTTCTTCTCTTGTTTTGCGGGTTGCTTTGGTACGCGTTTACTATTCCAAATTTCAAACTCTTCATAGGTGCCTGGATACGCTTTTATCTCTTTATCCTCAATGAACCAAATTTTATTTGCTACATGGTCAAGGAAATATCGGTCATGTGATACGACGATTAAAGTTCCTTCAAATTGTTGAAGAGCCTGAATAAGTATGTTCACGGATGCCATGTCCAAGTGGTTAGTTGGTTCATCCAATACTAAGAAATTTGCATCGGCTGTTAAGGCTTTTGCAAGCGCTACTCGTGATTTCTCTCCACCTGATAGGACTTTTATTTTTTTAAAAACGTCGTCCCCAGTAAACAGAAAGCAGCCCAATATGGAACGTAATTCAGTTTCGGAATGTTTGGGCGCAAAAGTAACAAGTTCTTCTAAAATGGTGTTTTCTAGATGCAGTGCCTCCAGTTGGTGTTGAGCAAAAAATGTTTGTGAAACGTTATGTCCTTTAATACTTGTTCCTGAAAATTCATTGTCAGCATCGGCGACAATACGTAATAATGTAGATTTACCTTTGCCGTTTGCTCCAATAAGCGCGATTTTATCACCTTTTTCGATTATTGCGCTGGTATCATTTAGAATTTCAAGGTTAGGATAAGATTTGGATATATGTTCCAAGGTCACTACGTGCCTACCAGAAGGCTTAGAAAATTTAAAACTGAAATTAACAACAGGATTATCATCGTCGATATTATCGACACGCTCCATTCTGTCTAAGGCCTTAATACGCGATTGTACCATTTTAGCTTTACTGGCTTTGGCACGAAAACGTTCAATTAATTTTTCTTCCTGTTTGATTTTTGCTTGTTGATTTTTAAACTGATTTCCCTGAATCTCTTCCCTCATAGATTTTTCTTCCAAATAGTAGGAGTAGTTCCCGGCATACATTGTTAATTTACCTTTGCGAGATTCTACCGTTTTGTTGATTATACGATCTAGGAAATAACGGTCATGGGAAACGATAACTATGGATCCGTCGAAGGACTGTAAATAATTTTCTAGCCATTTAATAGATGGTAAATCGAGATGGTTCGTTGGTTCATCTAAAAGCAAAATATCTGGCGTTTGTAGCAGAATACGGGCAAGCATAACTCGCATTCTCCAACCACCTGAGAAAGTTGCCAGTGGACGTTGTTGCTCTTGTTCGGAGAAACCGAGTCCGGCGAGTATTTCATGCGCTCTAAACTCGATATTATAACCATCTAATGCCTCAAACTCTGTTTGTTTATCACTTAACTTATTTAGGATATCATCGGAGTAATCGGTTTCTAATTTCGTTAGTAGGTTTTCAATTTCCGTATGTAATTGATTTTGTCGTTCAAACGCTTCCATTGCAACTTGGACGATGTTTTTTTCGGAGTGATAGGACAAAAGATCTTGATTAAGATAACCAATTTTCAAATCTTTAGCCATTGATATTGATCCCGAAGTAGGTGTGTAGTCACCGACAATAAGTTTCAACAGGGTCGATTTTCCTGCGCCATTTGCGCCAATCAACCCAGCTTTATCACCTGGTTTTATATGCCAATTTGCTTCATCATACAATGCACGAGAGCCTAGTTCGAATGTTAAGTTATTTATTGAAATCATTTCGATGCAAAAGTAATGAATATTTCTTCATCTTTGGCTACCTTTGCCGATATGTATAAACTAGTCAAACCATTATTTTTCACAATGGATCCCGAGACTGCCCACCATCAAGTAACAGGCGGTCTTCGTAAAGTTCGAAGCGTTTGGGGTATGAAAGCGCTGCTGAATTCCATATACACGGTGGACGACCAACGTCTAGAACGTGAGGTTTTTGGTCTTAAATTTAAAAATCCTGTTGGATTAGCAGCTGGTTTTGACAAAAATGCAGAATATATTGAGGAAATGGCAAATTTAGGATTCGGCTTTATCGAGATTGGTACTGTAACGCCGAAACCACAACCTGGTAACGATAAACCACGCATGTTTCGGCTGGTGAATGACATGGCGTTAATTAATCGTATGGGATTCAATAACCAAGGAGCAGATGTTGCTGCCGGTAGGTTAAAAAAACTTAAAAATAGAGAGAATCTTATTATTGGTGGAAATATTGGTAAAAACAAGGTAACTCCAAATGAGCAGGCGGTAGACGATTATATATACTGCTTTAACGTACTTTTCGATTATGTAGATTATTTTGTAGTTAATGTTAGTTCACCAAATACTCCTGGATTACGTGATCTGCAAGAAAAAGAGCCCCTGAAGTTGATTTTGAATAAACTTCAACAACTTAATAATACGAAATACACGCAGAAGCCTATCTTGCTTAAGATTGCTCCGGATTTAACTGATTCGCAGTTAGATGATATTATCGAAATTATTGTGGAAACTCAAATTGCAGGTGTGATTGCTACTAACACTACGATTTCACGTGAAGGATTACAGAGCAACCAGTCGTTGGTCAAAGAAATGGGAGGTGTGAGTGGTAAACCTTTGGCTGCGCGTTCTACCCAAGTAATACAATATTTACATGATCATTCAGAAGGTGCTTTTCCAATTATAGGAGTTGGTGGCATACATTCCGCTACAGACGCCATAGAAAAATTGAATGCGGGTGCGAGTTTAATTCAATTGTATACAGGTTTTATTTACGAGGGCCCAAGTCTCGTCGGAAATATTTGTAAAGGATTATTAACTAGACACTCGTAACTAAATATAGAAAGGCACATAAGCTGATGTGCTTTTATGTTTATGAAATGAAGCCTTATATTTCCGGCCTTGAGCTTGGAAATATAAGGCTATTTTTCTTTTTGTTTGCTATTATTTTTGTTACCGCCTAATGCTGATATATTATCAATAGTTTATAAAAATTGATGCTAGTTAAACCATGCTAATACATCTTCTTTAGGCGGCATTTTAGCCTCAATTTTTAGTTTTTTACGCATACCTCCCAAGTCGTTAAAAACTTTATTTGGATTTGCAGCTTTTAGTTCTTCGATTGTGTTGAATCCCATTTTTTGTAGTACAGGAACCCACTCTTCTGGAATACCTTGGGCGACATAATCTTCAATATTTGCAGTTTGAATAATCTTTTCTGGCCGCATCTGTGGAAAGAACAGGACTTCTTGGATGGAAGCATTGTTGGTTAGATACATCGTTAGACGGTCCATACCGATACCTAATCCTGATGTTGGGGGCATCCCATATTCTAAAGCGCGTAAAAAATCTTGATCAATGAACATCGCTTCATCATCACCTTTTTCCGAAAGGGCCAGCTGATCTTCAAAACGTTCGCGCTGATCGATGGGATCATTTAATTCGGAATAAGCATTAGCAATTTCCTTACCGCAAACCATGAGTTCGAATCGTTCTGTTAGCTCTGGGTTGTCACGATGTTTTTTAGTAAGCGGAGACATGGAGACAGGATAATCTGTGATGAACGTCGGTTGAATATAGTTTCCTTCACATTTTTCTCCAAAAATCTCATCAATTAATTTACCCTTACCCATTGTTTGGTTAACGGGAACGCCCATTTCTAGTGCAGCTTGGCGAATCTCATCTTCGTTTTTGCCAGCAATGTCAAAACCTGTAAAGTCGAAAATAGCTTGTGCCATAGTTACGCGTTTAAATGGTGCGCGGAAGTCTATTTCATGTTCTCCAAACTTGGTTTTTGTAGTACCATTAACTTGCAAGGCACAATGCTCTAACAACTGTTCCGTGAAATTCATCATCCAATTGTAGTCTTTGTAGGCGACATAAATTTCCATAACAGTAAATTCTGGATTATGGGTTCTGTCCATTCCCTCATTACGGAAGTTCTTGGAAAACTCGTAGACGCCTTCAAAGCCGCCAACGATAAGCCGCTTCAAATAAAGCTCGTTTGCAATTCGTAAATATAAAGGAATATCTAATGCATTATGGTGCGTTGTGAACGGTCGAGCAGCAGCGCCACCTGGGATCGATTGCAATACGGGAGTTTCTACTTCCATGTAACCAGCATTGTTAAAGAAACTACGCATTGCACTGAATAATTTTGTACGTTTAATGAACGTATCTCGATGTTGTGGATTGACGATAAGGTCTACATAACGCATGCGGTACCGTTGTTCCGGATCTGTAAAAGCATCAAATGTTTTTCCATCAGCTTCTTTGACGATCGGTAGGGGTCTCAATGATTTTGTGAGGATCGTTAAATTTTCCACATGAATAGAGGTCTCCCCAGTCTGTGTTGTAAAAACATACCCCTCTACACCAACAATATCACCGATGTCTAAAAGCTTTTTGAAAACCGTATTATAAAATGTCTTGTCTTCAGTAGGACACAAATCATCACGTTTCACATATGCCTGAATTCGTCCGGTTGAATCTTGTAGTTCCATAAATGAGGCACTACCCATCACACGGCGGGACATGATCCTACCTGCAAAACGAATGTTTTTATAATTAATCTTATCTCTTTCGTAATTGTTTAAAATGTCAGCTGCAGAGACATTTACATCAAACTCATCCGCTGGGTAAGGGTTGATACCTAAATCGATGATGGCTTGGAGATTTCGTCTGCGTTGCTGTTCCTGTTCCGATAATACAGTACTCATGTTATTGTAATATGCTAAATTTGAATGCAAAAGTAGTAAAAAAAATGTGATGAAGTATCCTTAAAACTAAAAATTGGCATATAGGGCAACAGGAAGACAATCTGCGTATTATCAACTTTAATTATAACATCATTTATGGTTGTTATGGATGGCATAAGCTCAATTAATTTGGTTGTGTAAGCTGCAGAATATAAGGCTATTATTTGGTAAGTAAGAGAGAAAATATTATCTTTGTCTTTTATACCTTTGAGCTCGACTGGAGAAATTTAAAGTGTTGATAATTATTCTTTTGTTTTTTTTAAAGAATAGATTATCTTTGCACCTCAATTGTTGAGTAGAATATTACGTAATCATAAGAATAAAATGAAAAAAGATTTGCATCCATCAAACTACAGATTAGTTGTTTTTAAAGACATGTCTAATGACTACTCTTTCGTGACTAAATCATGTGTAGATACAAAAGAATCAATTACTTGGGAAGATGGTAATGAATATCCACTAGTTAAATTAGAGATTTCTCATACATCACACCCATTCTATACGGGTAAAATGAAATTGGTTGATACGGCAGGGCGTATCGATAAATTCCGTAGCCGTTACAACAAAAAGTAATATCGCTGCGTAATAGAAGAACAAGAATATCCCGGTAAGTGCACTTATCGGGATATTTTTTTGTATTTTTAAACCAGTCTATGTTAGAAATTGTATTACATGATCGCGCAAGTTGGCGTGAACATTTTTTACCCTTAGCTTTTACCCGTTCGGTGGGTGATTTTCGTGTGGGAATTTTGACATTTCGTGAGAAATGGCAGCTCATATTTGGAAGTCGAGTTACTTTTTATACCGAGAAGTATCTACAAGATCGATTCTCTGCACCAACCCTAGGTACTGATTATTTAGTCATTTCGGCAAACATATGTCCGGATAAACACTTGATCGAAGCCATTACAAGTTTACCTCAAGAATCTGTTTTGGAGAAAAATGGGCAATGGATAGCATACCGAACCACCTTGCGAAGCGATGATCCATATAGGAACACTATTACAAAGATACAATATGAAGAAAAAATCGATAAGCTTTTAACTTTAGAAGATATCTTTGTTTATAACCGTGTTCAAATTGAGTTTGATTATCACTTACTTACCACAGGTAAAGAGTCGAAACTTTTAGATGCGTCAAATTTTGTTTTGGGTAATCAACTTTTTTTAGGCAAAAATGTAGAATCATTTGCTAATACCTTCAACACCATTGAGGGCCCAATCTTTATTGATGACAATGTTATTATTGAGCAGGGATGTCATATAAAAGGTCCTGTCGCTATTGGTTCGCGTTCTCGCTTGAAAATGGGGTCCAGAATATATCCTAATGTTACTATTGGCCCCGGATCAACTGTTTGTGGCGAAATTAATAACAGCGTAATATGGGGGAATAGTGCAAAGGGGCATGATGGTTATTTAGGATGCTCGGTGATAGGTGAGGGTTGTAATATTGGTGCCGGTACTAATAATTCCAATTTGCAAAACAATTGGGGGGAGGTATCGGTTTATGATTACAGTTTGAAAGATTATAGAAAAACTGGTCGAGCGAAGGTGGGGGTTATTATGGGGGACTATGCGATGTGCGGTATTAATTCCTCCATATTTACAGGAACAATAATTGGCGTTGGAGCACAAATAGCAAAATCAAATATTATTCCGAAATTTGTAGCTGATTTTGTGTGGCTCACGGAGGGTAAACAAGAGGAATATAGAGCTGACAAATTTGAAATTATGTTAGCAAATCGGGCAAAGACAAGAAAAGAAGTAGTAGATGACCGTGATGTTCGTATATTGCGGGAAGTTTTTATTTTGACTAAAGAAATTAGAAAAGAATTTATAACTAAAAAATATTAATATTAATATGCGTAAGAATATTGTTGCAGGAAACTGGAAGATGAATTTAGATTATGAAAATGGCGTTAGCTTATTTTCAGAAATTGTAAATATGGTTAAAGATGAGGTAGTAGGTAATCAACAAGTTGTTGTTTGTAGCCCTGCAATTCACTTATATAGCATTGCTAAGTTATCAGCTGCAGTAAATAACGTCGGTGTAGGGGGACAAAATATTCATCAGGCGGAATCAGGTGCTTTCACAGGAGAACTTTCTGCAACACAGGTTAAATCGACTGGAGCAGACTATATCATTCTTGGTCACTCCGAGAGACGTGCTTATTTTGGGGAAACAGATGCCCTGTTAGCTGAGAAAGTTGACGCTGCACTTGCTCATAACTTAACCCCTCTATTTTGTATTGGTGAAACGAAGGAAGAACGTGAAAGCGGAAAATTTTTCGAAGTTATAGAAGAGCAATTAATTAACGGTGTTTTCCATTTAGAAAGTGAACAGTTTTCTAAGTTGGTGTTAGCATACGAACCGGTGTGGGCTATTGGAACTGGCCTTACTGCGTCACCAGAACAGGCTCAGGAGGTTCATGCTTTCATCCGTAAAACAGTAGCCAATAAATATGGTGAAAAAGTAGCTGAAGATACCAGTATTCTTTACGGTGGAAGCTGTAACCCAGGGAACGCCAAGGAACTATTTTCCCAAGCGGATATTGATGGGGGGTTAATCGGGGGAGCATCATTAAAATCTCGAGACTTTGTTGATATCGTTAAAGTTTTTAATTCATAATAATGAGGTATTCATCCGTCACTTTTACTTCGACAGCTATGCAGGAGTGGCAGAAAGATTTGCTCATATCTTCGCTAGCCGGTATAGGATTCGATAGTTTTGAAGATATAAATGAGGGATTCTCTGCATATATCCCTACAGTTAATTTTGACTTGCAGGCTTTAGAAACACTTTTATTGGCGGAAAGCGATGGATTTGATGTTCAGTATGTTGTTGAAGAACTCAAGGATGAGAATTGGAACGAGAAATGGGAAAGTAATTTCACTCCTATTACCGTAGATGATCAATGCTATGTGCGGGCGACTTTTCATGAAGATCGTCCGGACATGCCTTATCAGATAATAATTGATCCAAAAATGTCATTTGGAACAGGCCATCATCAAACAACTTCCCTGATGCTTAGTTATATTCTTGAAAATGATTTTGAAGATAAAGAAGTTCTAGATATGGGATGTGGGACTGGCATTTTAGCGATATTAGCAATCAAGAGTGGTGCAAAATCTGCATATGCAGTAGACTATGATGAGATTTGTGTTGCTAGTGTGGAAGAGAATAAGATATTAAATAATGTTATAGGCATCACTTCATCCCTAGGTTCCAAAGAAAAAATCGTGGAGAAGCAATTTGATGTTATCTTAGCGAATATTAATCGTAACATTCTCTTAGATCAGTTTGATCAATATGCATTGAGCTGCAGACCCAATGGAGTCCTTTATATCAGTGGTTTTTACGAGAACGAAGATCTAATAATTTTGAAGGATAAGGCTGAGTCGGTTGGGTATAGGTTTGAAGATAATAAGGTGTTGGACAATTGGTGTGCAGCAAAATTTACTAAGATTTAATAGGCATGCGGATTCATTTTATCGCAATCGGTGGGGCAGTAATGCATAATTTAGCCATTTCTTTGGCTGAACAGGGGCATCAAGTGACTGGGTCTGACGATCAAGTAGTTGAACCATCCAAATCAAAATTGCGCAATGCGAACCTCCTACCGGCTAAACTAGGTTGGTTCCCAGATAATATTACAGAAGATATTGATGCAGTAATTGTTGGGATGCATGCGGAGACGAAAAACCCTGAATTACTTCGTGCACAAGAGTTAAATATTAAGATTTATTCCTTTCCTGAATTTATTCAAGAGCAAAGTCAAGATAAAACGCGTGTGGTGATCGCGGGTACATATGGCAAAACGACCATTATGAGTATGATTATGCATGTACTTAAAAAGCTAGGCAAGGATTTTGATTATTTGGTCGGCTCGAAGTTAGAAGGCTTTGATTCTTTGGTTAAATTGACAACAAGTAACAAGATTATCCTTCTGGAAGGTGATGAATATTATGCTTCACCAATTGATCGTCGTTCAAAATTTCACCTTTTTAATCCTAACATAGCATTAATAAGTGGGGTAGAATGGGTGGAAGGCAGTATTGATATAGATAAGGAAGACTATTTTAAACAATTTGAAACCTTTATTGATACAATTGTTAATAAAGGAACCTTAATA
>JAALOO010001894.1_pt1 | contig 12801 bp, 5 predicted proteins | sample 7257641 | NCBI WGS metagenome assembly JAALOO01 (sample SAMN14085613, study PRJNA598686) | mite metagenome | biome: ENVO:01001000; feature: ENVO:01001002; material: ENVO:01001226; isolation source: single female mite from University of Michigan culture on fish food culture... ... | reverse complement strand
ACCAGCTGATGTAGCATCAATGATGTTGCCCGAGTTGTCTGATGATGATGCTGCTGTGGTAAACAAATTCACTTTAGAGCAGCGAATGGAGGAAGTGAATTTGAGTGAACAGCAGCAGCAGCAGCAAAGACTAATCGGTAAATGATTCACTGCTTCAGTGATCACAAGAAGCAGATCGCACACAGACAACAAAGTTAGCTCCTCTTTCTGTTTTGCTCTTTTTTGCTTCTGAAACTCAAATGAAGCTGCAAATGCGGCGACGGCAGCAAAATGTTCTTCTGCAGAATGAGCAGTTCAGTGCTCACAACAGAAAGTTTGCTTCACTGCAGTGCATTTCAAATTGGTGCACCTAGAACTAGTTGTGCTTTGGTGGTGGTGGTGGTTTCCTTGGTGCAAACTTTGTAATTCTTTTTCTCTGAAACACACAAAGTTGCAACTCAGGCAGCATTTTGTTCTCTGTGTTTAGTTCAGTGCACTGCTGCTCAGTTAGTTTGAAAGACAAAAATTAAAATGGAGAAGAAACAAGTTAATCGTGAACGGGAAAGGATGGAAAGTGAAAGAAGGGGATTGCCTGTGTCGAATGAACAATTTTTTCCCTCTCTCTCTATGTTTGACTGAATCTCGGTAAATGTACTACCACCACTACTACTACTACTACTACTGATGATTGTCAATCAGCTCGGAAATGGTATTGTAATTTCATTACTATTACTTGCACTTGAGTGATCTTCAAATCAAATCAGTATTTTTTTGCTTTTTCCCTTTTTCCCCTTCCTCTCACTGGCAATTTTACTGTCTGTCTGTCTGTCTAACTAGCACTGCTGCTGCCAAACTCGCCACTAACTAATCACGCCGCTCGTCATCGAGTTTTGCCTGCTTGTCTGCTGTTTGGCTTTGGCAGCACCAGGAAAAGATTATGAAATAAATTAATTAGAGTCCTGGCTTTATGCTCTGTGAGTTTTCTCCCCCCCCTCACATCAGCAGCTTCATTTCAAACTGAATTTATTTCTCTCTCACTCTTTTTCTCTTTCTCACTCTCAATCTCAGTTTGTTTTACCCCCGCTCTGCTTTAGCACCAACTTTGCCGTTGCCGCTGCTGCTGCTGCTGCTCATTAGGCCAACTTGTGCGCGCAATATATTTAAAGTTTCACTCTCTACTGCAATTAATTTCGATTTGTTGTTTTGCTGCTGCTGCTGCTGTTGTTGCACTCACAGTTGCCGACTAGTCGGTGCATTTGCTTTTTTTTCTGTTTTAGCCGACACAACTTTTGCTGGCAAACAGGGAAAACGTGCAACAGCAGCAGCTATATGAGCATCAGCAAAATTTGCTCCCTCGTTTAGGGCTTCTCAGTGAAAAAGGCTAAAAGTTGACTGTCTCTACTTCCCTTTCAGTGGATGGATAGCGAGTTTTATTTTCAGCAGCAGCAATAGCAAACGAACAAACGAGCGATTTGTTTGGGCTATCGTGTTTTGTCGATATTTGTTTCAGTCCCCATTTCTTCCTTTTTCTTTTGTTCTTCTAGTTTCATTCATTCAGAGTTTTGTTGATTGAAGGAAAAATGTGTGTGCTAGTGTGTGTTCTATGTCTGCTCATCGGTGCAATCGTTATTGCTTGTCGCGCGGGAAAGTAGCAGCAGCAAAGAAAGAAAATAAAGCTAAAAACGGACAGACAAGAAGCAGACGATTTAAAGAAGAAGAAGAAGAAGAAGAAACTAACTGTTTAAAGTCAACAGCCATATTTGATTTTATTGTATTGTAATGTTTCTCTCTTTTTCTATCTGCTTTTTCAACAATTTTGTTAGTGAGCGGCAGAAATGGCCAACTTTGAACGACTGATAGCAGCAGCAGCACAACTGGCACCATTTTAATTTATTTTTGCCTCGACTTTTTTACATCGACTTTTCCTCTTTTTCTCTCTCAATTATTGATTGCTTTCTCCTCTATTAGGGTGATAGTAGTGGTGGTGGCTGTGGTGGATGATTTCCTCCTTCTCCTCCTCATTTTCTTTTTCCTTCGCTTTTTGTTGCTTTTTTTGTCGGCCATCAAAACCATTCCCATCTTTGGGGGGAAGAGAAAGTGAAAGGGAGAGAGAGCTAAATAACAATAATACAGCCCAACCGAAATACTGCTGCTTCAATTTTGTCGATTGAAGTTGCTTTTTCTTTTTTGACTGCTGCTATTAAAAATGTAGCAGTGCCGCAGTAGTAGTTTAGGCAAATGTGACGATGCCATTGTTGAGCAGCAGCATTTGCCTTGCCTTGCCAATCGATTGCGCCAATAGCTGGCAAATAATAATTGTAAAGTGTGTCTGAGTTTTTTTTAGCAAATTTTGTGTGCTTGTGTGTGATTATCCTATCTTCTCATCCTATTTATCGACAGCCAGAAAAATGCTAAAACTGCGTATAAAAAAGGGAAAATTCCTCTATCCTCTTTTCAGTGACTTTCAAAAAAAAGTTACCCGGCAGCCTAAATCAGGGGCGACATTTTTCTGCTCTCATCGGCCTTTTTTTCTTTTTGACTTCAGTCTGCCCCTTTATCCTCTGTTTCCTGTGCTTGTTTAGTTTGCTTCAAAGTTTTTTTAGCCTTTCAGCCTTTCCTTTTTTTGACCACCCAAAGCTGCGACAAATTTGGCAGAGAGACGAGGAATATAAATAAACATTAAACTGCAAACAGTTGTATTGAATTTTGAAAAAGAGAAGGCTAAAGAATGTGACGGCGATAAAGGAAAAAAAGCTAAAGAAGAAAAAGAAAGAACCGAGCGGGCAATTCCGATTCAGCCGATTCTGATCTGAGCGTAGAAGGCAAGTCAGCTCGCGGAAATTAAATTAATTCTTGTGCCGAGTTTAAAAAGCCTTGCAGAGAGAAAGGAGAAAACGGCGGAGGAAGAATATAATTTATACGGACAGATATGGGCAGACGGCGACGACGAAGAAGACGAAGAAGACGAAGAAGAAGAAGAAGTGAAGCGAGCACTCGCCCGAATGACTGTAAAGACTCCACAACACAACTGACTGACTGAGATGAAGAAGAAGAAGAAGAAATTCTAGCGACTTGACATCGAGACTTTTTTTCCTTTTTTTGAGATATATTTGGCCAGCCCGAATTATAACCCCTGCCGACAATGGCCTCCTCTTTTAGACTCAATCGGGCAGTTCTCCCTCAGATTTTTTTATATTTTTTTATTTTTAAATATTTTTTCTTCAGTTCAGCCCAGCAGCACTGACAACAGGCGCTGACTACTGGCTACTTTTTTTGGGGCTACCAGTAAAAAAGAATATACTCGGCCAAATCTGCTGCTGCTGCTGAACAAAAAAATTTAAGCGATCGACTCGCTCTAAATTATCAATCACTCAATTGACTGGGGAAAAAAGGAAAAAAGATTGACAGTAAAAAAAGAGATAGAGCACATTCAGCAGCAGCAGCAATGAACTAGTTTTTTTTCAGTGCTTTGCAAGTAAACTGAATTTTTTTTCGTTTTAACTGAAACTAAAGTTCAAACAGGATTCGAGATTAGCGGCGGGCTCGAGCGCTCGCCTCTCTAATCAAATTAGCTCTTTTTTCGACTCTTTTTTTCCGGCGCGTTGTTGGCAGTTCATTTTCTTTTTTGTTTTTAACAGCCTCCGTTTAATAATATTACTGCTGTTGTTGGTGTTGCTGCTGCTGCTGCTGCTGCTACGATTCTGGCCAAATTCTAGCATTCTCTAAATTTTTTGACGGATGGTAATTGTATTCGCTTTTTTCATGTTTGTTCTCTTTTTCTTTTAAGGCAGAGTTACTGTTGTGCATGGCTGTTGACTAGTGTTTACAAGCAAATATCTGTATGCTTTTTACTTGTTTTTTGCGCTTTTTTCTAGCGACGACAACTGCTTAAAGGGTTGAAGGACTTTGAGATGAAATAAGAATAAAAACTGAGCAAATTCTTAAGTTTTTTCTGTTTTGTTAAATTTTTAGTTTACAGAAAACAATTGCAGCAAAAAATTCACCATTGCAATTTTTTGTCAATATTTCCAACTAGGTCGCCAAATTTTTAACCAAAAAGAGAAAAAATAGCCTTATTGGCAAATTAGCAACAAATCTATTTTTGTTTTTTATTTGAAACGGCCGTTGCTTTCTCAAAACTGCGGTGGTGACAGTGGTGCTATCTTTGACTGTTAAAAATTTTGTAACAGTAAAAATTGTGCGTGTATGTTGTGGTTCTGTTTCAGCAAAAGCAAAAAAAAGGAACAGATATGCAAGGGTAGCACTTTTTGCGGCCATTTGCGGCAAGGGGAGAAAGAAAAAGAGGAAAAAGAGGAGGCCGAATCATCATTAAATCGGCTCGGCTTGGTTTTTGCTTTGCTTTTGCCCCCTCTCTAAGACAACATTGGTGCAACATGAACAAAAAAAGTCTTTTTTGCTAGTGCACTGCCGGCAATATTTTTTGGATCACAGACACACACACACACACACACACACACGATCACACCAAGTCACCGTAGCAAGCAGGCAGATCTGCAACATTTGCAAAGTTTTCCTCCTGCTTTGACAGAGAGAACGAGCGAGACTTGGCAGAGCCCCGATATAAATCAGCAGCACCCAAAAAATGTGATTGCGCTCGCTCGCTCGCCCGAGTTTGCCCTCTCGCCCTCTTTCCTCCTTCATTTAGTTCTCTAATTTTGCCCTTTTCCTCTTTCCCTTCCTCTCTCTCTTTTGGACAAAGTTGTTAGAAAGGAGGAAGAAAATATTATGATAAATAGTGGGCAGCTCAATTAATCTTTTACCATCTAATGATGATGAAGAAGAAGAGGAGGAGAAGTTGAAGGAGAAGGAGGCAACAGCAGCAAAAAGTTGGTGACTTTTAGAGTTGGTTAGTTGGAGGAAGGGAGGAAAACGAGCACAAAGTCAGTACAAAAGCCTGAGCAAAGGATATGTTTAAACAAATAGGCAACTTGCACTGAAACTACAACTAAAACTAAAAAAAGAGGGAAACAATTAAAAGTCGACAAAGACAAGCCTCTCTACCCTTTTCTGCTTTCTTTTCTTGTTTTGCTATCATTTAGTAAGAACAAAAATAAAGTTTTTGACTTTCACTGAAACAGCTTTCGTTCACTGAAAAAAAGCTTGCTGGGGCAAAGGGAAAAGGGGAACAAAAGTGGGATCTGGTTTTTGCTAGCCTGCCAGTTTGAGTGCAATAAATCAAGATCAAAGAGGAAAACGAAAAAGAAGAAGGATGTGTCAATCGACGTTTGCTGCTGCCACTGCTGACAATCTGTCCTATCGCTTTACTTGCTGCAAAGGAAGAAAACTTGCTCAAATAAAAAAGAGAGAAATCCCTTTGAATTGAACTACTGAATGTAGTCGGTTTGAGTCCGTTTGTTTTTTCCGCTGTTTTTTCTCCGTACAAAGCTTGCCAGCACTTCCGATTGACATTTGAGCTCGCTGCGCCGCTGTGCAGTTGAAAACAACCTCTTTTTTTTGTTTTTTGAGTTTCCAAACTCTGGTTCTTTTGCTTTTTTTTCTTTTCCTTTCAAAACTATTATCTCTGGGGAAAGAGGAGAGGAAAAAATCTTCACACTTTGGTTTTGGTTTCCTTTTAAAAAAGAAAACTGCTGCTGTAAACGAAGTTTGTCTGCTGCAGAACGAACAAACAAACAGTGAAAGAGAGAAGAAGAAGACAGAAAACTCTGAGAGGTGTCTATTTGTTTTGCAGCAGCGGCAATGACAGTTTAAAATCAAAGACCGCTTTTTTTTGTTTTTACTGCTGCTGCTGAAACTTAGATGTTCACGACAATGAAAAAAACAATGTTTCTTCAATTTTTCAATGTTACTTTACAATGTTTCACTACCGCCATCAATGCCGCCACCATTTGAACTTTAGGCGCAATAACATTGTGCCAATAGTGAACATAGGGAAGAGCGGTGAAAACAAGTGCTAAAACAACAACAGCAGCTGTTGTTGTAATTGTAATTGCGAATCGAGTGTGTGTGTCAAGTGGCCGCCGCCTGGACACCATATAAATCATTAGCAGCAGGAACATAGTAGCACTGGAAGGAGAGCTCCCATGGTGGTCCCTTTTTTGTGAGCTTGTGTGTAATATCAGCCGAGTTTCAGCCACTCTTTTGTGTTTGACGTCGCCGTTTGGTGCTGTTTGGTCTATCGATACTTATTAGGCTACAGTGTACCCCTGTTTTCAGTGTACCCTGTCCTGTTTTTGTGTAAGCTAAAGTAAAAGTTTTGTTTTTTTATAATCGCGTTAACATACTAGTAGTAGTGGTCTATGTGAATGTCCAACTAAACAAAAAAAGTAAAAGTAGCCTGTCCACTCGTTTGAGCACACAATTGACGCGAGCAAGCGAGCGAATGAGTGCATGCAGACACGCAGAGAGCTAATCAGGGATAATTAGATCAGATCTGCGCATTACACTACACACTGCACTAGAGACTCACTCACACTTTAGCTATTAAATGAATAGATGGAGGGGAAAATAGTTTTTTTTCCAGTAGACTCGTAAAGTGTCCAATCATTTCTGGTGGTCAACAGCAGCAGCAGCCAAATACCAATGGGAAAAATAAAAATAAAGAGTAGAAAGAATGTGGCTTTTTACCACCGCCATAACTATCAAGGTGTCATTTAAGTTTCAGTTCAATGCAGAAAAATAGTTGACAAAAAAGGAAAAAAGAATCAAAGAATAAAAAGAGGAAAAAATAAAACCTCAAACGGTTTTGTTAGCTTTGTAATTGTCATAAAAAAGTGCTAGACCTCAAAAAAGTAGAACCAGAAAAGCCCTCACTCTGAAATGGTTATAAATAACAAGTGTGCTTTTTTTTCTTTTTCTCTTGCTAATAATTCAAGGCAAAGCTCCTGCTGCCGCCACATTGCCAACACTAGTGTTCACATTGCTTATTCCAGGCAGCAAACTCTGTCGTTGCCAAGTGAATATAACGCAATTAACAATTATGGAAATTGGTAAGTGGTGGTGGTGGTGGTGGTGGTGGCTGACGAAGATTGTTACCACACACACACACACACACACACACACACTATGTGTGGGCACTAACTACACTGCAGTAACTGCACAACAGTATTAGCAGCAGCAGCACAACGGGCAAGTTGCTGTCAATGGGCAAATTTAATGAGCACCAGAAAAAAGAGAGCACTTGAAGCTCATGAGCCTCAAATGCTCAATCTCGATATCGGCTTGTGAATTTTCAATATACACACTGCTGCTGCCGTTGCCGCTGCCTGGCTAGGCTTGACTAGAAAAAGCAAGGTAATTAACATTTCAATTCACGAGCCGAGCCGAGGCTGTACACACACGACAACACGAATAAAAATAAAAGAAAGAATAAAAAAGTGCTGTTGGCAGGGAGGCAAACAAAAACAGCGGCGGCAGCGGCAATATCAATTGCAATACAAGCTACCACAATAGCAGTCTCTATAAGTGGTATTCATTTTTAGTAGCACTACTTCTGTTTAGCATGCTTGCTAATTTTTCTCTTTTTTAGTGGAGCATTAATTTGCATTTATTTAATTATATCTCGTAGTGTACAGTGTAAATAAATTGCCCCTGCTGCTACTGTTGCTTTTGTTGCTGTCGATGGGCTTCACTGCCTTGCATTTTGGTGCAGACATTTTGCAGACTGTCACTGTGCTGAAACACTGCACAGCAGCAGCCAACATAATTTGTGGTCAGTGCATAAACATAGCAAAGCAGAAACTCTCAATTAAACAATACAAAAAACAGACATCTAAAAAAAGGTTTCTGAACTCTCTGTTTTCAACAAAAAATTAGCAGTGAAACTAGCTTTTTGGCTGACCGGTGGCGTCAACGAGCAGACAAATACAGCCATTTTGCACCGTAGTCTGTGAACAGTGATCTGTTCAGACTGGTGCTCACTTTTGCACAAGCAGGCAGACCAGGCAAATTGAATTAATGCCGATTAGTTGCTGCTGCTGCTGTTGCTGCTGCTGCTACTGCTGCCAAGTGGGCCACGCGGCTAATCTATTATTTATCACTCGTACACTGCTGTTGCTGCTGCTGTAAAGCACTCGCCAAATGTGTGTGCACTAGTGTTGCCTCGCTCATTGTTCGACTCTAGCCGTGCCAAAACTCTTGGTGGATTACACTGTGTGTGTGTGCTGGCTCAGAGACACCAGAGACACCAAAGAGAAAGCAAAAAAAAGTAGAAAGCAGACAGTAGCACTGACTACTAAATGATACCGGCACAATCGCACCGAGAACACTGCAGCACAAAAATAGAAACAGCAAAATTCTAGTCGCATCATCGCGCCACTAAACGTTATTGCTGTTCAATTTAATTTGTTTCTAGCACTGAATTCTGTCTGCTTTTTCTGTCTGGACTTAGTCTTTCTTTTTGTTTTTTCACTTTGTTTCACTAGCCATACACACATCGCTCACAAATTTTGACAAAAGTCGCCGCCGCTGACGCCGATTTGAAATAAATTAAATGATAATTGCCGCCATTTAGTTAGTACGTTAGTTAGTCAGTGTGATAGTTAGTTACTGTTGAGTTGAGTGTAAAATGCTCTGCTGGCAATTGCTGTTGCTGCTGTTGGTTTGTTACCAACACACTGTTCACAAATTCACTGTTGCAATTACTCTTTTTCTCTCTTTTTTCTCTCATTCACTTTATCAACAATATTAATTGCTAGCACACACACTGTAATAGATTGTAAAACAGGAAGGGAGCAATTATTTTGTATGCTCCTACACGCCATGATCAACCGTAAAAAGAAGGAGTGAACAAAGCATAAATAAATAAATAAATAAATGAAATTAATTAATTGTTTTGAGCAAAAAGAAAAAGAAAAACAACCCGTTTTGGTTTTTTTGTATGTGAAAAAAACAGGCAGTTTTGTTCAGTTCAGTTGAACTGTGAATAACTGCAATAAACAAAAAACTGCCTGAGTTTGAATGCAGTGCATTGCTTTTCTGCATTCCAGCTCTTCCGTTTCTGTACCGGTCAACTTTGGGACTCATCTTTTAAAAAACAGCGTCAAAACAACAGCAACAACAAAACAACAGTTTTTATTTTTATTTCCCACACAACTTTGCATGCATGTGTTTGGGAAGCACTTGCCCACACATTTTATTTTGTTTATCCTTTTTTCTTGGTTTTATTTAGCAGCTCTACCATCGAGTTTACCAGGGGACCTCCACAGGGGAATAGTGCACTAGTGCACACCACTCTTATTTTGCACTCTTATTCTATTCTTCCTGTTTCTCTTTCCACACTAAGTGATCACCCCATGGTCATCGCATGTGTCCCATTGTTTGCCAACACACACATACACACACTCATTTTCTCGGTAATCGCTTTACTGTTGTCGACACACTGTTACTGCACACACACAAACAGTAAATTGAGAATAAATAGCTGCAAGTTAAACTGGCGACAAAGATGTGTGTGTGTGAGCCAATTAAGTCAATTAAGCTCATCATTGTTTTAGTGTGTGTTTAAACTTTGCCCCCGTTAATGTCAAAATTATCAACAAATAAAAATGATAGTAAACTACGGCAACGGACTATATTTAAAAAAGAGAAAAAGTATTATTCTGTTTTCCCCTCTCTTTTTAATGTGTCGAATTTTAGCAAAAGCATTTCATCTTTATTGCCAAGAGCATCGTTTTTTCACTGCAAACGTTGCTTGTAATTTGTAGTAAGCTAGAATTTTACTTTAACTGCCGTTTAGGCAAATTCGCAGCTAGTACTTTTAAGTACAGTACTGTTCTCTAAATTCACTTTTGCAAAAGCTTACATTCAAAATTTAAAGAAAAAAATAGTTGCTCGATGTTCCGCCGTGATTTATTATTGTGTTGCGGCAGACATCAACGAGCCCTAGCAAATGATACGCTGCTTTGCTGCTGCTGCTGACTTTTTGTTCTGCACAGAATTTAAATAAAGAGAAGTCAGCAAAACACAAGGGAAAGTCGGCTCGTGCGTGAGAGTATGTGTGCAAATGTGCAAATGCGTAAATGGGCCTCCAGGCAACCAGTTTTTTGTGCATCGGCATTTGCAAATTGACAAGGCAAAGCTGCTGCTGCTGCTGCTTTTTACTATTATACTAGAAAATGCAGACAGTATGCGCGTTTGGGCGCAAATTAGCACGGGTGCAGCAGCAGGAGGAAAATGGCCTAAAACAGTTCTCGGTTTCACGGCACAATAATTGGTAATCGACTCTTGCCAATCTAACGGCATTTGACTTTTAAGCCTTTTTTGCCGCTGCTGATGCTGCATTAGAAAGAAAGAGAAAACTTTATTACTGCTAAATATGTCTAAATTGTGTTGTAATCGGCAAAGAAGGTTGTAATTTAATTACCACCTCATTAGCTTCATCAGCAAGGACAGAAACAGTGTTTGTTTCTTTTCTTTGCCTAAAAATTAAATAAAACAAAAACTCCTTTTTATTATTAGCCCTAACAAGCCCTAAGCAACCAAAAAATGAATGAATGTGTCAATGTTTAAATGAGAAGGAAGAAAAGTTCAGTGCACAGTGCAATTACTATCATCATCATCATCATCATCATCGATGTTTAATGCCAATTTTTTCTCCAACTGAGGGTATTATTGCCCTATCAATTATTGCCATTGCTGAGCTGGCAAGGTGTGTCCAATGCAACTGACTACAGCTGTTTTATTCAATTCCATTTTTATTCTGAACTGAACAAGCATAAAATTTGCCTGCTCATTTGTAAGGACTGCTTTTTAGTTGTCTGACACACAAAAAAAACTGCCATAAAATACTACTACTGCAAACTGAAAAACGTGGAACGACGTTTGCTCAGGTTTGCTCTCTGTGCTTCGTGCTCTGAAGCATTCGGTTCAGCACAGTGCAAACCTACTACTGACACATGGCTGAGGTTTGCTAATTGGCCTCAGTGTGCTCACAGTGAACATACACAGACACAGCCACAAAACACTAAACTAGAGTAGACAAAACTGACAAGAGCAGACAGAAAAAGAAAAAGGCACATAAACCATGGCAAAAATAGATCAGCCACAACTCAACCGCTGGTGGTGATGGTGGTGATGATGGTGATCGCTGTGTGGCACGCTCATTTTTTCCTCACTTTTTTTGTTGGCAAAAATAGGCTTTTGTGAAATGTACAAAATGTGCCACACACATGTGTGCCGCAATCAGCTAGCAAAAACGAAAATCCGTTTTTTCAAATTGAATAAAAAGTGTAAAATTAAGATTTTAAATCTTATTAAAACTCCCAAATTGACTAGACAGTCAATTTTTTGCCAACTTTAAGACATTGGCAAAGCTCTTTTAATAACCAGTGAGTGCAATCAAATAGTTTAATTATTTTAAAGCTTTTTTATTGATTTTTTCTTTAATTTAGCGTTCTTTGCAGCAATTGAAAATCACCCATTTCAAAAAAGATGGCTTTTGAAAGAAAAAGGGGCAATGAAACTCTCATCTTAATCGATTGACAGAATGAGAAGGAGAAAACAGTATTGATTTGTTCCCTCATCTAAATTATTGATTCATGCATTTTGCTAATAAATAAAACAGCACTACAAACATTGCTCTAATTACACTCACTGTCCCAAAATTTAAAATTTCCGTCAATTCAAAACAGTGTGTTTAGCATATGACTGATATACTGAGAATCGGCAACGGCAAAGCAGCGACTGTAAATAAATTTGCATTTCCGTCAATTGAACTCTCAAGTGCAAACGAAACCAAAACTTGAGGGTCAAAATGGTAGCAACAAAAAAAAGAACTGTTCTGCTAAAAAACAATAAAAAGTTTCTGATCTCAACTATTCAACTCAGGCAAAAAGTAGCAGCAGGCTGATAAATAAATAAACAGCATTTGTGACATCTGTCTGGAAATAAAAAGTAGCGACAGTGAAGTTCAGCCGACCAAAGTGTGAGTTAGAGTGGCTGGCTGGCTGGTCAGTCGGCTCAATTAATTATCTATTCAATCAGATCGAAACTGGACTGTCGCTGGTGTGTTTAGTGGAAAAAAGTACTGGACATCAAGTACTTCAGCAGAACGACAGCTGCCACAAACTCAAACTTGGCTAAAACTGGGCTGAAATAACAACAACTGCTGCTCAAGTAGTGCACATATGCAACACTCACTTTCTCACTCACACATTTGTAGCTTTGCACTAGTTCTTGGTGAAAATCAGTGGCAGTAGTGGTAGTAGTTAGTTTTCAAGTTTTACTTACAGCTTAGCAGAAAAAATAGAAGTGGAAAAAGTGTAGTGCAGCAGTAGTAGCAGTTGAGAGACAAAAAGTTTCACTTTTTTGCATGTGAAACAAACGATAAATTAAGCCGAAAATAATACACACAGAGACAGAAAGAGGAAAAAAAGAGAAAAAAGCAAATGACACCAGCAACAAAATAAGGAACTGACTGCACCAGCACAGTTTGAAGAAACGAAATTATACTTTTTAATGAACACTTTCACTTGAAACAAATGCTGTGTGTTAACAAAAAAAATAAAAACACTTCAACGTTAGCTTTTTGACCTTTTTTTAAGTGCAAAGAGTGCAAAAATGGCTCTTCCGTAAAAGGTCGTCGTCGTTGTTGGCGGCGTCAACGAAATGGTCTTTGTCTTCTTTACGATGTGGCAGTATGAAACGAGAGAAAGCGATAAAAAGAAGAGGAAAATAAATTGAACCATCAGAAACAAACGATAAACAGATGTAGGTCGTAGTTTCCTTTGCAAAAAAACTGTGCACTTTTTTATCAGGCACCTTCAAACTTTGAAGAAGTGCTTAGCTGCCAAACACACCGGCACATTGCCCAAATGTTCTCATTTGTGCTCACAGGTTTGCGAT
>JAALOO010001893.1_pt1 | contig 12803 bp, 12 predicted proteins | sample 7257641 | NCBI WGS metagenome assembly JAALOO01 (sample SAMN14085613, study PRJNA598686) | mite metagenome | biome: ENVO:01001000; feature: ENVO:01001002; material: ENVO:01001226; isolation source: single female mite from University of Michigan culture on fish food culture... ... | reverse complement strand
AACATCGGGACGTATTAGACCAAATGTGGGGGTATCCAGATCATAAATAACGCAGATTATTATGTAGCTCATCACCGCAAATATGACAGCGGAGATATGTATTTTTGTATGCATCATCCCTCGCATGAAACCAAAGAGGAAACCAATGAAGAGCGAGAACAAGACGAGAATAAATAAAATCAATCGCGGGGCGCTGTGATGGTAGGAATGTAACAGCCGATAATAAGAACTCTCCACCTGTTCAAGGTCTTTCATTATCTCTTTGGCCTGACTGATGTTTAGCACCCTTTCGTCCACGAGTTTTAGAAGCTGCTTATCAAATTGGCCGCCCAAAATCTCCATATTTTTAATCTCTTTGAACACCGCCTCTTTGGAGGAAGGAATATTTGTCATTTGCTTTGCCATCAAAATAGAGATATGATGATAGAGGTTACTTTGCAACTCTTTTTCGTAAAGCTTGCTCTTGCGCAGGGTAAACGATAATTTATCCGCTGTATCATGAATATAATCCGAACGCATCCGCGCATTGTTTCCTGCTTGAACAAGTACAAAAGAAATCAATAATGCGTAAAATCCGACCAGCGCTCCTTCTAAACCTAAGGGTTTCCAGTCAGGAATTTTTGGAACAAGATATACCGCTATTTTTCGACCAGTAATCAAGCTGGCTATTAACAACAGGGGGTATATAATAACGAAAAAAAATTCTTCCATCTTAAAATCGTCAAAGGATTAATATGGTACTAGATAGATCTCTTTGTATGAGCTTAAAACCCGTAGGCTAAAACAGCATTAATAATTCCTTTATAACCAAAACCAGCGTTTAAAGAAATACTGAATTTATCACCATAGGTTGCACCGATAGCATCGACCTGATAAGCAAAGCTATTTGTGTTTTCCTTATCTGTTTTGTATTCACTTTCTTCTGTAGATACCTGTGAGTGAGCCATACCTGCACCAATACCTGAATGCAATCTAAACCGCGTGTGATTAATATAGTTATATTTCAATTCAGCTAATAATCCATACGAATTTGTGGTCAATGTTCCACCATCTTTTCCATCCACTAGCACGTCTTTTGCCCCCCGCTCATAGACAAAAGTTCCTCCAACTTCCAATTTCGGGGTTATATAGGTTCGATATCCTGCGAAAATCGCACCGCTATATTTGGAGTTCGCAGTTGTGATTTTCCCTCCAGAGATGGCGGTTATCACTATATCAGCCAATTCATTACCGATATCATCCGCTGTGGCAATCCCATATCCGACATAAATATGATTTTTCTGTTGTGCTGAGCTTTCCTGAATAAAATAAAAAAAGCAAAAAGCTACCATTAAATAAAATTTAATTGTGTTTTTCATAAGTCATTAATTTTAGATTGTACAAAATACCTGTTCAGCTTATTAATTCAATTGTTATCGAAAATAAAGATGATTAGAAAGGCCTTTATTATTTTTTTATAAAATATAGTCTGATTTGGAAATGAGAGATACTAATCCCAGTTACATTAACACCAACAAATTCATTATTAATTTGTTTGGCCTTATTTAAAAGTTTATATAAAACACATATTAGAAATAATATTAAGAAATATTTTTAATATTACACCCAATTATATTTCGAAAATATACTATATAAAATTAAATTAACCGTCGATATTTAGTATCAAGGAAGATCTTTACAAAGCTGCATATGTAAGCCTTTTCGAACACTAAACAGCCTTTTGGCTATCAGACAAATATTAACCGCACCTCTTTAGAAGACATATCACGAACCGTTAGAACAAATCTCTTTTTTCCGCCCTTGACATTTCTTTATTTAGCGCGTCTCATATTCGTCAATGGTTTAGATGCATAAATAGTTAACAATCCCATTTCAACCGTAATTTCCGCGAATTCCAATTACGTTTATTTGACTAAAATAAGCTGTAATTTGTTGAAAGAATAACCTAAAATTTCGTCCACGGGTTCTCCAGCGAGTTTGTAACTCACGTATTGATTTTCGATAAGCATCACACGCCCGTCTATGGAGAGAAATCTAGCTAAGCTCCATGTGAAATATCACCTAGAAAGAGACAAGAACCAAGAAGATTTTGAAGAGCATGTACTCTTACGGGGGGCTTAGTTTTTATAGACAAATACCGGTTTGCCATCTTCACATTGAACATCCTTGGGGGCTATTATCACCATGCAGTCGGAAACGACACCGTATTTTTTATTATATTCTTTTTCGCCCTCTGTGTACCGATCGACTAAAGCTAAAAACTCTTCCTCATCTATAGTAGAAGGGTATGCGATATACGACATAGCGCCACCACATGCTTTATGACCGAGAGCTGTTATTAACCATTGTGAAGCATCCTCACAAGGAACATCCGCCATTTGCTCAATTCGCTGTTTCAATTTATCAAGTGCCTCCCGGTCAGCATTCTGATTCTTCTCCCCTGTTTTTTCACAAGCCACTATGGAGAAGATTAACATACTAAGCATGATAAAAATATTTTTCATTATGTTTATTCTTTTGGTTATCATTACAAACGAGAAGAAAACACAAACCGATACAATTTAACTAAAAACTAATTGGTTTACTTCCGGTACTATGCCGCCTCAACACCGATAACAAAGCGCGAAGGGGGCATAAAAATAAGATTAATTCTATACCCCCGCGTGCTTATTATTTAATCAAATAGTTGCAATAATTCTTCGGAAGTCATTTTTTTGAGCAGACTTTGTTCATCAGGAATCAAATCATCGACAAGCTTCTTTTTCTGATCTTGTAGGGCAAGAATCTTCTCTTCTACGCTATCACGACATACGATCTTATATGCGTTAACATGTTTCTCTTGGCCAATTCGGTAGCATCGATCAATAGCTTGCGCTTCTGCAGCTGGGTTCCACCAAGGGTCCAAGATATATACGTAATCTGCAGCTGTAAGATTGAGTCCCGTGTCGCCCGCTTTTAAACTAACCAAAAACACCCTGCAATCCTCGTTTTGTTGAAACTCTGTCACCGCGTGCTGTCGTGTTCATTCTATTTGGTTTTTAAAAATAATTATATAGAAAAACTTTCAATTGAAGAAACAAATGTTCAATATTTCTATACAATTAGCATATTTATTAATACACAAACGAGCAGAATGACACCCTTAGGAGAATATTTAGCAAGGCGTTCTGTCAACAAATCGATGGTAGCCCGAAGAACAGGTCTTACGAAAGCGAGAATAAATGAACTTACACTCAACAGTTCCGCAAAGCTCCGTGCAGAGGAGTTATATCTGATCGCAAAAGCCATCGATGCAGATCCGTGCGAGGTTTTAAATAAACTGTATGCTCACCTTCAGCTAAAGACACACGACTAAATAAATCACTATTCAGCCGATGCGTCTATCAACGAATCGCCAAACAATCATCGTGCGAGCACCTCTACTATTTTTACGGTTTATATAAAGGGAACCATCGACCAGCTCGAAAGAAGTCAACTTTCCTTAAAATGGTTTTTTATACACAGCGTCACAACTGGATAAATACAAAAAACGTTACAATTTCATTTGTATCGAACTAATTTCACTTGTACTTTACCATTTCTGCTTGTACTTTACAATAGGATGTAGTGATTCATATGAATTAATGTTCATCGAGGAATGAACACATTAAAAAAAGCCCCCATTCTTTCGATGGAGGCGCATATTCATACTAATTAATAGTATGGATTATATACTTTTTTTCCAAGCAATAACCGAAATTTCAACATTCACATTTTTCGGTAAAGTCTTTACCGCGACGCACTCCCTAGCAGGTTGGTTGTCCGTAAAATATTGCGCGTAAACTTCATTGATCGTTCCGAAGTCTCCCATGTCACTAATAAAGATACTTGCCTTTACTACATCATTAAAACTGTAACCGGCAGCCTCTAGAATTGCTTTAACATTTGTAAGTACCTGATGAGTTTCATCGGCTACACCCGAGCCCACTAGTTCCATCGTTTCAGGAATAAGCGGAATTTGTCCGGACACATATAACGTCTCTCCAGCTTTAACGGCCTGATTGTAGGGGCCGATCGCTGCGGGCGCTGAGTCTGTATTTAAAATTTGTTTGTGTGACATATAAAATTACTTTGTAAAAAATACTTTGTAAATAATGGCTAAGACGAATAACGATATAGCTGCAATGTTCATCACCAGCATCGCCCTTCGATTAAACTTTGAAGACTTTGATAGCTCTGGTCTATTTCCCCTTGGTTCCATGAAGGCTAATTTACGGTGCATATTCTGAAAAATCAAAAAATATTCCAGCCACCCAAGTAATACCTAGAAATTGGCGTAACATTTTCCAAAATAAACCGCCCTTTTACAAACGAGCAGCAACCAATCATCAATTTCGCGTCTGATTTCGAGACATTCTTATCTGAGCCCAAATATATTATGTTACATTTGTAATGAATTATTATTTCGGAATAATAATTGTTGCAGTCTTTTTCAAAACTACTCTAAGCAATATATGACGCGTTTTAACGTTACCCTTTGTTCAGTATTCTTACTACTAACTTCCATGACGCTTGAACTAGCGAATGCGCAAGTCAACAGTATCCCATATTCGTATCAATACACGCAGAAGTTTAACGACATTCTGTATTCACCTGACACCAGACTGCACACAGCCTCAAAACCACTGCTGTTTAAAGGTGAGCTGCTAAACAGGTTTGACTCCTTACAGACGACAAATCCCGTTAATTCGCAAAATTGGTTTGTGCGCAAGATCTTTAATGAACACCTTGTGGAAGTAAACAAGGAGGACCATACGTTTTATCTTGATTTCTTGCCGGATTTCACGCTTGGAAAAGAGCTGATCGGAGAGGATAAAAGAACGACTTGGCTAAATACAAGAGGGTTTCAGGGTGGAGTAACAATCGGGGATAAATTTACTTTTCATGCGAGCTTTTTCGAAAATCAGGGTGTATATCCTAAACATATCGATGATTATGTCGATAAAAATGGCGTAATGCCCGGACAAGGCACCGTGAAATTTGGTGATGATTACAAAAAAGACTGGATGTATGCAACAGCAAGCCTGACCTACGCTTTCAGTGACAAATTTCAAACGACTTTAGCCTACGATAAGAATTTCATCGGCGATGGTTACCGATCGTTACTACTTTCTGATTTTTCAGGGAACTACTCTAACTTAAAATTTACGGGTGAAGTCGGTAAATTTCAATATACGTCCATCTGGGCATATATGAACGATCCGAGAAATCCGCGTATCGCTCCCCAGGAAACCGAACGCCGCTCAGGAGACGGAATTAAATACGGATCCTTTCAATATATCGATTACAACGCCACAAATCGCTTATCAGTCGGATTACTGGCCTCATTTGTCTGGGGCACACCTAATAAATATCAACAGAATGATACGGATGAGGTTCCTTACTTAGATTACTTTAACCCAATTAAGTATCCCCTAGGAAGGCCGAGCACGGGAGTCAACAATACCGCAAGTACTTCGTATGCCTCCTTAGGCTTGAATGCTAAATATAAGGTTCTACGCAACCTCACAGCATACGGACAACTTATGCTGGATGATTTCACGGGCAGCGAACTCTTTTCTGGAAAAGGACATGTGAACAATAAACTCGGTGCACAAATTGGAGCTCGAGGATATGATATCTTCGCAGTTAAGAATTTAAACTTTCTAGCAGAATACAATGTCGTTCGTCCGTATACTTATCAACAGTTTGAATCGATGAACAACTATAGTAATCACGGAGAGCCGCTAGCTCATCCACGTGGTGCAAACTTTAGAGAGCTCGTTGGAATTGCAAACTATAGCTGGAAGAGATTCGAGTTTTCACTTCAAGGCGTTTATAGTCAATACGGAACCGACCTAGAAAACGGCATAAATATGGGTGGTGATATTTTTAGATCGTACGGAAACGTTTATAGCATGTACGACAATAGTATTGCCCAAGGAGTTAAAAACGATTTATATTACGCAGATGCCAGGGCAGCATATGTACTGAACCCAAAATATAATCTCCGTTTTGAAGTTGGATACACCCAGCGCTACAACCGTACGGAAGATCTTCCTACACAAAAATCCGGAGTAATAAACATTGGATTACGTTCAAGCTTCCGTAACTTCTATGGCGATTTCTAAGATTCAGAGCTGCACGGACTAATTTGCAAGGCGCGTTTGGTCCAATTAGGCGCAAAGTACCCTGTCTTGAATCCGAAAAGTTCACCATTGATAGTGCCTAAAAAAGGACATCTTTGGTACAAATAGATTTTAATATGGACAATAGCGTACAGGATTTTGAAAACAGAAGCAAGGAAATAACACAAACCTATTTTGAGTTCATAACCAAGCATGTTAGGGATGTTGTGTCTGGCAATGTGAGCGAATTTATGCAAATCAACGAAATTGCTAGTGAACTCTTTATATCCCATAAACACCTGACCGATACCGTACAAAAGGAAACAGGGCATCACCCCTGTCATTTTTATGATCTGAAAATCATTGAGGAAGCAAAAAATATGCTTTGCCAAACAGATAAATCTGTTGCAGAAATAGCACGAATACTCACCTATGATCCGTCGAATTTTTCAAAATTTTTTAAAAAATTTGTGGGACAGACCCCGGGAATGTTCCGAAAAGAAGAAAAAAATAAAGATTCCGAAAAGTTCACCACAAAATAAACACTTACTCTGGTCATCTTTGTTTTAACGATTGTATAACTTTTAAAACGTAATAAAATGGCAAGAAACGATTTAAATGGAAAAGTGGTGCTAATTGCTGGCGGCGCAAAAAACTTAGGCGGATTACTCAGCAGAAATTTCGCTGCTAAAGGTGCGAGAGTAGCGATTCACTATAATAGTGACAGTACAAAAGCCGATGCTGACAAGCTATCCGCAGATATTATCAATGCTGGTGGAGAAGTGTTTTTGTTTCAGGCGGACCTAACCGAGGTGAAAAACATCACCAAACTTTTTGATGCGACGATTGAAAAATTCGGAGGTATCGACATCGCAATAAACACGGTCGGTAAAGTGCTTAAAAAACCTTTAACAGATACGACGGAAGAAGAATATGATAGCATGAGCGACATCAATTCCAAAGTAGCCTACTTTTTTATTCAGGAGGCCGGAAAGAAACTCAATGACAATGGTAAAATTAACACCATTGTGACCTCCCTACTTGCAGCATTCACCGGACATTATTCCACCTACGCAGGGGCAAAAGCTCCGGTAGAACATTTTACCCGGGCAGCTTCCAAAGAATTCGGTGCTCGCGGAATTTCGGTAACAGCGGTCGCACCAGGGCCGATGGATACCCCATTCTTTTATGGACAGGAAAGCGATGATGCTGTTGCATACCATAAACAGGCATCTGATTTAGGTGGGTTGACAGACATTAAAGATATTGCTCCACTTGTAGAGTTCTTGGTAACAGATGGATGGTGGATTACCGGACAAACGATATTCGCTAATGGCGGCTATACGACGCGGTAATTTTATAAAATCTAAAACTAAACTCTCCCGTTTAGTTTTAGATTTTTTCGCATCATAGTGATGGCTAATCCCCTATAAAAACCAACTTTGCACTTGATAACTGAGCGTCCACTCGTCTGTCCGAAATCCACAATAGAACACAAAATCGCCCGTCATAATACCTATCAACAGTTTGAATTCATGAACAATTTTTATTCCTCTATTCGTTTACTGCGAATACCAAAAATTGGCACATTTGATCTTAACGCTTAAATATCACAGTTATGGCAAAAAATACATCGATTTTATTAGTTGATTATTTCCACAAATTTTCCCGTTTACAAATAAAATCTGCGTTAATAAACAAGCTTAAAAAAGGGGAAAAATCGGGGTTTTCGGCGAATTTCAATCGTGAGACTTTTAAAGAGAAGTTACACCGAAAGTATTTAGCCGAAAAATGAAATCGAATATCTTTCAGAAAATCCAAGATCCGGGAAAGACTACGGTGAGATTAGAAAAGGATATTTTCGATCACGAGTAACATCACATTTCGTTTTTTGATTCTTCTATCAACGAATTACAAGTAGCATTTTAAAATTTTGTCCAATTGTCCGTTCTAAATGGTGAAACCGGCAAACCGTTCTCGTTGAATAAATTTGGAATCGCGGTATCCGTAAATCCAAACCTCACCGCTACGGGGGCTTTAACTTCATCAGAAAAGACAATAAGTTCGTTTCCGGTAATCTTGTATTGTGCCGGATAAAACTTTTGATCTATGCCTGCTATATATAATTCCTTAATTTCTTTACCCTCAACTTTTAAACCGCCCGTTAAGTTAGAAAAATGGATGCGAATTTTGTTTCCCTCCACCTGGTGATCTTTATAAATAGGAGACTGATAATCTGTATTGTGCTGTAAATAATCCTTAGTTAAAGCAAGATTTGCGAGCCGCAATGCAACCTCCTTCTTTTTGGTTGGGTGTATATTTTTAATATCCGGGGTTAGGTCCGTTGTTACTACCATACCTGATTTATGGAGCGTAGAGGCGGTTAAAGATTGCTGCTCGCGAAGTAGCGCTCCGTTTGGAGTGGAATACTTGTATGTGTACGGCGCAATTTGAACAAAGTAGAACGGGAAATCGGCCTCCCAAGCTTCGCGCCAAGCACCCACCATCGTTTTAATAAGTTTATCGTATCCTCCGTAGGATATCGTATTATCTTCTCCTTGGTACCAGAGTGCCCCTTTGATGGCATAGCCTGCAAAGGGATAAAGCATACTGTTCCAAAGTACCCCCGGTTGATACGGCTTTCTTGGCGCGAGGATTTGCATATCCGCGTATTTCTTTAGCTCCCGATCCTTGTCAATATCCGCTTTGGGTGTCCAGAACTCCGCCGAACTTCCTCCCCAACTAGCATTGATAATACCGATCGGTACACCAAGCTGTGTTTGTAACTCCTCAGCAAAGAAGTACCCTATTGCTGAAAAACTTGCTGCCGAGGTCGGATTACAGGTAGCCCAGGTGTCGAAGATATTATCTTGGGGAGTTTGCGAGGCAATGTTGCTGACTTGCAAGAATCGAATATTTGGATTTGTGATATTCGGCAGAATATCCTGCATTTCTTTGAGGTTACTTTGCGCAGACCACTGCATATTCGACTGCCCGGAAACAAGCCAAACCTCGCCAATCAACACATTCTCGAGCACCTTGTGTTGGTCTTGCGAAATCAGGTCGATACGATATGGCCCGCCCGCTGCCGGGGTTTCAAGACTTGTCTTCCACCGAGCATCCCCAGTTGTCGTCGTCACAATGGTATCACCACTCCAAGAGGGTACAATACTCACCTTCTGTCCGGACTTCGCCCATCCCCATATTTTCACCTGAGCGTTTTGCTGTAACACCATATTATCAGAAAAAAAACCGGGTAGTCGTAAGGTCTGCGAAAAGGACGAGGTTATTCCGCAGGTGAACAGCAATAAATAAATAATTACATTTTTCATCTTGTTAGCTTCTTTGCGTTGTACGAGTTCAGGAGAATATTAAAAGTACCAGTAAGTCAATTTATAATTTATAATAAGTCCTCAAGGGATACCTGTTGAAAGATCAGATCCGCTTGGCTGCTCTCATAGAGAACACCGATCGTTTTCTCATCGATCGAGGTGATGCACGAGTAACCTCTACTCTTTCCTTGATCTAATAGCACTTTTCGCTGCCAAGTTTCTCCATTATCCTTACTTACTTTTAAGGTAATATTCTCACGGTTGTACTTCGAATCTGGATTACAAAACACAAGTAGCGTCTTCTGCTCTCCATTTTTAGTATAATGATGTTTATGAATACTCGCCATGCAGGTTGGTTCAATTAGGGCATTATGCGATGTAGGATGCTCTTTCCAGGTAACGCCCAAATCTGAAGTGGTAGCAATCGCCCGGCCATTATCAGCACCTTTACGCTGGGTATTTAGATTCGACCGAATATTTAACATAATATCGCCATTGTCAAGTTCGACAGCCATACACTCTGTTGTTGATCGGTCGACCGCTGGATTAGTCGTCGTCCAGGTTTGTCCACCATCTTTGCTGTAGGTTATATTTGAAAAAGCTTTACCAGTTTGATCACGCCCTTGGGTGGGCATGACCAGCGTGCCGTCTTTTAATGTAATTCCGTGCCCGGGTGCGGGTGCCCAAAGCCACCATTCAGGCTTCTTACACATTTTGGTTAGATTCACAGGCTCTGACCATGTTTTACCATTATCAGTGCTTTTAACCAATAGAAATTGGGCCGACTGTTTCACATCATATCCGGGCTGCGAACCGCGTGTTTTCCATTGATGATTCCAAATTTCTTTTCCTTCTTTAATCCCCGGATACCAAGTTCCGGTTTCATCCAATACCCCATGCATCCACAATCCTGCAACGTAAATAGTTCCCGTATTCTTATCGACCAGTATATTTGGATCTGACACGCCGTTGAACTTTTGCGCTAATCCGCCAAACTCACCCATATCGATCGCCACCTCTAGGGGTAGCCAGGTAAGTCCGCCATCTAAACTTCGCGAGACACCGATATCCATATGTCCTTGCAAGTCTCTTCCTAGATCGTAGCGCGCATCATAAACGCTAACAAGTGAACCGTCTTGTGCAGTTATAATACCAGGGATACGGCTCGTATGAACGCCACCCTGTTTGTGCCTTCTTACCGCAACGCCTAATCTGTGAAAAGATTCTTTCTGCTCGTTAATCGCAGCATTCTTTCCACCAATGCGCAATTTCCCATAAGTTAACTTTAGCGGTTTAATCATCGCTTCTTTTATGGGAGCCACCTTCATCGTTAGCCACAGAACCACCTTAGGTTCATTTGGCTGAAGATCAAAGGAAAGCTTATTATTTCCGCGCATTGACTCGAACTGCCCAAGACGCTTATAGTTAGCCTTATTACTTTCCTTAAGCAAACTCGTGTCTTTCAGGGATTGCCAAATTTCAAATCCTTCTATAAGCCCCGCTGCATCCTTATCAAGCTTTACTTCCAGCTGTACCTTCACAGATGACCCAGAAGTGCCTGGTTCAATAATATACCGCTTTACAACATTGATTGACTGATCAGCAAGAACAGGGGTGGTAACTACCTGCGAACTTACTGTGGGTATTAAATTATGGGCAGATAAATTTTCCGCTATCAGAGCAAGCAGAATAATTACCAGAAAAACACGATTCTTCATCATAACAAAATTGGTTATAAAATATTTAGTACTTATGTACTACAAATAAAATTAATAAAAAAATATAGGACAACGGCAGATCATTTTAAATTTTACTACTCACTGAGGTTTTCGTAATGCGGACGTAAATGCTCCCGCATAGCAAGTACAAAGTCTTCTTTTGTACCATCCTTTAGTATCCGCACCAGATCGGTGTGCGTTATATTCGACTTTATACTGCGATTTTCATTTTGCAAAACATAGTCGAACACCGGTAATAACATGATCTGAAAACGCTTTAACGTATCGTTTCCGGTAATTTCGTATAATTTCCCATGAAAGGCAATTTCACTGTTTACCCTAAACACATCATTATCCGGAAACTCCTCTTGTCTTATAATTTCTTCAAGCTCAGCAATATCTTGATCCGTCTTGCGTAAAAATAAGAGGTCCGCCAAACCCGACTCGAGTACCAGTCGCAGCTCGAAAAGGTTTTTTAAGGTCTCTTTATCCATCAACTGCAAGTTCAGCACACGCTCGAAGGATCCCAGAATATCGGGGCTCGTGAGGATCATCCCTCTTTTTTTCTTCGATTCGATAAACCCCAACATACGAAGTCTACTCAACCCTTCTCTGAGGATATTTCTGCTCACACTTAAAGCCTCAGAAAGCTCCATCTCTGTTGGCAGGGTATCACCCGCTTTCAATCCTTTTCTGTCAAAGTACTCTCTGAGTTGCCTTTCGACAAGATCAGCGCGAGTATCCACGGCAATCGGCTTGAGGTCATTCATTAAATCTTTCGATGCCATATGTTAAGTTTTAGTTATGTTAAGTTTACAAAAAAACGTAAAAATATTGACTAATTGTGTGTATACACTTCTAATCCTCCTTACTTAAAGTAGGTTTTCTTGTGATTTAGTCCGCTCCTTTACGGATCCAGTTTAAGTTGATCAGGTGAAAATCTATAGAATGGCGGCGTTCCATTGCCTTGCCCGCATTAGGATCTGAAACATGTTCTACCAGTAAAGCAATCTGCTCGTTATCAATTTTCGCCATACTCGTATAACCGCCATACCCCAACGCGCAAAGGTCATCTTGTGCTACACCCGGGTAGCTAAGAAGCCGGCTGTTAGTCCACGACTTACCATCATCTTCGCTCAGACGGATAGTCATATCACACCGGTAGGGCATATTCTGGCCATCATTGCGCGCCGGATTGACAAACACCATCACATTGGGGCTAAAAGACATTCTTAATATCGAGGCTTGACACCGTGGATCAATCAAATTAAAGTCAGGTGCAAAATTTGAGAACCCGCCCTCAATGCTCCCTTGGGAAATATGACGAAATCGATTTCTATTCCATGCGCTCGAAACCGCTCTATCATTACGTAGCAATATACCACTGCTTAACTCCACGATAGATCCCTCAAAAGTACTCGTACCAATACGTTGATATTTCCAGCTGTCGCCGTGATCATCACTATAAATATTTCGTTCACCAGCTGGGATAATTAACCGACCCTTAGCAGGTCCATTGGCTACCTGTATGCCCGAACCCGGCCCTACAGCATCCCAGATGAAATCGGCAGGCAACAGCGCATCGGTATGGTCGGTTGGCTGGGACC
>JAALOO010001670.1_pt1 | contig 12805 bp, 16 predicted proteins | sample 7257641 | NCBI WGS metagenome assembly JAALOO01 (sample SAMN14085613, study PRJNA598686) | mite metagenome | biome: ENVO:01001000; feature: ENVO:01001002; material: ENVO:01001226; isolation source: single female mite from University of Michigan culture on fish food culture... ... | reverse complement strand
GTGCTTAAACAGAGCTCCAACCAGGCGATTCGCTTCTTTGTCTTTGAGTCGCTGAAAGACTGGTGGAGTGGCAGTGGCATTGCTGCTGACGGCAGTGCCTGCAATCAAGTCCCCCGAGCACTCATTCCACTGTTTGGCATGTTGGCGGGGTGTGCTTCAGTAATCTGTAACTCACCCCTAGATACTATTAAAACGAGAATGCAGGGTTTGCAAGGGCACCGTTATCGCGGAACAGTGGACTGCATTCGGCAGATGTACAGCAGGGAAGGCGTGCTCTCCTTCTACAAGGGCGTCTCACTGCGTATGCTCAAAGTCTGTTTGGAGTGCATGATTGCATTTTCCGTATACAACTATTCACTAGAGTTGTTTGGCGTCAAATAAAACTTAAAATCGTTTTTCATTTTTTTATTCACTTTTTAGTGAAACTAAGAACACGATGATAGAAACTTTTCTTTTCCAAAATTGTTTTGCAAAGATAACATAAAATTCAATACGAGCAAATTTTTCTCTGGGATCAGCACAATTATTACTTATTTAAGTAAACAAAATATTCGATTAAAAAATTATAGTGATGTTTGCGAAAAACCATCAGAGTGCAGATGATGCGGACTGATGCGGACCGATGCTGACAGAATATTGACTGAATAATAACTTCGCAAAGACCGATTTCGCAAAGAGTTTCTGCAATAGTAAAACTTAACCACAGTGGTTTTAAATGAACTTTTTAATTTTGTTTGAATACCAAGTGTGACAGCTGCAAATGGGAGAGTTTATGGTACAATGATGGTAGTGAGTCAATGAGAGAAGACGATGGTACAGTGGGGATAAAGGTGATGAGAAAAGAAAGCAAAATAATTGCCAACAAACTGAGAATACAAAGCATGCCGTTCTTGCCTAAACAAGCCGACAGTGGGAAGAGGTACTATACAGAAGTTCCATGTAAATATACCTGCAAGACGGTTTGCAGATATGAGGCAAAGGTGTGTGAGAAAGAAAAAGTGTGATTTGACTTAGATTGTGGCTCTTGGGCTGAGAAAAAAGACGGGTGGATCAAAAGAATGGCAGAGGCAGAGTACTGTAAAAAGTCTCAAATCGCTTTGTGGTTATACTTTGGTTTCTTCTTCCGGACTGAAAAGCGTCACCAGCCCACCACCGTGCCCAATGGCAGCAGGTGTTGGTGGCTGCTGCTGATGGTGCACTAGTGATTGTGACACTGGGCCATTAGTAGCAAGTGTCGCAGAGTTGGAGGTGACTGGTGGAGCTAGTGAGGATGAGGACGAGTGAATGGACGAGCTGGAAGTGGCCAAGTAGGGATGCGACCCAGAAAGGGAAAAGAGCGATGACGTTGAGGAGGACGACTCGAGTATGGAGCCATGCCCAGAGGTCATCGAGGTAGAGCTGATGGTCTTTCCCAGCGGCAGCTGGTGGGCGTGGTGGTGGTGGTGCTGTTGGTGCTGCAGCAGCTGGTGCTGACCGCCACCAACTCCACAGCCTGCAGATGCAGCACATGCCTGACCACTTTGACTGTGCGTCAGCATGGTCGCCCGTGGCAGATTGGACATCGAGTTGGTTGTGGGCACCGAGTGAATAGAGCTCAGTGAGGGAGCGGCAGTTGGCTGCGAGGCAGACTTTACAACCGGTCCACTTCCACCACCACCACCAACAACAACAGCAGTTGAACTAGCCGTCGTGGACATTACCGGTTGACTGCTGCTACTAAACTGCGCCGGTGGAGGCGGCATGTTTTGGTGGTGAAGTTGATGCTGCTGCTGTTGCTGCTGCTGTTGATGGTGCAAGAGGTGGTGCTGATGGGCAAAGTTGTTGTACAGATTGTTCAGCTGCATTGGCTGAGAGGTGGACTTGCTGAGAGCTGAAGGCATGGCAGGCACCACTGGCTCTCCAATCGATACAATGGCTCCCGATTTGATGTCCTTAAAGATGGCTGCTCCTTTAGGAACGTACTTTGTAGGCGGTGGCGCTGGAAAGTTGTGATGCTGATGCTGCTGAGCCTCTTTAATAATCATCTCTTTCATGCGCCGCTCAATCTCTCGTTGAATTGCATTGCGAAAGATTTCGTAGGACATCACCAAGCGTTCCACGTCAGTTCGATGCAGACGACCGAGCATAGCCTGAAAGCAGTCCAGCTCGGGAAGGCGGAAAAGTTGCCACTAAAAGAAAAATGTGCTCAGTTTAGTTCAAGTTTATCAAAAAAATGTATAAAAAGTACACTTACATCGAGCTTGTGGTCGTGCTCCGGTGGTGCCTTCGAGTAGATAATCAACCAGTTGGGAATCTCTTCTGTCAGATAGGGGTTGGCCGGTACAATGTTGCTGTTCATGCGAGAAGATCGAGGTGGCAGGGGAAGTGGCCGCTGTGGAGAGCCAGACGCTGCAGTTTGCGAATTGCTGTTACTATCGTTGGTGACCATTAAACTGCCGTTTGTTGACAAACTGTCCAGCACTGAGCCCTTGCTCTGCAGCGAGAGAATGGCGGCATCAATGTTGAAGTTAGTGATGCGTGTATCAGGTTTCAGTGGGTTGATGATATTCTTTAAAGGTGATGATGTTGCGTTGGGCGAATTGGCGGAGCTGCCAATGGTATTGATAGATGACTTGCCATTGGCCAGTGAGTACCGCGTCCCCTGTATACTGCTGGTGTTGATGCCGGTAATCAGCTGAGCACTCGTCAGCGAGTGGGCAAGGTTTGAGTATATCACATGGTTATCAGAGTTGCTGTTGCTGCTTGAGTTTGAAGACTGCTGTTGCTGTTGCTGTTGGTTTGCTACCGGAGTCAGTCGATGCTTCTCCATAAGAGAAGCCAACAGCTGATCAGTCGACTTGACATTGCCCAGCTGACCTGATGAACTGCTCCCGCTTTCACTTTCGTTGTTTTTCACCTGACTGGAGTTAGTGGCATTGGCGTAGATGGGCTGCTGAGAAAGCAGTGGCTGAGAACGGTACACCGGATAAGGCTGAAGAAAGGGTGAGGTTTGCTGCAGGAGCTGCATGGCTGACGAAAAGGACGAGGAAGAAGTGTTTGACTGAGAATTTGAGGAGGCACTGGCAGACTGATTTTGAGGGGGACCCTGTTGATTGCCACTGTTGCCAGTGACCATGAGTTGCAGAGCGCTTTGAGTTAAGTAGTGCTGGCCGTAACGAGCTGCCAAAGGGTGCTCAATCTGAGTCTGTCGAGTTACATGGCTAAAGAGGAAAAAAGGGGAAAAGTTAGTTGTGCTGATGGTGGCACTGGCAGCGCCAGTTCACTTACTTCACATAGTACACTCCGTATTCAGGCGAAGTGACCCGCTCCCAGCCGGTGGGCAGTCCCTCCGACTCTAGTGGGTGACTCCAGTGTGTGGTTTTGGTGTTGTGATCAATGTAGTACTTTTTCTTTCCTCGCAGAGTAAAGTCCACTGACCAGCCAGGTGGCAGTGGAAGTTCGGCGCCACAGTTTTCTGAGGAGGCAACTGCGGTCGTGTTGTCACCAGCAGAAGCACTTTCTCCTTCTGAATTGATTGACTGATTTGAAGACTTGCAGGCGTTTGAGGCGAGTGAAGAAGGTATAGACGAGGCAGATGAAGTAGGAGGAAGTTGCTGTTGTGACACCACTGAAACTCCATTGATCACGCTCACCTGTTGCTGACTTGAGTCGTTGCTTCCTGTGGCTCCTGTCGTCGTCGTCGTTTGATGCTTTTGTGCAATTAGTTGGCTGATTAGTGATGACTGGGATGCCGCCGTTGCTGCTGTCCTAAACTGCCCTTGTTGCCCTTGCTGACCAGCAGCCACAACAGCCGAACCGTTTGAGTATTGATCCTGAATCTGCTTGTGATACTGCAGAATTTGGTAGTTGTCGACCATAGAGTCCAGAGTGCTGCTGCTGCCACCACCGTGACCAGTGGCCGCTGCTGTTGTACTCTTTTGCTGATGTGCCCCTGAGCCAGCTAAACTAGAATTGCTGCTATTGCTGTGGTTGTTGTTGTTGTTGCTGCTTGTGATAGTGTTGTTACAATTCTGGTACAGATGTTGCAGCCCTTGGGATGAGTTAGTCTTAGAGTTGTTCTCTCGGGCAGTAATAGAGCTGTTTGATGGCGTTTTAATCATGTACGCCTGACCAGAAGCTGCCGCCTGTGCTTGGGCTTGTGCTTGTGCCTGGACCGCAGCGGCTACAGCTGCCGCCTGGGCAGCCAACTGTGACTGTACCACATGGGCGAGCACTACCGATGAAGTAGAGGTATTTAGGGCAAAGTTGTGGGCAGTGGGCAGATTGCTGTTTGAGGTGTTGTTGTGCACTGAAAGGTTGGTGCCACTGCTTGCCGGCGACTGAAAGGTAAACTGGCTGCCATATGCTGACGACTGCTCAGTGCCCTGTGGCGAGGGTGGATACTAAAAAGTAGAAAAAGGTTGTCATTTCAGTTTATTGTCAATTTGAACCAGCTTACCTGCACAACTGCGCCTCCCATCTGATTGAGATTCACCATAGATCTAATCTGAGTGCCAGTCTGTGATGGATTGCTGGCACCCAGTGTTGGCTGTGAGATCCACATTTTACTGTGTTGAGGATTCAGTTGAAGGTGGTACATTGAGGACTGATTGTTGGCCGCAGTAGCTGCACCGGTAGCATCAGCGCCCACAGTGACGTTTCCTGTTCCGGTTGAACTGTTGTTGCCATTCGGCAGGACCAGGCTAGGCGTGGCAGAAACTGCCCCACCACTCCCTCCATTGACGGCCACCATTCCGTAGGCTGACCTCGACTCATGACTAGCTGTCAGTTGGGAAATGTTTTGCTGCAAAAGTTGCTGCTGCAGTTTGAGCTGCTGAAGTGCATTATTGTTGGCACTACGCTGAAGCAAATTGCTGTATCCATTGCTAGTGGACTGCGGAGTAAGCACTGTTGAGTTGGCTCCATTTACTGGCTGTTGTTGTTGTTGTTGTTGTTGTTGTTGTTTCATCAGCAGTGCGCTGTTGCTGTAGTTGGAGAGCGACTGCAGTGAGGAGGTGCTCGATGAGGGCGTCGTTTGCAGATGAACATTCTGTGAAGAACCACTCGAAGACTGCTTCACTTGTTGACCAGAGTAAGCTAATGCTGAGTTTGTCGGCACTCTGCTGCAGGTTAAAACCGACGGCTGCTCGTGCAATGCCAAGTTGTTGCCCACCAAAGAGCCATTAGTGCTGACCGATGACGATTGACTGTGGTTGCCTCCGATGATGGTGACATTTGAAGAGCAGGAAGAGCTCGAGGGAGAATTGCTGCTATTGTTTTGCAAGGATTGGTGGTGTTGATTCAGGTGCTGGTGATGATGGAAACCGGCACCAGCATTTGTCAACACATTCAGTCCATTGCTAGAGGTGGTTCGAGGGCCAATGTTGCCATAGGTACCGTTACTGGAGAGATTCAATACAGAGGAAGCTAGCTGAATGCGATCTGTTGACAAATATGTTAAAATATGTGTGCTGATTAAAACTATGCAAAATTACCTGAATATTGACTGGATGCATTGCTGCTGTGATTGTTTAGATTGGTGATCGAATTGGAAAAGGAAGTGAGTAGCCTCGAATCACCGGAGACGCCAGAAATGCCCATTGAAACGTTGCCCGATGATCGGGCAAGTGCCGATGATTTTGACGATCCAGAAGAGCTGGCCAAGTTGTTTATGGTCCAGGTATTGATGACTGTAAAACAAAAAATGGTTTTTTAATACAATGACATAATGATTAGTCAAAAAATATTAAATTATTGCTTTGATGCACAATTAAAATAGCAGAGGTTGCTAAAAAAACAACCAAGTTGACTACTGCAATGAGTGTCAATGAGCTGTCTTTGTACGGCAATAAACATGAAAAGACGTCTTTCAATCAACATGTATGTGACAGCAAGGTATTAATCCTATTTGGAGAAGATTAGTGTGTTTTTGCCCTCACAAGAGATTTATTTATAATGTAAACTGATAAACTTCTACTCTTTTACATTTACTTTTTTATGCTGATCATATTACGTAATGGAGAGGACAAAGCATACGCAAACAGAAGGGAAAGAAACGTCAGTGGACGACGAATGCCAGACGGCAATGAAAAGAGCTATTAAAATGACGACTGCTTTTTCTTCTCCTTCCCTTCACCACTGCAGTCCCAGGCAACACGCTTGCACTGAAAAACAAAAAGTCGCCTCTAGAGAGTTAAACTGAAACATTCTAAACTAATCTAATGTCCATGTGACGCAAGGAATTTCGTGCACTCTTAGGGAACCTCTCCTTTTCACACGCACACCACAACGACAATGTTGCAGAGCTTGTATCGATAATGTGCGTGAGTGCTATCTAAATGAATTTTTGCTACAATTAAGTTGCGATTAAAAGATTTCCAAAGCAGATGTAAGGTGAAAAAGCACAAAAAAAGTCGCAAAAAAGGGAAATGTGCAACAGGATGGTAATGTTTTGGTTTTGTAAACAAACTCCGGCCTTCTTGCTATCGATTCCCGGTTTTTGGCAAATTATCCCTCAATACAGTACAGGAAGGGCAAACATTTTTGGCATTTTTGAGAGTAATGCCACCGCCATCGGTGCCGCTGATGCTGTGTCATTTCTCCATAATGCAAAGCAAAAATTTAGTTGCAAAAAGTATGTCACTGCGTCACTGGGTATTACTCATTGTGTACGGCTCGTTATCGCTGACTGTACGACAGCAGCGGCGGCGGCGATGATGATGATCATTATTTGAAATACTTCAAGTGTACAGTTATTAGCAGCGACTGCAGCTTATAACTTATTGACAGACAGTTTGACTGACTGTGAAAGAGAGAAACTGTCAGCGTATTTGCTTCTGTACAGTTGTAGTGCAAACATGCACACAAACTCTACACACACACACACAGATTTCCTCCCTCTCAATCGTGCATCGAATTCTTCGAATATCTTTGCCGGCTAAAGTATGTCAGCAGTAGACGGACAACAGTCGCCCAGCTGCAATAAAATGGCTGGCACACAAACTTGGAAAGCACTTACTGGGAATCTCCGGTGGACTTTCTTTCTTGATGTACTTGCCCACGACGCCATCCCTGATCACATTACGGTATTGTTCTTTCTTCTTAGGCATAACCAACTGAAGAGTGATGACCATCGGTGTAGAGGTTAGAAAGTGTTGAGGAACTGCTGAAGAGTAAAACTGCTATGCAGGTAGTGATGATGCTGAGTAGATGAGGAGAAGTAAAAGCTCAGCAGATTAGACTAAATTGAATAAAAGGGATGCAAGATGAGATAAGGAGGCGATTTGTGCCACCTGAAGATCGATAGGTTGAGATAAAATCAAATAAGGAAAAAGAAAGAAAAAGATGTGCTGATCATCTAAGCTCGAAAAGAAAGAAAAGAAAAGCACTGGCACTCTTTTCAACTAGGTGGTCGATGTTTCTTCAGTGCTGGTCGTGTTGACGTTTGTTACATGGTTTGCATGAGTGCGAGAAAGCGTGTGTGTTTGGTGTTAGATGAAGGTGCGATAGGACAATGACTGCACACGGAGAAAAAACATTTGAGGAATGAAGAGAGAGGAAGCACAGATGGCACAATGACGATTTCAAATTAAATGCTAATTAAATCAGCAGAGTAGAGCAGAGGGCAGTGGGGATGGCGGTGCTGGTGCTTCTAGTGAGATAGAAACACACATACACGCTCACCGACAACTGACACAAAGGTGAGTTAATTGTAATATAATAATAATTGCAAGGAGCATGGAAGTAGAACACAGCAAAAATGAGAGAGGCCCTGATGATGGTGGTGGTGGTGGTGACGGTGGTTCGAGTGCTGGTGCTTTAATGGCATTTGTGCCACAGATGCCATTGATGAACATAGGCTGCTGTTGATGAATGTATGTGTGTGTGAGCTTTTCATGTGTTTCAGGAAAATATTTCACCCCTCCTCTTAAGTTGACTCAACAGGTGCGGGTGCTTTGATTACTGATTAGCAAGTATAAGCTTTCTGCTGAAGGGAACACTTGGATTGTGTGAACCAAGTATTGTTGTCGTTGCAGTGTTCAGTGGTGCTGACAGGTGCAAATTATGCTGGCGGTGACCGTGGCGACTGTGTCAGTGAGCTGTCAGTGGTGATCACTCCTTCACTGGTCGAATGGTCATGTTGAGGAAGATTGCTGCTGTAGTGTGGTAGTGCGTTTGGACGGGTATGCCGCTGTACATCAGTATCAGTTCTCATTCTCAGCAGTAGTCTCTAGTACTACTTGCGGCTGTCGTCTTTTTTCAGTGTCTCTCGTCTGACGCGCGCGCAATTGAAAATAGGGAGAGAGAAAGAGCTTCTTGCAAAGTTTACTCAAGTCTGCAGTGCTGATCCTCGACAGTGCATATCTCCTCTCGTGGAAGCAGCAGCTCTCAGACTCGGTCTGCCTCTCAGCAGTGCGCCTGCAACAGCATCGGCATCAACAGCAACAGCCTGTGCGACATGACAGCATTCCAGTGATATAACAAAACAGTGTGCTGCGACGGCAATGGGATGCTGCGATGACATCACAGATGCGGCAGGGACAGCAGTAGCGCCAACAAAGATGCCATAGCCTTTCTTTGCTCCTCTTGCGACGAACACTTAGTGGGAGGTGCTGGGGGTTGCTGGCCTTACAGTTAGAGTTGGCACAGAGAGATAGGGCAAACTTAAGACGGGTATCAGCAGGTAATGGTGGTGGTGGTGGTGTTGGTAGTAGTGCCTGTAGCAGTATTATTTTCTGGTCAAACGTTTTCTCCTGCCGTTGATTGCACTGATTGATTTGCCATTTACATCACTTTCACTTTGCTCTTTTCTCTGCGCATAGTATGTAGGTATATTTAGCCCACAATTGTACGGTTGCCCGAGAGTGCTCGGTGTGGTAGCTGGTGCTGCTGGCGGTAGTACTGGCGGTAGCTGTCTTGTCTTCTGTACAGCTGACTGACTGTCTCGCGGGTACGGCTGCTGAGTGGGCGAACAAGAGTGCTTATCGCAACTGCAGATCCGCTGCTGAGAGAAAAAACAGCGGTCGGTAGCAGCAGCAACAGTTTCAACAGGGATTGGATGGAAAAGTAAGGATTCCAGTGGTATGTGCTAAGAGCAATGTAGTTGGCAATTGGAGGAGGTGGAAAGATGCCACTGATGATGAGGAGGAGGAGGATGAAGATGATGAAGGTGGTGGTAGTGGTGGGGACGAGAAACGGCGTGAGTGCAGGCAAGCGGATCAAACGCGTGTCTGCGCTGTTTATTCTCTTTCCAACTGTAATCTTCTTTTCGAGGTTGAGGTCTGCGGAGGCAGTGTGGGCCGAATTTAGTGAAAAGAGAGAGAGAGCAAGTAGTGACAGAATAAAAGAGTGGAAGTAGTGTCGCTGCAGTTGCCAAATGCCGACAGGTGCGATGATAAAGTGGAGAAAGTGTTTCAGCCGACTCAATGACTATTTGAACGACTCTGACTGTTGTTATTTCTTCCTTCCTACTTTCCTTCCTTCCTTCCTCAATTCAGTTGGCGGTGTGATGTCCACGAGGACGTCTCTGTGGACGGCCAGTGGCTGCTTTTGGTGACTGCTGGTGGAAGGGCACAGACGACGATGACAGCAGCAGCGGCAACGGCAACGGCGGCAGCAGCAGCAGCACCACCACACATTCCATTGGTTTGTCTCTCCTCGTCAGTCAGTCTGTCTCTTTCTCTCTCATGTGCTGGCGCAGGGAGGATATAATATAATGAGCCACTGAGGTGAGTTGAGGTGAGTGCGTGGATGTAATCGAGGATAAGCAGTACAAAATAATGTGAGTTGGGTGGGGGAGAAAAAGGCAAAAAAGGGATGGCAAGAGATGTGGAATTTGTTATTGCTCAGCACTAATACACACACATACACATACACACTGTGGAGGTACGAGGCACGAAAAGCAACGACGACCGTTCACTGGTGTGTGCACTTGTCGCTGATGCTGCTGATGATGATGTTGCTGCCGTTGTTGCCGCACAACTGATACCGCACACACAACCAGTCACTGCTGTACGGCACAGTGTACGGTGAAAATGCTTGAAAGGAAAGCAAACAAACATACACAGATCAGCCTAATCGAACGTGATTAGTGGCTGCTGAGGAGGATAATGGTGGAAAGAGAACAGGATTGTGGGCACTGCTTTCAAGAGCATCATTGGGTCGGTGCTGGTCAGTTGAGCTTAAACAGTCGTACGATGATGGTCACTTTGAAGTTGTAGAAGTAGTAGTAATGCTGGTTAACCAGACGACAGGCATAGTCCATGGCTGAGAAGACTGCAGCCACAGTTCAGCGGTTCAACGGAGGAACGCAAGCTATCTGTGTGTTTACAGCAGGTGTGCTGCCGAGGAGAGCGTTCTGGTATGCGACAAGTATTTGCGTATAATGCGTGCCAGGCAAAGAGGGAGAGCAGGAGGGAAGGAGTAACGGGTTGACGCTAATCAACCGGTGGGCTGTATAGTCAAGTGTAAGTGCTTGTACAGTCCTCCTCCTGATAAGGCGGTCGCCTTGCCATATCCGCACACACACACTCACTTGATGATAAATAGTGGGGCGATTAAGTCATATAAAGCGACATGCAGGTAGCCGTAGTTGATCAGTAGTTGGTAGCAGCAGCTGTTGCGAAGATCAACTTACATGCAGATTGCCCGAAATGTGTGTGTGTATGCCTTCCTCTCACCGAGTCATCGCTAATTGAGATGGAGGCTTGAGGCAGATGAGAGCGAACAGGAGTGAGAAAGGATGATTCAAGGAAAGGAGTCTACTGTTTTTTTGCCACCGGTGAGGCTTCACATTCATTTGATTGGCGCTGGTTCGATGGAGCAATGAACGATGGGCATCGAACAAATGTTGCCTATCGATCGATGACGGTGAGGTCAACAGTCAGACAGTCAGTGAAGCAGTGCAGACTCGACCAACAAAAGACTGCTGGATTGACATCCCCCACCAAAAAATGAAGATGCTCTGCTTGACATACACAGATCTCTGTGGAGATCAAAGATGGTGGTGATGGTGGCGTTGTGTCGGGTGAATGGCAAAGAACAATGAGGAGGCTCTCAAATGAAGAAGAGCAACGGCATTAGCCGCCAATGGCAACGGTTAATTGCATTTAAATGCAGTGCACGCGTGATCCCTCAGCCCCTCAGTGCTCTGGCCTTTGGTCGATCATCATTTTCATGTTTCATGTGACTCGTGATCGAGAAAACGAGAGAAAGAGAGAATAAAATGACTTTGATTGTGCAAATTGTTACTGCCGAAACTGTCAACTTCGTGAGACCAAGTCAATCGAGAGCTGGTGATGAGTGGTGAAGAGCGACACCTGAGAGCAAAGCAGCAGAGGGCTGAGCAAAACAAACACAAACTGAAAAAGCAGAAAAACAACTACGAGAATAGTGGATGACTGGTTGTACGTTGAGCAGGTGTTAGCTGATTGTATTATTAGTACACTTGGCGGTGGGCATGACTCAGCAAGCAGTGTCTCCAATTCGGTGCACTCACTTTGTACAGCCTCTGTACGGCAATTAGCAAATAAAAGCGCGCCCAGATAGAGTGCCGAGCCGAGTATCGACGTCAAAGGGATGGTTTTTGGCGGTGAATTCTCCTGCCAACGTCTTCTTCGGTAGTCTCCTTCAGTCGTTGCCGCGTCCTGTCACTAAGGAGCCTGTCTGCCAGTCTGTTTGGATTCTCTTTCCTCAACCTCAGGGAGTGAGTAAAGTCGACAGTGCTTCGTTTCTTCCTCTTTTCGGAACAGATGCAACAGCGATTTACGGTGATTACGGCACTCCTCTGTTTGCTCTTGATTCTTTCTTTCTGAGAAGTGTACAGGCGTATGTAGATGTGTGTGTTTGTGAGCGATTGGCGGCGATGAAGGAGTGATGAAGAAGTGTGCAGAAAGAGACGGTTGTGTTTGCTTTCCAGAATGAGTATGCAGTATAAGCGAGTGTGGGTTCGCTGAAGATTAGCCTCAGTTCAACAAGGAGGAATTCGCCAGTGGGTGCTGTGGCGGTTGATGCGTGTGCAGTGGTTCAAGCGGTGCCCCCTTTTTACCCAAAGAGTTGTTTGGTTTTTTGTTTGTCAATGTTTTACAGCTAAAACAGAAAAGATCACTTTGGCTAGTATTGCTTATAAGCAAGCTGGTAGAGGAAACAGCAACAATTGACCGAGAAGGTAGCGACCGTTGAGAAAAATGAACTAATGAGATGCTGATGTAAAAGAAAATACAGTGGGTATAGAGCGTTTTGGTTGAAAAAAACAATTTCTGATGAGCAAACTGAATCACAGTAAAGCAGGCACGTTGCAGAAGCAACTAAAAATATGATAAGCAACTTTTGTGGCCGAACCATGTAACCAGATAGTGTTGGCCTTGACTCTGCAGATGCTTCGGCGGCTGTTGTTGACGGTGCTGATGGTGATGGTGATGGTGGCAGGTATGTGACGGAGCTGCAGCAGTTGCAGCGACCAGATAGTTCGCAAGACGGCAACAGTCACGTTGCTTAGCCTCAGTCTGTGTCTCTCCGTGTTTGCAGTAGCTTTCTATTGCCGGTCTAGGCAGGTTGCACAGACCACAGCACCTCGGCTACACTTCACTTCACTTTACTGGCCACGATCTGTTGCTGACGCTTTTGCTGTGGTCTGTTGGTGCAGTCACTTCACTGAGCTGTGGTCTGATCTGCTGCTGCTTTGGCTGAAGAAGTCTCCAATCGCACACTGAAGACTGTGGCAGAGGTTAGAGGGAGCATGTGGCAGCAGAAGTAGTGGCCTCTCTCTCTCTTTCTCTCTCTCTCTCTCTCTCTCTCTCTCTCGCCAAATGGTAGAGTTCCTCGGTGA
>JAALOO010001890.1_pt1 | contig 12813 bp, 12 predicted proteins | sample 7257641 | NCBI WGS metagenome assembly JAALOO01 (sample SAMN14085613, study PRJNA598686) | mite metagenome | biome: ENVO:01001000; feature: ENVO:01001002; material: ENVO:01001226; isolation source: single female mite from University of Michigan culture on fish food culture... ... | reverse complement strand
CTTCGGCGGCCTCGCTGTTATATTAGGTTAGGGTTATTGTTGGGGTGTTCCCTTTTGCGGCCTCGCAATTTCAGTTATGATTTTGTTATTCACTTAATTCTGATGAATTAAGTTTTCCAAAAATTCCGCCACTTTTCACTTTACACGACAGTATCGTATTCAGTATATTTTGTTTTTAATATGCCTAGCTGAAACCCTTGTTTGAAAGCAATATGTTAGCAAATTTTCATATATTCCCTTTTTGCCACCAGACGGCAGTACTGAAAAACGCCGAGATCTCGGCGTTTTCTCCACATCGGCGGTACGGCTGAACAACAAGGACAAGACATCACAATTCAATTAGCCAGCTCCGATGAAGCAAGTGCAAGTGCAAGCAGACGACGCCGCCGTCGTTCATTTTCATTGCCTCTCTTTATTAAACGAAAATTAACCCGATTATCACATCGAGTGAGAGAGAGAGCGGGAAGAGTCCATCAAAGGCAAACGAGTAGGCTGAAGGAGAGAACCAAACAACGTCAAAAGTGCCCTGAAAAGTTGTTGTTGTCATTGGGTACAGTGGATGAGCACAGGAGCACAGGAGGACTGACTAAGGAGGACAGCTCTTGTAATCCTCTGGCGGACAATCAAACACTGACACTCGATTTGGTGTGAGCACACATTTTTGGATACAACAAGGCCGATTATTATGATTTAATGAGAGGACATGGCTGCAAACATTTGCTAGAACATCATCTAAATCGATTGTGCTCAGGGGCATCTCTCTCTCTCTCGTTCAGCACAATTCACAAGAGCTTAATTCTTTGCGGTCGAGACTTGGCGAGGAGCATTGCCTGAGGAGCAAAAGAGAGAGGGAAGGAGAGAAATGGAATGGGAAAAGAAACAGCAGCAGCAGCAAATGTTTCCAGCAAATGTGTGTTCCAGCAAAACGTTTCGTGGACTCCGTGGACGTGTCCCACGTGACAGCAGCAGCAAAAGCAAAGGCAAACCCAAACCAGCCCGGCGTATCACTTTCGTCCGGGATTCTTTTTCAGTCTCGAGTTCTTCTTCTTCCTCCTCCTCCACCACTTCTACTGTTTACTCAATTTGCTTCGATTTGTCTGCTCTTCTCTTTCCCTTTCTCTCACTCTCACTCGTCACTCGATAATTGGAATCACGAAAGCGAAAGTAAAAGTAAAAGAGGAGGAAGAGTGGCGACGCCGATCACCAGAGAAGTGAAAGAAGAGGCTCAGTGGACGCTGGTCTGGCGCCTTCAGAACCTTCAGAGAGCTCTGTTCTGCTTCGCTGCCGATAAAGTGCTAGTACTGCTGCCAAATTAGCAGACGCTTTTGTCGCTTCTGTTGGAACATCACAAAGACAGGCGCAAGAACAAGTGTGGAAAGAGAGAATGAGGCAAAGAGTGGTGAATCCAAACAAGTTCACGTGTCACGCAAATTCAATCGAGTACAGGCGAAGTCTGAATGCAATTGTCAGGCAAAGAAATAAGAGAGAAAAGAGAAAAGGGAGAGAAAAGAAAGCGATGCAATGCCCAATTCAGATGAACTAGACCGTAGACGAAGTGAACGTAAAGTAAACAATTCAGGCAAAGAAAGGGAATATTCACGTTACATATGAGTCATTAGTTAAAGGGACTGGCACTTGCAATGGCTTCCTTCTTCTTCCTCCTCTTCCTCTTTCTCATCCTCCTCACCAATCAACGTCAATCAAAATTGGCTGTCTAACATTTTGCCACGTACCACCAACCACTAAAACTCAATTGCCCAAGCGAATAATTGTCCTGCTGCTGCTGCTGCTGCCTCCCTTATATTTTTCCAGCCAAACGAAGTCTGTTTAAACTCGATTCAGAGTAAGAGGATTTCTTCTAGGTCCTACTGAACTGCTGGAGCTAGTCTGAGTCACTCACTCTCTCTCTCTCTCTCTCTCTCTCTCTCTCTCTCTTTGGGCTAGGAGGCCGCAAATTAGGCCACGTTCAATTTGCAAGAGAAGGCGAATGAGTCAGTCATTTGAGGCAGTTCCCTGGAACGCGTGTGCCAGTACGTGCAAGTGCACAATGTGGTGCTGGTGCACAATGTGCTGGTGCTCCCGGATACTAATGTGCACAGCAGTGCTCAGTCAGTCACTGTGCTCTGGATGAGATGATAGCGAGTGAGTGCCTCCACTGGCCCATAAATCGGATGTTGGCCCCGATGGTCAACTCACACACCGAGGCTGAAGCTGACTCATTCTCTCCAGTGCCATAAATGCAAATGTCACCTTCTTTTTGAGCCTTCTGTGCGGAAACTGTGCACTAGCGCACCAAAAATGATAATCGGTGAAATAATTGGCGAGATTGCAAAAGCGGTTTCTGTTGTGACCCCTTTGGCCGGCTGAGTTGCCTGAGAGCACGATTGCCGTATTGTAAAGATCGGAACTTCAGATGAGACAACAGTGAAATGAACCACAAAAAGGAATCGGCTGCCAATGCACACGGTTTGTGCATGTAAATGAAAGACCAGCACAAAAAGATCAGCAGCAAAGCTGAACTGCATGCAAAACTGCAAAATTCTGCTGCTGGTACTGCCTAGTCAGCGAATCTTATCGTCCGATGAATCGAGCGCTTTCTCTGCTTCTTTTTCCTTTTCTCAGTTTAGGAAGTGCCGAGAGAAAAGTGAGGAGAAATATTATAAATAAAGAGTAAAATTTGTTGCCACGAGTAGGTTTGGAAAAAAAGTGAGTGCGCCAGAGAGTGGTGTGCTCAAGTGATGATCGTCGATCAAAGGAAGAATGCTGAAGTGAAGGAAAAAAAAGTGGAGCTGCCGTTCTGTTCTTCAGCAAAAGAAGTAAGAAAGAACGATGATTTACAAAGAAGTGCAGACAAATTCAAAATTCTTTCACTGAAGAAAGAGAGAGAGAGAAAAGTGAAAAATAGTTTGATGTTTTAATAAAAACCAGAAAAGCGAAAAAGGGAATAAAAGAAGAAGAAGAATAGAGTAAAACGCGTCAATATTTGCAGTTTTTCCTCTTCCTCTTCTGTAGTTGCACTAAAAATGGGTGCACAATAACAACAAAAATTTTTTTCAAAAAAACTGCTGCAAAGAATGTGCAAGAATGTGCATGGATAGCTCATCTAAACGCCAAACTAAATTCTATAGAATAAATTCTGTGATTCAGGAGCTGTGATTTAAGTTTGTGCACTCGTGGTGGCAGTGGCCAGTGGCCACGTGTAATGATGTCAACAGTGAGGGCAGAATAAAAAGAGAGAATATTCGACTAAATAAAAGTAAGAGGAATAATACGCCGATCAATTGCGAATTGTTCTGCTGTGAATTTTTTTGGAGTAGACGGAAAAAACGGCTGCTGCTGCCACCACCACTGAATTTGCCTTCTCAATTGAGAGCTCGGTCAAGTGAGAGAGAAAGAGAGAGACACGAGGGCGTCCAAAACACCACCACCAGAAGAAACTCCTCATCTCATTTCATTTCTCGAGTTTATTAAAAAGTCAGCCAAGCAAGTAGGTGATTGCTGCTGCTGCTGCTGCTGCTGCTGCTGCTGCTGCTGCTGCACAAACACTTTGCCTTCACTCTAATTTTCCGACTGAATTTGTTCAGTCCCTTCTGTGCTGTGGCAAAAGGAGATAGGAAAAGGAAAGGAAAGGAAAGGAAAGGAGGAGATAATTCTCCAATTCAATGTCAATGATGAAAAGAGGAAAGAGCGAGAGAGAGAAAGAGAGAACTTCACCGGATAGTTGTGAAACAACAGAAGAGCGGCACATTCTCTTTCCAAACTAACTTGTCATCGGCTTTAGTAAAGAGAGAGAGAGAGAGAACCGACTAAGTCGATTAGCCATCGATTGAGTGAAGATGAAGAAGAAGAAGAGAAGGAGGAGGAAAAGTTGTAGTAGGATTCAGAGGAGACAAGAGGAGACAAAAGAGTGGATAAAGTTTTTGGCAAGTTTGACCGGTCATCACCACCACCACCACCACCACCACCACCACTCTCAAAATACCAAAATAGTCCAGTCCAAAAGCTGGTCTGATTGACAGACTGGACAGCACCAGAATGGACTGGACAGCACCAGCAACAAAACCACTTGCATCGAAAATGTGCAATGAAAATTCCTCTTTTCAGCAGCAGAAAGGAAAACCTGTCAAGTGAGTTGAATGTGTGCAATTCACTGCTGCTGCTGCTGGTAAGCCATGTCTTATATTACCACCTAAATTAGTGACCAAACAAACTGTCAAGCAAAGCGAGAAAAAAATCCAACAGAACTGGTCAGTTCTGAACAGAAGCATCAACAGTAGCAGCAGCAGCAGCAGCTAAACTAATTTAAATTTTAATGCAAATGCCAAATGCTGTCACCAAATCTGCCCAAAGTCTGTCTGGCACACATTTTGCTCCCCCCCCCCCAAATCCTCTGCTCAAGTCCTCTGCAAACAAAAAGAAAAAAGGAAAGGAAAAAGGAAAAAACCTAGACTAGTGTCAACAGTGGCGCTGCGCAGGCATTAGGCAACAGAACCGAACCGAACCGAACCGAGCCGGGACACGACTTTATTAGACTGTAATTCAGGGGCCCCAGAGCAGTGGACCATAGTTTGGTGAAAGTTCAGCTAAGGTTTGACCTGCTGCTGCTCTGAGTCATCATTAGTGCCTAGCACACTAGCACTAACTGCGATTGCATTTGCAGTTGAGACAAAAAACCAATATTAGCTTAGCAGCGTAACAGGCGGCGGCGGTGGCCAGGGGCCAATTTATGATCCAAAAAGAAAGAGAGAGGATGCAAAGACTGCGTCTCTAAATGTGACTCAGTGAGAACAAAGTGTCTGTGTGTGTGCCTGTGTGCACGGGCCATAAATTTGGCACCCGAGAGTACTAGGCTAGTCTAGTGTGCTCGATCTTTCTCTTTCTCTGACCAAATTACCGATCATAAAGATTCTCCAGTGGTGACTTATCGGGCAACAGAGAGGAAAAAGGGCCAAAATGAAAAAGAAAAAAGTCAAAAACCAAAAGTCGATGCGTGTTTGGAAATTATGATAATTGCCAGTAATAACGGGAGAAAGAGAGAGAGAGAGAGAGAGAGGAGGAGGCAGTTCATAATTACGATGAAAAAAAGTGAAAAAGAAAGAGTCAATGGCAAAAACTTTGAGGGTGAAGGTTTTAAAAAAGTGAAGAAGGAAAATCAAAAAGGCAATAAAGTATAAATTATGGCCACCAATACCATTACTACTACTACTACTACCACTACACGATTGCACAATTAATATCAACACACACACTTGTTTGGCTTTACTGTGTGTGGTGCCAGGCTGCTGCTAACAATTGGGCTTGTTTGGTTATCACGAGCCGTCCACAGCCAGCACCTCTCTTCTCCAGAGGGCAATTGAATTATCCCTTTTGCTTTCTGCTTTCTTCTTCTTCTTCTTTTTATCGACAGGCAAACAGAAATGATATTGAATTAGTCTGCTGCTGCAGCAACCAAAAACATCATCATCAGCTAAAAATCAAAACCAAATCAGCGAATTGCTGCTGCTGCTGCTGCTGCTGTCCGGAAATGAGCGGCAACCGCAAAATTAAATTTGCTTCACTCGCTGCTAATGAAGAAGATTCAGAGAGATTCTTAGACTGCGTTAACTCAATTTAGCCTGAAATGACAGCATCTTTTTTGTGCTTTGAACAAGAGCAGCCAAAACATGTTAATTTTGTTTTATCAAAAAAAATATTGAAAAAGCAAAAACGAATTTCGCACATAGGTTTTGGTGGTGGAGAAAAAAAACTACACACAAGGTTTTGCCTGCTAAAAGCGAAATTTCCGCTTTCCATTGTTTTGTCACTGCCGCTGCTGCTGCTGTCGCTGCCACCGAATTTCCAATCGAATAATTCGACGCACGTGCTACACAACTAGCAGCAGCAGCAGCAGTTTGATTCATCCAGAATTTTATTTAGCAGCTCCAGCTGACTCAAAGCAGCCAGAATTACAGCAACTACTATGACCATAATGAACACATGAAAATATGAAGAAAAAAAATTAAGGCAACAGCAGCAGCTATTGTGAAAGTATACAAAATATAAATTATCAACAGCAGCAGTAGCAGCAGTTCTCAGAATCCAGCCTGTTAATTGCGAAAAATTAATTAAAACTCTCAGAACAAAAATCATATTGAGACTGAAGAAGTCCCTGAGGGGACAAAAAACCTAGCGGCAATACAGAAACAGTGGTGACCGCAAAACTTATCAACCACCGTCCAGTGGTCTTTCTTCTTCTTCCTCTTCTCAATCTCCTCAACTCAAAGACAACAACAACTCAATTTGCAATTAAAAGTTGCCTGCTGTCCAGCAAAAGAAAAGGCTTAGATTTGAATGCAAATCAGCAGCAGCAGCAGCGGGGCAGTCAAGTCATCCTTTGAAGCCTGACTAAAGAAATCTTCCACAAAGGCAGAGACATCCAAGAAGGACAACAAAATCTGCTGCAAAAATGTGAGCAGTCTGAACAGAGGAGCAGCAGCAGCAGCATCTCCGTAGAGAATTCATGCACCAGTGATCGTTTTAGGCTTTTGCAGTTGTCTTCAGTTGTCGACAGAGCAGCTGCCTGCCTGCCTCTGTCTGTTACTCTGGGTGCTGATTCTGCTGACACTACACAACAACAGCAGCAGCAGCAGTGATGCTTGCGCAAGGATTCACATGCAAAAGCAGATAAAGAGAGGACCAGATGACGCAAGCGAGCTTGTGTCTGTCACTTGGGGCGAGAAGGAGAAGGAGAGCAGAGATTCGCAGGGCCAACTCTTGAGCAACCACCACCACCACCATCGTCACCTCACCGAAAGGCGACAAAAATGCTCTGCTCTGCTCTGCTCCAGAGCAGATCTCGCCAGAACGATTTTTAATTAAACTCATGCTCGAGTAAACAGACGAGAGAGATCTGCTGCCGCTCCTTGTGAGTGTCACCGATAACGAAGGATGAAAGAATGGCAAAGAATGGAAGAATAGAAGAATGAAACAAGAACATACAAAGAACCGAAAAGAACGATATTATTACAACGGCGCCGGATAAAAACATGTTTTGGAGAACTTGTGCGGATTCAGGTGATTCAACTGTTACTGTCTCCAGTTGCTTTACTTTAGAAGAAAAAAAAGTCAGAAAGTGAGAGCGAGGATAGAATTCTGATGCTGATCGCAGCGTAGGTTTCCTATTAGGTATTATCCTCCTCTTTTATTTTTTTTCTTCATCTCCAATTACCGAAAAACAACTCCTGCAGCAGTAGTCGAACCACTGCTGCAAGGAAACAGTAGTTGCAGGTTATTAGTAGTAGTAGTAGGAAAACACACACACACTCCAAGTTAAACTTTTTTTCTGGTTTATTTTTTCCGTTTCTTCTACTGCTTTTTCGTCGTCGTTAGTAGTTTTACCTTTCACCCAAAGTACTGCTACTGCTAACAACTTTGTCCTCAGGAGCAGAGGGCAACAGCAGAAAAAAAAGAAACTCAAGGAAGAAGAGCGTAATGGCAATAAATCGAAACTCAATCGGCAAATGCTGTCATTGGCAGCAACGGCAAATTCTCCGAGTGGAAACGACCACTGCCAAAGAAAAAAGAAAGGAGATTGAGAAATAAAAGTCAAATAAATATCAATTGGTAAGGAGGCTAGGAAAAAAGAAGAAGGCAGATGCGACAAAAAAAGCAGAGCGAAAAGGTCGACACATGTGTGTGTGTGAGTGACACAACGACAGAAACTAAACTAAAAAAGAAAAGGAAAGCACAAACAGTCAGAGCACAAAAACTTTGCGATCGTAAAGAAAACGAAGAGGAACATGACATCGACCGGCTTAGCAAAGAAAAAACGGCCAGGCTAGGCTATTTAATTGAAAAAACACACATAAAGATGTCGCCTTCAGGTGAAATGAAATAAAGGAAGGAAAAGTGGTGAGGAAAAAGGTGATAAATCAGCACAAAGTGGTCCAGCAGCAGACCAAATGCGAAAAAGAAGACAAATGCTGTCACCGTCTGTGACCTACACTGTACACAAGCAGACATTCAATTTGACAGAAGATAATCTCCTTTTTCTGCTGTTTCAAATGTACCGCAAAACATGGACTAAAAAATCAAATGATGTTGGTGGACTAGACCGGTGAACAGATGGTCAGCTCTGGCCTCGTAAATAACACTATCTTTGCCCGCCAGATTTTTCATTTCAGATTCTCAGCAGCGAGCAAACATCATCAAAATTCAATAAACACAACTTAACTAGTGGTAATAGTTTAGTTGTCCAATAACATAGATGCCAGTCCTCCTTCAGTCTTGGGCAGTTCCGGAATTTTGTCTGTGCTGCGTTTTAATTTTAAACTTTAATTACTTCAGTTGGGAAAAAGCAGGTAGTCACAAAGTAAATTAAATAAAAGAAGGTAGCTCTGCAGGCACTTTCTTTCTAGGTAATGGTAAAGAATGTTAAAAAACAAATTTTAAAACTGCAATGATTACTCAATAAATTGGTAACTGCTGTCGGAACTGCCGCTTTTTCTTTTTTTTGTCAATATTAAATTTTGGCAGCACCTTTTTGCTGCCAGTGCTCTTTACTTTCTCTTCATTCTCATTCTCATTTCATTTTTTTCACTGTCAAGCAAAAAACAACAGTTAAACTACCTCTTTCATCCGCCGAGGCTGTTGCAGCAGCAGCTTCAATTGTCATGCAAATGTGAGTGTTATTCAAAAGAAAATTATGAAATTATATAAAATAAAACCCCGTTCAAGAGAAAGAAGAAGCAGGGGGCTTTAAATTAAATTAAAGCATTTATATTACCGTTGCATCAGCATCAGCATCAGCATCAGCAGCCATTTGCATACAATTGGCGGACTAGGCACTAAACTGACTTTTGATTGCAATTTGAATATCTCTCTTTTTCTCTTTCAATGAGAAGAAAAATGAGTAGAACAAGACAAGGATGTTGGGCAGACACAGACACTGTCTGTCTGTTCATTCAAATGAAGGCGGTGGTGTAAAATATCGCTCACTCGATGTTCTGCTCTCATTTATCCTTCTTCGGTACTGTTCAACAACACAAGACAAACAGACAGTATTGAGCAGCAGCTCAAGACTGAAGAAGAAGACAAAGTTGAATAAATGAGTAAGTGAAAAGCAAAACTAGGAAATGGACAATGAAATTTGGTTGAGCAGCAAAAATTCGAGTCAGTCCAGACACAGACACAGGCACACACTCGAAAAAAGCAGGAAAAGGCCGCATCAATTAATGAGCAAGGAACAAATTAGAAAAAAAACTCATACTGGGCGCCAATTAGACAGAAACTACAGCCGAAAAAGTGGGCAAAAGCTTAGAAAGAAAACAAAAGGAAAAAAGCAGCAACCGCTCGGATTTGCTTTCTCAAAAGCTCAATTCAAATGAACTTCTTGTTCATGTTCAAACTTTCACTGACAGTTCTTCAGTTTTTTTGTCTACTTTATTGTTGTCAAATCCTCTTTGCAATTGGCTTCTGTTTTATTTCGTCTTTTCTCTCTCCCTTTCTCTCGTTTTGTTCATTTACCACCACCACCAAATTCCACTATTCAACTTCTCTCTGATCGACTTTGAAGCTGCAGCTGCTATTGCTCAGCAGCACTGCAGTTCGACTGTTCGTTTACAAATTTAATTCCTAAGACGCTCAGAAGAAGAAGAAGAACAGTAAAAGAGGGAAACCAAAAGAGGCAGAAAAAAGTAGTCGGTATAAGTTTTTCCAACAGAAGAAGAAGACTTAATTTACAGTGCTGGAAGATGAAAAAGAAAAAACGAGGCAAAACAAAAGCACTGGCAGAAACGAAATGGCACCGTTAACGCACAGAAACTGGGCAAATTACCGAGGAGAGAGAAAACAGAGCAATACCGACGATGACGATAAAGTCTCTCTTTCTCTGGCAATTTAAAATTCTAATTTCACTAATAAACTCAGCAGCAGCAGCTAAAAGCGGAGGAAAAGGTTGCCAGCCTTATTTGGCCAGCATCTAAATTAGTCTGCCGTTTCAGACACGTTTCCTCGCTGGTCGCGCGACGCTAAATTAAATTTTTTTCAGTTTCCAGTTTTTTTTGTCAACGGATATTGGAAAAAGTTTTTTTCTACTTTTAAAAACTGGAAAGAAATAAAAAGCAATCAGTTGACTGCAGTAAATGTTTTGAAAAATGTTCTTACATTGACTTTTTTTACTTTTGATCATTTTGAGGAAAATGGTCAAAGATTTGTAAAGCATTGAGACATTTGAGAAAAAACTAAATTAAATGCACTCATTTGCAATCATATTCAAAAAGTTTTCTCAACCGTTTTTGAGCTTTTGGAAACAGTTAGGTCAGCTGAATGAACCTTAAAACAAAAAAAAAGATAAAGAAACAGCAGAAGTTTAAAAAGAAGAAGAAAAAGTAGCACAAAACTTAGTCTTTGTCTCTGTTTCTTTCAGCGTCGACAGTGCCAGTGCTAATCGGTGGCCAATTAAGAAGAGGCACACAAGCACAAACACACCAATTCAAAGGCACACTTTGATGATGCACTATCTGCTAATGCATGCTAAATTGCTGCTCTGATAAAAAAGAACGTGGCTAGGACACACTGAATAGCACACTGTGATAATAATAATGCTAAAGTGTGTAAACTTGGTAGTTGTTCAGCAGTGTGGTGATGGTAATGGCAATGAGAAGATGAAGTGAAAGTGTCATTATGATTACTAGTGCTGTTTTGCTGCTTCAGAGAAGAGCTGTCATCACCACCACCAGCAACATCAGCTTGGGGACCTAGGAAACACAATAGCTGGAACCCTGGCTGGTAGATCCACAGCATGCGGGTTCACAGGCAGACACCCATTTATATTAGGGCTTAATTAAATAACTGTGCACACTGTGGTGGTGGTGAGTGCTGCTGGTGGTGGTCACTGATGGCCAACTCTCTCTTGATCAATTTCCTATTCACAATTTCGCCTGGCCTGGCCATCAGGACTTGGTGTGCCACGTGCTGCTGCTGAGGCTGATGCCAGACACACAGGGCGGAATTAGCTCTTGGAAAAGAAAAGATGAAAAACACGTGCCACCGTTTGGAGAAGGGAAAGAGAAAACTTGGTGCTCGATTGAGTTGGCCAAAAGAGAAGGGAAAAGAAAAGAATGGACAGAAATCTAAAGTTGGGCAGCAGCAGTGACGGGAAAGAGAGAGAGAGAGAGAGAGGAAATGGCCCATGGTAATCGAATTAGGACAGCAGCAGCAGCAGTGCCCAAACAGTTAGGAGGTTTCTCTTTCCTTCTCCTTCTCTGCCCGCACACAAACAACACACTAATGGAGTGATAATTTAAACTCCGGCAATCCTTTTCCCTGCTGCTGCTGCTGCTATCTACCAAATTAGCCTCTGCACAGGCACAGGCACATTGTTAGATTTAGGAGAAGTTCAGCTGAAAGAGAGAAAAAAGTATCATTCATACACTGAAACGAGAAAAACATCATCATCATCATTTGAGAATCAGTGGCCAGAGTGGGTGCTTAGTTTGGCAAGTTGAAGATATGGAAAAAAATGAACGCAAGTAGCTCTTACCGGTGCAAGTTTGGGTAAGCAGCCAGACAAGGTTTGCACAACAAAAGAAGGAACAAAACTTGTGCTCATGTTTGCTCAAATGAGCCAAGTAAGTGAACCGTTCCATTAGTTCCGACCCACAAGTAAGGATCAAGTGTCCAGCAGAGAAGTAGAAGGAAAAGAAAGAAAAGAGTAGATCTGGTGACCACTTGAGAAAAGAGAGAAAAAAGCAAGAGTAGTCCAGAAGCTTTCCGTTTTGTTAGATTAGTTGAAAGGAGCACCAGCAAGAAAAAGGATCGGAACAAAACACTTAGTCAGGCACTTGAGTGGCTGCTGAGAAACAATCTCTTTCTGCTAATTCTCATTGAGAACCCGAACTGATTGAGAGCTGATGCTGTTGTGTTGATGATGTTGATAAGCACCGCACTATTGCACCACTGTCGATGATGCAAATCACCGCCGACAATAGAAAGATTGCTCTGTGTACAGCAGCTCAAATGAAAGCCGATGCTGCTGCTGCTGCTGCTACCGTTGCCGTCGTACATACAAATGAATCTCGTTAATATTAAATTAGACAGACTGAGAAAGGAAAGGAAAATTTGCTGATTGGAGCTGCTGCTGCTGCTGCTGCTGCTGCTGGTTCAGTGAACAGTCGATTGAGAAGGAACTGATTGGTAGAGATACTCAAACCAAATAAGAGAAAGCCGATTGGCGAGAGTTAATGCGATTCGATTAGTGAGATGCCGAACCGGAGATATTGAGATCAGATGAAAAAGAGGAAAAATTCCCTTTCTTTCTTCTCTTCTGTTGCCTAGATGCAGAATACCAAAATGGGCAGAATTTATTCCATCTCTGCCCACTACTACTATTCTCTACAATTTAAATAACACTCGCAATTTTCAACGACTGTGTTCAGTGTTGACGGGGAAACGAGCTGAAGCACGAGAGCATCGGATTTCACGTGTGTGCATTTCAATGCATCTCAAGGTTTCATTTTTCATCCATTTTTGAGGCAGTCATTTTCATAATTAATAACTTCCAGTTCCAGGACTAAAAGGGAACTAAAAGCAAAAAGAAAAAAAGAGAAAACCTGGCGCTACACTGCTGAAAAGCAGTCAGCGCCCAGTCAATCAAGTGAAGTTGAAAATGAAGATAAATTGAGAAAAGTGCTGCTGCTGCTGTTTAAAGTGAATATGCGCCCGCAATACGCCAGCGACACACTGCTTTTTGGCTTTTTGGATAGTTAATTTGTCAACGCAGAGCGAGAGAGAGAGAGAGAGAGAGAGAGAGAGAGAGAGAGAGAGAGAGAGAGA
>JAALOO010001889.1_pt1 | contig 12814 bp, 8 predicted proteins | sample 7257641 | NCBI WGS metagenome assembly JAALOO01 (sample SAMN14085613, study PRJNA598686) | mite metagenome | biome: ENVO:01001000; feature: ENVO:01001002; material: ENVO:01001226; isolation source: single female mite from University of Michigan culture on fish food culture... ... | reverse complement strand
GAGAGAGAGAGAGAGAGAGAGAGAGAGAGAGAGAGAGAGAGAGAGAGAGATTTCCCAAAAATAGCCACAAAAGGAGCACTTGGCGTAGAGGGGCAGATTTATGGAGATTAGACTGGACGAGGAGGAGGTCGTGCTCGGCCACGCAGTGACTTGCTCTTCTTTCTTCACCACCGTGTTCGCTAACTACCCTCACTGCTGGACGCCCTCCTTGCGATCAATCGAAACTGTAAATTGCCACTGAGTTGGTGATTTTCAGATTTTCCAATCTCTGCATGATCGCCAGCTAGCCCAAGATGGGCTCAATCGGGTGATGCTCTTGTCGTCAGCTTTCTTTGCCTTTCGACGGCGTCATCTTTTTTTTCGTTTTGTCTCATCGTCGTTGTCGTCATCATCATGTAGCAGCAGCAGCCTATGCATTTGGAATGCTTCTAGAGCAAGGCAGCGCTGAGCGTTCCTTCCTCTTTGATGAATGGCATCGATTCGATTAGAAAGCAGTTGTCTCTTTCTTTGCATCGCGCCAATGAGTTATGTGATTTGTTTGATTATTCCAACGCTGATGACAGCGCTTTAAATTTATAAATATTGCTACTAATTTGAATGTGCAATGCGTAGAGAAAGAAGAAGAAAAAGAAGAAGTGGCAGGGGGAGGGGAGAGCAGCGCAAGGACTCGTTGTCGTCGTCTCCATCTTCCGCCAGCCCAGCAGCCACTTTGCTGTCGCTGTGATCAATACACACACACAGGCACAATCCAATTGCCGTTGGCTCCATTTATTTCCTTCGGTGCCAATTTATTATTGTTACCAACAGCGAGCAATAAAAATTTTAATTTGCTCAAATGTCTTGCCGATGTTTAATGAGCCATCGGCACATTTTGGATCCTCGCTTGCTGACTGACGGACGGACGGGACATCATTTCTGGAGGCAGTGATAGCGGTGGTGGTGGTGATCCTGTTGGGCTCCATGTTTTCCCTCTCCCTCCTTATCCTCTATCTCTGGCTGTTTGATTGGGCATCGATTGACTGTTTTGCCGTGTGTGTATGAATGTGGTAGGCGCACTAGTTATGCTGCTTAGCTGGTGTCTTGGCACCAAATGTCCACTTGGTGAATGGCCACCATTTGATTGAGTTATCATTGCCCTGGCCACTTACATAACTGCAGCCATGCACTACTGCCTTTTTGCACTCCTTCTCTTCCTCTTCCTCTTCTTTTCTATTAGCCTCGTTAAATTGACATTTAATTTGTTATATTGACGTGCTCTTTTTCTCTCTTTTCTTCCTCCTGTGCGTGTCCACTGAGGCACTGGCCACTGGCCATCATCATTACCATTACCACAGTGGCGTCTATTAGCGTCTCATCCTCATTACCGTCTGCCTGCCATAATTTGTCTTGGCCAACACTTTAATCGGTTACAGATCATCACCAGCGCATCCACTGGACAGCGCTGCTGCTGCTGCTGCTTTCTTGTGGCTTCGATGCTGTTGATGATGGTGATGGTGGTGGTAGTTGTGGGCATGCTGACAGCAGTGGATAGCGGCGTCCCAGCACCGCATAACTAATGAATCAATTGCTTCCAATCGACCGCTGCCAGGCTGCCGAGGTGTGTGTGTAGTGGCTAGCGAGTTTGTGTGTAATTTACGCCAGCAATGGCTCAATTGCCTGTTTGCTCTACCGATGATAGCGAGTTAGCATCTAGTTGGCCGGTTTGATTAAATGATTAAATGAATTCTTTTTTGCCTAGTGCAGGCAGCTCAATCGCCCGGTCCAAGAAGTGAAAGCCAGCGAGTGTGTGGTGCCTCTCTACACTCACTCACTCTTGGTGCAATTGAAGGTGCTCGCCGACAGGAATGTATTCAATTTAGTTCAATTTGCCTTAATTGAACGGTTCGTATGACTGCAGATGCTGTGTTGTATTTGTTGGTGAGTTGCACTCCTTTCCAGGGGGGAAAGGAAAGTGAGAGACGCTGGTGCGCTGGATGCTTAATTGTGCCTCACGCACGCACACAGTACAACTTAGTCGGTCAATTAATTTATCTTCTCTAATTTATCCTAATTTCCGTTGTCACTTGGTCGCAGGCAGTGGCTGACGGAGAAAGGGAAGGAGAGATACTGTCGCTCATTCGTCGGTTCATTCATCTTTCCATTCGTAGTTTGTAGTTGCAGTTGAGCACTGCATCGTTCAATTAGCGGTGATGCTGAGCGTGTGTGTGTGTATTCCTGCCTGTCTGCCGCGGTAAGCTGTTGTGCTGCATTGGCACCACCGCCGCCGCCACGACCACTTCTCAGCAAGTCTCACAAAAGCAGCAGGCAGATATAGTCTCCGGTCTTTAATTGGCGCGTCCAGCAGCAGCAGCATCAGGACCAGTTTGGTGACTTGGCCGATGGTCGATGTTGTTGTGCTTCTCCTGCGTTTGCTGACGACAGGCGAGAGAGCAAAAAAGAGGGAACGAGCACCCTGACGTCTCTTGCTTTTTACCGTTTGCCATGTGCCGCACACTTGCTCCATGTGCGTCCGACAGCAGCAGCGATGGCTGCTTAATTAGAGCTTAATTGAAGCTAATCTAATTCGATTACCGATGTCAGTGACTGCTGCTGCTGATGCTACTGATGTTGGTGGCGGCGGTGGTGCGTCTGTTTCTATTGCTGTGACATTTATTGCCTGTCGAGCACATGTGTCAGAGAAAGAGACGGGCACAGGTACAATTGCGCCAGTCGACCATGAGCCCATTACGGCGTTACGGAGCAGCATTATGTAAATGTAAATGTACCATGGCACCAGCACTCATTCATACACACACATACACACACACCAGAGCACACGGGTCTATACAGACTTTGTGGCACCCAAGTTTCACCTTCTCTCGGGCATTCTTTTCCTCTTTATTCTTTGTGTGTTTGTATGTGTTCAATCTTTAGGCATCACCTCGATCGACCAGCGTCAGGCGTCCATCATCACCACAAACAACATCAGCAACAGCAGCACCTCTTGGGGCACATTTCACAGTAGTGCTTTAATTTATATGCAAAGCAGTGACCAACATCCACCGACTGCTACTGCTGCTGCTGCTGCTGTTGCCCAAGAAGGCCATTGAGATTCATGCACATTTCCGCTCGATGCACTGTCATTCTTTAAAGCACACCAACCTTGTTTGTAGTTGTGTGAGTGAGTGAGAGAGAGAGAGAGAGAGAGAGAGAGAGAGAGAGAGAGAGAGAGAGAGAGGAGAGAGAGAGAGAGAGAGAGAGAGAGAGAGAGAGAGAGAGAGAGAGAGAGAATGAGAGTGAGAGTATTCTTGGCGCAATAGGCAAGTAGAAAGAATGGAAGTCAGTCGGCAGGCACTTTGTGCGGAAGACAGCGGTGCGTGTGTGTGATTTACGCGTTTTAATCGAGGCGAGACAAACTTTGCAGGCACAAGTTAATTTTTAATAAAAATAATCGACCAACTTTCTCGGACAAAGCGAGACGGTGGTGGTGGCGGCGGCAGGCAATATAATTGTCGCTGGTGATGCTAGTCCGGACCAGCAGCAGCAGTCTAGGCCAGTGCTGCTGCTTTCCAATGGTCCCGGTGCTGTGTGTGTTTCGATCCTGGTGGCTTACCGTATGGTGGTAAGTGCCACCGATGGACTCGTTTGTCACCACTGAGGACTGTCATCAACACGTGTGTCGCTCTGCGCTCTCTCCATTGTCCTCCTCTTCTCCTCCTTCGTCCTCTCCTCTGTTCGTATTGCCTGCCGTACCCTGCTGGCCACTGGGCCAAGTCATTAGTTACCAGAGATTCGGTGTGTGTGTGAATGCATTCGACAATATGCCTGGGCCTAGACATTGCCAGTTCTGCCTACTGTACTCGTATATATCGCCTGTCGGGCATCGTCGCCAATAATAGTGTCGCCTACCAGCAGAAGATTAATTATGCTAACTCGAAGTTTGCACTTTTTACACTAGTATTTGTGTGCTAGTAGAGAATGAGCTACTTTGTAGATCTCACACACACATTTTGAACTGGATCGCTAATTATCTATCACTGACTTTTGTTCTTTTAGTGGGCACCACTGTGAAGCAGGGATCATTTTAAAATGCGACTATAATATAGTGTAGGGGGTAGAAGAAGGAGAAAAAGTTGCATCTTTAATTGCTGGTCGCGCAGATATAAATTATTGGGCAGCTAATACATTACAGAAATCAAACGCAGATGGCTGCCGTTTCTGGTGCCCAATCGCTTTTGCACCGGCATTGTTCATGACAGGGAAACGGCGATAGAGAAATAGAAACAGGGAAAGAAGTGATCTTCATCGTGTTCCCTCGTACCATAGCAGCAATAGTACCAGGCTCCTGCGTTTGCACAGACAGTTGAATTTTCTAATCCCAGCACGTCGTGCTCTCGAATGTATCGACTTGATTAAGGTGCTCAGCGCGTATTGATTGTGCCAGGCAGTGGCAGCACTCGGTGCTCGGTGCACGCATTGCCTTCGGTGCTAGAACTAGTGCTGGATGCTGCTCCAGTGTAATCGAAGCCTTACTTGGCCTAGCTAGACACTGCTCAGGGCACACACACTGTCAGAGAAGGCACTGGCAACTTTGCACGGCCCAATTGGCCCGAGTCGGTGCCGCTGCCAAGTCAATAGTTGGTCACTCGCTGATATGAGGATTTACCGGTCAGTTGCGCTACTTTGGCCAAGTCTGGCGGAGTGAAAGAAAGGAAAGGAAAGGAAGAGAAGTGCGATTGCCAGTGCCGCAAAAAAGTGAAGCAAAAGCACAAGTGCATAGTTCACTTGAGCATTTCGATTAATCGCACCCGCGCGCTCCTTTATAAAAGGATTTACCCGTCGCCGAAGTGTTGCTGCCTTGGTCATCTTTGCCCATTGCTGCTGTTGCTGCTGTCCGTTTTCTGCTAACTGACTTTTTGCCATTCTTCAGCTACTTTTGCCGCCACTTCTGCAAAGTCGACCTCCGTAGGTCGAACTAATTTGCTTCGCCGATCGAATTAAGGTTTGCACTTGGCAAGACAGCAAAGCAGGCAGGCAGACAGACGAAGGTGCACACACAAGCAAGCAGACTTTGCTTCACTTGGATTACCGAGGATAACCAATTTGCCCGGTGACCAGTGAACGGTGGACGACCGGTGGCGATTACTGTGTGAGTGAGGCCAAAGTGAGAGAGAAAGAGAAGGCAGTGAGTGAGCGCCTAATGATGAATGATTGACTGGGCGCCAATGGTATCGGCGATCTCTGGCCTTGCGCGCGAGCTAACTTGTCTTTGCTGCAGTTGCTGGTGCCAATGAGCAACGTGTCTTGTGTTCGTTTCTCTGTCTGTTTGGCCGAAGATAAGCGGCCACCGCCACCACTACTTTTCTCTGCGTGGCAGTAGTTAGAGAAGTAGAAAGTAACGCAGTAGTAAGTCGAAGTGTGTGTGGCACTGTCCTCGCTAATGAATTGCACTTAATATGGCGCGAATGCCAGTTTGTGTATGTTTCCTATGAGTCTGTTCCAGCTCTAATTTAGCAACAAGAAAAGTAGCTGCTGCTCTTTCACTCGATGATGATCATCATCTGTGTTGGAGTTGCAGCAGTGGCGGCACTACTTCATCGCCTCAATCGGCAACCAATCTTCAGTCGATTTCACTTTAAATTGGCTGTCGCAACAACAAATACGGCTGCTGATGCTGATGCTAGCCACGCTATATTAGTGCTGGTGCAACAAAGCGAAAGAAGAAGGAGGCGAGTAAATGGTTGGAGTGTAAAAAAGATGCACATCAGGAAACTGTACAGTGCCATTTGCGATTGTGACTCGTAATTAAGAGTAACTAACTGGTTACTGGTGGAAAAGTACTTGGGCCTAGAGTGTTGCTCTTGCAGCAGCCCCTTCGTTCCTTTTCTTTTCCTTTCTGGCACTGCCAAGTGGACGCTCTAATTGTTGGGCCGACTGGTAATGTACTGTTTGGCTGCACTTGTAACTCCTATTTATCTGCCCGGTGCCTGTTGTCTGAGGCATCAGCTCCCTCTCCTCAACACTCGGTCACATCGCATTAGCCGTCTGTTCGGCGTGCGTTTTGTGCCATCGTTTCAGTGCCATTTGTTCATTGCCAGTTTTTATCGTTTCTGCTCAAATTGTTTTCCCTAATTCTATTATTATCTGTCAGGCCACACTGGTACACATTATTTGCCATCACATACACACTCACTCACTCACACACTTCCACAATTGAAAGTCATTCACTCAAGTCGGGCGCTGACTACTCGTTGCCTAATGCAAATTAAATTATTTGATGACTGCCCTCATCTTCTTCTTCTCAATAGTCATCAGGCAGAGAGCAGACGGGCAGTGAGGCAGTGAGATTGGCGCAGCATCCAGCTCTCAGCCAGCCAGCCGACCATCTCACCGACCATTTGGCTTAACTCACTTTGTCATCGAGTCATTGCCTCCTGCAATGATAAATAGCACCGACCTATCGATGCATCTGCTGTGGGTTCAAACTTATGAGAGGCAAATCGGTGAGACTTGAGACTTGAGAGAATCGATGGCGGCAAAAGGCAGCGATTTGGGCGCCGGTGCAACAAGGGGCCGAGTGGCTGCTGGTGCAAGTGCTGGCGGACCTTTGCAGTTTCACTCGCACCTCCGTCTCCTCTCTCTCCCTGAACCTTGATTCCTGAAGGCACCAGTGCCCCAGCAGTCATTCATTATTCATTGCGGCACTCTCTGCTCAACTGCTGCCGCTGCCGTTGTAAGATTTATTGCCACCGCCTGTCCGATCGACCAGATGGATGATTTGAATTTTCAAATGCTCTGTCGCCATGGCTAGACCATAGGCTCGCACACCAATCGGCGACCGCTTGAAATTCACTCAAAAATCGTCTGACCACGTTGATAAATTGCCATTGGTTGTAGTGTGTGTAGTAGTAGTGGTGGTCTTTAGTGTGTAGGGTGCGCTTTGTCGTCAGGGTACTGAGGGCGAGGGAGACCTCTGCCAATATCTCACCGTACACCGTCGTCTCGAATGGCTAATTCGCAGGCAGGCAGACCAAGTGTCTCCCATGTGACTTCAGCGGTTGCCAGCTCTGCCATTCCTCTCCTTGATTCAATAAGTAACGATGTCCCTTCTTCTTCTCTTCCTTTTCTTTATCACCAGACACCGGTCCCCCGATGGTGGACGTCGCGAGGTGCCCACACTGTGGCAAGCTGTTTCGCGGACCGCGCTCTACGATCTCACTGCAGGAGCACGTCACCAACATCCACGCGGCAGTTGCGCCCAACAGCAGCAGCAGCAAGTCATTCGCCTATCAGCAGGTAGCCGCAGCCGCAGCAGCAGCAGCCGCGGCGGCAGCAGCTGCCGGTGACGGTGGCTCACCTTCCCCGGCGGCGCCCTCCTACAAATTAGCCTCTCTCTTCGGTCAGCTGGAGGAGATGGATGGCGGCAACGGCAACAGCAACAGCCACTCTACCTGCCACCAGCAGCAGGCGTGCGCCAAGTGTGGCCAAACCTTTGAAAGCAAGGAGGACTATGAGAAGCACCAGCTTCTCCATCTTTCCGCCGCTCTTCAGGTAAGATCCGCGATAAGAGACGAAGCGCGCTCACGGTAGATTGTCGCTGCTCACGCTGTGTGTGACGCACAGCGGCGGCAGCGGCAACAACAGTGGCTGAATGCGCGTTTTGCGTTCTCTCACCGTTGTACGATAAGGCAGGCAATAATGCGTTTCTTTCTCTATATCTCACCATCCTTTCCTCCTTCTCATTCACCTCTCATTCTCCTCCCACATCATTATTGCGCTACTCACGATTACCGTTTGCGATAACCACCACTGCCACCACCACCTAGCCATCGGATGACAGTCAAGTTCTGAGAAAGTTTAAATGCGAAATCTGCCAGAAGGCATTCAAGTTCAAGGTATGACGCAATCGCAGCTAATGACGCTGACAAGTGTACCTGACTGACCTGTCTTTCTCTCTCTCCCTCTCTCAACTTCTCTCATTCCTTCTTTCACCTTTAGCATCACCTAAAGGAGCACACGCGTATTCACAGCGGCGAAAAGCCCTTTCAGTGCAGCAACTGTGGAAAGCGGTTCTCCCATTCCGGCTCATATTCGTCTCACATGACAAGCAAAAAGTGCCTGGTCCAAAATTTGAAGGTGTGTAAACCTTACCTTGCATTGTTGTTTACCTGTGTTGCTTATTCACTTTTTCCATTTTTTACTTTTAACCCCGAAACAGGTGCGAAAGAACGAACAGATGCGTTCACCACGCTCAAACCGAGCCAATCAGTCGAATGGCGGGGGCAGCGGCGCCAATGGCCTTCTCGGTCTACCTGGCGGAGCCTTTGACGGTGCTTTCAAGGCAGCCGATCCCTTCTTTGGTGGAGCAGCCTTTGACGCGCAGAAGTTGCTCGATTCGAAGAATCTGCCACTGAGCGCACTGCTGATGGGCGCCGCTGCTGACGCTCGCAACATCGACCCTGCTGCGTACTTTCATGCCAACGGTGGCGTTCCGCCAAATCTGATGAGTTTCAACTCGCTTCTCAGTATGGCCGCCTCCACTGTGCCCAACTACCTTGCCAACCCTGAACTACTCAGCCTGTTTATGCGTCAGTTTGAGCCGAAAGCCTTCAAGGAGCTGCCCGAACAGGTGTTCAACAATGGCCTGGTGAACGGTGATGAAATGCTCAAGAACAAGGTGCTCTTTGACAACCACCAGGAGCAGACTTTGCGCAAACTCTTTCAGCAGCTAGTGGCTGGTAGCCCTCCGGCACCAGCAACAGCAGCCGGCTCGAAGAATGGACAACCGAATGAGCAGCTCAACTCGTCCAATCTGCAGAATGACCAGAATCTCTCCAACAACAACATCTCTGACAGTGGCAATAATAACAACAACATCAACGCAAACAATCTTTCCAACTCTTTTCTCAATCTTTCGAAAATGTCCGATTCGGACAGCTCAAGCACTTCAGGAAAGAAAGAACACCCTACTGGAGAAGTTCTGGTGAATGGAAAGGACGCCAAGGGTCAGCTCTCTGGTAGTAAAAAGTCAACTCCAGAAAGTTCAACCGCTTCAAAGAAGGAAGAGGAGGCGGCGGCAAGTGAAGCCAAAGCAACGGCAGCTGCCAACGAAATGAATGGCAAACAGAACACTGGCTCAAACAATCACCACCACAACCACATGAAGATGGACAGCGAGGATGAGGAATCGCAGCGAGACTCCTCGTCCCTCGATGACGAAATGCTCATGTCGGACGGGAAGAAGGTGCGCGTTCGCTCGGTGCTCAGCGAGGAGACACTTCGGGTGCTTCGGGCCCAGTACGCGGTGAACCCACGACCAAAGAAGCAGGAGATTCAGCGTCTCTCAGAGCAGGTCAACTACTCGACCCGAGTCGTACAAGTTTGGTTTCAGAACATGAGGTTTGTAAATGATCTGCTTCTGCTTTCGTATGTTGTTTTTTGCATTGCTTTGCTCTCTTTTGCTCTAACCTTTTGCTAGTCGAGTTAGCTAGGTTAGCAGATTACGCAATTTAGTTTTAGTCACTGATTGGATGACGAAATGTGCACAGTACCTCTTGCAGTCAACACTTCTCATATTGCACATTTGTTTGCGCGCACTTTTTTCCCACTCACCTTCACTTCACGTGTGTTAACGTTTTCCTTTGCACCATCCACCCACCTCTTTCTCTTTGTAGAGCGCGCGATAGACGTTTGGGTCGTCCGATCCAAAGCATGAATGACCCCTCGAATGTTGCCGGCACCCTGAATGTGCAGTCCCCAGTCGGCCTGAACTACTCCCCCGGAGAGCACCAGCAGCACGCCACCTCCTCACTCACTGCACAGTCTGGAGCGGGAGCACCGGCAGCAGGCCTGATCTCGCATGGCAGTCCGCTGATCCCAGCGGCGGCTCTGTCTGCGGTCATGTCGCAGTACAAGTCCGCTGCCGGTTCGCTAGGCACCTTTGCCAGTCACGCCCACCACCTGCACTCACAGCAGCAGCACCAGCACAGCTTCACTAATGCCTCTTCGTACCACTCACACAACCACTCGCCGTCCTCGTCGCTGTCGCCCTCACGCCTGGGGGGCCAATGTCGTGCCAATGGCAGTCAGCACCAGCACCAGTCTGACCACCACCTCCAGCACCAGCAGCACCCTAGCAGCAGCACCCTCTCCTCGCCCCTTTTCTTTAATCACTCGCACAAGCAGATGGTTTCACCGCAGAGTCTCTTTGGTGGCAAGTCCCCCTCTGCGGAGTCGCACCACAGTGCCACGCCGAAGCAGGCGGCGGCACTGTTTGCAGGCAGCAGCAGCAGTCTCTTCGACCATTCGGAGGCACTGTCGATGGACGTGGCCGGCGGAGGAGCAGAGGAGCCGCTGGATCTGTCGGTGCGAGCAAAGATGCACGCTCACTCGCTCGACTCTGCGGCAGAGGACTCCTTCAATTCATTTGAATCGGAAGTATTAAATCTGAGCAAGAAGTCAGGCCGACGGAGCAGCAGCCAGGCAGACATTGACAAATTAGAGTTGAAAGACGCCGTCCACGCCAATGTCTCTCTGGCCATTCTGCAGCAGCAGCACGAACTGGACGGTGCCAATTTGCGTAATGTCCTCCTCAACAACGGCAAATTGGCCGACGATCCATTGAATTTCAATAAGGCTTTCATGAAAAGAAACGAAAATGGACACAAATCAGGCCGAGGTCGAAAGCGCGCGGCCATCTTTGCCGACGTCGAGATGACCATCAATTCGAACGATCCGAACAACAACAGCATTCTGGAGATGAAGGGGCACGGCGGAAAGGGCGTGCGATTGTCCTCGCCCTGCAAGGACTTGAAAGGTCTCAGCAATGGCCTCAGCCTTAGCAATCAGAACTCTCCGGAGCACAACCAAGGCGATGGTGGCCTCTACACTTGTGACCAATGTGATAAAACGTTCAGCAAGCAGAGCTCTCTTGCTCGCCACAAGTACGAACACTCGGGTACGCTTCCTTTCCTACTCACCACTAATGTCTGCCCCCATTACCACCATTGACTAACTTATTTTCCCTCTTTTGTACGACTCTCACCTTTCCTTTAGGCCAACGTCCGCACAAGTGCGACGTCTGCAGCAAGGCGTTCAAGCACAAGCACCACCTAACTGAACACAAGCGCCTTCACAGTGGCGAAAAGGTGTGTTTGTCTGTTGATGAAATGGTTTTGCATTTTTTTACTAACACTTGTTTCTCAATTAGCCCTTTCAATGCAAAAAGTGCTTGAAGCGATTCTCGCACTCGGGATCATATAGCCAGCACATGAACCACCGGTACTCGTACTGCAAGCCTTACCGAGAGTAGACGTTCATCTTGACGATCTCTTTCTCCTCCCCCTCCCGCAACGACGATCACCTGGTGTCACTCACAGTTCTAATTGATTCGCTAATAACTCCTTCGATCTAAGTCACACACTACAGCAAAAGCGCACAGACGCCTCTCTGCTGTTTACCTTTTTCTTTTTCACGGTTCTTCTCAATTCTCATGGCCACACCTTTTCGGCTTTACCTACCTTAACACTTGTAACTTTTAATTCTCGTCATCAGATCTGTTTTACCGTTCTCAACTTTTTTCTCAACAATCTCTCAAATGGTCAGCTCAGTTTGAACATTGGTGCCATCTATAGCCCACCACCACTTTTTGCCTAACAACTCTGTAACACTTCTTCTCGGCGCTCTATAAATCAAGGCCATCTTTTGTCTTTGTTTCCTTTGCATTCAGTGACAGACACACCCATCTAGCGTGCTCTTCTTGCTCAGTGTCTCATGGGTGCTGCAATCAGTGCCAGTAATAATGATGATCTGTTATACTATTCTTGTATTCCTTGCCATTTACCATAGACTAAAGATGTTGTCTACTTTTGATATTCTCTATTGCCCTGGTGTACCCACTACTTCCCACTTCTGTACCAATAATACCCACTACTGTACTCCACTTGCTCATGCCACTTCTCCACACAACCCACACACACACCCCAATCGTTTTGAGTGTAGCCAACTAGTCTACTTGAATTCACCGTGCCAAACTGCGCCCCTGCGTTGCACACCCCCATTCTGTCCATATGTTCATCGCCATTATTACGATACCCTATACATTTACCTTTATATCTCTTTATCCCTTTCACTTTCATTCTCTCTGTACATCTAGCCACCACTCATTAGCACCACAACACCTGTGAGACACCTGTGCAGTGTCTGCTCAAGCTGCTCTCTACATGCTGTCGTCTCACTTTGACTAGCCACTCACACTGTGCTGGGATACAATTGCAATGTCCACCCGAACTGCCAATGTCCCCTGAGGCAATGTCAGTTCGGGCAGCACCACCGATAGCAGCAATGTTGTTGGCCAACACTTTAACTATACTTTAGAATACAACATAAAATGGCCGCGGAACCGTGCAAGCCATCAATTTATTTTTGCTAATCAAAAACTCTTTTCTCTCTCCCTCTCTCTTTTGGTATTAGCAGCAGCGCACTGTTTCCAGTGCAGTGTTGTTTTTGCTAGTGAGCCTTTATAGTCATTGTCCTTTGGAAGTGTCCATCGCTTGCCATAGCACCTGTTACCACTCTAAGTGTCCACTCTATCTATCTCTATCTTTCTATTATACTCATATGTATTACGAATACTCCCTTTCTGTACACAGATTCTCGAACCAAACATGCGCAAGTTGTAAGAGTTTTTTTTCTTTCACTTAGCAACTTTCCACTTTTGTTTTGACCACCATTTTTTACCTTCTTCATCTGGCCCAAGCCGCACCAACCTTAATCTCTTTCTCATTTCCTCTCTCTCTCTCTCTCTCTCTCTCTCTCTCTCTCTCTCTCTCTCTCT
>JAALOO010001888.1_pt1 | contig 12820 bp, 9 predicted proteins | sample 7257641 | NCBI WGS metagenome assembly JAALOO01 (sample SAMN14085613, study PRJNA598686) | mite metagenome | biome: ENVO:01001000; feature: ENVO:01001002; material: ENVO:01001226; isolation source: single female mite from University of Michigan culture on fish food culture... ... | reverse complement strand
TCCTAATCCGATGTGTGGTTGCTGAGAAAAGTGTACCGAAAAAATGACCTTTTTGCTATACAAATGCATTGCGCAGGGAAGCCCACTTTCCCTCAAAAATGGCTCTCCTTAAATAAAAAGTGATCAATGCAAGCAACTGAACTTTTGTTTTTATAAAAAATGTAAGCAAGTTTTTAGACATTTGTTGTCAAGCCCTTAAAAACACTTTAAAGTGTGAGTGTTATATTAGATATGGTATCCATGTATGTTTGCTTAAATTTTACTAAAAGTAAAATAGAGCAAAAAAGAGTCACGCTAAAATAAGATAAAAGTGCTAGCAACAACATTTGTGTGCACAATACATAAACTTACAACAATAAAGTTTATTTTTGTAAAAACTTATGTAGTTTTAAAACTTTGTTTGTAATTTTAAAATAAAAATTTAAATATTTTTTTTGTAAAAAACTAAAAAAATTTTAACTTTTATAAAATCATTTAAAACATTATTTTTTCAATGGGAAACTTGTCTTTAAATTTCATTTCAAAAAATTCTTCATTTGAAACTTGTGCAGAAACTAAAAATTTAATTAATAACGATCCTTGGACAGTTGAAAATTCCAAAAATTTATGGGAAAAAAATAATTCATCTATTTATGTTTTTTCTTCTTTTGCTGTTACAAAAGGTGTGTTTTTTTATGAAGTTAAATTATTAAAAGGAATTGAAATTCAAATCGGATTTATTACTAGATTAGTAGAAATTTCTGAAAATAATAAATATTTTGTAAGGAACACACAATCAGCTACACTAAAAAAGAAAAAAACATTTGTGAATGATATTTTTGGTTGTTTGGTTAACATAGAACAAAATTTTATAAACTTTTATTACAATGGAAAACTGATAAATGTAAAATATGACAAAAATATTTTTAACAACACACCTATTTTTGCAGTAGTATTAGTTGCATATGAACATGCAGTTCAAGTAAATTTTGGTCAAAAAAAATTTAAATATTCAAAAAACATTGGATTTTATGAAACATTTCATTCTGTTACAAGAAAAAATGACCCTTCATTTCAAATACAAACTGAAAATAACATTGAATGGTTTTGTAAAAAAAAATTTAATTTTGCAAAACATGTATATGTGTATAACCAAAATAATTTAAAAATGCCTTTATATTTTTTTGATTCAGAACAAAAACATTTTAATAATGCAGTTTTTAAAATTGAAAAAATGATAAATAATAAACTTGATTATCAAAATGTTACAGCTCATATTATTGAAATTTTAATAAATTTAAAATATGAAAATATTTTATTTAGATTTTTACAATCAATTGTAGAAGTAATTGGTTATAAAATTGAATCAAATAAAACAAGCATGTTAGATTATTGCATTATTTTAATTTATAATAAATGTTCAAAAGAGTTTTTTAGTTCGTTGCATAAAAACGTCTTAACACCTCATACATTTTTTGCTCATTATATTTTTAATTTTAAAGAATCAAATCAAACAAATGTTAACACCAACAAAAACAAAATAAAAACACGTTATATTTGTTTGTTATTAGTTTATAATAATAATAATGGAAATTTATGTTGTAAATACTTAAAAGAACGGTGCAAATTATTTTTGTTATATATATTAAAACATTCAGAAGATCCTTTGTCTCAATTGTACTCATTTATTGCGTTTAAACAAATTGAAACAAATTTTAAAAAATTTTTGTTAGATTTAATAACAGAACAAGAAAAACCTCCTTTTATAAAATGGAAAAACAAATTTAATAAAAAAAACGAACTAAAAGATACAAAAATTACTCAAAATTTAGCTCAACTTCAACTTTATCTTTATTTAAATTATTGTTTGCCTAAAAATGAAACAGATTATCAACAATTTTTTTCAAATGATAATGAAACAAATATTAAACTACATTTTTGTGATAAAAATAATGATATAATGTTATCTCCTTCTAACTTAATGGCTCGAAATGATAGTTCTCTTAATCAAACTGTTATATCAAATTTTCCAATTGATTATCCTAAAACATATTTTGAAGTAATCATTATTACTGTAGGAATAATGAGAATTGGATTAGCACCCAAACAAATGGACATTTTAGATGTAGTTGGAGATAATGAGTATTCAATCGGAATTGATGGATATAATCGTTGTGTGTGGACGAACAAAAAAAAATTCAATTTTAACGAATTTCATCCTCAATGGAATGCAGGTGATGTCATTGGGATATTTGTTGACCAAATAAACCGTTTAGTCACTTTTGGAATCAACAACAATATTGTTAAAGTAGATAATCCTTTTGGAGAGTTTCGTATGAATGACACACTTTCTTATTATGTAGCAGTTAGTCTTGATCAGTATCAACAGTGTTTTCTTAAATCCAATTGCAGCGATATTCCCGATATTTATTTAAATAATTTACAAATTACAATTAAAAACAGTGTTGTGCCAATAAACTCTCAATTTAACTGTGAAGTTATAAATATAAATGGTAAATACACTGTTTTATTTTAAAAAATGAAAGAAAATCTTCTTGTTTTGCATACTCAGTCGCATATCGTTAAAAAGTTAAAATTTTTATGATTACAAATTTTTAAATATTTAAATAAAACCCTAAACGGTTGCTGCAAAAATCCGTTTTAATTTTAATTTTTGGTTCTACTTCAACTGCGGTTGTTTACGCCGCTTAACAAAGTGAAACTTCAGTGTTGTCAATAAACTGCATTATATTTTAGTAAATTTTGTACTCAATTTTTTCATAAGCTTTTTAGAGTTCCATTTAGATATTTACATATTTGATATTATGATAATTTTAACTTTTTAACGATATTTGACTCAATAACACATGAAAATGCAAAAAAAATGAGAAGATTGTTTATAAAAAAATGTTTTAATTTTTTACTAAAAAAATTAATTTTTGTTAAAGATAATTCTAATCAAACTAATAATGTGACAACTTTTGACGGTAAAAACCAATTGACTGTTAAATTTTTAATTTTTAATTTTTAATTTTTTATTTAAAAGAAATTTTGTTAAGTTGCAAAACCAAAAGTGATAAAACTTCAAAAAAATTACAATTATTTTGGAAAACTGTACAAGAAATCACACAAGCTTACGAAAAAGTTTTCAATGAATGTTTTAAAAATGATAAAAAAATCACTTTGAATGATTGTGAACAATGGTGCTTCAAAATGGAATCTTTTTTAAATAACGAAAAAATTCCAGAACTTTATTACGACAAATACATGAAAATGATTGGCGAGATTCACAGAAAACTTGAAAGTGATGCCCAACTGCCCAATAAACCTAGCTCTCAAAACCAATCTTTTATGGTTATGCTTGAACTTAATAGTTTGAAGGAAAGTAATTTTTCTCATTGGTTAAAGAGTTTTATGATGGCATTAAATGCTGCAAATGCAGTGAAAGCTGTTGAATCCCTACTGCATAAAGATGATCCACTAAATCTCATTGCTCGGGGCTACATTCTTCAAAGAGTTCCTGTGGAATTACAAAAACCGATTCTGCATTTAGAGCTAGCTTATGATATGCTGCTTATACTTAAACAAAAATATGAAAAAAAGACAATTTTTCCCAGTTGAACATTTTAAATGTTGGTAAAAAAACCTTTTCTCATTTTGATAAAATGACTCACCCACTTTTGAACAACGCCAACATTTGCCCCAACTAAATGGGTTTTAAAAAAAACAAGCAAATCTATTGTTTAGCTATATTTTTTGATTAAAAATTTAATTTTTTGATTATTTGTGGCATGTGCTGCTAGAGTTAAAAAATATAGAAAACTAACTATCTATTATACACAATATATTCTCGTAGAATGTGACTTGTTTTCGTTATGTCTCTAGAAACACTAATCGCATTCTAAAGGGCCTAACGAGGGAACATTGCCGAGCGTAAAATTAAAAAAATATGAAAAAATACCTGTTAGAAAGGTTGCTTAAAATAAAAATTTACGTGTCACGGTTTTAGGTGCGCAACTCAACAGTTTTCGAGAAATCGGGCCTCAAAGTTGAATTTGTTTCTCACTGTCATTGCAGTATTTTGTTTCGATTGTTTTAAGTCTTGATTGTATCGAGTGTTTTTGCTTGAAGCTCACAGTGAAAAATATAGGAACGTCAACTTTGAGACCCGATTTCTCGGGAACTGTTGAGTTGCGCACCTAAAACCGTGACACGTAAATTTTTATTTTAAGCAACCTTTCTAACAGGTATTTTTTCATATTTTTTTAATTTTACGCTCGGCAATGTTCTTTTGTGAGCCTTTTTGTCTAAAGCGTAGGTAAAAGCACATCAGTGGCGAGGTGTCAATAAAACTTTCTTCGTTTGTTTCCGTGAATTCTTTTAACTGATCAGGGAGAAAAAAGAAACACTTGACAGTGACAGTGATTGTCTTAATAAAGGAAAACACAAACAAGTCATTTTAATATTTAAAATAAGGTAAAGTAAACAATTGAAGGTCAAGGTAAAAACTAGAAAAAGTTAGTTTATGGTAAAATTGAGTTGATGTTGGCAAATAACTAAGTCAAAGTGTTTGGATTTTTCCCTCTCATCCACTTTCTTTTTTTCACTAATGTCTCCTCATCATCTCCACAATAAACCTCACAGATAGCGCATCCAATGCAATAGTTTGGTTTAGTTACTTTGTGGTTGGTTTCATTGTGTTATTACAAAAATTTAAAAATAGTTTGTCATTTAAAAAATAAAAGTTTTTTTGTTGAAAAACTTTACAACTAAAAAATTTATTTATTTTTATTTTTAAAACGATCAGCAACCCAATCAATGCATTTGTAAAAACCATCTTCAGTAAACAAATTAACCAGTTGAAAATGCCAGTTAAAAATTGTTGAAATTTCGCTAAATTCCATGTCTTCAAACAAATCATTTTCATAAACAAACAAAGATCGATCCTAAACAAAACAAAAATGTAAGTATTTTTTTGTAAAAACAAAAACAAAAAATTTGTTTACTTTTTTTATTCCAATGATGAGAAGATGAGCAAAATTGGTATATTTTTCCAAATCGGTGACAAATTTGCGCAACAGAAGGCGAGCTTTATTAAGGCAGTTGTCATTAATGTCAAAAACAAAAATGACTGTCTGCTTGCTAACAAAATACTTTTTCCAAAACTTGCAAGATTCTATTTGGTCAGCTATGTTACTAGTGAACACAGAAGATTTCTTTTTGTCAATCACCATTTCCAAATAGTAACCTGTAACAAAAATATAAAAAAGTTATTTAATAATTTAATTTATTGTGTGATTTTGTACCAATAGTTGAAGTAATAAGCTCATTAGAAGCATCCGCAGCTAGTTTGTTAAGCAAACTAATTGTTTGGACTGTATTGCCCAAATCAATTACGCCAAAAGCAACCAATTGCTTGCTTTTGGTTTTCCAATTAACTATTTTAGCAAAAGAATTTCCCATTATGATTCAAAATAATATTGAAAAAAATATTGGTAAAATATGATATTATGTCTCATAAATTGATGCGGTGGATGCTTAGATTTCAACAAGTGAAAATGAGCAGGTGGTAACCATAGCAATGGGTGTGCTCAAGTTAAAAAATGTATGAGGGGGTGACAACAGACTTTCTGTTTAAATTCACTTTCATATAGTACGTTTATGCTCATTAAATTAATCGGTTTAAAAAAATAGAGTATGGAAGGTGAAAACACTAAAACTAGCACAAATTTTGTTTGAAATTTTAAATGAAAGTTTTTCATTTATTTTTTATATTTTTTATATTACCAGTAAAAAACTGCATGTTGTCGCTGCTAATGTTGTCAAAATTTTTTAAAACACTGTTTTTCTGTTTTTTTCATAAAATAAAAAACTGATTTACCGTTTTTATATAAATTGATTTTTTTACCGTTAGTAATACTACACTTTTAGACATTTTTTTGCAAGATTTTTTTAGAAAAGTTTTACAATAAAATAAATTTTTTTTCTAGTACAAAACTTATTATAAAAATTATATTGTCAACCACTTTACGACAATTGTTTTCCTTTTAATCTTAGATTCGTCACTCTTTCAATACTACTTTGCACTAAATACTTTCATTTATTTTTGCATTACTACTAATCTGATTAATTAGCTATTAATCAGCTAGTCACTTAATGTGATTGCGAGTACGCGCACAGTGCTCATATGATCAATGACTAGAAAAGCAGGCAAACATCACTACTCATTAGTCTAATTAAACGTCTAGAAAAAGAAATCAAAAAAAGTATTAGATTAGTGTTTTACGAATATCATTTAGTCACCTACCTTCAAAGAGAAAAGATCATCACCGGATCAACCAAAAACAAGCATAAAAATGTCCATGTCTAATGAGAACCTGCACACCGTGGTGGACACTGCCTCGCTGATCGCCGCCCGTTCTCTGGTCTACTTTCAGCAGTGGACAACGGGCGTCAACCTGACCTACTTCCACTGCCAGGGAAGGGTGCCCACCATCAGCTGTCTCCCACCTAAACCGGACAATGAGATTCGCCTCCTCGGCAATGTCCGCCACACCGAGTACGTGGCCATCGGAGAGGCCAGCCTGCCGGAGAGTCCCTCCACCTCCTGCTACTACTCCTCGCTGATTGTGCCCATCTTCCAGGCGCTGGCGCAGTACCGCGTGGCCAACCTTTCCCTGCACCTCTTCGTCAGCAGCGACGTGTCCACCGATGTGGAGCAGCTGGCGGCCATCGAGCGCAATCTGTCCACCTCCATCGACCGAGTGCCCTTCCTCTACGAGTACGAATCGAGCTGGGACGGCGTTCGTTGCGCCCCGCCCCTCTATCTGATTAATCAGCTGCAGATTCTCACGGCGCTCACCGTCGAACCGACCGCCGTCGAGGACATCTTCCGCGCCTTCTCGCTGGCCATCTGGTTCACCATCCTCGTCTTCTACCTGCTGGTGGTCGGCCTTGATGTGCTTCTGCTGAGAAGTGATGAACGTGGTGGTGGTGATCACCTTCACCAAAATCGGAACCAGAAGCTGAGCCTTGGTGACCGCCTCTGGCGCTCCTCCATCAACTACTTCAAGGTGCTCCTGGCAAAGGAAACGGCCAGCAGCACTTTCAACCGGCGCCTTTTCCTCTTCTGGGCCCTTGGCTGCCTGCCTCTGGTGGAGATCTTCCGCAATGACATGATCGCCAAGATTGTCGAGAGCAAGTTCCGCTCGGTGGACAGCATTGAAGAGCTGCTGGACCAAACAAAGCTGACCGGACTGGCCCTTTCTGGTGATCTCTCCCTCTGGAAGGACCCCAACTTTGTGTCGATGGCGGCGATTCAATATGAAGAGGTTCGACAACGCTACCAGCGCCTTTTTGCCCGCACTGAGGCGATGGCTTTCGACGATCCCAAGTGGCTGGAGCTGATGAACAGCCCACGGCAGCTGATTGAGGTGCTGCACACGTCGGCGATTCTTGAGGACGAGTTTGCCATTCGTTTTTTCGAACGATTGCTGGTCCAGATTCTGCCCGTTCACCTTAGTCGTGAGTCTTACTTTCCGCAGTACGTCTCGCCCATCTGCTACATTCAAACTTTTCCCTATCGAGTTCAGCTGGAGAAATTGTACGGAGTAGTTGGTAGTGTTGATAAAAGATGCTAAATTAACTAAAACCGTTTTTTTCTAGAACTCGAGAGCTCTATGAGACAGGCCTCCTCTTCCACTGGGACACTCTGAAACACGACTACTACTCGGCTTTTGGAAAACGCATCTTTAAGTTGCTTGCCGGCGACGACGTTCTCGATCGCATCAACGTCGAGCTGGATTCTGCCGGACATCAACAGCAGATGAGCAACCTCTTTGGCTACTTTCTTACGCTATACGCCGTGCTGACCATCGTCAATGTGGTCGTTTTCATTGGCGAAATGGCCTACTACTTTCAGTTTGATAGACAACTGTCTAAAAAGAATTTGAAAGGGGTGGAAAAAACGTCGGTGAATAAGTTTGAAGGTAGAGAAAATGGCAAAAAAGAAGAATCGTTGTACTGCCGCCCATCTGCACAGTCTTCGCTGTCTTACTAGGCGGCAAACCTGAAGTAAAGAGAACAACAACAAAAATTAGTCAAAAATTAGCAAAAAATCAGATGACAACAGTCAGAGTAGAATTGTCTAGCAGTGTAGCGACACACATAAATAGAACCGCACCGAACAGATTTGTCCTCATTTGCTACTCAGACAAAAAAGAATAAGTTAGTTTTTTTGCTTTTTCTTTCTTTGGAGCTTTGCCAGTCGGTGCAATGAACATAAGCACAGTGTCAATGTTCAGGTACGAGTAGTGTAGATAACTATGTGTTTCTCTTTTTGCCGGTAGAAAAAAGATCAGGTTCAGTTGACAGGCCAATTGTCATCGTTAACTTAGCTTTGTGTGCGATGCTGTGCTATGAATATCATCCCCTCACGCCGGTAATAATCATCACCGGCGATGTCAACTGTGTTTTAGAAAAGAGCTTTAAGAGAAGCCTTGAAGTAGACTCCTACACACAAAGATGAAAATGAAGCTAATGCATTTTTCAAACAAAATCTACGACGTACTCAAGTGATTTGTATGTTTTGTAAAATTTTAAATCTTTAACATGGATCTAGTTTGCATCGATCAACTATTTTCTAAAGGCCTAGAAGTTTACCAAAAGTGCCCATCAGTCATTTTTTCTGGTAATGGCAGCGATCTTTTTGAAACAAAACATTTTTTTAACTCTAAACCACAAGAGATAAACTTCAATCGTGTTGACCATTTATCAAATTTGACGATCAACGATGACTACGTACAACATCAGATATCATTATTTTCACCACTACTTAGCAATGCACCACTTAACAAACAAGAAAATTTATATAACAGCATTTTCGATCATTTAACACCTATCAACATTCCCTTCCGATTTTTTATTGCACTTCAAAACAACATCCCACCTTTTTACTTGCTTTTAATTGCCGCCATTCTTCTCTTTGCCCTTCTACGCCACCGCCTCCTCTTCTGGCGTCGTCGCGGTTTGCCCTTTGAGTCACTGTCTGCCCATTTAGGTTTCTTTACAAGTGGACTAGGAAGATCATTGGATCTCGACGACCTCAGTCGAGTACGACGTCACGGTCGACTCTTTGGCTCCTTTCACCTCCTTCAACCGGTGCTTTGCGTCGCCGATCATCGAGTTGTTGAACAGGTCCTTTTTACTAAAGCTGATTGTTTTACTGTGCAAAAGGTACGGATAGGTATAAACATGTTACAAAAAACAATTTTTACTTTATTAAAACGTTTGTTAAGTTTTTGTTTCTGAAATCATTGCTAGTAAAAACAGCTAATTTAGTACTAAACAATAGCAACACCCATCTTAAACAACAAAAAAACTGTTTTGAATGACATGTAGTAGCTAAATCAAAACGTAGTTGATAAGCAACTTAAACGAGAAAATACAAACAGTAAAAAGAGTTGTTTGGAATGCTGTAACCAAGTAGTAACAGCTTAGTAGTACCACTTTTCTGTGAGTCATAACGACAGGATTAATGGGAAAGCAGTCCCATGATATCACTACCTGACTGAACTTTGTACTTTACTTCCCCACAGACTTGGCAACTTGAAGGCCATTTTCTAGAACAGTCCATCTTCAGCAATGGCAACAGTAGCAAAAAATCACCAAAATCTATCGACGACCAGGACAAATGGAAACACAAAAAAGCTCTCCTCCTTTCGGCTTTCCTCAGTCGAAAGATCAAACTGCTCGGTCCCACTGTGGACGGCCTCTCCTCACAACTGCTCGCCTACATCACTAGCAAAGTCAAAAGAACAAATGAGAAAACTTCTTTTCAAACCTCTTTTGACGCTCTAACTACGCCTTTCCTTGTCTACTCCCTCTGCAGTTTAGTTTTTGACCTTGACCTTCCGCCTTACCGACGATTTGTGGATCACCAGAGTGCAGAAACTCTTTTAGTCAGTTGTCGTCGGTACCTTGAAAACAGTCAAAGTCTTAGTAAATCCCCTTTGTACAGGATTCTTTCAAACTGGATACCATCGAGAAAACATCACCTTTATGATAACGCACACCAAAAAGCGTTGACTGCCTTGCTCACCGATGCAATCAAATATCGAGTGGAGAACGGGTTTATTGGCTTGCCAGCAGAGGCCAATGGAAGTAAACGACCTTCAAAGCGGCGTTCAGTAAAGTTTCGCGAAAAGTTGGTTGACATCAAGTGCATCGAACCGACACCAGACAGAGATGATCAAAGTTTTGATGGACAACTACCATCACCGCCATGGTCACCACCACCACCACCACGACCTTTTACTCTGGAAAAACGACAACTCAAAGAGCTCACCTTTATTGACATTTTGCTTGATCAGGACGACGAACTGGAACCAGAAGATAAACAGAAGGAGAAAGGTAGTAGAAATATTTTACTAAATCAAAACAACAAAAAAAACACTTTTTCTTTTTAGGCAGTTTTGCAACTTTGCTTAACCACGACGAGATAATTGAAAACTTGCTTGCCTTTTTCACCGTCGGCCTGACCACGTTGAGCGGCTCTCTGGCCGCCGTTCTCTACTACCTTGCCGCCTATCCTGAGGAACAGGAGAAGGTTCGGACTGAGGTGATCAACTGTCTTCAGGATCATCAGGGCAATCGATCATCAACATTATCATCTTCATCTTCTAAAATCAGCTGGGAAGAGCTGCGCAGCTTTAGGTACACTGAAGCGGCCATCCGAGAGGCACTTCGCCTTAGTGGCCCAGTGGAGCGATTGGAACGAATGGTATCGCGCCGATGTACGGTCGAATCTGAGGGTTTTGGTTCAATAGAGTTGCCGGAAGGCACTCTGGTGCACATTCTCTCAGCAGCGATGCACAGAGACGGTAGCCTCTTTCCGGAACCGGAACAGTTTAAGCCAAGTCGGTTCATCATCAGTACTGCGACTGAAAAAAATAGTGAAGAAAAAGGCGCTATTGATGAGGGAACTAAAAAAGCGTCCAAATTTTCTGAAGAGGTGATCAGCACTGGCAACAAGTATGGGCTCGCTTTCGGCGGGGGCGCCCGTAGCTGCATCGGCCTCAAATTTGCCCTTTTCTACCTAAAACACCTGCTGGCCAATGTGCTGGAACAGTACCAGATAAAGCTAGTCGACAAGTGCTGGTACCACAGATGCTTTCCATCTCAAAAACACAATCACCCACTGAACAGTCTGAAACTTGCCACCAGAAAAATTGAACTGCGACCTTTGAAAAACAACAAAAAGTGATGATCAGAGGTGACTAGTTTTGTTATTTTCTGACAATTGTAACACCACTTTTTGTGATTTACAGTTCTAAACAAAAACGTTTCTACAAATTATTAAAAACACTTAAAAATAAATTTGGTTTTTAGATTAATCAGTTATTGACCCAAAAAAATTATTTTTTGTTGTTTTAAAAAACAACGTTTATGCAATTACAACTAAAACCCTTAAAATTTTTATTTGTTTTTTATTTTACACTGAGAAAAAGTCATAATTTTTTAAATTTGTTTTTAAAACGTTTGAGCAAAAAATGTATCTTACTTTGAAGTGTGACGTTAATTAAACGGTAAAAACCTGATGACACATACAGTCGGGTGTTTTTCAGTTAGGATTATGTCTGTTTACACCATTTGTAAACTTGATCTATTAAAAATAGTATGTCATGAGTTTCAAATCATTGCTTTAATTGTGTTATCAATTACTATCATTAAATCATCTTATCCATAAACACAAGATAACCCATTAAAAAATTAATAAACGTGCAATACCTGATTTATTGTTTAACAGAAACAATTACCAATAATATTGCATTAATACCACCATTGCCAAGGAATTGATATCGGATGTATTTTGGAAAAGTTGCAAAAAAGGTACAGATTTGACAGTTTAAGGTACACCTTAAACAAAAATAAAATGAAATTAATCCATTAACAAGTTATTTATAGACTAAACTGTCTAATTGCCTATAACACAGGATGTTCATTTTTTGTATAAAAAGAAATGATTTCCTTTCAAATCATTACAGAAAAAAATCAACCAGAGAAAAAAATAAACCAAACCGCAAACCTAAAAAAACCTCAAACCAAAATGAAGTTCACCCTCTTTGTCGCTCTCTCCACTCTGGTGGTGCTGGTGTGTCCGCTGGTGGAGGCCTTCATTTGTCCCCATGAAACGGGCTACTTTCGCCACCCTACTGACCCGCACCGCTTCATCTACTGCATCAACGGCCGCGACTACGAGTACGTCTGCCCCAGTGGCCTGGTGTGGAATCAGTCGGTGCACCAGTGCGACTACACCACCGGACCGGCCGACACCACCGAGCGCACTGTCACGCCGCCGCATGGAACGCGAAAGCGCCACACTGACGAGCCTACTACCTACACCACCGAAGTCTCCAGTCTTCAGCCTGAAGGAAGCACACGTGGTCGACATCACTAGACTGTACATTGTATTTTAATAAAGTTGCCTTTTTTACTAAAACCATATTCCTTTGAGAATGCTAAATTAACCTTCGACGATAGCTTTTTTTAACGAGAAAAAATCAATTCAAAAAACACGCTATTTTTCTCAACATAGACATTGTTGAAAAGGTTTTTAAAAATTAAAATACACGTGTCTTGGCGTTTTTTGCATAACTTAACAGTTTTAGAAAAATTGTGTTTTAAAGTTGACTTTTTTGCCAATTTTGTAACTGCTGACACTGCGATTCTTGTTTTGATTGTTTTTCAGTATCGATTGTTTTTGTTTTGGGCACCTAGTCCTTCTTTCCTAAAAAATTGATGTTTCTCCGTTTCTCTCTCCGCACTGACTCTTTTTGTTCTA
>JAALOO010001887.1_pt1 | contig 12821 bp, 13 predicted proteins | sample 7257641 | NCBI WGS metagenome assembly JAALOO01 (sample SAMN14085613, study PRJNA598686) | mite metagenome | biome: ENVO:01001000; feature: ENVO:01001002; material: ENVO:01001226; isolation source: single female mite from University of Michigan culture on fish food culture... ... | reverse complement strand
AGGTTATTTTCTCCAAATCATTTCTTGGAGGGACCCTAACAAATGTATTCGGAAGCACGGAAATCAATCTTTTACAAGCCGATATGAAGCAACCTGTGGCACTTGATATTTTCCAATTATTCGGAAGTACTAAGATAATAGTTCCTCCACATTGGATTGTTGTTACCACTGTGTCATCTATATTAAGTGAAAATGATGATCGTCGTGTAATATTAACTAAAATCGTCGACCAAAATAAAAGTCTATATATTACAGGTACATCTATAGTAGGAAATATTACGATCAAAAACAGTTAAAATAGATGATTTTTAAATTGTCCACGAAGAAGAGTTTAATTCATGCTAGTTCATGGATTATTTGCATTTTGTACTTTGTGCTCTCCTATTTCTTATTATGGTGGGATTTACGTCCTAATACTATTTCACCGTATGAACCTATCATAGGTGCGCTTTCAATCACCACCTGTTGTTATCTAATCTTTAGTACACTTCAATATTACTTACCTCGAAAAAATCAATACCTAAAGATTACGCTCATCTGTTTAGTACTTACGGTAATGAGCATTGGTCTTTCAATTTTCTTTTTGAATCAATTTTTTGATGATCTTTCTCTCACACATTTTTACCAGGTATTACCACACCGGTTTATTATTAATTACCTCTTATTGTTATGTGTAATTATTATCAACATATTCTGGAACATTCAAGAAGAATATGAAGAAAACAAAAAACGTAAAGAGGAATCCGAGAGAATTCTTCGCGACGCCGAACTGTATAACCTTCGACAACAGTTGCAGCCACATTTTTTATTTAATAGTTTAAATTCGATAATTGCACTCATTGGTATCAAGCCCGAAGAAGCAAAAAATATGACGTTTCAGCTATCCGATTTTTTAAGAGGAACTATGCGTAAAGACGATAAACAACTTATTTCCTTAAAAGATGAAATTGCACATTTACGACTCTATTTAGATATTGAAAAGGTGAGGTTCGGGCACAGACTTTCTACTACGTTTCAGCTACAAGAGGAAACTGACCACAGTAAAGTTCCTGCAATGATCATCCAACCCGTACTTGAAAATGCCATTAAATTTGGACTCTATAATGTTATTGGGGATGTCGAGATTACTATCCATATCTACACCTCAAACTACTTACTTTTCATTATAATATCCAATCCCTATGATTCGGATCAGTTTGAGTCAAAGAAGGGGACAGGATTTGGTCTTTCAAGTATTAGACGAAGACTATTTTTATTATATGGACGTACTGACCTTTTAGAAACCTCCATGAAAAACAATATATTTACCACTACCCTAAAAATACCACAATATGATTAAGACGATTGTTATCGACGACGAACCATTAGCCCGCATGATCATTATTGATTACCTCAAGCAATATGAAGATTTTCAGGTAGTCGCCGAATGCGGTGATGGTTTCCAAGGCGCTAAAGCAATACAACAATACACGCCTGATCTCATTTTTTTAGATATTCAGATGCCCAAACTCACTGGTTTTGAAATGCTAGAAATTATCGACGAGATGCCCAACGTCATTTTTACTACTGCTTTTGATGAATATGCGATCAAAGCCTTCGAAAAAAATGCCATCGACTACTTATTGAAGCCAATAAGTAAAGATCGATTTGAAAAGGCCATAAATAAATTAAAAAACATTCTTCCTAATACACAGGAGACTACAAAAACCCGTGAACAAGTGGAGGCAATAAGAGAAGATGAAGTATTAGAGCGGATAGTGGTTAAAAATGGCACACAAATCAAAATTATTCCGGTACAACAGGTCACCTATTTGGAAGCGTATGATGATTATGTTAAAATACATACCAAGGAAGCTGTTTATTTGAAAAATAAAACGATGGCCTCTTTCGAAAAACAATTGGACCCGAAACAATTTGTACGTGTTCATCGCTCCTTTATAGCAAAGGTTGATCAGCTTGCTAAAATTGAACCTATGGAGAAAGAAAGTTACATTGCTACCCTACTTACGGGTGAAAAAATCAGTATCAGTAAGTCTGGGTACGCTCGCTTAAAACAAATAATTGGCTTATAAATAATAGATTCTGTAGTTTTGCGCGTATGAACCGTAAAATTTTATTCTTCATATTCTCCGTACTTTCCTTTACTAGTTTTGGGCAAAGTAAATCGGAGGCACTTAATCGTTCTGTATTCAACAAAATTGAATTCTTTATCAACACACAGTTGACAGATTCTATTTACAACCTTGCTTCGGAAAATTTCAAAGAAAAAAATAGTGCTGAACAACTGGGGAACACGCTAAACAATGTGTATCAATTAGGCCGCATTAGAAACATAACGGTCCTCGAATTCAATAAAAACACGGCAACATATAATGTCGAGTTCGATCAGTACAGTATAAATACTAAATTCGCTATTGATAGTACCTATCATTTTGACATATTATCTTTCTTACCTGCGCAACGGAATCCCAGCTCGGACGATAATAAAGATATGTCTTCAGATACCGCCGTTTTAAATGATGAAGAACAGATTTCCGCAACAGATTTCTATATTGACTCAATTGCCAATAATTATTTAAAGAAACCTAATACACATGCCTTAACAATTGCAATATTTGATCAAAATAAATATAAAGCATTTAACTACGGAGAAATCAAAGATACAACTGGTGTGCTTCCCTCAGATACCACATTATACGAGATTGGTTCCCTAACGAAGGTTTTCACGGCAATACTTCTTGCTGATCTAGTGACCCGAGAAGTAGTGTCTCTAGATGACTCCATTGGGAAATATCTACCCGATTCGGTTGCCGCAAATCCTCGTATTAAGCAAATCACTTTCAAACAGCTGGCTAATCATACTTCAGGACTACCTCGAGTAGCTAGCAATGCGGAGAAAGTGGCTGGCTTTGATGCAAGCAATCCTTATGCCTTTTATAAAAGAAGTGATCTATTTGACTTTTTAAAAAATTATGAAATTAATCCTGAACATACAGACGGCTATGAGTATAGCAACGTAGGATACGGATTACTTGGTGAATTGGTTTCAACGATCAATAAAAAACCCTACATGCAGTGTGTACAAGAAAAAATTCTGGCACCTTTAAAAATGACCAACACGACGGACAAAAATGCAATCGGTTCAAAACAAGTTATCCCTGTACATAACGATAAAGGTGACGCCACAAATGTATGGTCTTTTGATGTCATGGTTGGAGCGGGGGGATTGAAATCAACCGCACGTGATCTAATGGCACTTGCCATCGAACAATTTAAAATGCCAGAAAACCAATTTCAGTATGCCTTGGCTCTCACTCGTCAGTTTACAGCGTTTACACCTGAAAACACCGATATTGGTTTGGCTTGGCAGATGAGCATGTTGGATGGGATGATTTATTTTCACCACTCTGGGATTACAGGTGGCAGCAGTTCTTTCATTGGGATCTCGCCTGACACAAAATCCGCACTCGTCATACTATCCAATACCGCAGAAAATGTAGATTCAATAAGTAAAGTAATCTTAGAAAAGTTGATGGGCAATCCTAACCCCTAAAGGTCTTTTCGGTGGTTAAAACTTTAACATTTTTGCTAGATCTACTTCGCCTTGGAACGATTTGATCAAATTATGATTGACGGCATTATAAAAGTAAATCGCCGGGTAATTTTCGGGTAAAAATTTTTCAAAAAATTCTGTCCCTGGATCACGCCAAAAAGATATATTACTCTTTCCAATCATAGATTTACCAAACATATTGATAAATCCTTTGATATGCACTTTATCCTGCATACAAATAAAAAAAATTGATGTGTTACCGAATTCCCTTAAATTAGCGGCTATTCCCTGCGTCAATTCTTGGCAATGTCCACAACCAGGATCGTAAAAAACAAGCATAATTTGTCCACTTTTTGGCAGGACATCGGCAAAAACTTTAGTGCTGTCATCAATATTATATATTGATTTTAATAGAGGTAATTGCTTAATACTCTCCTGGCCAAAACAGTATTGTCCAATTAGTAGAAATATTAATATTAATCTATTTTTTGTCATTATTTTAAATTTAGCTGTTATTCGCTCTGGGGAATCGATAAATGGGCCTTATTTTCGGAAAATTACCATATATTTGATAAAAGTCAAAAATAAAAGATTAACAGTTCAATATTGTGAAAAAACGTATCGCTATATTCGCTTCAGGCTCTGGTTCTAATGCCCAAAAAATCATGGAACATTTCAAATATTCAAATCTGGCAGAAGTGGCACTAGTACTTAGTAACAATCCAGAAGCCTATGTTGTGCAGCGTGCTGATAATTTTGAAATCCCTTCTCATATTTTCGACAAAAGAACATTTTATGAATCTGATGAAATAATCGATCTTCTTAAACGTCTTGACATTGACATTGTAGTACTAGCAGGTTTTTTGTGGTTAGTTCCACAAAACTTATTAAAGGCCTATCCAAATAAAATTATAAATATCCATCCCGCTTTACTACCTAAATTCGGAGGTAAAGGAATGTATGGCGATAAAGTGCATAAAGCCGTACTCCAAGCTGGTGAGGAAGAACATGGCATTACTATACATTTTGTTAATGAGAATTTTGATGAGGGAGAAATAATCCATCAAGCCAAATTCAAAATTGAATCAAGCGACACACTGGAAACAATAAAATTTAAAGGTCAACAATTAGAACACCAATACTTCCCACGCGTCATTGAAAATCTCTTAAAAAAATACAATTAGCTGGAATTATATAAAAACTACCCTTCTATAGCTTTGCCCAGCTAAGAAAAATTCGTACTGAATCACGAGCCCCTATGCTTCTAGTTTAGAAATTGGATAGTATTACTGGTTTTCAATTGGATAAACAGTCAATACGTACAAAAATGAAAAAGTCAACATATATATAGATCTATATTTGTATCTTTGCGGCTCCAAAACTATTACGATGACTCATCCTGTTAAGATCAAAAATGCTTTGGTTTCAGTCTATTATAAAGACAACCTAGCTCCCCTCATTCAACTGTTAAACAAATACGGAGTAACCTTCTATTCTACTGGTGGTACAGAAGCCTTCATCCGTGAACAAGGGATCGACGTTGTTCCTGTAGAGGATTTAACTAGCTACCCATCCATTCTGGGAGGACGCGTAAAGACGCTTCACCCGAAAATTTTCGGTGGTATTCTCTCACGCCGACCTTTAGAAAGTGACCAACAACAATTGGCTCAGTACGAAATCCCAGAGATTGATCTGGTAATAGTAGATTTATACCCATTTGAAGAAACTGTTGCTTCAGGAGCCGAAGAACACGATATTATTGAAAAAATTGATATAGGTGGGATTTCCTTAATCCGCGCGGCAGCAAAAAACTTTAATGATGTTGTTATAATTTCATCTAAAGACGATTACGCAGAACTTGAAAATATTCTCTCTAGTCAAGAGGGACAAACGACGTTACAACAACGTCGCGAATTTTCTAAACGAGCATTCAATACTTCGTCACACTACGACACTGCAATATTTAATTATTTTAATCAAGACACACCTATCCCTGCTTTTAAACAGTCTATCCAGCAGTCTCAAACACTGCGCTATGGAGAGAATCCACATCAGAAAGGTGTATTTTTTGGCGATTTAGAAGCTATTTTCGAAAAACTCAATGGCAAAGAGCTTTCGTACAACAACCTTGTTGACGTTGATGCAGCCGTTGCCATCATTGACGAATTCACAGATCCAACATTTGCAATCCTTAAACATACTAACGCATGTGGTGTTGCATCACGATCAACTGTAGGGCAGGCTTGGCACGATGCATTGGCCTGTGATCCGGTATCTGCATTCGGTGGTGTACTAATAACTAATGGCGAGATAGATGAGGCCACAGCAAAGGAAATCAGCAACCTATTCTTTGAGGTATTAATTGCTCCGTCATATTCTCCAGAAGCACTAACGATATTAACTAGCAAAAAAAATCGAATTATTCTCCGACGTAAGGATATACAATTACCGACAGAGCAATTTAAAACTTTATTAAATGGGGTAATTCAACAAGATAAAGATAATACTGTCGAGGGGCCAAATGAGATGGAAACAGTAACAACTGTGCAGCCGACTACTGAACAGCTGGAAGATCTTTATTTCGCAAATAAAATTGTAAAACATACAAAATCCAATACAATTGTATTTGCAAAAAATGGAACTTTGATCGCCTCAGGCGTCGGTCAAACTTCACGTGTTGACGCTCTAAAACAAGCAATTGAAAAGGCACAATCATTTGGTTTTGATATTAAGGGGAGCGTTATGGCTTCGGATGCATTTTTCCCATTTCCTGACTGTGTAGAAATTGCAGGTGACGCGGGGGTAAAAGCTGTTCTTCAACCTGGCGGATCAATTAAAGATAAACTATCTGTAGAAATGGCGAATCAAAAAGGAGTAGCAATGGTTATTACTGGAGTAAGGCACTTCAAACATTAGAACGCTTCTTCCAGATTTGTCAGTCAATCATATTTCGAAACAAAGGCGTGGAAATAACACTGATCGCACCCTTTGTTTCGAAATTAATCATTTAATTTAAGACAGGTAACCCAGTAGGTAATAAATAATTATAAAAACAATTATTGTACCTAGACAGCCTCCACCCAGTTTCTTGGCTCCCCATCCCGCAATTAAAGCCCTAAAAAATTTATTCATAATTAGTAGTATTTGTGAATAGAAACTTTCACAACAACAATGCCGAATCTAGTCGTTAATATGGATAATATCGCGAACAATTAACTTATTTGCGAGAAAAGACTTTAGCTCTCTCCCATCACCATGTATAGTCCAAACCTGTACGGGTTCTACCAAATCAATGTACTGGAGTAAATCATCCCAATCAACATGATCAGAAATATAAAGCTCAATATCGTTCTGTTTTTGCAATCTTTCCCATCCTGATGCAAATGCTTTTATGACATTCTTTGCTTTAAAGTAGCTATTAAAAGTAAGCGGTGGAACGAGATAAATTTTATTCTGCGCGCCCTCACGCATTGATTTTCGATTATACAGGGTGTATTTCAGTGGTACGTTGCCCAAATTTTGGTAAATTTTATGTACACCGTGCATCTTATAATGTACTAAAACCTCGCGCTCGGGTAAGTATTGGTTAATCAATGCAGTTAAACGTTGCGCCTTACCTAAGGTATAGCATCCAAGCATAATATTACTTGAACGATTCTTCATTTTTAGAATTTCACCTTTTATATCAGGATGCTTTGTCTTGGGATTCGCAAATGTAGTTTCCGTAATTAACACATCAGTTTTAACAATCTCTATTTGCTCGCAGGTTATATCTTCTTGCATCTTATAATCACCTGTATATAGATAGCGCACGCCTTTATATCGCATTAATATCTGGGCTGACCCTAGAATGTGTCCCGCTGGAATTAACTCAATATCAATATCAGCAATCCTAAAACTTTGACCGAAATCAACCTCTTTTAACGTTTTTTCGGAAAGCTTTGAAAACTTATTTCGCATAAATGCAAGCGTAGCTCTGGTAGCAATTATCAATCGATGTCCCGTTGTTGCATGATCCCCGTGAGCATGAGACACAATATTCCTTTCAACGGGCTTCAATGCATCGATATAAAAATCACCGTAACGACAATAATAACCGGCATCACATCTAACGACGAAGTCGTCAATTATCTCGAGCATGATCTTGATTTTTTTAATAGAAGTTGATGTATTAATAGAACTTGTGGCAGAAGGGGGATCAAATCGTCATTTACAATCACAAAATCAGCTAATTTCAACTTTTCTTCATCAGTCATTTGTGCCGATATTCGGGCAATCACCTGTTCACGAGAGACGCCATCACGTGCTCTCACCCGTTTAATCTTTACTTCCTGAGGAGCAGTAACTAAAATGGTAAAATCCAAAGTTTTATACGAGTCGCTTTCAAACAAAAGAGCCGCTTCTTTTAAAGAATATTCGAATGTTTGATTTTCAGCCCAGCTCAACGCATCAGCAATTACTATAGGATGTACTACAGAATTCAGCTTCTCTAACTTCTTTGGATTATTGAAAACAATAGAAGAAAGATATGCCCTATCTAGTAGCCCGTCGCCACTATAAACTAGTGGTCCGAAAGCATCTATTAACGCGTGTTTGATTTCCAGATTAGAATTCATTAGCGTCTTGGCCTGTTTATCGGCATCATAAAAGGGGACGCCTAAGACTTTAAATATCTTGGCTACATAACTTTTTCCTGCACCGATTCCACCTGTTATACCAACTTTCAACTTCATAATTATTTTCTTACGAAAAAATCGACATTCTGTGGTTCTATACTAATAACGTGAGAAAAATCAGGCACCGTAGTGATGATGACAGGCAAATTAGTCACTTTGTTTTTTTCCCAATTCTCCATATCAACAATTGCTTCAAAATCTCGCGAAGACCACTTATTATAATCTTTTAATGACACGAGAAAAGTTACCTTAATTTTACTTGGTAAAGTTCGCACTGACGTGTAACGATTCGCATTTTCAATTTTAAGAGGTAGTTCAACAACTTTTTCCGTCACCTCACCCACCGGAATAGTAACTTCGGAGAATGTAGGGTAAATCGTAATATTTGTCTTATGGTGTTTATTTAAATAAGCAACAGTTCGGATATCAGCACTGGCTTCTGTGCCTCTTATAGTATCTGTTTCGAGAAACTCAATATTCGCCACATCTTCCATTGGCCCTGTAACGGTGACGTATTCTGGGTTTGACTTTGTCTCCCCGACAATACCATACTGTTTTTTAAAATCAATATCATAAATGGGGCGAACGGGAACTTTACGTTGAGTTTGTTTAGAAAAATCAAAAAACAATGTATCAGGTGACACAGCAACCACTTTATTTTCTACTGGAAACTGCCTGTTAATATACCCTAACTGATTGGTAAACACAATAAAATTCCTAGTCTTCAACCCACTTAAATCTACTTGTATCTGTGGTGTATCGGGATGAAGTTTACTTAAGAATATCTTCCATCCACTCATGTTCAACTTCACGTTCACTGTATCTGATTGTAAGGGATGGAAAGCTCGCTGTTCTGGAATATTAACATATGAAATTGCGGCCTTCATATAATAGGTATGAATACTTGAAACAGCAAACAGCAGCCAGGCAATAAAGGAAATACCTATACAACGTATAAATACTGCAATCTTGCGTCGTTTAAGTTTACTAATTCGAGGCTGAGACATAATCGCAAAGATAGTAAATCATCTTCGTTTAAAATAGCATATTGAATTGACGTAGCCAGCAATCCGTAATTCAAAAAAAGAGGGATTACTCACTAATGAATGATCCCTCTGCTTTTTTAATAGAAAAAAAACTATTTCTTAACTACATCGCCGTTCGCAGCTTTTGATGCATCTAATGCTACCGCAGATTTATCAAATCGCATCTTTACGTTAGAACCAACATCTACTAAAAAAGTAGTTTCGCTAACTTCAACGATACGTCCATGTATTCCTGCTGTTGTGACTATTTTCGAGTTTACACCAAGTTCTTCAATATATTTCTTATGATCCTTCTGCTTTTTCATCTGAGGTCTTATCATAAAGAAGTAAAATACTACTATGATTAGAATCATGGGAAGGAAACTCATCAGCCCACCACCGCTAGGTGCCGCTTGTAATAATGTTGTCATCATATTTAAAAGTTAAAATTCAATTCTTATGGCCAAAAGTAAGGAAAGTAAATTAATCCGAGGACTAAAATATGAAATGATCCCTATTTGGCTGTTACCTCTCCTTTTAATTGGATTGTTGTAATGTTATTTTCAGCGTTAGAGACAACGGTCACAATTTTTTGCTGTTTGCCAACCTGACCATCACTGTTAAAACTGACTTTTATTTCACCTTCTTTACCAGGAAGTATTGGAGTTTGCGTATATGATGGGGTCGTACATCCACACGAAGCTGAAACCCGCCCTATTATTACAGGTGTTGTTCCAGTATTGGTGAATTGATAAACATGGTCTACTATTTCACCTTCCTTAACCACACCAAAATCAAATTCACTCTCAGCAAACTCAATTTTCCCTCCCATGATCGATTGATCTTCGGTATTTACTACGCTGTCCGTTGACTGGGTTGTTTTATTTTCATTATTCCCGCAAGAAATCAATGCAGCAACCACTAAACTACTAAAACTTAATTTCAAAATATTCATAATACTATCCTTTTAGTCCTCTACCCTCCTTTTGGATACGATTGTTCTGTGTTAGTTCTGCTAATATCTTATCCAAAATACCGTTGATAAATGTATTACTTTTCACCGTACTAAATGCCTTCGAAAGCTCAATATACTCATTGATGGTCACCTTTACCGGAATAGTTGAAAAACTGATCAATTCGCAGATAGCCATCTGCATCAATATATTATCAACCAATGCAATACGATCAGATTCCCAATTTTTAGTCTTCTCGGAAATCATATCTTGGAATTCTTTCGTATTACGAATCGTTAATCTCAGTAAATCAAGGATGTATTCACTATCCTCATCCCAATTTGGTGTTAAGTTGGCGAGTTGGTTCTGCAACGGATTTTCACTACTAAAATTTTTAAACGTTTTAGCAATCATAGCTTGAAGCACCTCCCGGTCAACCGGCCAATTAATAAATTTTGTTTCAAAAACCTGATCTACGTCCGCAGATTTCAAAAGAATTTTTTTGAAAATATACTTAATAATATCTTTCTCAGCAGCAATAGACCGATCTTCTTGTTTGAGATATTGTAAGTACTCGTCAGAAACCTTCAAATCTGCAAAAATAGAACGCACGATCTCAGGATCAAAAGACCAAGAAACATTATATTTTTTCACATTTTCCAAATAGGCTCGATTTTGTCTCAGTGACTCGATAAAACTATTTGTGTGAAGTTTAGTGGTATAAATTTTATCCTTCTCGGTCGGCAAAAACTTATTCGCTCTTCCTTCTGCGTCTATTAATACATATTCGGCTACTTCATCCAAGAGATTCAGCGCCCAAATATACATCTGATTAACTTCGTCAACACTTTTGAAAAGCGCTTTTTCGAAATCTTTTATCTGTTTATCTTCTGATAAACTGTACGCATATAGCGTTTGCATTACTTTCACCCGCAGGTGCCTTCTATTAAGCATAATTATTTTTAAAGAACGATTGTATATAAATAAGAACGATATTATACTTTAGTAAAACTCTAGTTACCTCTTTAACAATTTAATGTCAAAGATACGCTTTTCGGCGATTTGTTTTGCGGCTTGGTACGTCGTAATATTGTCTTCTTTTGATTTTTGAATTACATGACGAGTCGCATTATATATATTTTTAATCAAAGATTCAGTGCGATCATTCCCGTAACCTTCTAGTTCTGAAAAACAACTGATCAAGGCACCGGAATTAATTAAAAAATCAGGTGTATAAAGAATTTCATGTTGTTTTAACAACGCATTAGTTTCCTGTTCCTCTTTAAGTTGATTGTTAGCCGAACCCGCAATTATTTTGCAACGCATGCGTGGGACTGTTTCCGGATTCACAGTTCCCCCTAATGCGCAAGGTGCGTATACATCAACGTCAAGCTCGAAACTAGACGAATAGGTTATTGGTTCGGCTTTATATTTAGCCGCAACTTTCATTTTTCGTTCTTCAGTCATATCAGACACATACACACGTGCATTTTCTGCCCGAAGCATTGAAACTAATTGCTCTCCAACACTCCCCACACCCTGTACTGCAACTTTACGCCCAGCCAAACTATCATCACCATATAATTCCTTTATTGCAGCTTTAATCCCGTAAAAGACACCCCTTGCAGCAAATATAGTTGTATCACCTCCACCATTTAATGAAGAAGGTAATCCTGCAACATAATTCGTCTCCGAAAGCATATATTCCAAATCCTTTGGTGTCGTCCCAATATCCGTCGAAGCAATAAAATTACCGTTAAGTCCTTGGATAAATTGGCCGAAACGACGCATGAGCACCTCAGTTTTGTCTGTGCGATTATTACCGATAATAATAGCACTCCCGCCACCTAAATTCAATCCAGCCAGCGCAGCTTTGTGTGTAATAGCTTCTGAGAGACGCAAAGCATCATCAACCGCGTCGGACATTGATTCATAAGGCAACATTCGAACACCACCAATAGCTGGTCCCAAGGTCGTATCATGGATTGCCACAATTCCCTGTAACCCCACAGCTTTATCATGACAAAAAAATAAATTTTGATGGCTTGATTTTCCCATCTTATCGAAGATCGACGAATTGTTTACATCCATAACGTTCAATAAATCCTAGTGTCTTTTAAATTACCTCTGCAAAAGTATGAAATATTTTTTTCACCCAATTTTATTCCTTGCAATATTTACAATATCCATCTTTTCTATTCATATTTTGTTGCACAGGTGAATAAAAAAAGTCGATTCCCATAAAAATTGCAGCGTCAATTCACACCAAAAATATTATACTTCGCCGACAAACACAACGAGGTATTTTTAATATTTTAGCCTTACATTTGTCAACACATGAAAGAGCTAGCGTATCTCAATAAATACTTCTATAAATACCGGTGGAAACTCATCCCGGGTATACTCTTCGTAATTGCCTCAAACTACTTCGGTATTTTACCAGCGAAAGTCATTCGTGAAGCCTTTGATTTAGTAAAGGAAAATATCGATTTATACCGCTTGTATGATGGTTTCGACCGACAAGATTTGGTTTATCAAGTATTTGGGAGTAGTTTACTTTTTTTTGGATTTGTAGTTTTAGCATTATCATTAGCGCGGGGCATTTTTTTGTTTT
>JAALOO010001884.1_pt1 | contig 12851 bp, 6 predicted proteins | sample 7257641 | NCBI WGS metagenome assembly JAALOO01 (sample SAMN14085613, study PRJNA598686) | mite metagenome | biome: ENVO:01001000; feature: ENVO:01001002; material: ENVO:01001226; isolation source: single female mite from University of Michigan culture on fish food culture... ... | reverse complement strand
TCGGTGAATCAGTTAACTACAGCCGCCTCAATATTCAATTGTCCCCAACTTATACGTTTGTGCCTAATATTATTGGGTGTTTTTTTAAAATTTCAAAGCAAGTACAGGTTAAATTCAGTTCATTTTAAGCATTTTAAATGGCATTTAAAAATGAAGTGTTTTTCCTTTACAAAACATCTATTTTACAAACCTGTTAAAATGTTTAATTTATTTGCACACTGAGTTTTAAAAAGAAGTATAAAAAGATCAAAACACAACAACAAAAAACAAAACTTAAAAGTTAACTTTGAACTTGATAATGAAATCACCCTAATTGCACGAACACACACACACACACACACACACACACTAAACAGGGCATTGTGCAAATGTCAGACACACATTGTGCTCCACTTTTTTTGTTGAAAGTACCCTGGTTAACCGTCCTAACAGCCGTTCAACCTTCTTACATTGACTAGCTTGGCCAAACAAAACGATCAAAGTACTGAAAGAAACCCTTTTTTTCTAGACTGTCAGAAAACAACAGCAGCAGCAGCAGCAGCAGCAGCAGCAGATGCAAAAACAGCAGCATCAGCGGCGGCGGCGGCAGTGGCAACACATGTAAATAGTCTCAAATAAATAATGCATTTTTTTCATTTACAACAACAGCAGCGGTGGTAGTTAGTGCACAAGTGCACTAACTACCACTGTGCACTGCTTGCCCTTTGCTGACTGACGCCGTTCTGTGTCTCCCAATTGGATCAAAACTTTCCGCCAGTAAATCACTCCTCCTGATCCTCCCTTTTCCTCCCTTTCCCCTTGACATAACTAAATTAGTGTTGTGCAATTTTTAGCTCAACCAAGTAGTGTGCATGTGTGTGTGAGGGTGCTTCTTTAATAATTGATTAACAACTACCACCACCACCGCCACCACCGTCGCCATCACTGGTGCAAAGCTGGTAGCTCAAGTGCAAATGAAAAACAACAACAAAGAAGAAGAAGAAGTAAAGCTCTACAACAGGATGTGCGACATTGTGCAGAAAAAATGTAACAGAAAAGGGCAAAATGTGTTTGCAGTTGTGTTTTGAACTGCTCAACTTTTTGCACCTTTTTTGAACTTTTCCTTTTGAGGTTTTGTTTTTGGCAATAAATTTATGTTTTTTTGCAACAACAATGGTATAATAACTTTGTGGCAAAAGTTTACCCCATTTTCTCCAGTCCCTGACCATATGTCATCGTTTGTTTGATTATTTATTCCACCACTTTTCAGTCTCCTTTTTAGCCTCCTTTTGCTCTCTTTCTCTCTCTCTCTCTCTCTCTATCCTTCTCCCCTTTTGACTGTCACAATTATTTTCCCTTTCTATTTTTCTTCTAGCCCTTTCCCCCTTCCCCCTTCCCCTCTTTTATGACTTTCAAACAAAAAGATGTTGTCGCGTGATGAGGGCGACGACGACGACGACGACAACCGAAGTGCAGCCAGCCAGCCAGTCAGTCAGTCAGCCAGCCACGGCCATCACTGCGGTCAATACTACCAGTCAGGGAAAAGTCAACAACCAGACTGATTGAAGAATGCAGCAGCAGCAGCAGCAGACTGATAGACAAAATAGAAAGAGAGAGAGAATAGGAAAAGGGAAAGGGAAGGGGAATAAAATGTGATTTGAACTGATGATGATGATGATGATGGTGATGGTTCAGTGGTGGTGGTGGTCAAGCTCACAAACAATCCACCACCATCTCCACTACCACCAGCAGCACAACAGTCCGCCTGGCATTTCACTTTTCGATTTGGCGGATTGCGGATTGTCTTTAATTTCCTCTCTACAGTACTTTAATCGCATTTTTCATTCTACTGTTCCCGTGCAGTGCAGTTCAGCCTGTCCAGCCTGCTTTTTTCTGCTTTCAACGCTGCTGTTGCTGGAGACTTTCAATTATTTGATTCCATGTAAAAATCAGTGGCAAACAAAGTTTAATCGGAAGTTTCCCTTTTTTCCCTTTTTTTCAGGGTTGATTTGTGCTTCAGCTGAATGAAACTGCACAACTGGTAGCAGTAAAGTAGTAAACACGACAAAAAAACTAACAGCAGTATTTTTTTGTATGACATTGTTTTTAATCAGTTGATCAACAAAAAAACAGTTGGTTTTTTTTCAAAACATTTCCTTATAATTTTTTTCATTTGAAAATTCATTAATTTAAGGCATAGCAAAAAATATCAACAAAAAAATTAATTAAAAACATCAACGGTTTGTGCATGTGAGCAGAACATCCTTATAATGTTTTTCAACAAATGTCGGCTTTGTTCAGTTTTGTTCAACAGTGTTTCAATCACTGTCTGGCGGCAGTTTAGTCAATGGCATTGAAAAGAAACCACGAAACCAGAAACAGCATTTTTTGTTTAGCGGAAAACAAAAATAACAAAAAGAGAAAATAGTTCAGGAAAAAACCAAAATGCTCACAGGCAGCAGCAGCAGCAGCAGTAACAGTGTGTCAGTGCTGGCCCGCAGATCTGACCGTGAAACCTGCAGTCTTGATGTTCTTTCAAAAATGCGAGCAGCAATCATAATGCGAGTGAAAAGAAAGAGAGAGAGAGAGAGAGAGAAAAATAGAGAAAGAGAAGGAATGTAATTGAGTCAGAAGACAAGAAGGGCTCAACTGAATTTTAAACTGAGACTACTGACAGCGGCGCCGTACACTACACACATTTCTCTGACACTGTTCTGGTGAGTGTACAGTCAACAGACATCACTTTCATTCAGTCATCATCCCCTTTTTCCACAACGTGATCAGAATTTAATTACCACCACAAATATCCTGGCAAACACAAAGGCAGTTGGTGTTTTTTTCTGCTGGCTCGGGTTTTACAGTTTTATCTGTAAGGTGGGACTTGCCGCACAAACAAACCTATTGTTTTATTGCTGTAAAAAAGGAGAAAAATGTAGACTGAGCAGTTTTTGTTACTGCAGTGTTTTCTCGCAATTGCATCTCTAATGTGTGTGTGTGTGGATGATTGTGAGTTGATAACAGATTAAATAGTTTAAATTACAAGTTTTTTATTTGTCAGTATTTACAAACACCAGTGTAACATTTAATTTGCCAAATTAATTTAAAACTAACTTGATTATTTTTAACGCACAAGTTTTTAGTTAGACGATTTTTTGCTGTTTTCCATAAAAATATTTTTTTTAAATAAATTACTGTAATCTTTGCTTTTTGTTTTTAGTAATTTTGTTGCAAAAAAACCGCTATACAAACTTGAAACTGTTAGTGCGTTTTTTGGAAAAACTGACATTTTGATATAAACGATGACTACTAGTCAATAAAAGCACACCGATAAAAAGATTGAGAAATCGATTAAATAAAAATCACAAGTGCAAGCGCCATATTGCTTTACAAGGAAGTGATTAGCAAAAACTGTATTGGTCGATTATGTTAATAAATTACTTTTACAATCAAAAAAAGCTTGATTAAAAATGCTGTGATTTAGTATTTATTTTCAATATTGATTGATGCAATTATTTGAAAAAATACAAAAAAGTTTAATAGTGGAATTTTAGTTTAACATTTAATTTTTAAAAAATAAACTTCACTGCAAAACACTAAATTTAAATATTTTACATTACAAAATATTTTTAAAATTACAATTTTTTGTTAACGATTTCATCATCATTTATTTAGAAATCTCAAAACTTGTTTTAAGTAATTTTAAATTGTCGATTTAAATTCCAAGCACAACAAATAAACCAGTAACAGTTTCATTTAATTCATTTGAATTAAATTAACAACATTTTTTTGAAAACACTGTGAAACTTTTGTTTTGTTTTAAAGTGCGATTTCAGTTCATCTCTGCTTAACAAAATGTACACAACTCTGACAACGATGAGTTATCTGAAAGCTTAAAAACTGACCACACAAAAACAAATCGCTATTAACCCAAAACAAAAGTCCCTTTGCAGCGCTGCAGCGCTCTGCCCATTTTGCCGTCAACAAAGCACAAGCACATCCGTTCACACTGAAAAGAAGAAAAGAAAAATATTAATCACCCAAACCGTCTTATTGATAATCAGTTTAGAACTGCCCCTAAGCCTCACCAGTGCATGAAATCAGCGTCTGTTGACTGTCTGTTTTTGTTGTCGCTGTTGTTGTTGTTGTTGTTGTTGTTTCGTCTGGTCAATGTCAGATAATGAGTGTGACAGAGGCAAAGAAGAGCAGAAAATCCAAACACTTAAGCAAAACAGGACAATCTAGTTGCACTGAAACTGTTCTGCTCTCTCTCTCTCTGTGTTTCCTGTTGACTGACCACTGTTCGTTGGGCGGTTAGGCTGGCTCCAAGTTATTGGCTACTGTCTGCGAATATCAGGGCTCGAATCTTCTTCAATCGATGAATATATGTAGCTCATTGATTTCACTTATCTAGATCAAAATGTTTTTTCTTTTGCAATTTTTGTTATTATTATTTTGTTTTAGTGGAAAAAGATACTTAGTACTTAGTCAGAACTTAAAACTGATACACTGTCCTCTTTTTGTTTTTGCATTTTTTGACTTTTTGATTGCCATGCCTAAAGTGCAACCATGGCACAATGGTGAACTAGCAATTCATGACTGCAAGTGCGTGTAATCTGTAAATCAAATCAAAGAACTTAACCCGGGAAATGTATGACGAATAAAAGATGGTAGCTTATAAAGTACAGTGGTCAGTTGAGCATGATTTAAATAATGAGAATAAAGAAAGAGAATAGCAGAAACAGCAACCACGATTTTTGCAAATACAACGACAAACACTGCCAAACAGGCATATTTGATAATCAAATATATAAAGTTAACTTTTTGTTGTGATTATTTCAAAGCCCGGACAAAAACAAAAAAATTGTAAAAGTTTTATAAATAAAAATGCATTCAAACAAGTAATTTAGTACGTTTTAGTCAAAATTAAGTTGTGTAAACTAAAACGTGTTATGAAACATTGTTAATTCATATAAATTATTAAATTGAGTTTTTGACTAATTATTGAAAACAAGTTAATTATTAACAAAACTTATGAAGTGTGTTTCTATCAAAATTTTTAAATTAATTAATTTGACAGTTCAAACTAAACTTATAAATTTTTTTTGTTTTAAAAATAGACTTGCTCTCTAATTTATTTGTCAAAAGTAGTTATTAATTTTTTTAAAACAAACAGGGCTTTTATGAAAAATTTTTAAAATTTTAAACTTAAAAATATTGTCCAATAACTATTTTTAAAAAGCCAATTTACTTTAAAACAGTTTAAAAAATAAAATTTATACGGTTTTAAAGTATTAAAGCAAACAATGACAATTGCCTAGGTTTTTAAGGTTTAGTTTAAATTTTTAATAATTTTAAAATAAAAATTTTATTGTTATTACTTTTTATGTTAATTAAGAGATGTCAATTTAGAAACAAAATTTTTTTATATAAAAAGTGCAACTTCAGTGCAAATGGTAAAAATACCTAAACAAATATTATAAAAAAATTCCAAAATCAAACTTCAAAACAAAAACAAATTTCATCAACTTGCCTAGTCATTAAATTACTTAAGCAGCAGCAGCAACAACAGCAGTACCCAGCTACAGTAGTAGATAGAACTGATTAAACAATTGAGTGACACTGCGGCCTGATGCGGCGGTGGCGGTGATGACTTCAAAAACAATGCACAACGCGACATTTGCAAAAAACAAAAAACAGAAGAGAAAAAAAAACAAGTCTTGTACATTGCACAGAAAAGTGAAGAATGTGTGTGCGTAATGCCAAAAACGGTTCAGCGGCATTATGATGCAGCAGGATGAAGGCATCGTCAAGTCAGATTGAGGAAAAAAAGCGTGATTACGTAAAAGGAGAATGCAAAAAGCAGAACTAACCAGCCAGCCAGCCAGCCAGCCAAATCCCTCCACTTGATCGCACTTGTCCGTCAAAGGTGCCGAGGAGTCAGCAGCATTAAAAGGGACAATTTTTCCCTCCTCCTCCTCTTCCTTTTTAGCTTTTTGGCACACTCTACCTCTCAGGGAATTCAGTGCAGACGTCCTTGTTCCCAAATGTACCACAGTTAACTGCAGACCACCACCATCATCATCATCCTCTTTGTCTTCGTTTTGCACTGGTTTTGACCACGGCGGAAACACTAGAGTGGAACTTTCTGCTGACGCCCATTTACAGTTTTTTGGTTTTACTGTTCACTTCATTTATCATTTTTTTGTTTTTCTATTTTTTTTTTGAAAAACTTTATTAATCTTTCTCTATTATGGTCAACGATCATTTTTGCCTTTTGTGCCTCATTTTACATTCAGTTTAGTTTTCTAAGAATAAAAAAGTTTACTGTTCAACTGCGTGCTGACACTACTGACCGTGATTGACTGAGTGACCCACACATGTGTTCACATTTCGCTCTAGCCTTCAATGGCGATGACAAAAAACAAAAAATTAGGCAAAAAAAATTGAAAAAAGAAAAATTAGAAATGCTGGTGACGGTGACGGTCGCACGCAGTTGCTAAGTCGTTAGTAAGTCATAACAGCAGCAGCAGCAAAACGGCAAAGTACATTGGACTAAACGTCCCCAGGAGGGCGATGGTGGTGCAACCAACAAAAAAGAAAGAAAAGAAAAGCAGATCGGCAAGACAAAGTGAATTAATAGCGTCAGAGGAGGAAGAGGAAAAAGAAGGAGAAGAAGAGCAGCAGCAACAGCAGCAACAGCAGCAACAAAGCTCGTTGTCCGGCGATTGGACTTGAAGAAAGATCGCCTGAACGATAAATCAATTGAGAGCCGGAGTGAGAAAATGGTGGAGAAAAGAGAAAAGAAAGGAGAAAACTGGTGAAAAAGGAAAAAACGCTGATTTATTTAGCCACAGTCTATTTTCTGGCGCCGGTACAGGTGCATGTCCTTTTCTTTTCTTTGTTTTGTTTTCTTTGATTTTTTTCTTTGCCAACACGCAATAATTTTAGGCAAGTTTGGTAACTGTCAAGACAAGGCACACAACTGGTGGTGAACGGTCAGAATAAAGTGGACAAAATAAAGAAAAGGAAAAAATCGTTAAAGTAAACTGGAAAGACTTTTTTTAAGTGAAATTTGTTTTAAGCAAAAAAGCCTTTAAAGTCACAGCAGACAATCTTATTAATTTGTTGGAAAGTAACAGTATCAAAAGGTAGTAGCACTCTAGCACTGTAATCATACTAAGTTTTCCAAAGTTTTGGCCATTTAACCAAAACAAAAAAAACCAAACTGTCTAGCCGTTTAAACTCTCATTTTGACATTATTATGTCTAAAGCAAAAAACATAAAAATGAACTAGAAATGTTAAAAATTGATTGCAAGTTATTTTGTTTGTGTGAAATCAACTTTGATAAAACAAAAACAGTACACTACTTTTCGATTCCATTTTAACTTTTTTACCTCATAATAATAATGATACAACGCACTGTTTGAAAAGTCAACGTGCTTTTTACTTCAGTTCATTGTGTAGTACTCTTTTCATGCGTAGTAAAATGTCAAGCAGGCAAGTTTGTGCAAACTCATTAGGAGAAGTAAAGACGCATGAAATGGTGATTTGTGTTTTGTGCTGCTTTTTCATGTTTTTCATTGTTCTACTTTATTCTGTCAAATCTGAAACAAGGAGGGGAAAACAGTAAAAATTAAAATAAATAAAATAAACGTTTTATATGAAAAAGTTGCCGACAAGTGGACAAAGTTGCAAAACAAAATGCACTGCAGTCTGAGTTTGCAAATGATAAATTGCAAAGTAAAATAACAGCGTTTTGATTGAAAAACCAAACATTGCAATTTAGTTGCTGTTGTGCGATTGTAAGCTAAGGTGAACACAAATATTAAATTGAAAAAATAAAAGGTAGAAATACAAACACAACTATTTGGGACAAATCTCAAATTTGTTAAAATAAAGCTGTTGTTTATTTTTTGTGTGTATTTTATGGCAGATTTTGATTGAGTGTCTAAAAACAGGATAAAGTAGAAGAACAACTTAATATTTGATACGAAAAATAAATAAATCTAGTGTATTCTGAAAATACGAAGAAAGAAGGCAAAGTGAAGATCGAAAAAGGTTTGAGATGGTTTGGTGAGCAAAAATAAAGTTGATGATCAAAGGGAAAAAATATAAATGGGTAAAATGTTCACGTTCAAAACTAAAGCTCGTTCAAAAACATGATTGACAATACTAGGTGGTAGGGAAAAAATAGTAAAATAAATAAATCTGTGTATACTTGATTTTTGAATGCATATTTAGAGCCAAATGTACAAAGGCAAGCTATTATTACTGAAGTGTAGAAAAATAGACAGTGTTTAAATAAAAAATATTAAGAAAGAAGAGAGGCATCACAAACATTCTTGGAAAAAATTGTCAAACTAGTAAAAATGGTGTATGTATGTAAGCATAAAAATAAAAAAGATATAAAATCACGTTGACATTAAATAAATTGTCAAAAAATGGGCATAAATGTATTTGAAAAAGCTAGAAAAAAGATCAAAATGTGTGTGTGTGTGTGTGTGTGTTACACTCACTAAACTAATTATTTACTTTTATCGCATTAGCAGTGGCGGCGCCTGTCTCTCTTTCTCTATTGAGCAATTCCCAGCTGTTTGCGAAGTTCGTTGATCTTACTCTGAAAGTACTTGGACTTGTAGGAGAAGGAGTTGGAGTAGTCCGCCTGGAGGTTGCTTCGAGCGGCCGTTTTTCGAGACTGAGCGTCGGCTGTTCCACTTCCACTTCCACTTCCAGTGGTTCCGCTTCCGCTTCCGTTTGACTGCAGCTGAAGGTGGTCATCGTAGCTCTTTCTGGCGGCTAAGTCCACCTTGCTGAGCTCCAGTGGGTGGTGGGCGCCCTGGTTGGCGCCCTGAGAGCTGAGAGCATCATCAACACTGGACAGACTGGCCAGATCGTGCAGTGAAAAGGACTTTCGCGGCGACAGGCGGTCGTGCTCGCTGTACAGCAGCTGCTGCTGCTTCTCAGGAACGGCTGAACTGCCTTCTGTTTTATCATCACCACTTTCTTTATCTCTCCTGTTCACATTGTTGTTAGCTCGGAGTCTCCGCTGCTCAAAGTCAGAGTGTCGTCGAGTGTGAGCCTGATAGGCGTGATTGTTGTTGTTGGTGTTGCTCTTTGCCGCCGCCATCAGCCGCGGTGATTCACCTCGATCGAGAATGGCCAACAGGGCGGCCTGGGTGGAGGGCGTCAGTGAGGTTGCTGTTGCTGAGTGATGATGATGATAATCGGAGGAGATCAAAACGTCGTTTCCTGCATTTCCAGCGTTGTTTGGTGCTAGCAGGTGGAAGATCATCATCTCCTTCAGTCCGGCAATCTCGTCGCGTAGCTGCTCTACAGTGAAACTTTCTGCCCGTTGAACGGCAGAGCCTTCCGGAGTCCTTCCATCTCTATCACTTTCCTCAGTAGTGATCTTTTGCTGTTGCTGTTGTTGCTGCTGTTGCTGCTGTTGCTGCTGCTGCTGCTGCGGCTGCTTGCTACTAGCAGCTAGAGTTTCGGTGAGAGAGGTCAACTTGGTGTCCAGCTGCGTCAGCAGGTGGCCCAGCTCGGCTGCAGTGAGAAACTGTTGGCTGTTGTCGTTGTTTTCAACCGTGGCAGAGTTGCTTACCGCCACTTCATTACTGCCACTACTATCGCCGTTGAGCAGAGTATGGGCAGAGCCTGTTCCAATCTCAAACTGCAGCTGAAGGTAGGCCTCTCGAGTCGCCTCCAGCTCCTCCCTGAGACTGGCATTCTCCGCCACCGACGTCCTCAGCGCCGTCTCGTACTGCTTGATCACCGAGGTGAGGTGATCACCACCACCACCACCCCCACCGGAAGTTGCAGCTCCCCAGTCCACCGATTCAGAGCCGAGCAAAGCTGTTCCGCCGCCGCTGCCGCTGAGCAGCATCAGACTGCCCCGTCGTCCGCCGGTGGGATTGAGCAGCTTCTTCAGCCGCCCCTCAAACTGCCGCTTCAGCGTCTGCTCGTGCTCCAGCTGCGCCTGCAGCGACTCGGTGGTCGCTTTCAACAGCGCCACCTCCTTCCGCTTGTACTCCAGCTCAAGTGTATTGTGATTTGCCTCGTAGACGAGGCCGGACAGCCGCTTCAGGGTGGCCATTTCGCTGTTGGCGGTGGTGGTGTGTCCATTAGTTGTAGTGCTGCTGCTGCCTCGCTGCAGAATATTAGCGGCAGAATTTGTTGAGCAGGTGAGCAGCCGCTCGACTGACTGCAGAAGGGACTCGTACTTGGCGGCTCCGCTCGGCTCTAGCTCTTGCACCTCCGTTTGCACGGCAGAGTCTACTTTGAGCTTTTTAGTTGAGGGTGAAACTCCGTTAAAGACGTTTGGAGGAGCTATGTTTCGGCCCAGAGATCCGCCGCCGCCGCCGCCGCCGCCATTGCTGCTGCTGCTTTGGTTGGCGACCAGTTGAGCGTAGCTGAAGGTAGTGGTCAGTGGCGGTTGTTGTTGTTGTTGCTGATGGTAGTGGTGAAGCTGATGATAAGGTGTACCTCCTCCTCCATGGGAGCTTCCAGCCATCATCTGCTGGGCAAAGTTGAGCGTCGCTCGGTGGTTGTTGTTGGTGGTGGTGGTAGTGGCGGAAGAAGAACCTATTCCACCGCTCATACTGTGTCGAGAGGCTCGTGATCGATCAAAGTCATTGTGCTGAAGGTGATGGTGATAACTGCTACTGCTGCCGCTGTTGTTTGAACCGGAAGAGCTTACACTTCCGCGTGGACTTCCAAAGCCGCGGCGGACGGGTGACGGCTGCTGTTGCTGTTGCTGCTGATGAACTGCTGCTGAATTTATGGCCATATCATTGCTTCTAAGTAGAGAGGATGAGCCATTGTTTAGCAGTTTTGCTGCTGCTGTTGCTGCTGCTGGCGACTGCTCGGAAGCAAAGCCATTCATGATGACTCCGACTCCAACTCCACCGTTTCCGTTTCCGTTTCCGCCTCTCGTCTGACTTGCATGAGGTGGTGGTGACAGAGGTGGACTGGTAGTGGTAGCAGTGGTGATGGCACTTTTTGGCTGTTGCTGCTCAGTTGTCGCCCTCTTTTGAGGCGAAAAGGAGGCCACTTGAGCGTAGCTCAGAGACAGTGCTGGCTGCTGCTGCTGCTGTTTGCCATTACCACTTCCGTTGTTGAAGCTCGATTGGCGTGGCTGAAATGGCTGCGCGTGCACTGACAGCTGGCCACTGTTGGTACTGCGGCCTTTTAAGGGCGATGCAGAGGTGAGCTGTTTTGTTGGGTAAAAAGGAAAAATAGGTTTTAGTAATCAAAAAGATGTTAAAATGATGAATTCCGTCTACAAACCACTGAATTTTCTCTGGCGTTTTCAGCTGCTAATGCTGGAGAAGTTGGAGAAACTGGCCCAGAAAGGGCTGAAGAGGCGGGCAAAGAGGCAGACTGATTGCCAAGCTCTCTGCTGAGCGGACTGCTTTCTCGGGCTTGGCCAGCACTGCATCTTGAAGCGGTTCCAGAATTTGCAGCAGCAGCAGCAGCAGCAACAGTCGAAACAGTTGGAACAGTGTTAAAGGTGAACACTGAATGCGTGGTGGTGGTGGTGGAATTCGCCGTTGAATGAGGCAATGAAGAGGAAGTGGTGGTGATCATTGCCTGCAGAACTTCGGTGTGCTCCAGAACGGTCACCTCCTTCTCCTCGAGCAGCTCCAGCCACTGCGCCTTAGGTCGAGTCGCTCGGGTAGCGGACAGATGATGATAACCGTTGGCAGTGGAACTGGCACTTTGAGCTGAAATGACTGGAGACAGTGGAGAGGAGACGTGGCCATTCGTGGTCACAGCAACAACACTTGGAGAATCATTTAACAGAACAGTCGTCGATGATCGTCGTTGCTGCTGCTGCTGTCGTCCACTGAGGCTTTCGGCATTGATGCCAATGTTGGACATGAGCATGGCGTCCAGCTCGGAGAGCTCATCCGAGAGCATCTCCTCCTCTTCAACTGAAACTGATGAGCCGATGATAGCTGCAGCAGCTGCAGCAGCAGCAACAGCAACAGGAGATCCCTGCTTCTTTCTCCTGATCACATTCGCCGAGCTAGGCGGCGGCATGAAAGCCTCCTCCTCCGAGGAGGGATGGTAATTCTCGTAAATGCTCTCCGAGCGCTCCATTGTCCCTCTTTCCGTTGTTGTTGTTGTTGTTGTTGTTGGCTTATTCGGCGAGCCGTTAGCTGTGGAGCTACTACTCGCCGAGGAGTCCTTTTTGTTCTCCTCCAGAATCGTCTCCTCAAAGAGGCCGGAAAAGCGGAGGAAATTATGACCACCACCACTGCCTGATTTGCTGCTCGCATTAGAGGCAAAGGAATCGCTGGCGGACAGTTTGCTGCTGCTGCCGCTGTTTCGACTTGTCGTACGAGAAATGGGCGGCGGAGGATGAGGATGGTGTTGCTGTTGATAAGGATTCGGGTGCTGATGTTGATGCTGGTGCTGGTTCTGCATTGCCGAGATGTTCTCATAGGAGCCCGGTCCGTCCACCATCAGGTGGACGCTGGCACTGAGCTGGTCCTCGGCGGCGGAGCTCATGGGCATGGCGGGCTGCGCCTTGGCCGTCGCGTACTTGGTGATCACCCGGAAGGCCTCCTCGTTGCCGTGCAGCTGGGCGATCTGCGCCGCCGTCCGGCCCAGCTCGTCGGTGGCCTCGATTTCGATGCCATTCGCAATTAGCTCCTCAATCACCAGAAAGAGGTCGCCGATTTTGGCGGCCAGGTGGAGGAAGGTTTCCTTTTTCTGAAGAGGAAAGGGGATGAAAGTAAAGAGAAAAATGGTAAGAACATTGATATTAAAACAGGAAAAAGGTGTAAAACCAAACTTTTTTAGTTACACAACAAGTTATGTTTCACATTACACCTTGCTTTGCTAGCAAACAAAAAAATAAAAC
>JAALOO010001882.1_pt1 | contig 12869 bp, 15 predicted proteins | sample 7257641 | NCBI WGS metagenome assembly JAALOO01 (sample SAMN14085613, study PRJNA598686) | mite metagenome | biome: ENVO:01001000; feature: ENVO:01001002; material: ENVO:01001226; isolation source: single female mite from University of Michigan culture on fish food culture... ... | reverse complement strand
AAAAAATCGCCCGTGAATTTTATTTTTCTCGTGTTCAGAATACCAGAAAAATAAACTTTGTGGAACCCCTGTCGCCATCTGGTGTCTGTCGGATGAAGCTGGCAAAATACAATCCGATGGTACGGTAGAACAACCAAAGTCCGTCCCGATCACGCCTGTTCCAGCAAGCCAAGCCATCCAATTCCAACAAGTTGGTTTGTACAGGACCTTTTGGTATATTTACTATCTCTAAAATTCTTTTATACTTTATTTACATTGTCTGATAGCCACTTCTTTTAGGAGAAGCACAACACTGAGCCGAAAGAAGTCCCACATTTCCGGCGATGGCCAGCACCAGGGCGACCACCAACAACAGCACCGTCGTCCTCGAGGAGTTCCTCGAATCCTCATTTCCGCTCTTCAGGCCGCACTCCAGCTCAATGTCCACCGGGAGGTACTGCCTGAGCGACTCTTCTACACTTCCCAGGTCACAATCTCCGGCAGAACATCGCCCAGAGAAGGTCTTCGAGCCGTTGAAGGGCAACTCGCTGAAGCGGACATCATCGGCGGTGACGTTGAAGAAGGACATCCTCACAGTGGTGGTTCGATTTGGAGACTTCTTCGAAGACGCCAGCAGCTCCAGAACAAGTCCACTTCCATAGGAGGGCTGGCCCTGGAAGACGCCTAGAACGTGAAGAATCGGCGCCATGACGGTGTCATGCGTTCCGTAGAGGAAGACCTTCTTCTGGGGACCACCTTCTTCAGCACCTCCTTCATCTTCAGGAGAAGGACTCTTCATCTTCGCAATGACCTCCTTCAGAAAGGGGCCCGCCTGCAACCGCTTGTACTCCATCGGCAGCAGCCCGTAGACGGTAAACTGCAGCCTCCTGAAGACGGCCAGCTGCTCCATCGTCCCGGGGCCCGCTCCCTGAATCCACGCCGGCTCCGCCCACTGCCCAAGCCGGCTGAAGTACTCCTGTTCACAGACCACAGTATCGTAGAGGGTGGCCAGATCGGACCAGAGGGGAAAGGTGACGTTCATTGAGGAGGTGAGCCGTGCTCGAAACTCCACCGCAGCGTCCCAAGTTTCGACTGTCAGCGGAAGGTTGTGGGCCAAGGGAATGAGGCGGTCCACTTCGGGGCAGCCGCCCTCTCCGAGCAGCCACGCCCTTCCAGGGGAGGCAGTCTGTACTGCGACCGGTTGCCATCTTCGGCCAAGGTCACTTTTGTTGCTCCAAATCTCTTGAGCAGTCAGCGGAGGGGCGAAACCGGCCAAAAAGGCTAACGTTGATTCGACGACTCGACGCTTCGGCGAGGACTGAGCTTCGATGTTTCGTGGTGGCAGAGATTCTAAAAAGAAGGTAAGTTTTAGCTTTCAATCTAAATTTTTTTTAAAAGCTTTGTTTACCTAGCTTCGCCTGAAAGTGAGCTCGTAGGGCGGCGCCCACTCGATGCAGGCGTTCCTTCCCTGCTAGCGTCAGTCCACCGACGCCCTCGGGATAGTCAAAGCTGGCGTAAGGGTCGTCGCCGAAGAAGGCCGTCGGTGTGCGATCGCCGTGTCTGGAAAAGGAGAAAGAAGATATTATCATCAAGAAGAAGTTTTTTCGCATCAATAAAAAGGGCTTACCTGAAGAGAATGTGAAGTTGTCGAAGCTCTTCGGTTTCATCTTCTTGAGCAGTGACAACCATCAAAAGGAGTTGAAGAATGAAAACTATCACTACAGACATTGTACGACGATTTCTGTACAACAGCAGCATCTTTGACTTGATAAATGTCAAAGTTTTGTAGTTTAGACGTTTTAAAAGTTAGGTTTAGTTTAGTTTTTGAGCAAAGAAATAAAAGAGTACAAGAAAATTGCCACTTGTAGCCAGCAACTCCAACTGTTACCATCATCTTTTTATCAGCCAAAAAGCGGACAGTTTTGGGCTTCCACCTTATCATCGCAGCACCTTATCACCTATCTACTATTTATTATGTCTCTTTTTTATTAGTTTATGCGTGTCAATTATAATATCATTAGCTAGAGTCTGAGACGACCTTCACTAGCATCATCGTCGGTGCTTGTCGTACAGAAAGACAAAAGCTGTACTGGACTAGTCACTTGCATAACCGTTTTCATTTCATTTTTTAATGGTACGCTAATGCTGCGGCGATTGTTGCTGCTGCACATATCATCATGTGATCATCTCTGCTGATGATAATCATAGCTGAAGAAGTAGAAGAAGTGCAAAAGCTGTCCGCTTGCAAACAGAGAGAAAAAGGCAGAGGTGGTGGTGGTGATGACTAGAGATATCTACAACAAGAAAGGAGGAGTTCTAAAACAAAGCTCGGAAAAGGACTTTTTAGTTGTAAGAAGTTTGCTGGACTTCTTTTCTCCTCTTAGCTTCCTCCTTTTCTCTGAAAAGTGCCTCCTTGAAGCGCTGCCGTTCCAGGTCACGGAGGACGCCCTCGTGCAGCCGAGCTCGCTCCTCCTCTTGAGAGGTGTGGACGTGGTAGATGAGGGCGGTGGTGCCGAGGACCGAGCCGACGAGGATCATCTTTGAGAGGATGGACATTGATGAGGATTGTTTTGCTGCTGCTGCTTCTAAAGATGATGAAAGCCTCGAAGCTACGATGCCAAAGATGATGATGATGGTGATGGTGATCAGTTAACAACGATGGCGATGATCATTGGGCTGTTGTTGATGAAGAAGAAGAAGAAACTCCCGCCTGAAAAAGTCCCGAAAAGAAAGCAGAACTTCTCTCGCGTTTCGAAAAAATCAAAACACTGCGCCCGGCTGTTTCCACCTCTCTCGCCGGTCACGTTCACTGGCGCTACTATTTTCACCCGCGTCGACCGGGTTCCACTGTTGTCTTCTGCCGAGTGTTTTCTGATTCAGAATCTTGAGAGTTGCGTCAGTTTCTTGAAGATCAACGTCTTTTTCGTTTGTCTTGGAACAGCAGAAGACACTTTTCTATTTGTGACTGAAAGGCGACTCAAGAATAGGATAGAGCAAGAGGAGACCATCATCATCATCACCAGCTGCATCACTGACACCATCACCACCAAGCAGTCACAATGATGAACAATCTTGCCAATATTCCGCACCCGGGCGCTTTGGTGAGCAAGAAGAAGAAGAACTTCATTGGCCTGCCCGCCCCGCTGGGCTACGTCGCCGGCGCCGGTCGAGGGTAAGTTTTTATTCTAGAACCAGTGATTATCTTTGAGTGCCAAAAACTAACCGAATTCTAAATCCCAAAACCTTTACTTTTACAGTGCCACCGGCTTTACCACCCGTTCTGACATTGGCCCGGCTCGCGACGCGACCGACGTTCCGTAAGTACAAGTCTAGCTCAATTTCGAAATCACACTAATCTCCTCTCATCCTTTTCCCACCCAAAAATCAGCGATGACCGTCACGCCCTTTCTAAAAACAAGTCCAAGGGAAATAAGGGCGGCAAAGACGACGAAGGCGGCGGTGAGGCAGGTGGAGCTCCTCAAACTGGCCACCACCGTCGCCAGGAACCGGAAGAGGAGGAGGAGGACCTGAACGATGCCAATTACGACGAGTTCGCCGGCTACGGCGGCTCGCTCTTCAGCAAGCACGAACCCTACGACAAGGACGACGAGGAGGCGGACCGCATCTACGACAGCATCGACCAGCGCATGGACGAGAAGCGGCTCGAGTATCGCGAGCGGAAGCACCGCGCCGAGCTGGAGAAGTACCGCCAGGAGCGCCCGAAGATTCAGCAGCAGTTCAGCGACCTGAAGCGCGACCTGGCCGCCGTCAGCGAACAGGAGTGGCTCGCCATTCCCGACGTCGGCGACGCCCGAAACAAGAAGGCGCGCAACCCGCGCGCGGAAAAGTTCACCCCCGTCCCTGACTCCATTCTCGCCCACAACAGCTCCCTCGCCAACACCACCGAGATGAGCATCGACCCGCTGACCGGCCTGCGAAGTTCCCTTCCGGGGACATCGACCGGCATCCTCTCCACGGCGCCCTCCCACCTCGACCTGCGCAAGATCGGCCAGGCGCGCAACACCCTCATGGACATCAAACTAAACCAGGCCTCCGACTCGGTGGCCGGCCAGACGGTGGTCGACCCCAAGGGCTACCTCACCGACCTCCAGTCGATGATCCCCTCTGTGGGGGCCGATATCAGCGACATCAAGAAGGCCCGCCTCCTCCTCAAGTCGGTTCGGGAGACCAATCCCAATCACGCCCCGGCCTGGATCGCCTCCGCCCGAATGGAGGAGGTCACCGGGAAGCTGCAGACGGCCCGGGCCCTCATCATGAAGGGCTGCGAGATGTGCGCCACCTCGGAGGACGTCTGGCTCGAGGCGGCCCGTCTCCAGCCCTCGGACATCGCCAAATCGGTCCTAGCCCAAGGCGTCCGCCAACTGGCCTCCAGCAGCGTTCGCCTGTGGATCCGAGCGGCGGAGCTCGAAGAGGAGCCAAAGGCGAAGCGCCGCATCTTCCGCAAGGCCCTCGAGCACATCCCCAACTCGGTCCGCCTGTGGAAGGAGGCGGTGGAGCTCGAATCGCCCGAGGATGCTCGAATCCTCCTCGGCCGGGCCGTCGAGTGCTGCCCCACCTCGGTGGACCTCTGGCTGGCGCTGGCGCGGCTGGAGAGCTACGAAAATGCCCGTCGCGTCCTCAACCGAGCCCGCGAGCACATTCCCACCGACAAGCAAATTTGGTTCACGGCGGCGAAGCTCGAGGAGGCGCAGGCGAACAGCGGCATGGTGCAGCGCATCATCGACCGAGCTCTGAGCTCGCTGGCGGCCAACGGCGTCGAGATCAACCGCGAGCACTGGCTGGCGGACGCCGTGGAGACGGAGCGCGCCGGCTCCCCGCTCACCGCCCAGGCGATCATCAAGGCTGTGATCGAGTACGGCGTCGACGAAGAGGACCGGAAGCATACCTGGTTGGAGGACGCGGAGAATCTGGCCAGCGAGGGGGCGGTGGCCTGCGCCCGGGCCGTCTACGCGCACGCCATTGCGAATGGCTTTGGCGAGCGCAAGTCCGTCTGGCTGGCGGCGGCCGTCTTCGAACGGGCCCACGGCGACCGAGAGTCGCTGAAGCGGCTGCTCCGGGAGGCGGTCGTCGCCTGTCCTGGAGCGGAAGTCCTCTGGCTGATGGCCGCCAAGAGCGCCTGGCTGGCGGGGGAGGTGGGCGAGGCGAGGAAGATCCTCCAGGCGGCCTTTCAGGCGAACCGCAACTCGGAGGAAATTTGGCTGGCGGCGGTGAAGATCGAGTCGGAGAATGGGGAGTTTGAGAATGCCCGGAACCTGCTGAAGAAGGCCATCGGCTCGGCGCCCAGTGCGCGGGTGGTGATGAAGGCGGCGAGGTTGGAGTGGCAGCTCGGGGAGCCGCGGAGGGCGCTGGAGCTGCTGAAGAGCCATGGGCTGACCACCTGGCCGGACAGCCCCAAGCTGTGGATGATGGTGGGGCAGCTGTGGGAGCAGGAGCTCGGCGGAGAAGAAGGTGGAAAAGGAGTTGAAGAGGCGCGCACCGCCTACAACGCCGGCCTCTCCCACTGCCCGGGCTCCGTGCCCCTTTGGATCCTCCTGGCCCGACTGGAGGAAGGTCCTGGTGGCGGAGGCCTGACCAAGGCCCGCTCCGTCCTGGAGAAGGGCCGGCAGAAGAACCCCGCCAATGAGGAGCTCTGGCTGGAGGCGATTCGCATGGAGCTGCGGGCGAAGAACCAGGAGGCGGCCGTGCTGATGATGGCTACGGGTAAGTTTGTAGTGCTCTTCTTAAAATTGTCATAGTTTTAATCTTCTTTTTATTTTCTTCTTCAGCCCTCAACGACTGCCCCACCAGCGGCCGCCTCTGGTCGCAGGCGATCTTCATGGAGAACCGCCAGCAACGGCGCTCCAAATCGGTGGACGCCCTTCGCCGCTGTGAGCACAACGCCCACGTCCTGCTCGCCTGCTCCCTGCTCTTCTGGGCCGAGCGGAAAACGGCCAAGGCCCGGGAGTGGTTCGAGAGGACGCTGAAGCTCGATGCTGATCACGGCGACGCCTGGGCGTACGCCTACAAGTTTGAGCTGCTCCACGGGACGCCGGAGACGCAGATGGCGCTGAAGGTGCGCTGTGTGGCGGCGGAGCCGCGCCATGGCGAGCGCTGGTGCGCCGTCTCCAAGGCGATTCGAAATTGGCAGCTCAAGGCGGGCGACATTCTGGAGATGGTCGCCAATGAGCTGCCCATTCCCACTTGAAGATTTTGTGGTTCTTCGATTCGTGGATTCCTCTTTTCAATCTTGATCTTCTTGTCTTCTTCCTCTTCTTTCTTATTTTTACTTTAACCCTTGTACAGTCCCACTTTTCCCTTTTTTTTGCTTTGAAATAGATATCTTTGTCTTTGTGTATTGCACGCAACGGTGTTTGTCTTTTGGAGGGGATCACAGTGATGAGGAGTGTTTTTTGAAGGTTTCGGGAGAACAAGGCTTTGAGTTGGTTGATAAGGAAATGGAGGAGGAGGAGGTGAAATACTGGCATGAAGAGATGATGAAAACGGCGACTTATCAGCATCTTATCATCAGAGACTGGGACAGTCAGCGGTGAGGTTCACCACCGCCCCGGTGGCCGGGTCCACCAGCAGGTCGTCCTCGATGCGCAGGCCAATGCCGCGAAACTCCGGTTTTATTTGCAGGTAGTTCTTCCCGCCGGAGCTTGAAGCGGAGGAGGGAAAGTAGAGGCCCGGCTCGATGCTGAAGCACATGCCCGGCTGGAGGGGCTTGGCCCGGGAAAGGGTGGGCGTGTCGTGGATGTCCAGACCTAGATTGAAAAAATTTCAAAGTTTTAAAAAGAAGTTCACTAAAAAACTCTCCTCACCGATATAGTGCGACACGTGGTGAGGGCAAATCTTGCGCGTCATGGCCGCCACGGCCGCCGTCGACCCCGAGCTGTAGCTCTCCTCAAAGACGCCAAACTCAAGGAGGAGCTTCCCCAGCTCCGCCTGCATCCTCCGATACAGTTCATCAAGGGAGGTCTCCCCGGGAACGATCCCGTCGATCAGCCGCCGCTGAACGCCGACCAGCGCCTCGTAGAGCTGCTGGCGAAGTTGGTAGGAGGGCGTGGCAGAGTCGTCGAAGCTAAAAAGATGAAAATAAAACAAAAAAGTTAAAATTAAAAAGGTTAAAAATTTTCACCATTTTTTTTTACCTGACCGGCCACGTCCTCGAGATGTCACAGCAGTAGCCGTCCGGGTCTTCCGCCCCCACATCAGTGAGCACCCAATCGCCGCCCACCTTGACCGCCTTATCATTGCGTCCGTAGTGGATGATGGTGCTGCGCTTTCCGCTGGCGCAGACGCTGGGAAAGGCAATCCGCTTCGCCCCACTGAGCCTTGATTCAAACTCAAACTTGGCGGCAATGTAGGACTCGTAGAAGGGAGCGATGTTCCGCGGGACGGAGCTGACGTGCTCCCGGCTCCAGGCCATCGTCCGGTGGAGGGCGCGGGCGCCGATGCGGCCGATTCGCCGCAGGGCGGCCGCCTCCGCCGGAGACTTCACCGAGCGGAGGGCGTCGATGAAGGCAGCGGCGTCGCGGACCGTCACAGCGGCCACGGCTCCGGCCAAGGCGGTCGACCACTTTTCTGCCCACTCCCGGTTCGACCCGGGAGCAGGAGATGTGTCAGTTTTAGCCGAGGACAGCGTTGGAGCCCTGGGTCTTTCGCCCACCAGGTAGTACTTGAGGTGAGTGACCAGTTCAGGTCGGTACTGGAGGCCATTTTTGCTGAGAAAGACGTCCCGACGAGAGGACTTCCGGACGGTGGAGTTGACAAAGTCGATCAGCTCGGAGAGGGGGCGAACTTCGTGGGGCTCGGTGGTCACCTCGCCGAGGAAACCCTGGTCGCGGTAGGCGGAGCTGGCGAGGTCGGGTCCGTTCCAGAGCTGTTCCGATTTGGTACGCATCGGCGCGAAGAGGACGGCGTGGTGGTGGGTGATTTCTAAAAAAGAGAGATTTTAGAACTTAGGACCTAGGATTCAAACGAGTTTTACAATGCTTACCTGCATCGTCGGGGTTCTCGGCAAAGAGCGCCAGAACGCAGTCCGACGTCAGCTGATCCGATTCACCCGAGTGCAGCCCGGTGAAGTAGGTAAAGTCGGTATTCTGCTTGCAGTTGTCCACCGGTATGGAGGTGTGCGCCTGAAACTGCGGCGGATTGGAGGCGATGAGGATGAGCGGTGATTTGGCTAAAGTAGAACTTGATGAAGAAGAGGAGGCAGTAAAGACATTGCTGTTCTTCGAGCGCAGCCAGTCGGTGGTCAGCTGAAGAAGGCGACGTTGACGGGAGACAATCTCGGCAGAGGTGATCAGCGAGGTGTTTGGATTGGTCCAGGTGAGGTCGGCTTCGATTTCGAGGAATTTAGAATCGTGGTGGTTAACTGCAGCAATGTCCGGTTCGAAGGGAGTTTGATTCTAAAATTGAAATTTGGAATTAGAAATAGAACACGAGAAACTCACTCTCACTTTCTTACCAGGCTAGTGGCGTCCAAAGCCGAAGAGCTGGAGAAGCTTCTTTTGGTTATTGTAAAAGGGAGTCCGGTGTTGATGGACCGTGATGCTAAGATTTTTCGAGACAATGACACAGAGGCTCCAAAAAGTAAACCTTTGCTCTGTTTTCGAAAAGCCATTCAATGAAAGAAAAAGAGATTGATGGGAAAAATATCTGTTGCTGCCGTTGTTGTAATTTGATAATGGAGAGAGAAAGAGAAAGGGAGATTGTGTTGGATGTGTCGATCAACAGTGATAGGACTGGATGGATGGATGGATGGGATTGATGAGAAAGTGTGCTACTGTGCGTACTTTTCTTGTCGTTGTCGTTGAGGAGTACCACCGATGCTGAAGGCTGTTGTTGTTGTTGATGTCGAGCTGGCGACGATCACAAGACGACGATGACGAAGAAGAAACTGAAGAAAGAAAGTGAGGGGTAAATTCCGATGATTTCAAAAAACAAAAAAAAGATTCAAAGTGCAACACAGCAGGTGCGGAAAAAACAAAATAAAGCGATCGAAGCGGAGCCCTGGTGGCGGAAATGAGAAACACTGAATCTTGAATTTGAAAATCTTATTTTTGAATAAAAATTTTGAAAGTTAAAGTCTGTTTACCTTTTATTATCTTGGCTATTTTTAATTGCATTAAAATAAAGTTTTAGTAAAATTTTGCCGTAAATTTACAGTTTTTCAACAAACAAGGGGTCAAAATTCACCTGAAAATCCGCTCTTCACAGAGCTTTTATACGAAAAATGTCAACGACAGCAGCAGCAACGACTCGTTATCAACAGCACTTTCCACCCGCGTTTTCTTTTCACCCAAACACGCCACTTTTATCAGGCAAACAACAAAAAACTACTGACTGACTGTTGTAATATAATAATACTACTCCGACTGTGTTTTATTGGCACTCGTTCATGGTACCCGATAACCAGCCAAAAAGCTGATAAAATGTTACTTTTTTAGGAGTTTTGAGCTTAGCTTGCACGTCATACAAAAGTGGTACAACAGATTTTAATCTCTCTCTTTCTCAATTTTTTGTTATTTATTATTAGAACCCTACTAGATGGGCGATAAGATATTAAGGTGTTAGGGGTAAGTGTAAAAAAAAGTTAAACCCCGGTTAAAACCAGAGAAGGGCAGGTCAACGGTCAAAAAAAGTAAAATATTTTTACTTGATTTCAATGTACAACATCATCTTCATCCTCATAATGTTATTCCAAATTTTTGTTTGACCTTGTATTTTGGTTTAGAATAATGTTTTTTTGCTTAATTTAAGCAAAAATTATAGCCGAAATACAGATATAAGTCAGAAGAAGACAGGTCAGTGGTGGGGTTAACAGAAAAAATTTTTAATTGATTTTTTCATGTTCAACATCTTCAACCACCTGTTGATTGAAAGCCTGTCAGCAGCTCACTGATCAGGGATCTGGTTCCTGACCTAAAGCATTGCACTTTCTCGGCTTCCAGTAGTGCTCTTATATAGGCTCGGTTAGTGTAGGGTGGTGGTGGGGTGGGATAGGTACATAATCCCTGCTGCTGCTGCCTTCTCCCCCTCACTGCTGGGACCATCATCGCCACCACCACTTAGTTTCGATCAAAACTCGGTGATTTGTATTTTTATTATTGACAGTCTACGATCTGGTCAAAATCGGTGGAAAGTTTTGGCTTGTCCAGGCTAATTCTTTTAAACGGCTGTACCTATTCCCACCAAACTTGGCACAATAACAGCTAAGTCTTGTGAGAGTTGCAACCTGTTTTCAGATTTGAAAAACTCCCAGCGGTTTGGGAGCTAGGGCCAATCAAAGTCAAAAAAATTTTCTATATGGGAAAAATACATGGAGATATTGCGTCATCGCTCGCGAGGAAGAGGGTGGCTTGTAACCGGATAGGCTTTTTAACGGCTGGACCGATCGCTCCCAAACTTGGCAGAGTAACAGATAGAGGCTGTGAGAGTTGCAGTATCTATTCAGATTGAAAACACACCAAGTACTTTTTGAGCTAGGGCCGGTCAAAGTTAACCTAAGTTTTCCTGTAGAAAATACATTGAGAGCGTGCGCGCACGTGGCATGTACAGCCAAAGGCAGCGCTACTGTGAGCAGTGCTGCTAGCAGACGTAGCACGCGCATACAGGGCAGCGCTGTGGCTGTGGAGGAGTGGTGCACGGCACAAGGCGGCGAGGTCTGATGCGACTTGACCGATCACCAACGGCCCACGACGAGGGTCTGGCGAGCGGGCCCGAGTACTCGGGCGCTGGTGGTCGGTCAAGTGGCGTCGAGTGAACCGTCGGCTAAGTAATCGATGTATGCTAGCGGTGCACAATTAAAGGCGGCAAGGTCTGGCACCACTTGAACACTTAAAACTTCCGCTGCCTCGAGTCCCGCGAGCAAAGCGAGTTGGCCTTGGTCGGCGTGATCGCTTGCTGCACCGTCCGGAAGCGATGTCTGGTGCTCTGCAATTCCTCTGTGTCGGTGGAGCACCGCCGACGACAGCATGATCTGCCGCTTAATTTCGGACGCCAAGGACAAGCCCATCGGCAGCATCTTCCTCATTACCACCTACTCAATGATCATTCACACGCAGAAGCTGTCTTACGAGGCCAATCAGGTGATGGACTGGCTGAAGGACCAGGAGGTGGGGCTGATGCTGCTGGACGAGGTGCACACCATCCCCGCAAAGATGTTCCGCCGGGTGCTGACCATTGCACGCCAAGCTCGGCCTGACGGTGACGCTGGTGCGCGAGGACGACAAGATCGCCGTCTTTAGCGACAACATCTTTGCGCAGGTCAGCTACGCCAATGCCATGGGCCGCCCCTACATCTACGAGCCGACGTTGCAGGAGGAGCGGCTGCAGATTTTGCAGAACTTTCAGTTTAACCCCAAGCTGAACACCATCTTTGTCTAAAAAATTGCCGACACCAGCTTCGACCTGCCCGAGGCGAACGTGCTGATTCAGGTCAGCTCCCACGGCGGCAGTCGGCGGCAGGAGGCGCAGCGCCTGGGCCGCATTCTGCGCGCGAAGAAGGGCATGGTGACGGAGGAGTACAACGCCTACTTTTACTCGCTCGTCTCGCAGGACACCCTGGAGATGCAGTACTCGCGGAAGAGGCAACGCTTTCTGGTGAACCAGGGCTACGCCTACAAGGTCATCACCACCATCAAGGGCATGGAGGAGGCGGAGCTGCTGTACGGCAGCAAGGAGGAGCAGATGGCCCTGCTCCAGCAGGTGCTCCAGGCCAATGACGCCGACGGCGAGGAGGAGAACGTGGCGCTGCTCGACGGGCCGCCGGAGATGAGGGACCGCTGGAAGCGATCGTTTGGTCGAGGACCAGGCAGCTCGAAGCGCTCCGGTCACATGAGCTCGCTCTCTGGCGCCGACGACAACCTGTACGTGGAACAGCAGCTGAAGCACCAGTCCAAAACAGCCGCCTACGCCAGTCAGCATCCACTCTTCAAGAAGTTCCGCAAGTGATGCCTTGCTGTGGGGAGGGGGACTCTTTTTCATGTTTATCTATTTATTCTTAACAATAAATGATTATTTTGAGATTAATAAACGATGTTTTGATAATTTGGTAACGAGTAATTTATTAATGACAAGAACTTTTTCAAGGAGTGAGAATACATAAGAATTTAATTCCGTTTAAAATAATTTGAAAAACTCTTATTTGACCAATTGCCCTAATTCTTTTTGCATTATACATTTAAAGAGCAGCTCTTTAATTGGTGAAAATTTGAAGTTAAGTTTTCAAATATCTTCTTATCTAAAAAGTGATCTAAAGTTTTGTAAAAGATTTTTTACATTGAAAAATAGCTTCGACTAAGTTGAAACTTTAGATAAAATGTACTTCCAGTCATTAGCATTCAGTGTGCCAAGTTTCGCTGTTCCAGGACTTACCAGTTTTGAGTAATCGGGTCAGGAAAGATTGAGAAGTTTTTTTTGGAAGCTTCCGATTTGAAAAGAAAAGTTTCCGGAAAAAAAATAGTTTGGAAAAATCAAGTTCTTCCCTGGGAATTTTGTTTTTGCCATATCTCAAGAACCGTTTGAGCTAGAACAAAAAGATTTGGAACGTTTATGTAAATTAATTAATGGGATTTTTCAAAACTAAAACCGAAAACTTAGCATGTCCCATGTCCAAGAAAATAATAAAAAACAATTTAAATCATTTAAAAAATTATAACAAAAATTTTGTTGATTGAATTAATTTGAAACTTGGCATAATAATTGTTTATTAGTAGTAGCTTAATTGTGCATTAAAATAATTTAACTCACCACTTTAAAACTATTTTTAAAAAAATTTTAAAAATTTAAAAATTTAATTTACACATGCGCCACCTGTCAAAGCAACTTTATTTTAAGGGGGGACAGCGCACAATAAACAAAATATTTTCGAACTTTTAGTTTCC
>JAALOO010001881.1_pt1 | contig 12881 bp, 17 predicted proteins | sample 7257641 | NCBI WGS metagenome assembly JAALOO01 (sample SAMN14085613, study PRJNA598686) | mite metagenome | biome: ENVO:01001000; feature: ENVO:01001002; material: ENVO:01001226; isolation source: single female mite from University of Michigan culture on fish food culture... ... | reverse complement strand
AAAGTTTAATAAAACTCCAGAAAAACTCCTTTTTTAATAATTTGTTTTAGCACTTAGTTAAACTTTTAATCAGTTATCACAACTTTTTTTGTAATTGTTATCAGATTTGAGCAAACTTATTTTTATTAAATAGAAACACCTTTTTAATTAATTTTACCAAGTTAAGTTTAGTAAAAACTATTCAAAAAAATTTTTTATGATTTTTTGTACGGTTAAACTCCTTTTGACCGGAACCGGAAACACCGGGGCAAGGAAAAATAAGCGACTTAAACCATTGTACTCAACTCAATTTTAACTTTCCAACGATACTAAATTCGGCGATGGTAACATTTTTTGAGTCAAATATGTATGGCGTGTAAATTAGATAAACAGTGTTTAAATAAATAATTTTTTATAAAACATTACATACATTGGGTATTAATGAAAGAAAAAATGACAATTTCACTCATTTCGACCAGTTAAGAAAAATAGTTTTCCCCTGTTTTGGTCGCAACTGAAAACCAAACAAGTAATACCCTCGTCAATGGTGCGAAAGTGTAAAGAGATACTCCATGAGTGCGACGAGCACGAGCATACCATCTAGTAAGGAAAAACTGAAAGGAATACCTCAACAAAAATTGAACTTATCACCATCATTTACACCGAAGTAGACGACCTAATTATAAAACGAGCCTTTCAGTACATCAAAGCAATTGATTAAAAAAACTGGTGCACAAGTTGCCAATTCAGCTATCGCAAGACATGTTAGAAACACTGTTTGATGACTGGGACAACGTGGATCTCTTCACAACCGCTAACGAGTCAATAATTACTGCCACACACAAAGAAGAAATGCACCCAAACTGCGGTATGGAGGAACGGCCACAAACGCTGTCGCCCATTAGCTTTTCACCCGACTCTTACCAAGAAAGCACAGTAATGATGATCGGGCAAAACATCAACGCAAAACTGCAGAATCTTTCTAACAGCACTGTTCGGCAACTGGAATGTTGTGGATCTTTTCACTACCGCAAATGAATCGGTGATCATAGAACAAAGCTTAAAAGAGCGAGTTATTTGAAAGCGTTTTTATGCAGATATGAGGACACAGGCAACTGCTGTCGCGGGGTGCTCTTAGAAGGATTTTGCAGTCTTGCGTTGAGGTTCTGCCATATCATCATAACTGTTCTTTCTCGGTACGAGTCTGGTGATAACATCAAGCTTATGGGCGCCAGCGTTTGTCGCTGCTCCTCCATACCACAGCTTGGTGCATTTCTTCTTTATGAGTGGCAGTAATCACCGATTCATTTGCGATGGTGAGGAGATCCACATCAAAGTTTCAGTCACTGAACAGTGGTGTTAACTGTTTTGCAATGGCTGAATTGGCAACTTGTGCATCAGTTTCTTTAGACTGATTGCTTTAATGCACTGCGAGGTTCGTTTTATTATTAAATTGTCCGTTTCTGTGTAGGTGCTGGCAATGCGGGCAATCTCTTCACACTTTTGCACCATTGACGAGGATATTTCTGGCTGATTTTCAATTTTGAACGGTACGGGGGAAACGTGTAGGCGTTATTTTTTTCAAAAAAGGTGTCAAAGGCAAATAAGGGTTGGTAGCCGTTTTCTAGCTTCAACTTCTTCAATGTTGACATTAGTTTGCAAAGTAGTTTCTGGTGGTAGATTTGCAGCATTTTCCACAGTTTCTCTGGCTGCTTCGGAATTGACATTTTTAGCAACAATATCAACTGTTTTGGCAATTTCATCTGCTATTTTGGTAGCATCTCCTGCAGCGATGTTTGCGGTTGTGTCAGCGATTCCTTTGGTAGCAACAGTTACTTCGGTGGTTCTTTCGATGGCGGCGGCAATGACCGTAGTGTCTGCCAGTTCTGTGTTGGTGTCCTGTTCGTGTTGCGAGAACCAAGTGGGGCGATCTATTTCAGTTGCATCGGCGGAAAAGTTTTGTTGCCAACGGTAGTGTCCACTGTGCTTTCCGTTGTGATGTTAGTGGTAAGGTAACCTGCGTCCTATGGGACCTCTTCTGATTGTAATGGCTGAAAATTTTTGGAGTCTCTAGTGATTGGGGGTTTTTCATGAAGAACGACATGCTAAGGAGGAATAGAGTCAGGAACGAGCCGGTGTTGGCTTGGCTCCAGGCAGTCAAACAAATGGTAAAAACGGTAAACTGGATAAATCGGTCGTTGAAGTGCTGTTCAGTGCACCAAATCCACCAAGTGTTTTGTGCACTGTAATTTTTGTTTCTGTTGAACAAAGTTTGTGTCGGTTCAATCAAGGCAGAAGTTGTAGTTAAGCTTTCAGTGGCAGTAGAGAACCAGGTGACGATTTTCGTGGTAGTTGTAGCATTAGTAGTTTTGGTGGGTTCAGTTGCTGCAGTAGTAGTAGTAGTAGTAGTAACCGTAGTTTTGGCAAATTCAGTCGAAGTTGAGGGAGTAGCAATTGTGGTTTCAGTACTTTTTAGGGCGCATGGCATAGTTATTGAAGGCTTTACGGCTATTAGAAATTGACGTGTTTAAATTTTGAGTCCATTTGTCAAAGTCACCGCAGAAGTCTTTGATAATCCCGAGCTGGACCACCTTTCGGGTTCTTTCTTTTTTGAAGTTTTTGTAGACTCAATCTATGGTTTGTTGCTTTGTGTCTTTCACTTTAAGATGTAATAGATTGACTGAACTTTTGTTTTTTTCTGTTTTAAGATCTGCTTTTATTCTGCTTGCAAGAGATTTCTTTGTTTCGATTTGCAAACGTTTTTTTCTTAATTACTTTAGGAGCAATTTCTATTTTTGTTATCCGGGTAATTTTTTAATTGCAAGAGGCATCTTTCAGTTTTGCTCAAATTAAGTTTCAATTTAGTAGTGAAGGAGTCTTCAATTCTCAAAAGTTTCTTTAATTAAGCAGACTGTAAGAGTGCAGCTTTTTTGCAGTTTCACGGTTGTTGCAATTTGCGGTTTTCAGCTTTCTCAAGTGAGTTTAAACTTCTTTCTCTTGTTCTGCAGGAGCTTGTACGAGTTTTTTATTTTTGGTTCTAGTTTAGTCCTACTGATTTGTAGAGAGAAAGTCGCTTTTTTGTGTGAACAGACTGGTTCTTTTGGTGCCGAATTTTTTTGTTTTTTACTTGAAGAAAACAAGCACTTTTGCTGTGTCAGGTTTTTTTTGTGATTTGGCTTTTCGACTGGTAACTTTGAAATCCAGTGTTTTAATTTTTGTAGTCATTTTTAGCTCTTTTATTTTAGTTGCTTCATTTTTGAATTATTCTCTTTTTCACACCTGATTAATTTTAAAGTTACTTGATCAAGGCAAGCACAAGGTAGATAAACTAAAAAATATTTTATTAAAAAGTAAAAATAATTTAAAAAATAAAGTGTGGTTTAGAATATTCTACAAAACATTAATAAGATTAAAACAAGTTGAAACTCAGTTCAACTGAGTCGATGTGTTAAGGGGAGCCATTTTTAAAGAAAAGTGGGCTTCCCTGCGCAATGCATTTGCATAGCAAAAAGGTCATTTTTTGGTACACTTTTCTCAACGACCACACATCGGATTTAAATGTTGTATAATGCAAAATGAAGGCAAGCATGTAATCTTCATTTTAAACAAAAGCGATTTAAGTTTAACAATATTATTTAAACAATTATCATGGTTTTAAAAAACAATACGTTTCACAACATAGTTAATATTACAAAAAAAAATTTTATTTTTTTGCTTTTATTTAAAATGAAGATTACAATCTCGTCTTCATTTCGATTTTACAACATCTAAATCTGATGTGTAGTTGCTGAGAAAAGTGCACCGAAAAAAAAACCTTTTTGCTATATAAATGCATTGCGCAGGGAAGCCCACTTTTCCTCAAAAATGGCTCCTCTTAAGTGTTGAAGAATAAAACTTTGGTGCTTATATACGATTTTGAACATTCCATGATCTTTTATTTGTGTGTTTCTTGGGAATTCAACATTTTAGGCGGGATTTAATTATTTAAATTACTTCAACATCACCCTATTTTTTTCCAGTAGATAATCGACAAAAAGTATGAAAGAAAGAAAAAGAGCAAAAACCGTTTTCTCAACTATGAATAAACATTATCACTGAAACCAAATGCCGTTCGAGCTAAAAAACGCGCCAGTGATATTTTGACGAGTGATATGCAACTTATTGACCAGGCACAAGTTCAATAAATTTGCTTTTAACTACATAGAAGTAGTAATTGTTTTTTCCCTACACAGGAAGAACATCTTGAACATCTACAAAAATTGTTTGCCATTGTGAAAAACAAAAACATTTTTTTAAACTCAGCAAATGCCAATTTGCACAGCGTTCAGTAATGTACTTTGGCTACAACCTAAAAGAGAGCACCATTCAGCGGCTTAATAGCAACGCTAAAGCAATTGAAAACTTTCACCGCCAACTGACCTAAAATCATTACATGTTTTAATAGAAAAGTGAATTATTACAAAAAGTTCTTTGAAAACAGTGTAACACTGCTCTACCTTCTGCATCAACTGCTTGGCAAAAATTTTAAATGGAAGTGAAATAAAGAAGAGCAATATGCTTTCAAAAAGGTCAAAATATAGCTCACCGCCGCACCAGTGCTACGGCTGCACGATCCGACTTTTCGACACATTTTTGTACACTGATGCCTTGCTTAAAAGCATTGGAGCTGTGCTAAAGCAATCCAAACCAGACAAACAGCACAAGCTAGCAGTTTGTTGTTGGTTACTTCTCGCTCTCGCTGGTTAACGTATCAACAAAACCACAGCTTAACCAAACTCAAATTGCTTGCTATCATTAGCGCAATTGATTATTGGCACTACTATCTAATGGGGAAAAAAGTTTGTAAGTTACACTGATCATCTTCCTCTTAAATCTGTAAACAAAACTGGCGAACCGAACACCAGACTGCTTTACTGGGCAATTCAACTTTGCCAGTGCATTTTCAAGGTGGAGTACAAGCCTGGTGCTACCAATCAGAAAGCAGACTATCTGTCTCGCCACCCATTCATGCAGCTAAATGAGTTGACTGAAAGAACAGTGAGTTGGGTAGAAGCTGCAAAGATTGAAGAAGCACAACGACAAGCACTGAAAAAAAGATTCCCAAAAAAAGTACATGTAGAAAATGACGGAGACAAGATATGTTTTATCTACTGTCGAGCTGACTGCGCTATTTGAAAGGAGTCTTTGCCTGACGACTTGACAGCTGAAGTCATTTTGCAACTGCACCAAGCTAAAAGACACATCAACCTTAAATAGCTAATACTTCATTTCGCCCAAAAGTACAACAACATAAATATCCACAATATTACAAATACAACGATCATCTACTGCGTCATTTATCCCTTGTTAAACCGGCCATCAACAAATACGGTACCGTTGGTACTGAAAGCACGGGAGAAAACCCCCTTTAAAATAGTGCACATTGACGCCAAAAGCGGATTTAAAGGCTACGAAACGAAGATGGAGCATTTGCACATTTATAAACACTCATTTACACGTTTTGTGTGGGATGTTGCCTCCACTACTGAAATCAAAATTGATTTTATTCACCTAATCTAAAAGGTATTTTTGATTCAAAAACCAATGTTGATAGTAGCTGACAATTACTCTGCAATTACAAAAAAAAGTTTTTTAAAACTATTTTAAAAAGCAAGAAATCGTTATGGTTTTTACATCAGTCAATCACCCGTCGAGCAATGGAATTGTTGAATGAGTCAATCAAAAGTTTGTGCAACAACTCCAGTTTAAACAAATGGTAGAAAAGAAAGTAACCTGGACTGCACACTTGCATGAGTCCATTGAGGAGTACAATGACAGCGTTCACAGTTCTACTGGTTACTCACAGCACTACCTGCTGACCGGAGCTGACCTTGATAACCTTAACAAAAAACGAGTCACTTGACGACAATTACCGCACCGCTATTCAAAATTCAAATAAAAAGCATGAAGAAAATGCCCAGTGACTGATTGCTCACCGACGAAACCTGACATACAGGAGAAGGGTGAGGTTTATGTGCAGGCCAAACACCTCGCAAACCGAAAGACTCTCGAACGAACCTCTTTTTGAGGGACCCTACCCAGTAGTGGCCCAAAAAAGCTTCACCACCTACAAGGTGGGTCGAAAAGGGGAAGGTCGAGCCCTTCGACGTGTCTCAACTGAAAACGAGCAAGCCGACGGGAACCGTAAAACGCCTCATTCCCTCTCTACTCTCACTACTTTTTCTCATGGCCATTGTACTTCAGCTTTCAACAGTTGCCACCGCCGACGGCGAAGTGGACGCCACTCTGCAGAAAGCATCAACCGATCTAAAAATCACCAATCGTTTAGCGTGTCACTGATCATGTAGCAGCCATTAAATACAACTTTATTAATCACATTTCAGTAATGTACAGCCTTTGTTTGCCCCTTTTAAACTTCGGAAAAGAAGCCAACAAAAATGCTAGTGCCCACAGCACTCTGCAGCTAATCAAAGACAAAGGAGTGTGTATAGACATGTACCGAGAAAAAATCGTCAAACTAATTCAAACTAACTGCCGCAATGTCAGCGACTTGGTTGTTAACTGTAGACAATCCATTCAGAAACGACAAGTTCAACTTCTGTATGGTCTAGGAGTTAAGATTGTTGTTAGTTTTAAATGCATAGACCAGTAATGTTTTATTGCCGCCTGAACATGGACGCTCAATTATTCATGTATATTGCAAAAAGAGCAAAATTGTGATAATCACCTGTTTACGGTAAATAACCAAGTCATTGACTTTGTGACAGTTTGTCTGTATCAGTTTTATGATTTTCTCTCGATAGAGGTTCATGCAGCTGTCCTTATCTTTTATCAGTTGGAGGGTACTATGGGCACTGGCATGTTTACTGGCGTCCTTCCCGAAGTTCAGAAGTGGCAAGCATGGGCTGTACATCACTGCAACGTGGTTGGTGAAGTTGTAGCCTATGGCGGCAACATGGTCAGTGACCCGCCATACTATGGGAGCAGTGACTTTCAAGTCGGTTGATGCCTTTTGTAGAGAGGCGTCCACTTCGTCATCGGCGGTGGCAGGTGTAGTTAGCTGAAGTACTATGGCCATGACAAATAGTAGAGAAAGCAATGAAGGGACGAAGCGTTTAACTGTGCCTGTCGGTTTGCTCATCTTGAGCTGTGAGACGTGGAAGGGTTCAACCTTCCCTTTTCGGTCCACCTCGTAGGTAGTAAAACTCTTCTGGGCCACTACTGGATAAGGCCCTTCAAATGGTGGTTCTAGGGTCTCTCGGTTTGCTCGGTGTTTGGCCTGGACGTAAACTTCGTCCAGCTGTTGGATGTCTGGATCCCTTCGGTGGGCATCCAGTCTCTTGGAATTCTCTTTATGTTTTGCATTCGAGTTGTTGAAGGCAAGGCGGCGATTCTCGTCCAGTAATTCGCCGTCGTACAGTTTCTCCGGGTCTGCTCCGGTCAGGAGGTAGCCAGGAGGGTAGCCAGTAGCAGTGTGGATGCTGCTGTTGTATTCCTCAACTGCCTCTTGCAGGTGAGTAGTCCAGGCGATCTTTGCTTCTTCCATTCTTTTAGCTCGCAGTCTCTGTACAAGCGTTTGGTTCACTCGCTCGACAATGCCGTTGCTTGAAGGATGATTGACTGAAGTAAAGACGATGGCTATCTCTAGCTTCTTTAAGAAGTCCCAAAAGGCTCTTCCTGTAATTGCAGGGTAATTTTCAGCTACTATTAGTTTTGACTTTTGAATCAAAGATACTTTTTGGATCAGGTGAATGAAGTCGATTCCAATTTTGGTGGTGGAGGCAACGGATCCACACAAAACGAGTGAAGGAGTCGATGGCGATGTGTTGGTGCTCCTTCTTTGTTCCGTATCCTTTGAAACCACTTTTAGTGTCAATGTGCACGATTTCAAAGAGGCTCTCGGCTGGGCCAACGGTACCAAGAGTACCGTACTTGTTGATTGCTGGCTTCACTCGGGCGCAAACGTCGCAGTAGATGATTGTTGCACTGGCAATGTTGCAAATATTAGGATTGTAGTATTTGATTGCAAAGTGCAGTATTAGCTGTTTTGGGCCAATGTGTCATTTTTCTTGTCTTATTGAGTGCAATCATCACATTCCTTTGAATCTCCTCAGTTTTTTAACTGTTATCCTGCAAATGTACTGTTTGTACCATCATTTGGTCGTCTAAATGGTAAATGACAATTTTATAGACATTTTTTGGAATTAATTTTTTACTGACATGCATTTAAAATTAACAACAATTCTAACTTCTAGACCATACAGTCAAGTGCCCATTTCCAAAATGCTGAACACTCAAGAAACAAGCTGATAAGAGAGCTCTGAAATCCTCAAAACCATATTAAAGGTTCACAACCCAGACAAAATCTAGAAAAACACCAATACCCAACTACAAAACAAGCTTACAACCTAAACAGATGCAGACACAAACACAAATCCAAAACAATAATAGAGCATTTGAGCCCAATTCTTTTTTATTTAAACACTTTGACTTAGCTGAACTGAATTTTCAACTAATCTAAATCCCATTATTGCTTTGTAGAGTGTCCTAGACCTCATTTTTCTGGTTTAATCAATCCTTATTCACTAATAAAATATTTTATATTTTTTTCAACTTGTGTTTTTCTTTGTCAAATAAGTGCACCATCATCAATTAAAAAGTAAAAAATACTTCAAATTTGAAGAAATGGATAAAAAGAGAATTGTAAGTAACTAAAAAGGCTAATAAGTGAACGTCAAGGTTACTGTAAAGAAACTAAATCACAAAAAAAGTTTGACACAACAAGTGAGTTTGTTGTTTTTAAACAGTTGCTAAAAAATTAGCACCAGCAAAACCTATCAGTTCCCTCCATTGCAAAAATACAAAACAAAAAAATGTAGTTAACATTTTGCAAAAATGTGCGAATCAGTAATTGTTATCAATTTAAATAAAAAATATACAAAAAACTATTTTGTGGAAAAAAACATTAAAACAAAATATATTAAACAAAAGGAATGAGTGTGCGAGGCAAAGTGTGATGTAGTGGAAAGTAATGTGATTGAAAAAAAGTATAAAAGAATGTGTGGAAACAAAGAACGAACAAATCAAAGCAAGTTTAACAGCAGTGCAGAACATAACAACAAGAAAAAAGGTGGCAAATATTAAAAAGAAAACGAGTGAAACAACGAGAGGAATGTGTTACAAAACTATCAAAACTATCTTTTTGAAATGTAGAGTAAAGTGCACCAGTTAGAGCGAGTGTCAGAGAAATGTGTGTGTATGTGTGTGTTAGTTACTGAGGATGACAATGTTTTGGCTTATGAGATATCGGTTTTTGTGCCCCCTAAAAGTGTTCATTCCTTCTGCCTGAAGAGTTGGTCGATGAAGCAGAGGGAGCCTGTTTACCAGCCGTACTTTCACTCTGCTGAGGACCGGCAGAGGTAGGCGTGGCGGGCGTCAGCAGCGAACCGCCACGTTGGTCCAGTGAAGATCGAGAACGAGATCGGCTCAGCTGTTGGCGGCGATCTAAAAAAGAAAAAAATAGCAAAAATTAGTTTTAAGTACTTTAAAAATGTCAGTAAATTTCGATTTTACCCTGAGGTGTGACCGCCTTGGGCCGTTTCCGCCGCTGTGCGAAGGCGGTGCCGCTGTGCAGCGAGTTGAGCAGGTGCTCCATCAGCCCCTGGTCATTGGTGTCACTGCCCGAGGTGGGAATGGCAATTTTGTTGCTCGCCCGTTCCCGCTTCTCCTTCTCCATCTTCTCCTTCTGCTCCTTCGCCCGCCTTGCCTTCTCCTCCATCTCCCGCCGGGCGACGTTCTCCGCCGCCGCGGCGATGTACTGGTCCTTGAAGAGCTTAATGTCGCCGAAGCACTCGTCCATAGTGTACTGCTTCGGCTCGAAGCTGAAGTAGGCCGCCAGGTCGAGGTACAGCGCCTCCATCCGCTTGTGCATGCCCTCCAGAATGCTGTACTGCTCGATGGCGTGGTCGGCAAAGTCGCGCATCACCGAGCCGAAGCGGTCCTCCTCCGAATGGGCCTTGAAGTTCTTCAGGTCGAGGTCCAGCGATTTGATGCTCGACTTCATCGAGGACAGCAACTTGACGATGTTGTCCGGAGAGGCTAATTAGTGTTTGGGGTTATTTAAAGGTTAGGTTAGATTTGTATAAACTACAGAAAGAAACATCCAAAAACACTCACCTTTTGCCGCCTTGTCGACGTTCATCAGGTCAGAGTAGAACTTGGCCGACTCGGGGAACTTCTCCTCCATCTTTGCGGCGATAAAGTGCAGCAGTGTACTCTTGTTGTCTACCGTTTTGGTGGAGTTCAGTTTGGGCAGGAAGCTGATCTCAAAGCCAATAGCCCGAGCGTTGCGACCGCCGGCGTTCATGACGTTGCCGATGCCCAGAACCAGTTCGATGACCGTCTTGAACTTGGTCGACTTGCGCACCTCCTCACAGGCCATCGTAAAGCTGACAATGTCCTTCTTCACCTCGGTTAGCACCTCGTTGAACTTCATCTTGAAGAGCATGTGCTGCAGCCGTTTCGGTAGTCCCTTGATGGAGCCGAGCTGTTGCAAAAAAAATTAAAATTTGTTAAAAAGGGAAAACTTAGTTGATAAACAGAAAAAAACGTACAGCAATGGCAAACTTCTCCGCCTGGTGAAACTCTTCAATGGGCAACTGCTTGGCAAGCTCATTCAACTTGGTCAGCTCCTCTGACGTGGGCATGTAGTGCAGAATCTGGCCGAGAATGTTCTCGGAGAGGTGCTCCTCATTCATAGTGATCACATCGCGAGAGAGATCTTCAGGGCTCATCTTTAGTGCTCCAAGGAGGATGCCTGAAAAAACAAATAAAAAACAAACATTAAGAAAACTTATCAACAAATCCTCAAATCCTCACTGCACAACTGTACCTAAACTCTGCGCCGTCTTATCACTGAGCACCCGACACTTGATGACCTTCTTTGAGCTGGCCGCGCCGCTCGCCTTTCCATTGCCGGCTCCGTTTGCCACTGAGTTCCGGTCGCCAGGGCCACCGCCGGCGCCGCCCTTGCCGCCAAAGGCGCCACCAGCGGCCGCCGAGGCGGAGGCAAAGTTCTCCACCAGCGAGTCAATCAGGTCATCGGAGACGACGGCCTCATCCGTCTGCACCTGCGTCCAGATGGAGTTCTCCTGCACCTTATTGGGCGTCAGCTTCTTCCAGTTGGGCTTTTTGAGGCCCTTCTTCGGCTCGAACATCGCTCGGCGAATGTTGAAGGGAAACTCCGGCGGCGGAGGACCGGTTGAAAAAGGTCCGCCTGGAGGTGGCGGAGGTGGTGGACCGCCGAAACCGGGCGGCGGAGGAGGAGGTGGCGGGCCGCCTGATCCGGGAGGTGGTGGTGGAGGAGGAGGAGGCGGTGGACCAGCACCACCGAATCCAGGAGGAGGAGGAGGAGGTGGAGGTGGTGGTGGTGGTGGAGGTGCTCCTCCCGCTCCAGGAGGTGGCGGCGGAGGAGGAGGAGGAACTGGAATGCCTGATCCTGATCCAGGTGGTGGCGGTGGCGGTGGTGGTGGTGGTGGGGGAATACCCGATCCCGGGGGAGGTGGTGGCGGCGGCGGTATGTTCACCCTGGACACCTCTCCGCTTTCTGCCGCCTTCTTCAGCTTTTCCTGCAGTTCGCCAACTGCGGCTGTTTGCTGCTCCAGCTTCGTCTCCAGCTCCATCTTTGAGGTGATGGCCTCCTCTAGCTTTGCGTTCAGCTCGGCGTTGATGCCGCTGCTTTCGCTGTCCTTCAGCTTTTTGGTGATGGCGTCGACGACGAAGGTGGCGTCCAGGTCGAAGCGAGATCGTGGCTTGAAGTCAGGGTCGACGCCTGACTTGTGGAAGAGTATCTGCATGATGCACTCCTCGATCATCAGGTAGTAGGCTTGTCTGTGTGTGGTCAGTGGTTACAAAAGAAGACATCATTAGTAAAGTAAATCATTGAAAATAGTTTAAACAATCTGCAAATTACCTGACGAGCGGATCATCTCTGATGAAGAGCAGCATCTGCAGAATGGACAGCAAGTACTGCTCATTGGGCGTCTCCTTGACCGTCTGCCGCAGCAGACTGTAACAGTCGTCGATCACATCAAAGTCGATGCGAATCGTCTCGAAGCGGTTGGCGAACTCATCAAAGTCGTCGTCCCGAGACTGGAAGAAGGGCAAAAAGAACTTGACGAACTTCCTCTCGGGCGGCAGCTGCGAGGCGATCCCGTGCTGCGGTGGCCAACTTGCTGAGGTGGCCGTTCCCGCCAGATTGTGATTACTGCCCGAGGTGGAGAGGGGTCGACCGGCAGGAGTGGTGGTGGTGGTCGTCAGTGGAAGTTGTTGGCCATTTTCAGCTGAAGAAGACGGCTGTTGGCCGTCGGTGGGCTCCGCCGAGGCGCCTCGACCTTCATGGGCGGCCGCCTGGTTTGCCCTCTCCTCCTTTTCCCGCTCTTCCGCCAGGCTGGGCAGTCCCTCGACCTCCGTGGCAATGGAGCGGAAGTCGACCCGGCCCGCCTCATCTGTGGTTCGGTACAGTTCATTGCGAAGGTGGAATCGCTGCTCCAGCTCGTCGTGGTTGGTGATGAGCGCATTGACCAGCTGAATGGCCGCCACGGCGACGGCACTGCTGTCTTTGCCATTCTTCCACAGCTTCAGCCCCTCGACGATGATCCAGAAGCGCTCTCGACGACCCGCTTCGGCCGCTGCATCGGTGAAGGCGTTCAAAATCCGTTCCACGCCCGCCTCGACGAGGGCCACCGCGGCCAGGAGCTCCAGCGTGCGGCTCATCACTGCCGGGTAGCGCGGATCCAGTGACTGGACGAGAATGACGAAGGCCTGGTCAAACTGGAAGACCATGCTGAAGCCGGTGCTGTTGTTCATGAAGGAGGAGAGGCACTGGACGCAGTCGGCCATCA
>JAALOO010001878.1_pt1 | contig 12886 bp, 11 predicted proteins | sample 7257641 | NCBI WGS metagenome assembly JAALOO01 (sample SAMN14085613, study PRJNA598686) | mite metagenome | biome: ENVO:01001000; feature: ENVO:01001002; material: ENVO:01001226; isolation source: single female mite from University of Michigan culture on fish food culture... ... | reverse complement strand
CTGAAGAGAGAGAGAGAGAGAGAGAGAGAGAGAGAGAGAGAGAGAGAGAGAGAGAATGAGAACTGTTGCAGATAAACTGGCTCGCGCGTTGATGATTGATCGGCTTGGCGGGCTCCTCCGATGATGCCTTCTTTTTCCTCGTCTGGCTATCATCTCTGGTCATCTTTGAATTGAATCGCAGTTTCCCCACTGTTTATTGTGCCTGCTCCAGTGTTCATTGTTTGCTTCATCAGCATTTTCATCTTCTGATCAAAGACCTTTTTCACACTGAATTTGGAGTGTGAGCTGAAGATCCGCCTGTATTGAAAAGAATTTTTCTACTTGTTAGGTTCTACTAAAAAGGCCGAACACCTTTTGGTGTTGCGTGTGTCAGCATCACTGTTCAATCACTTGGTTGGTTGGTTGAATGCAAATAACAAATAGCAACAACAGCCTCATCAGCTTCATCAGCTTCATCATCATCATCAGGCGGTGTTTTTCATTAACAACAATCACTACAACAACAATTTGCTACAAGGCAAGGCATGGCACACCAACTACTTGGCAATGCACATTTCACTTTCCAAATGAGAGAATGTAAACAAAACACGAGAGATCAAAAGAAGAGAGAGAGAGAAAGTGCAACGTGCTTCTCATACTGAAGACAGCATTGCACACTGCACTAATTAGCAGCACTCATTACATCATTGAAGAGAAGTCTAGTTTGGGTCCCTCTCGTCTCCTTCTCTTTATTTATCTGTGACTTACTTTGATGACAGAGGGAAAAACAAAGTTTGCATGTCGACAAATGGCTGAATTGGAGCGGCACACACAAATACACACACACCAAATGAACGAAACACGAGCAGCACGACTGAACGGGCACATCAACTAACTAACTAACGATCGGCAAATATTTACCACCACTACTGGAAACAGAGTCTCTCGCTTGGCTCAAAGTTTGTTTCGGCATTCGGCTTTACAATCTTTGGCCAAACGGTCTGGTGCCGAGATGGTTGCAACAAAGTCATCAAAAGTAGTTGCGGCAGTCAGTCAAAGACGTCGGCACAAGTTAAAGTGAGCAGCAGAAACAGCTGAGAAACCTTATGGGTCAATGGCGGCGGCGGCGGCAGCGGCAGAGCCAAAGCCGCCGGTGGCCCTAGCATTATCATCAGTGCACACTTGTGGTAAACAAGTCTGTCTGTCTGTCTGGTGCAGAAACAGCAGTTTCAAGCAGCAGCAGCACATGATAATTAAAAGTAATTCAATTTGCAGCCGATGATGTTGCACCAGTGGAGTGAGCTAGTACATGCATGCATGGTAGTAATTAATGGCACAATCAATCGCCGGCACATCTTGTGCCTGTAGACCAAAGGAGAGCATCAGCATCATCATCATCATCGGACGATGACTTTCATCTTTGACCACTGACTGCACTGACTGACTGACGATCGCCGCCGGCAGATGTCAAAATCGGGGGTTCACTCGCTCAGTCTGAGCTCGAAACGGGCTGCTCGAACCAAATAAACGCACAGGAGATGGTGCCCATTAGTTGGTGGACATCATGTGCGCTGGTGCAGCTGATGAGCTGAATTGAGCTGAATTGAGTTGGCCCCCCTTCATCCTAAATCAGTGCAAAGCAGTTAGAGAGAGAGAGATAGAGAAAGAGAGGACCAGAGGGCAACACACAACACAGCACAACACAGCACAGATTGGCCGCCAAACAGATCGTCGTTCACGGGTGGTAAATAATTCAGGGTCGAGGGTGGCGGTTTTTTGGTGGTGGCCACCAGAATCAGAAGATGAGCAGATGAGCAGATGCGGCCGCATTTGCTATAATTAGCAAATGCGGTGCTGATTACCTTTCTTTTTGCCCATACGATGATTGTGCTGTGTGGATGTGTCATTGACTTCGCTAATGCCTGCACGTACTGAGCCAACAACAACAACAAAGTGAGCATCCAAACTAAATCTGCGTGTGCCTTCTGTTGTGTGCTGCTGATGCGCCGTGTCCAATAGCCATAAATTAGCTCATTAGCACAGGATGCCCTCTTTCTCCCCTCTGTAACTTTTGTAAACGGCGGATTTTAAAGCCAATGATAATGATGTTGATGCTGATGTTTGGGATGCACACAGGGTGCACACGTTTTTCCTTTTCCAGCACACAAAGGAAGAAGAGCACAGGGGCACACAGTTGATGGCAAATGTTGATGAACTTTTGCCACTCACTCACTCACAACCATTGGCCACCTTTCACCCTTACACCTAACCTAACTAACTAACTAAATGACTGCCCATTTGTTAGGCCATGCAAAAGCTGTTTACAGTGTGTACTACTACTAATAATTCGACTAAATCGATTCTCTTATTTGAAGCAAAAGCAAAACAACGATGCTAATGCTCTTGCAACCTGCTCGCGCCAACACGATTGCCTTCAGTGCTTTCAGGGTTGCCGCCGCCGTCGCCGCTTTCTCAATTTCTCTCTTTCTCCAAACTTGCACCTAAATTACATGCCACTTTATTAATCTGCTGCTCTCATTCTCATCAGCTGCAGCTCGCTTTAGACTGCTCAGACAGGCAACTTTTGACTGAGGTCGAAGTGAGCAGGTCGACGTGCTGCTGCAGCATGCTGCTATATTTTTCAACTCAACTCAAATACGCTCACGTAACGAAGGTAGCCCTGAGCATTCTGAGCAGCAGAGGCGAACACAGCATCAAAAAGGAAGATTAAGTCGGTGGTGGCTGCTGAGGACTAAACTTTCCCTCAAATGAGCTCTCTCTTGAATGCCAGAGCAAATGAGAAGAAGTCACCGAGAGAGTGAGAGAGAGAGAGAGGCTACTGAGGCTGCTAAAAACCGAGGGGGCTTCTGTGTTCACTTCTTTTTCACCCCAAGAATGCAAAGCAAAAGAGAGAGAGAGAGAGAGAGAGAGAGAGAGAGATGAAGAATGGCCACACTGTGCACAGAAGGCAGCAGACAACAGGTAACGATTTGGTGGTGGTGGTGGTGGTGGTGGAAAAAGATGGTCACGACTTTGAGGAGGAGGAGGAAAAGTTGAAGGAGATGATGCGCTACGGGCGAGGCACTCAGAGTGCTACTGCACCGCCGTCACTGCCACCACTGCTTTAATCGATCGACTAATCACAATTACGACCCCAGCAACGATTCAGTCCAGGCAGTGTGCTGCAGTGTGCAAAAAGGTGATTAGTGCCCCGGACATGGTGGACAAGGTTGAGGTGCCTTGGTGGTAGAAGTAGAAAGTAGGAAAATGCGGCGGCTGATGAGAAAATAAAAGAAGGACCAAAGTGAGCTCAGGCTGCTGTGTCCTTTGTGCCAGCAAAGCATTCTCGCCGTGTGTGGGTTTGCCTAAGGGATGCTGCTGCTGCTGCTCTTCAAGGCAATGCTTCTTCTGTTGGATCAAAACACTCGGTCCGCTTTAGTTCATTCATTCAGTCGGTGCTGTGGTTTGGAGTCGTGTGCCACGACCGAGGAGCCTTGATAACCTCGATTCATGTGGCATTTACGCAATCAAATCTGCTCAATCAAAATCTAGAGAGATTGTGGGCATTGTTATTGGTGGTGGTAAACTCGAATCTACTCACCCAAATTCTACATTTTGTGCTCCAGTTCCATTTGGAACAAAATTTTTCAAAATAAAAAAAACCTGCATCACTGGACGTTCCTCCACCAGGTGTCGACCACAGTCTTGTCTCTCGGAAGGATAAACAACTCAAAATGGATGCTAGCAGAGCATCCATCGTCGTCTGCAAAAAGATCTCTCTTTCTCTTTTCGAATCTCATTCAGTTCAGTTCAGCTCAGCATTTAGCGTCCTGTGTCCGCACACTGAACACTGCAGTGCCGCTAGCACCTCTGCCGCCTACCGCTACCACCGCCAGAGCGCAGGCCAGGCCAGGCCATTGATCGGGCGCACATTTCTGCACGGCGCTGCTCTTCAGTTCGCTCTGGCGCTCGACCTATGCGCTTCGTCGCCGTTGCCGTTGCCGTCTTTTCCCGTCTTTTTGCCGTCTGCCGTTTTCAAGCACATTTCTTTGTGTTCTGTTCTTCAGTGTTCCTCTTTTCCTTTCCTTTCCTTTCCTCAGTGCTCTGATTTGAAACTCACCACGGCGGCCACCACCACCAACTCGCCGCCAACTCACGCGGACAATCTCACTATCACTTCTTCTTCTAAAGCTTCTCCAACTTCTACTTTTTGGACGTGTTACAAGTTTGGACAAATCAAATTACTTACTCCACTTCTTCTTCTTCCCCGACTTCTTCTATTGACTTGCACCAGCACCACCACCGAAATTTACTTACAAAGTGGTTTTGTGTTTTCACAGTGTGTGTTGGCACAGTTTGTCGTCGGCGGCAGTCGTGACCACCGAGGGACTGTGCACTTCAAGAAAGCGTATTCTACTTCAGCTTCTTCAACTTCTTATTCATCCTTTTTGTCCTCGTCTTCGTCCTCTGGTCACCATCATCTCGCAATCAGCTCTACATCAGTGTGACCCTGTTTTCCACAACCACCACAAAAACAATTTCTGGAACAGGTCTACTACTACTACTTTATCCCCACACAACACTGTGACAGTAAGTTGACTCTATCAGCGCCGTACAAAGGGTGCTTGTCTGTGATTTGGTTGTTTGTTGTCGCCGCCGCCGCCGCCGCTGTCACTTCTCGGCTTCTGTGTGTGTGTTTGCCACTTGATTTGTTGGCACTTTTCCTCTTTTCTCATTCTCAGAGTTGTCTTCATTGGCGCCCTCTCAAACCAAACCAAAGCAGCCTCTTCGACATGACGCCAAAAAGTGATCTATCTGTTTCTCTGTCTGTCTGTCTGCCCGCTCTTGTCTGGCGGATTTCTTTGTCCTCGACCAGAGCAGTTCAGCTCAGTTCAGTGTTTGGGGTCTCAGTTTGTGTTCCACTCTTGTTGTCGAGTGCCATTCTTTATCCCCCAGCAGCAAATATTCTCTCCCTTTTCTCTTTTCTCTCGAGCAATGTCCGCTTGCAATCGCAGTCGCAACCTCTTTTTGCCTCTGTTATTGATATGTATTTTTATACGTTCGACTGTGAGAACGGATTCGCCGCCGCCGACTCAAGTGTTTTCTGCTTCTTCTTCTTCTTCCGTATGCTCATTTATCTTGTGCAGTCAATGACGACGATGATGATGCTGATGCGGATGAAGCGCAAAGTCCCTCTCTTCATCCTCCTAGCCTAAGCTATTATTCTGCTGCAAAGTTATTTTTTGGCACTCAACGAGTTTCTGGAGCAAAGGCAATCTCTGATGAATATTCCTTGTCCTTCTGCCCTAGATTGTCCTCTCTGTAAATCAGCTGCTAAAATCGAATCATCGAATTAGCAATGTTAACGGCAGTGAAGCACTCGATTAACGATAAAATTCGCTGCTGATTTCTCCCCTTTAAGTGCACTTTTATGCAAATGCGCCATATTCAGTGCATGCATCTTGCGCTGACAGTTCAGTCCTGTCCTGTCCTGTTCTGGGCAAAAAACACACATCACCATCACCAGCACACAAGAAAAAAGTGATGTGGTGCACCACAAGAAATCTGCATCAGCACAGCAGTGTTGTTGGCCTTGGTGAACACACACATACACACAGAGTGCGAATGGCACTTGGAATGAATGAATGAATGCAGTGATCGAAGCTCACTATGTTGAGAAGAGAGGTGCTATCGAGAGGAAGACAATCGATCGACAGGCTTTCTTTCACTTGCTTCTCTGATATGTTGCAAAGGTCGATAGCAGCAGCAGCAGCAGCAGCAGCCTATTGCTCCCTCACTCTTCTTATTATTGATCTCATTTTGTCTCGGCGCCGATATATATTCAAATTGTTATTATCATGTTACAGAGGCGCGCACTCGCTCACTCGCTCACTCTTCAATAGATCAATGGCAACACTGATGCACAATGCCACACACCACACACACATCATACTCGATCAATATGTGTGCACTAATTCGTAATCGTTATTGAGCCTTCCCCTTCTCTTTTTTCCCTTCCACTGACTGAAGGCCACTGACCACACTGACCACCGAGTGAAAGAAGGCACTGCTACTTCGATTGATTCACTGACCTAATAACATCGAACTGTGTGTGCGAGTGTGTGTGTGTGTGTGCTATTCTCTTCTTGACCGGCACCGCCACACTGAAACACATCCCTTACATCATCATCATCTTCCTCTTCTTTATTCTGTGCAACCACCACCAACACTCACTACCTCACTCAAACCGAACTTTCATTTGGTGCTAATTTGTGTGCTCACTGTGTGCCAACCAACAGACAGGAAAGCAGCAGCAGAAGCACACAAAAGACAGCGGCAGTGAATGGCACAAAGAGAGAAAGAGAGAGATGGACAATGGATGCGCACTTGCTCCCTTACCTTTATCTCTTTACCTGAAAGAAGTAGCACTTGCTCACTTGTTCAGCTGCTCGGTGGTGATTGCTCCACTCACTCACTCACTGCCTCTTGCTATCTCTCTCTTTTTCACTGCCTCATCATCAGCTGCCGCTGCTGCTGCCTCCATTGTGAAGTGCGACATCACAAACAAAGCAACGGGATAATCGGCAACTGCTGAGGCAATCCGAGGCGTCAGATTAGATGGCCAACTAATGGCCGAGCTGCTGCTGCTGACTACTACCTGCCACCACTGGTCAGCCATTGTTTGCCGGCGCTTAATTAGAGCTGCTGCTGCCGAGCACACGCTAATTTGAGACGCAGAAGACCGCTCTGTGGTCACCACTACCACCACCACTTCTAAAAATGCTTACAGCCTTTTTTTCGGAGCAAATTACTGACCTTTGTGTAATCTATGCCACTGTGTGACGCGGCGGCAGCGACCAGATTGTGGCCAGCCATTTTGTTGTTGTGTCTGCTGAAGTTGCCTCGTTTTTTTGGCGCACTACTACTTCTCTGACCAATCTGATGTGTTCAGGAGATTTAAAATCACCTTCAACTCTTGAGCTCAGTTTGCTACCTGCCCTCAGATCAGGGGGATCACGCAAGGATTCGTTTAGTCGCATGACCACGGCGAGAGACACAGTGCACACTCGCACACATCCACGCAACACTATCTCAGGCAAACAGCAAAACAAAAACAGAAAACGACGTTTGAAAGACCGTTGCAGCAGCAGCATCTGCCGATGGCCATGGTCAATGCGTCAGCAGCAGCAGCAGCTCGTCTCCTTTGGCCATTCGCCATTGATTGTGTTTACCAAACAGCCGCAGCAGCACCGTTTGACTTTCCCGTCGATCCGATCCGCTTTTTTACCATCACTGAAAAGCAACCACCAGCGACGATCGCACACATTAGGTTTGCTCAGTGTACTGCTGCGGCTCATATTTACATATTTATTAGCCACACGGCCACAGGAAAGCTGAGAATGGTGAGAAAGGATCGGGAGAAAAATAAAGGTCGGCGGTGGTGGTGGTGGTGGTGGTGAATGTGTGCCAGCACCTGAATTAGCATCATCGCCTTCTTCCCTTCTCTTCATCCTTTCTTCTACTGACCATCATTTCAGCATTTCTGATGTGCGCGCTCATTGTCTGCGGTGCAATTGTCTGTGGTTAAGTCCTGTGCTTCTGTGCATTTTCACTCACTGTCTATCTGTCTGTCTTGCTGTTTTCAATTTCTTGGGTAGCGCTCACTAAGTGGCTGCGCTCAAGTTCACTTCGGGCTCTTGCCGCTGTGCCCTCGCTCTAATGGCCTGGACGGTGGATTCAATCAAAACTGGGTTTATGGGCACACCAGGCTTGGGCATTGGACATTGCTACTGCTGCTGCCTCCGCTGCTTTCCATCTCTCAATCATTAGCATTCTTATTGGCTGAACTTGTGCTGTGGCGGCTTCAGCATCAGCTTCCCCATTAGGCAAACGCATCGATATATGTATGTAAAGACGAGAAGAGAAGAGCTAAGGAACGAGCTGCCAAGCTAAGACTGCTGCTGCAGTTGAACTACATTCGAGAAGAGACAGTGGCGGTGGCTGTGTATTGCTCGGGGCGCAGAATTGAATTCGGAGTTCCCTGTTCTTCGTCTTCTTCGATGATTGCCGCCGCCGCCGCCGCCGATGCTGCTTTTCATTGCCTGCGAGGACAGAGGCAGCAGCAGCAAAGCAAATTAGACTGATGGATGCATTGCAGTTGCAGCCAGAGCACTTGCCTGAGCACACTAGAACTAGGCGCCATCATTGCAATCACATTGTCTCCTCCTTACGTTGTCGTCTTCGTCTTCGTCCCCTTCTTCTTTGCACTGAGCCCCACCAGTGCACACCAGAGCCTCGATCTCCGGTGAGAGATCACATCTTTTAATGAAGCGGGCTGTTGTGTACAGTCCGCGCTCTAACTAGTGTGGGGACACACACTGTTCTTTGCCGGAACAGCACTCGGTGTGTTTGTCCTAGTAATCAGCCCCAGTGGTGGTGCCGTGGTGCCGTGGCGGCGGTATTTGCAGTGAACATTAGGCATTAGGCAGCCACTTTGTTGATTTGCTCCTGGTGCACTGGTAGTTCCTTTTAACGTTGGAATATTGTCCCGAATGTTTCTTCTCCTCGCCTTTTTTCTAATTACCTCCTAGCTTTCTGTTCTGTTCAGTTGTTTGTCCCATCATCAAATTCCTCCTCTTCCTCTTCTTTTTCCTTTTCCTTTAGCTGCAACAGCAGGCAAATTGAAACTGCCGCTCACACTGACTGACTGTTCATGTTGGCACCTCTTCGCTCAAATTAGATCTTTTAAATTTCCGTTCGGCTACTCCGGTTCCTTCCCCTCCCCCCCCCCTCTTTCCCGACAAGCAGTTAATAATTTTGGCACGTTGTGTACTACTACCTCGTCTTCGTCAAGACAGGCAGGCAGTGTCGGCTGATCGACTTTTCTCTTTTTCCTCTTTTCAGTGTATGCAAACTCTGTGTAACTCTTAATTAGCACTGAAGCGATCGTCTTCTCAGTGGCTACTGCACAGTAGTTCTCAGCAGCAGTAGCACTTCTGCAGTAGCAGCACTTCTCTTCAGACTCTTCGACAGTCGTCGTGTCTTGCTCTTCTAATCGTAATGATAGCCCTCTTTCAGATTCAGTCTCATCGAGTACCGTTGCTCGAGAGCCCCTTCTACTTCTTCTTCTGAAGATCAACAGCAGCACTGGTCAGCTATGTTTAGGGGCACTTAGTGCCCAGTGCCTGCCTGCATGCCTGGCCATGCAAAAACGTGATTCACTCGTAAACACTGCTGCTGCTGCTGAAGATGCAAACACACACATATGGTGGCCACTGGCCACTGGCCAGCACTCGTTATCAGCACTCTTTGCACTAGTCGTGCGCTCTTGATCTTCAGCAGCTTCTGCTGCTGACCACGACGACTGTGATTTTTCTCTCTGCAGTGAACACCAACAGCACACTAAATTCAGTGGCAGTGTCTGAGGGCTGTCTGTCTCTGTGCTGAGCTCGCACTTGCTTTCCCTTCCCTTTGCTCGGTGCTCAATTCTTCTTCTAAACTTCTTGCCCCCAGCTCCATCTTCCTCCTCGCTGTTGTTGATCTCTGCCTGTCAGTCTTCTTCTATCTTCCTACCTGCATCTCCTCTCTTTTTTCCTACCTGTCAGAGAATATTATCATGCTTTATCGAGCCCGCTGTGTGTGTTGGTGGCAGCAGCAGAGGAGCTTCTGATGCTTCTGCTTTTGAATTTGCTGTTTCTGCTGCTGCCGGTGCTGAGCCACTCACCGACTCAACTCAACTCAACTCGGCAGCAGCAGCAGAAGAAGAGCAAGAGAAAAATAGCATATCAGTGGGCTATCATGGCTGCTAAACTACCCGAGCTCTCTCTCTTCTATTTCTCCTTCCCGTTCCAGACAGACAGTGAAGGCTGAAGGTGAATTTTGTTTTATTGCGCTCGGTATGTGCTCCCTCTCGGTGTGCCGGCAGGCAGTCCCCGCGTGTGCGCACTCACATCAGACAGAGAGGTTGCCCTGTCCTGATGCCTGACTTGGTCTGACTCTCATTTCATTCCAGTTCCAGTCGCCTCGTCGCTCTCAAGAGAGCTGGCTACCTGAGCTTGAAAACGAGTGAGCGAGTGAGCCAGCGCAGCTGCTTTGAAGCCACTGATCACCGCATCATCGTATTTTCTACCTTCGTTCGTTTATTCGCCAAACATGATCTCGTCGCGGCTTGTTGCTGTTGTGCGGAGTCAGTCACTAAAATGCGGCGGCTGCAGTAGTCGAGTAGATGCCCATAACCATAATGACGATAATGAGCAGGCATTTGAGCCAAGCAGAAGCAGCAGCAGCAGCAGTTTCTCCTCAAAGTGAGCGGTTTTTTATTGTTGGTGATGCGCACTTCAAGGCACTGTGGTGTGGAATGTGTAGGCACTGTAGGCATTGCTGGTCTTCATTGTGATCTGTCTGTCTGCCTGTACACTGCACACTAATTGGCCCATCGATATCACCGATATCATTTGAGCAACAAGGTGCAGTGGTTTTGTCCAGTCCTCTTTTAGTCAAACTGGGAAGTGACAGAAGCAGAAGCATTAAAATGCCGCTAATTAAGTGAGCACTTTTGTGAAATGGTGACTCACAAAAAATGTCTCCTGATAGTTGAAGATCTTTGTAAAAAAATGCAGTTTTTGGCATTTTTCGGCGATTTTTGTCTGCCCGCTAATCGACATCGATCTTTTATCGACTCTCTTTTTCTTCTTTGCCATTTTATACGCTTCCAGTTATCATCAATAATTTGCCATTTCTATTTTAATTTGTGCAGCTTTATTTTTGCAGTGTTTTTGTTTGCTTGCTTTGAGCAGCACACAGCGCAAATCAATCACTTACTGTTTCTGCAATTTTTTCTGTCTATCGACTGTAGAAATAATTAATTAATTCTCACTCCATCGTCTGGAAAAAAAATGAGGATAATGGCAGCGGCTAAAAACGAAACAAAGTCTACAGTCCAAACACATTTTCAAAGGGCTTTCTCTTTTTTCCTTTTTGGCTGTGTCCCATTTTAGTGTTTGTGTGCTTTCCACAGACAGTTTAATGTTTATTTTTAAAATCAAAATGGCGCCTTTTCTGCTTTTCCTGCTTTTCAATTGACAGCAGCACACAGAGCGATGATTTATTTATTTTTCACTAGCAGCAGCTCTCACTAGGCCAACTTGAGACTGAAAAGAAAACGGTCCCAATGGACAACAATTTCAGTTTTTTTTCGAAAACACGTGCACAGACAGTCAAAGTCATAGACCTTATTTGCTTTTTGGTTATGATCATTTTTCGCCAAAACTGGTTAGGGGTCAAAACACCTCGACACTTTTGATCCGCTGATAGCAGCATTCTATGTGTGCCCATCTCACCGGCAATTGACTGCACTCTTGATTGCCCATCTATAGCCGATCTTTCTTTTTCCTCTCTCTCACTGCTATTTCTTGGCACTCTCTCTCGCTCTCCGAGCTGCTATGAATAATCGATTAGCAGCTGAGAGCTGAGCTGAGAGAGCTGAGCTTGCAAATTGGCTCCACTACGTATTACTGCACTACCCTCCTCCAGTACACTTGATTGGAGGCGACGGTGGCTCGCTGCCAGCAGAGAGAGAATCTCTCTTTTTCCTTTTTCTAAAAGCTGTTTTTCTGGCGGCTCACAGTGGGCGTCAGTGTCTGTCCGTCTGTCCGTCTGTCTGTGCCCCCGTCTGACCACATTCTCTAAAGTCGGCCAGTCTTCTTCTTCACGAGTTTAAACAAGTACTCAGATCGGCCATTGAGCTCATCATCAGCAGCAGCCGCTTTGTCTCAGTGCACATCTCCTTCTTCTTTGTGACACTGCTGCTGCTGAGCGCTAATTGCGCAATTTTTTTCCTTTTTCATTCTTTCTCATTGTCCTCTTCGGTGTGATTAATGCCCTCCCTCTCATCCTCTCCTCCCTTTCTCACACTGGCCAATGTGTGACAATGTCATCATAACTAGCTGCGAGAGATGAAATGTGTGTGTTTGTCTTTGATTTGCAGTTTTTGCTGCTGCTTCTGCAGTTCTTATCTTCATCTCCAGTAATGAATGGCTTTGCAGATTCTGCTGCTGCTGCTGGTGCTGAAGTTGCATCGTCGGTTATCGGTGGGAAATAGTAGTGTGTGAGTGAGTGGCACTCGCATTTGCTGCTGCTGCTGCTGCTGCTGGTGCAATTCATTACACTCCGAATGGCACTAATTATTTATACGATTTTGCCTACTTTTTTCCTGTCTAAAGAGAGAAAAAAGTTATCGATCGCGAGCGGCCGCGAATTTCCTTCATCTGATGCTCAAGCATTAACAGCACTGCTTGAACGGTGGTGGTGGTGGTAATAATTGGAAAAGTTGTATTCAAATCGACCCTTCAGACTCTACTTCTCAGAAGGCAAAGAATTTGTGCCAACAGCAACAGCAGCAGGTTTGACAGAAAACCTTTTGGTGGTAGAAGGACCAGGGAAGTTTTTTTTTTGGAAGCCAGCTGCCAGGATGGCAATTAGCGACAGCAGCAACTGTTACGAGCACTTCTTCAGTTCCAACAGCTTTGGCTGAGCTTTGGTCATTTGTGACACACACACACACACATTCTCATCCCTTCTTCTTCTTCTTCAGAGTTTACCTCATTCATCACTTGCCAGTTACCTGCTGCATCAGTTGACACATTCTGGCACAGTCTTCTTTTTCTCATCCCTCCTTCACCATTTTTTAGCTAACGGATGTCAGTTTGCTCATTTGCATCTTTACAGAGAGAGGCTTTCTCACGGCTGTTAATTTAGTCTTTAGTTCACTAGTTAGTTTAGACGTTGCTGGTGGTGACACCAGCAACGTTGTCTTATACTTTTTGTGCTTTTGTTTCCAACAAGTTCTCTCTCTCTCTCTCTCTCTCTCTCTCTCTCTCTCTCTCTCTCTCTCTCTCTCTTTCTTGTA
>JAALOO010001876.1_pt1 | contig 12900 bp, 17 predicted proteins | sample 7257641 | NCBI WGS metagenome assembly JAALOO01 (sample SAMN14085613, study PRJNA598686) | mite metagenome | biome: ENVO:01001000; feature: ENVO:01001002; material: ENVO:01001226; isolation source: single female mite from University of Michigan culture on fish food culture... ... | reverse complement strand
CAGGGTCGTCCTCGTCAAAGTCCGTCGAAGTCCTCCCCCACCAGCAGGTGCCTCGGAGTCGGCCGGCAGAGATGATGATGATGATGATGATGGCAGTGGTGGTGGTGGAGGTGATCAGCAAAGGGCTGAGAGTGCTCCAGAGCGAAAGAAAGAAGTCTGCAAAGAAAAACAAAAGCACAGGTTACACAAAGTATCGAGATCTGAAGCACAACAACAAAAATACTTATCTGAAGAGGAAGAAGTCGCCGAAGGGACTTCGGGAGAAGAGGACCAGGACGAGGATGATCCAGGAGACGGGGTGATCCCCAAAGAGAGTTGATCTTGAAGGAGGGCCAGGCCAGGGTGCCACAGTGGACCGGGAGACAGCGAGCAGAGCAGCAGCCAAAGCAGACAACAACAGACAACGTCTGCTCTGCTCGGTGTCTCCCAGTCGACTGAGACTGCCTGAGCTGTACACTCACTTTGCTGTACTGTACGTCACCCTCACTCTCAGCGGTCATCAGTGAGCATCAGCGCCCCCCTCACCCCAATCAGTCACCACTACCACTCATCAATGTCATCATCCAGCGATGTGTGACCAACATTACCACCAACAGCGCCACTGCCACCATCGCCCTCTGCCTCGCCCTCCAGCGAACGATGGTCAACAGCCTCGAGAAGACTTGCCTCAAGATGTTGCAAAATCCATGCTGTTTCCTTCTTTATTTGCTGGACAACACAAAAACTAATGTCAAAACTGTCTGCCGGAGCAATCGAAAAAGAGGCAGACGCAGATTGTTGGCCAGTTGTTAGCACCAGTTAGCTGATGTAAAGTGTTTCCACATGTAAAGTGTGGAATGAGTGTAAAAGGGGGAAGACTTAAAAGCAAAAAACCAAAGTCAGTGCATGGATGGATCGAGGATTGAAGGGATGAAAACAATGTAGGAGAGCAGATAAACAGATGAGTGGAGTTGTGAACAGACTTCTAAAATAATGGTGGACAGTGAGTGGAAAGGGGGTGAAAAAAGAAGAAAAGGGTTAAAAGCAAAATATAGAAAAACAGTGCTCACCTGCAGTGACAGGTTCGGGGTGAGGTGAGGGGGGGCGTGAGAGGTAAAAGAAAGAAAAGAAATCATCCAAATAGAACTGCTCGACTAGAGGAAGAAATTGTGATGCTGGGAAGCTGCAGCGGCAGCAACAGCATCGGTAGTGGGCAGCATATTCAAAGGAAACAGCTGCTGACCTGTCGGGTACATCTGCTGCTGCTGTTGCTGCTGATATCCACCACCAAAACCATCACCACCATTATAAGTTAGCTGTTGTTGCTGCTGTCGTCGGTTGTTGTTGCGGCAACCCTGGTCGCCGCTGCAGTAGCTCAACTTGTAAGCTGATGAGCCTAGAAAGTAGGCTTGTGGTGGCAGCGGCGGGGGCGGCGGCATCGACGGCTGACCACCTGCTTGAGCACCGTCGTAGTAGCTGGTCACCGAAGAGGAGGAGGAGGAGGAGGAGGTGGCAGTGTACATCGAAGCGGTGGGCCTCGAGTACTGTGAGCAGCAGCCATTCGAGTTGGCCTTGGAGCGCCACTGGTCGAGCTTCATCGGGTTGATCAGCGGCGGCGGCGGCCGTCTGCGCCACTGCGGCCTCTTATCCACGTAGCTGACCAGTGCCTTGCTGCTGCTGCTGATGTTGTTGTTGTTGTTGTTGTTGTGGTAGAGGTCGCCGTTGTTCTCCTGCTCCAAACGCCCCAGGCGAGCGCGGTAGTGCGACGCCAACGAGACAGTGGGCGGCAGCGAGCGAGGTCGTCGCGGGGCGGCTCGCTCCAGGTGGAGCGTGTCGTAGTGGGCGAGCACGGCGGCCCGTGTCCGCCCTACAAAGGCGCAGCCGGCCGCCGTGCAGCCGAAGAGGCCGCTCAGGTGGTAGAGCAGCTCGTGCATGAACATGTCCCAGGGGCGGTAGAGGACGGTGTCGCAGAGGGCGCAGCTCAGGGCGCTCACCTCGGGGTGGGCGAGCTGAAAGTGGAGGATGAACTGGTGGCTGAAGAATAGAAGTGGAAGCGAGTTAGATAAGCACTTATAAAAGCACACTGTTCAATCGTTACCGTTTGTAGGTGACGTGCTTGCACAAGGCGATCGGACAGACGATGTCGTCGCTCTCAATGTGCAGCTTCTTGAATTGCTGCTGCTGGTGGCGGTGGTGGTGCTTGCCGATGCTCAGAGACCGACTAGTCAGTGTGGTGAGCTGGTCAGAGGCCGGTTCAGAGCTTTCCACGTCGTCCTGGTGGTCGTGCTCCGCCTCCTCCTCGGCCACCTCGTAGTTCTTGAGGCACTTTTCCGGGCACTTCTCGCTGTTATCTCCCTTTTCCAGCTTCTTCTCTTCCTCTTCATCTTCCTCCTCCTCTTCCTCTTCTTCCGCCAATTCTTGGCTGCAGCAGCTGACGGCACTGCAGCACTCTCGCTGAACCGACTCATCATTTGGCGGCAGATCTCTGAGCACTGGTTGCTCCGCTTTCACCGCAGGGAGCTCCTCCGCCGCCGATGAAGAGAGGGTCAAAACGGCCTCATGCTCTTCGGATGACGATGAGGAAGAAGGTGGGTAGCAGGTGGGCAGCAAGTTGTCCGCTGGGCCACTGTCCTCACTGTAGCTGGTGGTAGTCAGTGGCTCCTGTGAGGAGGAGGAGGAGGAGGAGGAAAGCGAACTGCTGGGAATGCCAGCAGAGTTGCCCGAACTGCCGCCGCTGTAGGCCGCCAGCTCCAGGTCGTGCAGCACCTCGGCGAAGAGGACGTCCATCTGCTGGCACACGTCCACGGAGAACATCCGCTTCAGGTCGGCCTTGGCGGACTCGATTCGAGAGCGAAAGGAGGAGTGCTGATCGGATGCGGCGGATGTGACGATCATGATGATGATGATGGTCTGCGGTGTTTGTGTTGTTGTTGTGGTGGAAGTAGAGAGGTAGGAAACTCTTTTTTTTGGGGTCTTTTTGAAGAGTGGAAGCGAGGAAAAGGAGTCGGTGGGAGAGATGATAATGACGAGGGGGTGATGGTGGTGGTGGTGGTGGTGGTGGTTTCAGCGCAAAAGAGCGTTTCGAGCGGGCGGTAGCGATCCGCTCGCGTCAAAGTCTGACGATGAAATGGAACGGCTCAAGAGCCGAGCAGCCGACTTTTGTTGACTTTTTCTTCTGCATCTGCGGCGCTGGTTTCTCTTTCTGACGATCATGGTGGTGGCAGCACTGTCGCCCAAACTGAGCTCAATCTTTTTTTGAACAGAGTGAAACAAGTTCAAGTTCAAGTTGTCACACGACAGTTGTTTAGCTTTGAACTCTTGAAATTACCGAACTGCTAAAGTCAGCAGTAGGACTCAGTTGGTGATCGAATCAAGTCGGCTCTACTTCAGCCTGTTAGCTTACTTTAGCCTGGCATTCAGACATTCTTAATTGTGCTTATTGCTGTTGCTGGCGCTGATTATTTTATTTTTAATCATTTGAGGCAGAATGAGTAATACAGAAAGAGGTAATAAATAAATTAGAGAAAAAGAAGTTAGAGTTGGTTTTTGTACAAAAATGCTGCTGCTGCCGCTGCCGCTGCGTCTGATGTTCTTGTCTTGAACCTCGGTCTGAAAAAAAGGCGGGGAAAAGTTACAGAAGAGAGTGAAAGAATATACAAATAAATAAGGGTTTTGACAAAAAAAAGATTGCAAGTAAAAGAAAGAGAGAAGGGAAAGAAAAGGAAAGGGAAAAAGAAAAGGAGTTTTCTCTGTTACAGGTTTCGCCGCCTGCTGCTGGCATCGTTCTCTCCGCTGCCCACGGCTGATGATGATGATGTCCGAACAGTCTGATGCTCGGGAAGAGGACTGGAGAAATTTCGATGGAGGTGATGGTGGTGGTGGTGTAGGGGGTGATGAAGGTGAGGGTGATGATGATGATGGTTCACCGGACATGGTGACCCTCGATGCTCTGGAGAAGACGTTCCAGCAGAAGAAGAAGCAGCAGCTGCCTTGGCCAGCGCCGACGAGTACCGCCTTCGCAGGAGGTGCTGCTCAACTGTGAAAGAAAAGAAAAAAGAAAAAAGGAGTTAAAAAAATCTCCACCACAAATATCCATCACCACTTACAGATATCACCCTCATCGACGCTCTTCTGCAGCAGCGGTAGTCTTTTTATCTCCTCCTGCTGCTGCTGATGCTGCAGTTGGACACTCTGCAGCATGCTCGAGTCGAGGCTGAAGCCTCGTTTGAAGGGTGGATTCATTTTAACTCCTCCTCCTCCGCCATCAACAACATTCTCCTCCTCTTCCTCCTCAAGGTTGACCATCTTTGAGTCCAGCAAATGGTGATGATGAGGAGATGATAACGAATAATCACAATCCACATTCTTGTTTTCCTCTTTCATCCCAGCATTCAGCCGCTTGTTCAGCTCAAAGTCAAAGACGTCGAGGATGGCGCTAAACTCGGGTCGAGCGGCGGGGTCAATCTAAAAAAAATACAAAAAATTTTAAAATAGATCCAAAACATCTACAAAATCTTTTCATCCAAACTACTTACACTACACGCCCTCTGGGCGACCTTCCCCAGCGCCGTCCACCGCCTTCCTCCGCAGTCCAACTTTCCAAAGTCGACGGCAAAGTTGTGCTCCAGGCGGGGAAGAAAGTCAGGGTCGGCGGGCACTCTCCAGTTCAGCTCACAGCACACCACCCCAAAGGAGTAGATGTCACAGCGGTGGTTGTACCACTGGTTCTTGAAGCACTCCGGCGCCAGCCAGTACGGCGACCCCACCGTGCTGAGCCTCTGCTCCGGCGTCGGCTCGGTGGTGGCAAAGCCAAAGTCGCCGATCACCGCCTGCAGGCGGTGGTCATCGAACCAGTCGTAGCTGCTGTCCTGGTCCTGGTCCTGGTGCGCTGAGGACCTGCGCTTGATGATCACCATCGAGCCGTCCACCTCGGCCTGCGCCGGCGCCCGCTTCCGAATGAAGACGTTCTTCGAGGCGAGGTCCCGGTGGAGGTAGCCGCTGCTGTGCAGGTACTCCATGCCGGCGGCGACGTCGCGCATCAGCTTCAGAAAGGTCCAGTCAGGGTCTCGCAGGCGGTGGACTTTGGGGGAGATGATCAGGTGGGAGGAGGAGGAGGATGGTGATGAGGGTGAGGATAATTGTTGATAAGGATGGCAGATTTGATGGTGGTGGGGGTGATGGTAGTACTGGCTTTGGGAGGAGGAGGAGGAGGAAAGAGGTTCTTGGGGATTTATCAGTGAAGAACCTCCTCCTTCCTCGCCAGTAACTTCCGAGGTGTAGAACGGTCGAATCAGCTGCTCCAGTGTGCCGCCGTTGATAAACTCCAGCAGGGGGTGAAGTGCACCTGATAGGAAAAAAAGGTAATTTTTGAAAATTGTTCCAAAAATCAGGAAAAAAAGCTGTACCTTCATGTACGACAGTGCCCATGTAGGCGACGATGTTCTCGTGGTTGAGCTTGTTCAGCAGCTCAATCTCCTTGAGGGCATTGCCTAATGAAAAGAGTGGGGAAAAGAGGAAAAAACAGGTAAGCAAACAAAAAAAGAGTCGATTAGATAAACAAGAAGGCACTGTTTTATCAGACAAAGAAGAAGACGTCATTAGCTGAGAAGAGTTTCGACGATCATCAACAAGCTCGCTCTCTATTTCTCTGTCTGAGATCTGAGATCATCATCAGCATCATCATCATCATCATTACAATAGCGGCAACCTCTGTTTCGGAAACACATAGCTGGTGTTTAGCAACAACAGTAAATCTTGAGCAAAAAACATCTCTTTCCACTAAACTAAACCTCAAACAGTAAAAAGTGAAAGAGGTGAATTGAAGGCCACTGCCAGCTGCTTGCTCAATTCTTTCTCATAAAAAGAAATGTTGAGAAAATAGAGATTACAGTCTAGCAAGGTGGAAGAAAACAATAAGAAAGATTTCGCTAATCAATAAATCGCCCTGTGTGGTCACATTCAAGAAATTGAGATTTGTTTTGCAAAGCACAGATAAAATTTCGGGCGGTAAGTAAAAACGTCTGTTTTTAGAAAACAAAAACCACAAAAAAGTTGAGTTTGTAAGTTAAAAGGACTCTCCCACTTTGCCCTTCAACAACTCAATTGACAAGTGCAAGTGACACAAATGTTTTTTGGAGCACTTTTGGTTTCAGCTTGTTGCTCAATTCAACTCAAACAAAAAGAAAGAAAGAAAGAAAGTGCCCACTTACCTCGATTGCCCGCCTCCTTGTTCATCTTCAGCACCATCACCTTCTTGGTGGAGAAGTGGACGACCTGAAAGAAGAACATTTATAAACTAAAAACATTCTTTGATTTTTGTCAAACTAAATTTACCTTGAAAACCTGCGAAAAGAAGCCATGCGACAGCTTGACGACGTTAAAGTCATCCAATCGCGTCAGGTGGGAGACTGCCTCGCGAATCGAAGAGACGGTGGGCGGATAGTAGGGCAACAGGTGAGAAGAGGAAGAAGCTGAGCTGGAGTTTGAGAAGTTCGCGGCGGAGGTCTCCAGACGAACTTCCGGATCAGGACAGCACAGAGGACAGCAGGTGCTCAACTGTTGTTCAGAGGGATCGTTCACTTCTAAGCTCCTTTTGTCAGGTCCCAAATCAGAGTCCTGGTTTTCCGAAACAGTTTCAGGAATTGGCGGAGGAGGAGGAGGAGGCGGTGGCGGTGATACTGAAGTTCTATTGCTCTTCTTCTTCTTCGAAGCCTCAAGGACGGCATCAATCAGCACGGTTTCCAGCGACTTTGAAGTGGCGGTAAAGTTTGGCGGCGATGATGACATTTTTTGCTTTTGTTTTTCACTAATCTTTTTCAGCGTCTGCAGTGGATTCAGCGAGGAGGAAGAGGGACTCGAATCAGCCGAAGAGGAGGAGGAGGAAGAAATTGAGTAGGAAGAAGAGGAGGAGGGCGAGGAGATGGGCGGCGGCGGGCTGGAGGTCAGGTCGGAGGTGTTGTCCTCCTCAAGAAGAAGTTCGTTTCCGTACTTGGGGCCTCCTAAATTCGATTCACAGTCGAGACAGTGCCGGCCATTGTAGCAAAGCTGAGGAGGTAGTATCTTTCTTTTTTCAGGGTGATTTGTGGAGTTTGAGTGTGATTTACCTCCTTCTTCCTCTTCATCTTCCTCCGAGGTCTCCACGACAGAGTCCTTGTCCTCTTCTTCCCCTTCCTCATCCTCTTCGTCGACAATCTTGATGGCACGTTTGTTTTTGGCTGCAGTTTCCGCCTCTTCTTCTTCTTCTTCCTCCTCCTCCTCAACAAACTCCTCAAACTCCTCGTCGGTCATGCTGTTGGTCCGTCGAATGCTGTGGTGTACCACTGATGATGAGGGGTGGTGGTGATGAAGTTGCTGGTAAAGGTGATGGAGAATTTGGTGGCCGTGATGGCCATTCTTCATCCTCTTCTTTGGCTGGTGAGGAAGATGAGGAGGAGGAGGTGGTGGGTTGATGGAGTTGGTGGCAGAAGATGATGAAGTGTTGAGGGCACTAGGGCCTTCAGCAACACATTCTCCACTGTTTGGCATCGTAATTTCGTTGATGAGGGAGTTGGTGGTGGTGGTGATGGTAGTAGCAGTGATGGTCACCCCCGATGGTGGTGATCGTTTGGCGTGGTTACGTGAAAGTAGTTGGCTCTTAGCAGAAGTATCACTAGAGTTGACGGTGATGGCACTGATTAATCTTCGGCTGAAGTTCTCATCGCTGAACGAGGTCTCATCAGTGGTTGATAATGATGATGATGGGGAAGAAGAGGAGTTGCTGTGCATCGTCGAAGACGGCGACGACGACGACGTCGCCGTACTCTTTGTCGTTGTGGTCGTCATCTTGTGCTGTACAAGAGGGGATCAAGTTGGGTAGTAGTAGTAGAGGTGGTGGTGGTGGTGGTGGTGGTAACGGTGGTGATCATGCTTTGCTTTGCAGACTGCAGACAAAACGATGAGAGCACGGGGAAAAGATGGTTTTAGCTGCTTTAGCTGGAGAAAAGGAAAAGGAGGAAAAAGTGAGTTCTAAAAGGTGTGAAAAAATAGCCTAGCAACGGCTGATTGCTCTTACCTCATCGCCGAAGTGACGAACCGAAGGGAACCGATGATCTTCAAACAAGCTATTCAAACAATGTCCGTTGGCGTAGAGATTTTTAGCTCAGCACACACACACTGAACAACAGCTCAATCAAAAGAGCTTCAGAATTTCAAAGATTCTTTCAGGCTGCAGTTTTTGTTGTTGTGGTTGTTGTCGTTTTCGGTGTCACTGTTGCACTTGTTGTACAACTTGCTCAAACTTGCACACCTACATGAGAAGGAGAAAGAGAGATAGAAAAGGGGAAAAGTGAGTTTCAATTAGCTGCTGCTGTACAGAACATTGGCGGAGTTGAGTTGTAGAGTAGAGTGCTGGAAAATAAAGGCAATACAGCACCGAACAAACGTAAAGAGAGATGTTATAAATAGAAGTGGTGGTAGTGTAGAAGAAAACGAAGAGGAAACAACACACAAGCAAACACACACACGGGGATAATATCAACGAGTGATTCAGGCGAAAGATCGAGAAAGTCAGTCAGCCTGAAAATGAAAAGAAGGAATCACCGCTCAAACATCTTTCAGAAAACACACTATCAAAACTAGAGTCAAAACACAAAAAAAAATCCGTCAACAATGCACACCTCAGAACCGTTGTGCTCTCTTCTGACTTGATTACGAAAAGAAGAGGAGGAAAAAGAAAATCAACTCAACAGAACAGAATCCTCGTACCGATCTAGTGAGATGATAGTGAAGAAGCTTTTGATGCTCGTGAAGAAGAAGGAGAAGATAAAGTGGGAGGATAAACTGTGTTATCGGCAACAAGAGAAGAAGCTGAAGCTGAAACTGAAACTGAAGCAGCAGCAGCAGCAGCAGCAGCAGCCAAATGACACACACAGTTGACGCTGATGAGAAATCACAGCTGAGCTGCTGCTGTTCTGAAAGTGCACACCACTACCGCTGCTTCTACTGCTGCTGATAATCAACAGTCATACAATCATCAAAGAGTCACAGACACACTCACACAGCCACAATAACTGATAGCAGCAGCAGCAGCAGATCTGGCAGCAGCCAATCGTCCGTTCACTGCAGCAGTCGGCACTTGAATGAGAGATGCAGAGAAAGAAGACAGAGGCGCCGAGTGCAACTTGGCGGCGGCGGCGGCGGCGCCGACGACGCCGGCGTTGATGCCGATGCCGCCGCAAACATAACGGCAACCAAAATGGAGTAGAGTAGAAAAGAGGAGAGAGAAAACAGCAGCAGCAGCTCAAGACGTCAAAGGAGAGAGAGATCATCAAAGAAAGAAAGTCAATCGTTGTCCTCCTCGTCTAAAACACTACCACCACCACCACCACCGCTAAAGAGATAAGATAGTTAAAACTTTGGTCGTAAAAGCAAAAAATGAAAAGGAGACATCCAAGGGTCGACTAACCCTCAGTTTTCAACTAGGGTTTAACTGTTTTCGCTCGTTTTTGTCCTTGAAAGTTAGTTCGTCAGTCACTCAATCTGCAGACGCTGATTCAGTTTCCGCTGCCGCCGCAGCCGAAGCTTTGGTGGTGGAAGTTGACCCATCAACAGCAGCAGCAGCAGCAGCACTCGAGCACACTTTAAAGCAATCCCATCCCATACTCAATCTTTTCCCCACTCTTCTAATGACGTCTTTCTGTGTTGATGGTGCAATAGAGAAAACAACGGTGGTGGACATACCAGTGACACATCAAGTGCTGAGGGGAAAACGGAGAAGAAGAAGAACATTTGAGCATCACTACAAAAGAGAGGAAGCTCATCACAGAGAGAGTAAAAATTGAAAACAAAAACAGCAGTGACAGTTTTTGTTTTGTTGTTGTTTGAAGGCACCATCATCTGTAGCAAATGATGGTATCATTTACATCCACTTTTGCTTCTGACTAATCCCAGCCCCTCCTTTCTTTCTAGCAACAGTGGTCTCCTAGTGTCAGCACTAATCCTTAATCATCATCACCATCATCATGGTCGCTGACAGAGACAATCTGCTGCTCTTGTTCACCACCACCACCACCACCACCACCACCGCCGTCATAAGACCAAAACCGGCATTCTACCACAACAACAACAGTTGTACAGCAACGCTGCTGTACAGTATTTTTCACTACCAAAAAACTAGCTCCAGTTGGATTTGACCAGTCAACACAGCAGCAGCAGCAAACAAAGCAAAGCAAAGCAAAAAGAGGAAAGCAGAGTAAAGCAGAGAAAAATGGAAAGCAACAGCTCTCTCTTTGGATGACCTTTAAAAGATCAATCAGTTGACTAACTACCAGTGCTCTTGTTGATGATCAGAGCAAACATGCTTCCGAGTAGTTGTAGAGAGAGGGGAGAGAGATCAGCTGTACACTGGTAGTAGTCGACGACCAATCAAAAGGCCATTACCGAGAGATTGCCTGTTGCCGCAAACTGGGTAAATATTGACTCAAGCCCTTGCACTGATTGCACTGCGCCGCAATTGATTGGCAAAAGTGATTGGCTTGTACAAAAGGATAAAGGGAACTCTGGAGGCATCTGTCACACCGGCGCACATTCTCTCCTTTCATTCATTCACCAAATCAAACAGTGTGCACTGCAGCAACCGGTAGCCAGGAGAAGTTGTTGTGGAACGAAATAGAAGGCAGACAAATAGAAGGAAAAATAGAGAATGGAATGGAAAAAAAGAGGGAAACCTTGAAAAGCTGGAGCTGATGAAAACTGAGTGGTAATCTGCAGTAGCAGCAGCAGCACAACAGTGGTAATTGCTCAATTAGCGGAGAAAAGCGGTTAACAACTCTTTACCACAGCTTTTCTCTTCTTTTCTTCTTCTTCTTTGATCTAATAAAATTGGAGGCAAAGAGTAGTGGTGGTGATGGTGGTGATAGAATGTCAATTGTCGTCAAACACACAACACCTAAAAATAACGCACAGTGAAAGATAGGTCATCGGTTGTGATTGCTGCTGTTTCTGCTGCTGCTGCTAAAGTGTTTGAAATTTTAAAATTCACACTCCCAAGATGAAAGGTTATCTTCTCGCCATCGATAACAGAAAGGTTGTCTGCGCCGAAAACAAAACACAACAACAAGAGTCTTGGGTGCAGCAAGAGTAAAAAGAAGAAGTGAAATTTGAATTTCTTAAAATCGGCAGTGCCCACCACAATGAGAACTCTTTTACTGATACAAGTGACAAAAAATAATTTTCATTCATAGCAAGCAAAATCAGTCGCAAAGTTCAGCAATGAAAAAAAGAGCGCTTACATGACCATCATCAGGTGGTTCAGGCCGAAATAAGGTCGAACTGCTTTGAACTTTGGAAAGAATCTCCTGATCCGCTTTTCATCATCATCATCAGTTGACCTCAATTCTAGGCCACCCCCAATTAAATTGGCAGCATCCACAGCACCGAGAGTACAAATTTAGGTTCAACACTGCAAACACTGCTACTCTGCTGTACTTCTACTTCTCGTGTGTGTGTGTATGTGTGTGATTTATGGCCCTCAAGTACAAAGCAGTACATCACAGCTCACAGCGCCGAAATCATTCAAACATTCAAACAGCGCAGCTCTTTCAGAAAACTACAGTCCCCATTATCTGCACTATTGATCTGATCACTGGTCGTCGTCGTTGTCGTCGTTTACTAACCACAACAATAAATAGTATTCTCTTTTTATTATCTTCCCCCCCCCTGCAGTGTGTGCACTGCTTCCTTTCACTGAATCACTTGGAGGAAAAGGACACCGATCCGTCATTGACTATCTCGAATCCTTATGAAGAAGAAAAAAGAAGAAAGAGAAGTTCTTCTTCATAGAGATGATGCCATTGTTATTCCCCGAGAGGCTTCGTGATGTATGTGAGTTGTCAGAAGAAGGTATCACTTGGACCCTGGTCTGCAAGAAGTTGCACAGAGAAGAGCTCATAAAGTGCACTCCACACGACAGCTCATCCTTTGGTGCATCATCACCTCTTGAGAGTGGTGGTGATAATAACACCACCAGTGACACACAATCGCTCTCTTTTGGTGCTCTTATGTAAATTAGGTCGTCGTCGAAGGAGAAAATGGGTGACCACTTTTTTCTCAGTGGCACCAAAAAGAAAGAAAGAAAGACACTTAAGGACAAGCTCACACATTCTCTCTCTCTCTCTCTCTCTCTCTCTCTCTCTCTCTCTCTGACTTGGTTTCCGATTAGATAACTGTGCTCTCACCACCACCACTACCACCAAATCTAACATTGCATTGTCCTCATTTTCATTCTTAAGTTAACAGTTTTGTTATGTATGCAAAGAGCGAAGCACATACTTTTATCGGCAATTGAAAACAAAGTAAATATGAAAAAGTAAAATCAAAGCAAACTGTCAATTAAAATAAATGACATCAGCCGCAGAAGAAAGTGGACTGATTCAAGCAAAATAATCAAACGCAAAAATAATAACCCAGAGATAATGGGCAAACAAAAGCAGCTGATGTTCTTGTTCTTTTTTGAAGGTGTGAACAGTCCGTTTGAAAGTGCAAAATGAAGAAAGTGCAAGACAAGTCCAAGATAATTACTATCAATCGATAATGAATTGAAAAAAAGTAGATTGATAAAAATGGTAAACCTAGCCTGTTAACCTCAACCTCCATCTGCATGTTTTTTTACTCTAATGACCATAAAAATTGCGCTTAAAAGGACTACAACTCCAATTAAACTCTTAAATTCCCTGCTGCTGCTGCAGCCAACTACTAATGCCACTATTTAGTTGCAAAAGCAGCAGCTTTCAGTCGTAAAGTCTGGAAAAGAGAAAAAGAAGAGCACGTACAAATCCTGTACTGTACAGGTAATCATGTCCATCAGATGAGAAAGCAAATCTCACTCTCTTTCTTTCTCTCTCTCTTTCTCTCTCTCTCTCTCTCTCTCTCTCTCTCTCTCTCTCT
>JAALOO010001875.1_pt1 | contig 12902 bp, 8 predicted proteins | sample 7257641 | NCBI WGS metagenome assembly JAALOO01 (sample SAMN14085613, study PRJNA598686) | mite metagenome | biome: ENVO:01001000; feature: ENVO:01001002; material: ENVO:01001226; isolation source: single female mite from University of Michigan culture on fish food culture... ... | reverse complement strand
AATTACCCTCTGCATTATTCCTCAGCTCGCTTAGATGATCGTAATATCACTTTGCGAGCTGAGTCATTTTTGGTTATCCTATTCACAAAACTATAACCTATGGATTGGCATAGAATATTCTTTAACGATCAATCTGGAGACTTTTTCTTAGAGATCCTCTTTAGAACACCCATCATGTTTCTTGGCGTTGTTCTGGTGCTACGATTAACAGGAAAGCGTGGCGTACAGCAACTGTCCATCTTTGAGATGGTTATGATCATCACGCTCGGATCTGCGGCGGGAGATGCGATGTTTTATGACGATGTGGGTATCCTCCATGCGCTCTCGGTATTTGCCATCGTGCTTTTACTCTACCGCTTAATTGTTGTGATCATCGCCCGTAGCGCCAAAGCTGAAGACGCGCTGGAAGGAGAACCAATATATCTATTGCGGGACGGGAAGATGTGTCTCGATCAACTGGGGGCAAACAACCTGGGGGCAGATGAATTTTTTGGAGAATTGCGTGCCCAGCACATTGAACATTTAGGTCAGATTCGATTAATTATTCTTGAAGATACAGGTCGGTTGAGTACATTTTACTTCACCGATGAGCAGGTAGTCCCTGGCCTTCCCATACTTCCGGAAGAATTTAATAAGAAGAGCTCTAAAATTCAGCAAGAAGGTTTATACGCCTGCGCCCGGTGCGGGAACACGCAAAAATTGATGCAAGCTCAAAAGGCCTCCTGCAAACGGTGCGAAAATAATGAATGGGTCAAAGCGCTCGATTCAAAACGAATAACGTAAATAAGCTCGCCCCTTTTAACCCGAGGACAGATTAACGAACTAGGGAGGCCAAAAATAAAACAGTTCAGCCGCTAGAGTGGAGTGCAGCCGAACTGTTTCATTTACCTTCTTGATTAAAATTCTGCGGCTTTCTTCAGCACCGCTTCGGCTTCCTTATCCTCAAATTTAACAATCAGGTCTTTAAGGTTTACCTTTAAAGAATCTCGAACAGAGGCGTATTCTGGGTCCTCAATAATATTACGCAGCTCCTTTGGATCCTTCTGCAAATCAAACAGCTCCCAACGGTCGCGCTGTCCATAAAACCGAACCAATTTATACCGGTCCGTGCGCAGGCCGAAATGCGGGTGAACATGATGTGGCTGCGGAAATTCATAATAATGGTAATAACCCGCTTCACGCCATTTCGTATTTTCTGGGCCGTTCACCAGAAGGGGTAAAAAAGAATCGCCCTGAATATCCGCTGGAATAGCAGTGCCTGCTAAATCTAAAATCGTTGGTGCCCAGTCAATATTCAACACCAGTTCATTTAATTCCGAACCAGGCTTCACCACCCCAGGATAACGAAGGATGAACGGCGTTTTGAGCGACTCCTCATAAATAAACCTTTTATCAAACCATCCGTGCTCTCCAAGGTAAAAACCTTGATCCGAGGCATACACGACAACTGTATTTTCTGCTAAACCTGAATCCTCCAGGTAATCCAAGAGTTCCCCAACATTGCGGTCCAGAGATTTGGCTGTTGAAAGGTAATCTTTTAAATACCGCTGATATTTCCACTCAATAAGCTCTCTTCCTTTTAGCTTTTTATCGGCAAACTCCTTGGAGATTTTACCATAGTATGCACTTAGCGCTTTCTCTTGTTCAGGTGTATAACGGCCTTTGATATGGTCTTCCAGCTGTTTTAATTGATCACCGCTAGGCTCCTTTCCATTAAAATATTTTTTAATGAACCGCTGCTTCAACTTCTCCTGCTGCTCTTTAGTTGGATTGAAAGTTTGATCAATTTTAAGGTCCTGACCTAATATTAACGTCTTATCTATGGTCATATCTTGATCTCTAGCTGCATCTCGCCCCTCGTAATCATCATAAAAAGTCTCGGGAATAGGAAAGGTTACGCTGTCGTACGCTCCCAAGTCCTGTATATCTGGCAACCATGATCGATGTGTTGCCTTATGGCCGACAACTAAAAAGAAGGGCTTATCATCCTGCTGCTTTTCAATAAAGTTCTTGGCTAGCGAGGTAATGATATCCGTTACATACCCCTCATGCCGCACCGTATCACCTTGATAGGTGATAAAATCGGGATTATAATATTGTCCCTGTCCTGGCAGGATCTCAAAGAAATTAAGTGCTTCGGTTGGCAACGAACCTAAATGCCATTTGCCCACCCATCCTGTATTATAACCAACCTTCTGTAATTCTTTAGTGAATAAAGTCTGATTAAGGTCGAACCTATTTTCATTCGCTTTAAATCCATTTTTATGACTGTACTTCCCCGAAAGTAAAGTGGCACGGCTCGGTCCACATATACTATTGGTGACGAGTTGATTTTTTAAAATTACACCATCTTTGGCCAGCCGGTCGATATTAGGCGTTTGCACCAGCGTACTACCGTATGCACTTATAGCCTGATAAGCATGATCATCTGAAAAAATAAAGATAATATTCGGCCGCTTCCGTTTAACAGAATCTAAACTTTGTCCTGATACCCCGCTCGAGCTTAGCAAAGCAAGGCCGGCAATAATACTTGTAAATATATTTCGATTCATAATTACTTTGTTTTATGATTTAGTGAAGTTCGTTGGGCCATGGGACTTGTCTATTATCAGCTTTGTAGTGTGGCAATAATGCCTTTCGCTCCCTTAATTTCTGCGTTAAAAGATCGGCTAACTCTTTTACCTTTTCCGGTCGGGCCGAGGCCAAATTCTTTTGTTCGCTGATATCGCTATCTAAATTATACAATTCAAGATCCCCCCGTGAATAATCGTATATAAGCTTCCACGGTCCTACTCGCAATGCACTTGCCCACGAAGTTGATGAAAAGTCTTTTGTGACCCATCGATTTGGATGGTGCCACACCAACGCTCTGGTGGCATCGTTCAACGTGGGATCCTGCAAATAAGGAACAAGATTAACCCCATCTACGACCTGCTTGAGGTTTCTATCTTTTACACCAGCAATTTCCAGTATAGTTGGGAAAAGATCTTCCACAATGATGGGATTCTTAGATACAGAATTCTCGGGAACAACATGCGGCCATGCCACAACCAAGGGAACCCGTATCCCGCCCTCATATACCGATCCTTTACCCGAACGCAGAGGTGCATTATGCGTATCAAACTCACCACCTCTTGGTGGAGTCAAGGTTAACCCTCCGTTATCAGATAGGAAAAATATAACCGTATTCTCGGTTAGTTCATTCGCCTGCAAGTAAGCTAGCACATCGCCTAAACTTTTATCCACGCCATAAACCAGAGACTTGTAGGCCGCCTCTGCGCTATCAGTGCTCGCATCAAGAAACTCCTTTACAAAACGCTTGTCTGCCTGGATTGGCGTATGTACAGCATAATGACTTAAATACAAAAAGAAAGGTTTATCCGGATCCTTGGGATCCTTGATCGCCTTCAACGCGGACTGCGTGAGTGCCTCGGTTAAAAATATATCCTTACCGTGGTATTGCGAAAGGCCTTTCACCGCATTTCGGTTAGATTTTCCTGCAGCCACTCTATCGAAGTTTTCCAGGCCCAGGTAAGAGGCCGGATGGCCAATTTCGCTTCCTGCAATGTTGATTTGAAATCCTAAATTTTTAGGGTCTGAAGATGCCATCCCCAGACTTCCAAAGTGTGCTTTACCTGCTAGGATTGTTCGGTAACCCTCTTCTTTCAGTAACTGAGGAAGCGGAGTGGCGGCAAAGGTATGCTCTTCACCAGAAAGGAGCCCCAGACCATTCAAATTCCAGTCTACCGACTGAAAGATCGTATCTGGATGATCTGTATTTTTATTCTTGTCCGGATTGGTCCAGTTCGTAACCCCATGCCGTGCAGCATTAGTCCCGGTAACTAAACTCACTCTAGTGGGAGTGCATATAGGTGTCGCATATGCATCGGTAAATTGTATTCCTGCCTGGGTTAATTTTTTAAAATTTGGAAATTCTGCAATATCCTGCCAGCCCATATCATCCACTAAAAAAACAATAATATTGGGTTTGGTAGAACGCTCTTGCGAGAAGCAGGAGGCGGGAATAAAAAAACTCAAAAAAAGATAACACGCTCCAGCGCACAGAACGCCACGGAAAAGCATTTCGTTCAAATCAATACGCCTTACATATTTATCCTTTAAAGCGTTTACCAAACTCGCGAACCTTATTGATTCAAATATTTTCCTTTTCATTATTTCAAATAATTTCACTTCAACCTAACGTAACCAGGAGATTTTCACAATTCCAATCATGACTATTATGATAATATAGGAACTTCTTACCTTTCTGATTATTCTTATATCTTTCTTGAGATCGTCCGACTATCCATCCCTCATTCAAAAACGCCCAACCACATTCTTTTAAGATATGATTGTGCAATTCCCCTTTTACCCCTATATGAAGATAACAATTTTGGAGCAATTCCGGCTGTATTACAGCAACAAAGGTGTTCAAAAGACGCGCCTCAGAAGGAAAATATACGATAGGCTGGTTCTATGAATTTAAGCTTCATCTAATCATTAACGATAAGGACGAAGCATTGAATTTCCTGATCAGGGAAGGGAATTTGAACGGCAGAGTGCTCGTAAAGAGAGAAGGATACTTAGAAATTGGAAAACTCTTTGGCGACAACCGATATATCTCCAAACAGTTCTTTGAAGCCTCTTTACTATTGGCGTACCCCGGTATACACGAATACAAAGAACAAGATAGAAAAACTAAAACTAAGCAGATTGGCTCTCGTTCGTCCGGGTCGTGCTTATGGTTTCAAGATCAAAAAGTGCAGTCTCTTGATACCTAGTAGCAACTGAAAGGGTGATATCGCAGCAATGTTGTGCGAAAGTTGCTTGAACCAGGTCGACAGAATTATTTTCACCCGAGAGGTGTGTTAAAATTAAGTGTTTCAACCGCGCACTACGGTGTGCTAAAAATGTCTCCAAAGCAACTTTATTAGACATATGCCCCCAACCACTTGAAATACGGTTTTTGAGATAATATGAATACCGGCCACCTTGCAGCATTTCCTCATCAAAATTAGATTCAAGCATCAATATATCCGCATTTGCTATCGCCGCTTTTACATTATCACATGCACGGCCAAGGTCGGTTAGCACGCAGACATTCACGCCATCAGCATGAACCATAAAACTACAGGGTTCCTTTGCATCATGGTATTTGGGAATACCATATATCGACAAACAGCCAATGTCAACTTTGGCGTCAGGGGTGATGATGTTCACTAAATGTTCCGGCAAATGGAGTCTCGACCCCCCATAGGATCCCGCGGTGATATATACAGGCACTTGGTAGCGCTTGCAAAAAACCGACAAACCTCGGATATGATCGGTATGTTCATGGGTAATAAATATGCCCTTGATGTCCGCAGGGTTGATTCCTAGATTTCCCATCCGCAGCTCCACATGTTTGGTATTAATTCCTACGTCCACTAAGATGGCATCTTGACCCTTAGCGATATAATAACAATTTCCATTACTTCCCGAGGCAATCGCTGCGTATCTCATATTAACATTCTGGTAAGCTTAAAGGGACCTTAATAGCGAGTCCGCCGTCTGCTGTTTCTTTATATTTGATATTCATATCTTGCGCGGTCTCCCACATCGTGCTAACCACCGCATCTAGACTCACACGCGCCTTGTCCGGATTAGAACCTAATGCCAACTGCGCTGCAGTAATTGCTTTAACCGCTCCCATCGTATTCCTTTCGATACAAGGAACCTGCACCAATCCGCCAATAGGGTCACAAGTCAAGCCCAAATGATGTTCCATTGCGATCTCTGCCGCCATCAGCGCTTGCCGCTGAGATCCCCCAAGACATTCGGTTAATGCTGCGGCAGCCATCGCCGATGACACTCCAATCTCCGCTTGGCATCCGCCCATAGCTGCGGATATCGTTGCTCCCTTTTTAAAGATGGATCCAATCTCTGATGCGGTGGCAATAAACTGTATAATTTTATCTTCCCGAAAAGCATCATGAAAGGTGATATAGTACTGTAAAACAGCTGGGATAACACCTGAAGCGCCATTTGTCGGCGCGGTAACCACCCTACCAAAAGACGCGTTTTCTTCATTCACAGACAGGGCAAAGCAACTCACCCAGTCCAATATATAATTGAAATCTTTTCCTCCCGCACGAATGGCTGCAAGCCAAGAATCAAAGTCCTCATAACCGCGTCCTTGTAAAAGACGTTTGTTGATTTTACTTGCCCTGCGTTCTACATTCAATCCTCCGGGAAGGACACCTGGTGTATGACAGCCCTTATAAATACAATCTCGGATTACATCAAAAATCTGCAACATGCCGGCTCTTGTTTGTTCCTCTTTACGCCAAACAAGCTCGTTTTCCATAACAAGCTCCGAAATTTTCAGACCAGTTCGCATGCACCATACCATAAGCTCCTGCGCAGTGTCCACCGGAAACGGCAGATCCACTTCACTGAGCACACTTTCGGTATCATTTTCTTGCACAACAAAGCCTCCTCCGATTGAAAAATAAGTCTCTGATACCGCTGTCCCATCTTCTAAAAAGGCTTGCAAACACATTCCATTAGGATGAAATGGTAAACTTTGCTGGTTTAGAAACATCAGATCGTCTCGATACGAGAAATCAATTTGATGACTGCCGGCAAGCAGTAGCTGCCCACTATCTTTTATCTGCTGCACGCTCGGTATTACCTGATCTACTTCAAAGGTCACTGGGTCTCCCCCCGATAACCCAAGTAAAATAGCAATGTCTGTCCCGTGTCCCACACCCGTTTTGGCAAGCGACCCGTACAACAGAATATTGATGCCCGTTACTTTATCTAAAAGATCTCTGGAACCAAGCGCATCCACAAATCGCTGGGCGGCACGCCAAGGGCCTAAGGTATGAGAACTTGAGGGTCCAATACCGATCTTAAACATGTCAAAAACAGAGATTTGTTCCTTTACCATATTGTGTAGCTGTACGCTACAAAAGTATCGTTTAAAGTGCAATTACTAGAATATTCACCGAAATATTTATACGGACTCCGTGAAGAAGCTGAGAAATCAAAAATTTAAAATCACAAACCCCAAATAATGGCCACGGTAAACGAAAACAGCAACAAAAAGCCACTATGATCATCCCGTAGACAAGAACGCATAGTGGCTTTCAATGCAATGCACATAGCATCGCTATGATGGTCGTTAAGAGCTACAGCCCGTCTCCATTTTCAAACCGTTTGTTGATATTCACCGGCAGTTTACCTTCCGAGCGAATTTGTCCCAGTAAGACTTTTATGGCAGCCTTCTGCATAAAGCTATCGTTCTGGTATCCTACGATTACAGCGCTACTGCGTTCTATAGGGAGATCATCGAGCGCATAAGGACTTGTAAACATAACAGAGATCGTTCTACGTCCAGCAAGCTTATCGACAAATTCCCGAGCGTCTTCCCCTAAATCTGAGGTACTACGCGGGCGCATGCGATTATCATGTATAGCCATTACAATTTGTCGATGGTCACGTATCTCTTTCAATAAATCTTTCAGCTCCTCCTTAGACTCTTTACCCGTAATAACAAAGACCGTATAATCACTAAGCTGTTTGGAAAGGCCATTCTCAAATTCTTGAGCAGCAGACACACCTACTGCCACAACCGCTGTTTGTGTGCGCTTGTCAAAGGATTTTATTTTTTTATCTGACTTAAGAACCGTAACTGCTGCATCAGCTAGCCGCTGCACAAGTGATTGCGCAGATGGCCCATTGAGATCGTTAATCAATCTCGCGGTATTAACCGGTTTATACTTATCCAGTCCTAACCAGTATTTTGCGGCCAGCACTTTTTTAACACGCTTGTCAATATCGGACTGTTTGATGCGTCCGGACTGCACCGCCTTCTCAATTAATCCAATTGCTCGCCCACTATTTTCTGATACTTCCAGTAGGTCCACTCCTGCTTCGATAGCCATCACGTCAGCTTCTCCATTAGGAAAGAATTTCTTTACTCCTTTCATATCCATGGCATCAGTTACCGTCAGACCGCTAAAGCCCAGTTCTTTTTGTAGCAAGTTTGTAACTACTTTTTTAGAAATCGATGAAGGAATATTTGGGGTATTATCTAATACTGGGATATGCATATGAGCGACCATAACTGCAGGTGCGCCATCCTTAATAAGCTCGCGAAAAGGATACATTTCTAAGCTATCGAGCCGCTCACGAGTGAAGTTTAGTTGTGGAAGGTCATAATGGGAATCCACATCAGTATCTCCGTGTCCAGGAAAATGTTTCAACGAGGCTATGATACCGCCAGAAACCATTCCATCCATATACGCCTTGGCCTTCATTGTCACGTTACGCTTATCGTCACCAAAAGAACGGAAATTGATAACGGGATTTTTTGGATTGTTGTTGATATCGACAACCGGTGCAAAATTGAAGTGCATCCCCATCCGCAAAAAGTCCTTAGCGACCTGTCGTCCCATGTCGTAAATAAGTTGATAGCTTTGGATAGCTCCCAAAGTCATCTGGTATGGAAAGGATATGGTGGAATCCTGTAGACGCATTCCCAAGCCCCATTCCCCATCAAAGGTAATTAATAAAGGTACCTTCGCTTTTTTCTGATAGCTATTAAACATGTTCGAATGCCGCACAGGTCCACCCTGAAAAACCACCAGACCACCTAGCTGCTCTTTCTCGATAACCCTCCCTACCGAATCGATATAACCTTGTCCCAAGTTAGTATGGGCTCGAACCAGGAACAATTGCGCAATACGCTCTTTGGGCGTCAATGTTTTGTAAACGGAATCAACCCATGCGTGTTGGTTATTAATAAAAGACACGAAATCTAGCTTCCTTTGCGCTGTGGCCGTAGTTAGTGTTATAAACAACAGCGCTACGGGCAAGAGTTTTTTAATCATATTTTAGTATTATTCTAATAATCGAAGTACGTAAAAAAAACACATACATCAAAATTTTCGCCTGTTCATATTGAAACACGCAGAATGTTGCAACTATGCCAGATCGTATTTTCTCTCCAGTAGCAACGCTAAATCCATTCCGTTATCGACATCTCCATTGGCCTCTCTTTTCCATAGCATATCGATAATAAGTAATAGAAATTGCGTTTCCAGCTCCGGACTATCGTAGCCTAGCTCGGCAAAAGCCTTCACCAAGATCGGCTGTACTGGTTTCATAAACTGTTCATGCTGTTGCTTGGAAAAACTATTATGCCATAAACGTTCTTGAAGCTTCCAAAACAGCGGTTCCTCCACAACCAATTTACTTGGTAAGAAAATCATGTTGCGCAAAAACTCTTTGGGATCCTTATAAACCATCATACCACGGTGGTGTGACAACACGCGGCGGTAACCGGACTTAATAATATGGGCTAAAAGCGAATCTTTATTACCAAAATGCTTAAATATAAGCGCCTCGGAAACCCCCGCTTCAATCGATATTTCTTTTGTCGACGTATCTACATAGCCCTTGGTTGCAAATAATGAAAGCGCAACCTTCATTATCTTTTCTTTACGGCTTATCGTCGTTTCCTTCATCTATAAAATACTTGTTTGAACAAAGATACATTTTTCTCCAACACTACTGCTTTGCAAAATTTCTGTCACAAAGGTATTTATATAACGCTTCGAAGTATCTTTGAGTCTAACTAGTACCTAAACAATGGATAATCAGTTTCCGACGATCAATTTTAGATATTTAATTTTTGCCTTTTTATGTTGCTATGCAACCTTGGGATACGGCCAAAGATCCATCAATGGGAAAGTGCAAGATAAAGTAACATCTGATCTTCTCGCAGGTGCAACTGTACAATTACTCGCTACAAAAGACTCCGTTATCCGTGCAGGGACAGCGGACCGCGCTGGTGAATTCACATTTGAAAACCTTCCCTCAGGAACCTATAAAATACGTGCGTTATTATTAGGCTACCATACTGCTGTTCAAGTGGTGCAGCTCTCGCAGGTAGACCTAAAAACTAATCTAGCGCTAGATCCTTCAGAAATAGCGCTTGAAGAAATAGAGGTTACCGCGACGCCTGCCGTGGCAATCCGGGGCGACACAACCGAATACGATGCGACGAAGTTTTCCACGCGTGACCTAGCAGACGCCGATGAACTTGTCGTGCAGATTCCGGGAGTAGAAATCGATGAAGAGGGTAATATCAAAGCGCACGGAGAGGATGTTAAAAAGATTATTGTTGATGGAAAAGAATTCTTTAGTACCGACCCGCGCATTGCACTAAAGACATTACCTGCGGAGATAATTGCCAAGATTCAGCTAATAGACGAAAAATCCGAACAAGCTAAATTTTCTGGATTCGATGACGGGCAGCGTAGTAAGATCATTAATATTGTCACCAAGCCCGATAAACGAAAAGGAACATTTGGCAAAGGGTCCGCTGGACTTGGAGCCGATGAAAAGTTTGCGGTGAACGGCTCAATAAACCGGTTTGATGGAGACGCGAAGATCGCAGTCAATATCCTTGCAAATAATGTCAATGAAACAAATTTTGCAGAGCAGGGCCGCGGTGGTAGCCGCCGAGGGAATAGCAATACCGAACGCGGGCTTTCAGACACCTACGCAGGTGCAATCAACTACAATAATACCGTTTTGGATGAGAAAATGGACATCAGCGCCGATTACAACTTCCGCTCAGGTAGCACGGATGTTCGTTCTGATTCCCGGACAGAATATATCTTGGGGAACCGCGAGAATCAGCTACAGGAACGTTTATCAAACAGTACAAATAAAGAAACTGAGCATAAAGCTAATGCTAGGGTAAGATGGAAAATTGATTCCACGCAACGTTTAGACTTTAGCCCGCGGTTTTCCTACACGGAGGCCAGCAATTTAAGCAGCTCTTCAAGCAGGTCTTTTTTTAGTCCCAATGATCTTATAAATTCCTCGCAGCGTCACAATAACAACGAAAATAGTAATCTGAATTTTGGTGGTGAGTTAACCTACATGTTCCGCTTCAATAAGCCTGGACGCACAGCATCGTTTGCCTTCTCAGGGAATAAAAGCACCAATGATGCTTTGGGCGAAAACCTAGCTCTTACCGAATATTACGAAGATGCACTGCTCTCCCGCATCGACACCAACAATAACCGTAGCGTAACCGACGGCTACGGGTCAGGCTATAGTGGCAGGCTGTCGCTCACCGAAAGTCTATCGCGCTTAAGCCGACTACAAGCAAATTATAGCCTGCGAACCACACAGAACTACTCAGACAGAAAAACCTTTGAGTGGCTTGCTGAAAGTGGGCAACTCGGTGAATTGCGAGACCGTCTGTCTAATGAATTTCGGAATGATTACCTATATCATCAAGCAGGTTTATCCTATTCTTTCAACAAACGGGATTCTCTACGTATGCAGGTTGGACTGAATTATCAGCATGGCGTGCGCAATAACGACCGCATGTTTCCAATAAACTTAAAAACCAAGGCGGACTTTGGCAGTTTTCAGCCCGAATTCTCCCTCACCTATAATTTCACTAAAGAACGCCGCCTGGAATTAAATTACAACACCGCAACCAAAACACCAAGTATAGATCAATTACAGGATTATATAAATAATCAGAATGAGCTACGTATTACAAATGGAAATCCAAATTTAGATCAAGAATATAACCATAGCGTGCGCTTGCAATATCGCGATGTTAAACGAATGACTGGACAAAGCTTCAATTCGAGTTTAAACCTAGACTATACCAATGACAAAATCATAAATTCGGTACTCTTGACCGATACCGCAGTCACGCTTTTTGATGACGTCGTATTGGGTGCAGGAGGCCAGTATATCGTACCAATTAATGTTGATGGAGCTTGGTCCGTGCGCTGGAACAATAGCATAGGACTCCCAATCAAAAAATGGAAGTTGAATCTTAACTTAAGCAATAACCTTTTTTATAGCTCTAATTTCGCCATGTTAAATGAAGAATTTCTCAGTGGATATAATTACGGTTTTAATCAGCGTGTGGGTGTTAACACAAACATTAATAAGAATTTCGTATCGGGAATAAACTACCGAATCAATATGACATTCACCAATAACCCGATTGCAGAAACCTCTACATATAATATTTATTCACATACGTTAGGACATACACTAGCTTACGAATTCTTAGGCCGTATGGTTTTTAATTCGGACTTATTGTATATCTACAACAGCGGTGTACTTGATGGACCTTCAGCAACAACTATGTTATGGAATGCCTCGCTTGGAGCCAAGATTTTAAAACGGAAAAATGCACGCATAGAGCTTAAAGGGTTTGACATTTTCAATCAAGCGCAAAATATTAATCGCAGAGTAACCGATATCGCCATTACCGACGTAACATCTAATACCCTTACGCGTTATTTTATGTTATCTTTCCGTTACGATCTGCGTAGTTTCGGTGGAGGTCGTAGCTCAAGAGACCGCGAACGGCCACGGGGCGGTAGCCGCATACGCCACAACTAAAAGGAGGCAACCTTCCATAGTTTATCCTAATGCTCCGCCGGCGTCTAAAAATTGCTGCTGTTTCTGGGCAAAATCATGATCATCGATCGCCCGGGTACCATCAAGAAGAATTCGTGTAGCAAACCCCTGTTCCAATGCATCCATAGCAGTAAAGAATACGCAGAAATCTGCTGCAAGCCCGCACACATCCACTTCCCTCACTCCCTTTTCCATCAGGTAACCGCCAAGACCTGTGGAAGATTCTCGTCTATTATCAAAAAAACCCGAATAACTATCAACATTTCTATTTGTCCCTTTGCGAAAAATCGCATGTATCTCTCGTTGATCTAAATCCTTAGACAAATCCGCACCGCTGGTTCCACGGACACAGTGATCAGGCCAAAGCACTTGCGTTTGACCGAAATCCAAGTCCAGTACATCAAAAACTTTATGATTTGGATGCTGTGAAATGAAGCTAAAGTGATCCA
>JAALOO010001874.1_pt1 | contig 12904 bp, 14 predicted proteins | sample 7257641 | NCBI WGS metagenome assembly JAALOO01 (sample SAMN14085613, study PRJNA598686) | mite metagenome | biome: ENVO:01001000; feature: ENVO:01001002; material: ENVO:01001226; isolation source: single female mite from University of Michigan culture on fish food culture... ... | reverse complement strand
GTGCCGAGTTCAATGATCAGGTGCTGGCGCAGTTGAGGGCTGCGGTGGAGAAACAACAACAGCAGCAGGAGAAGGAGAAGGAGAAGGATGACAACGCTGCAAACAACACAACTACAACAACAACAACAACAACAACAACGGCAGCAGCTGAAACGGAAAAGACCACTGAAGCCAAGAAGAAGCAGAAACAGAAGAAGAAGAAGCAGGAAACTTCTGATTCGGAGAGTGACTCGGAGGATGAGGATGACGAGGAGGATGAGGATTCTGAAGATGAGGATTCTGATGTGCCAGCGAAAAGCTTTAATACCTCCTCCTCCTTCCGCTCCATCAAGTCGCTCTTTGAGCCGTACCTAAAGTCCTTCTTCGTGAAGGCAAAGGACAGCACGCAGACGAAGATTCTCAAGCTGGAGATTCTCACCAACCTGAGCACCTCCTCCAACATCAGCCTCATTCTGCGCGAGTTCCAGGCGTACATTCTCAACCTCCAGGACGACCTGGAGTTCATGTCGGCGACCATCGAGAGCATCGGCCAGTGCGCCTCGCGCATCAAGGAGATTGCCCCCGTCTGCCTGAACGGCCTCCTCTCGCTGCTCAGCAACCGCAATGAGTCCATCGTGGCGCAGTCCATCGTCGTCCTCCGCTCGCAGATCATCAACAAGGACCAGGCGATCATTACGATGATCGTCCGCCAGGTGGTGAAGCTGCTGGAGAAGATTCGGGCTCCGGCGGCCCGGGCGACCATCGTCTGGATCGTCGCGGAGTTTGCCGCCCGCAATGAGGCCGCCCGGAGGCTGGCCCCGGACGTCCTTCGCCGCGTCGCTCGCTCCTTCTCCTCGGAGAGCGATCTGGTGAAGTTGCAGGCTCTGAATCTGGCCTCCAAGCTGCACATAAGCACACTTGAGGGAGGGGAGGGAGGTGAAGTGCCGCCTCTGCTGTCTGCCGCCCAGGTGGACCGCCTGAAGCTGCTGATTGCGTACGTCTTCAACCTGGCGAAGTACGACCTCAACTACGACGTCCGAGACCGGGGGCGATTTCTCAGGCAGCTGCTCAGCGCGGGCACTGGGGATGGGGCGCTGGCCAGGCGGATTCTCCTCGTGCCCAAGATGGTGCCCAATGTCAGCCAGAGACAGGCGGCCACGGCGGTGGGCACTACCGTGGCTGGTGATGCGCCCACTTCCAATGGAGATAATCCAGGAGAGGATGGCTCTGCCGCTCAGGTAATGACTTTCATTTGGTTGATTGAATGTACTCAGTGACTAATGTGATTTATCTTCCTCCCCCAGCAGAAGGTCATCTCCCCGCTGAACGTGCTCGCCTCCTCCGCCGACTCGAGCCGCTTCCGCGTGGGCACACTGTCGCACTTTCTGGGGAAGAAGGCCGCCGACTACGAGGAGCTGCCCGACTGGCCGGCCACTCCGTCCGATCCCGCCCTCAGACGGGCCAAGTTGCCCGAGAAGAGTGGTGGCAACTTCGCAGGGACGACCTCAGGTACCTCACTGGGCACATCGGCGCTGGCCGGACTGGAGGCGAAGGCCAAGGCCAAGGCGGCCATTGCCGCCATTGCTGCTCGAGGTGGAAGTCGTAAGAATGGATTCCTCTCGTCGTCAGAGGAGGAGGAGGAAGAGGAAAGTGACGAGGAAGATGAGGAAGATGAGGAAGATGAGGACGAAGAAGATGACGAGGAGGACGAGGAGGACGAGGAAGACGAAGACGAGGAAGACGAGGAAGAAGACGAAGAAGAGGAGGAGGATGAGGAAAGCGAAGATGAGGCGCCAGTTAAAACCGTTTCGAACACTGCTGAACTGCTGCTGGTCGGTGGAGGAACTGGCGGTGGAAAGTCCCCGGAGGAGGACCTGCTGCAATAACACACACACCTACACCCACACAGACCCACTATCAAATTGCATCTTTTATTACCTTCTCTCTAATACACAATCTCTCTATGTACAGTAATGTGTCTTCATCCTCAATGATATCCTCCTAGACCTCCGGGGGGACGTAGTCCTCGTCGACGACGGTGTTGGCCTGCAGCTCGGCGATGCGCCTCTCCGCCTCCACAAAGTCGATCTCGTGCTGGGGAAAGTTCTCGAAGAAGTAGTAGAGGCGACGCTTCGCCTCCAGCTCCCCTCGCTTCTGCTCAATCTCCGACTGGCGCTGCTCGGCCAGCAGGCGATTCAGCTGGGCGGTAATGGCAGACAGTCGGGTCGACTCGAAGCGGGCAAAGAGCGCCTGCTGGGCGGCAATGTCCGCCGCCTCGAGGGAGGGCAGCGCCGCCAGGCGGACTGCCATCAGCGAGGAGAGGGACCTCTCCGAGGTGGACAGCTTGGGCAGGGATTCAATTCGGCTCACCACCGAGCTGATGACCGCCTTCTTCTCTTCAGTGGTCTCCTCTTGCTGCAGCTTCAGTGCCACCTTCACCGCCTCCTCGCTGATCGTCTGTCCCTGAAGACGTCCCTTGGTGAGCAGCAGTCGCTCCAGCTTTTCCCACTTTTGGTAGTACAGCAGGCCGATGATCTGCGCCGTGGCGCCGAGAATGCGGTCCTCTTGGGCGGCGTTGGCTGATCCGGCCACGTGCAGGCCGAAGAAGTAGAGCGACTTGCCGAAGAGGTGCGCCCGCTTGGTCAGGTCAAAGTGGTCGTCGAAGTAGGCGTTGGTGAGGTAGGGCACGCGAATGTACTCGATGTCCTCGTCGTCCACCTCCTCCTCGGCGGGTGGGTCCTCTTGGGCTGATGCCGAAGACTCTTCGCCCTTCTCCTTTTCCGAGGTCATCACCACGTCATTGTTGAAGAGGTGCAGGAGGGTGTGCAGTGCCAGCGTCCGAGTCACCTCATTGCCGGCGTCCTCCTGCAGCATCATCAGCCTGACCACCTCGAAGGCCGCCTCGAAGTCGCCCTCCTTCACCGCCCCGTCCAGCAGAATGTTGGCGATGAAGTGGTCGGGGAAGATGCCGAACTCCACGCGACTACTGAGCACCTTGAGGAGGGCGTCTCGCTTGCCGTGGCGCAGGTAGAAGCGGCAGACGGCGTGTCCGGTCGAGTCGAGCGTGTTGACGGTCTCCCGGGAGGCGCGAAGTCGCCGGACGATGTGCTCCAGCTCGTCGATGTTCTCCGCGCGGTGCAGCGAGTTGAGGTAGATGTCGACGTCCACGGCGGACACCGCCTTCCGCTGCTGGTACTTGTTGTTCAGCTCGAAGAAGTACCGAGAGGGGCTGATGTGCTTCAGCGACTCGCACTGTTGACGCTGCGCCAGCCAGGCGTCCTCGCAGGCGTACGCAGAGGAGAGCAGACCTCGGCGGAGGACACTGCCGAACTGGGCTAGTCGACCTGGGCCGTGGTGGTGGTGGGCCCGGGCGAAGGAGCGAAGCAGTAGAAGACTGGTGGACATTGTGGTGGTGGCGGTGGTGGTCACCAGATCAGATCAGATCAGACCAGAAATCAAGTGTTGAAGAAGCGCACACACACCAACCAACACATGGGAAGAAGTTGCCGGCACTCAGCTGGGAAAGTTGCCGGGCAAGCCGACGCTGCTACTTTAGTAGCGCGGCACTGTCTCATTCTGCAGCAGCAGTTTCAGTCTGCGACAGGAGCTTGAAGAGGACAGTTGTAGGCAAGTGAAGAAGACACAAAGCACACAAAGCACACAAGACAACTGTGACATTTTAGGTACGAGATTTTCTCACTGCTAATTGCCTCGCTTTGCTTTCCTTTCCTATCATATCTCGTGCTCCATCAACGTGTGTGTGTGTGTATTGCACAGCACTGCTGATCACCATCTCTTTCTCAGAGCTGTTGCTCACGTCGTTGTCACCTTGTTGTTTCACCTTTTCACTCTCTCTCTCTCTTCTTCGGTTTCTTTCTCCATTTCTCCTTCAGTATCCTCGGAGTGAGCACACTGTCCACTACTACTGCAACGACCACCACCACCACCACCGAACCATGTCTACCGGCAATCTCATCCGTCTCTCTGCCACCGTTTTGGCGCGCCTCAACTCTCTGAACACTGTCAGCCCGGTCACTGCCACCGCCGCCGTCACTGTCCACAAGCGCAATGGTCAGTTTGCTTCTATTTGTTTTTGAACTCTTAAATAACCTTTGTCTTTTGCTTTGCTTTTCCCACAGTTTCCACATCTCGCCGCATCAAGGTGGAGAAGCCGGTGGTGGAGATGGACGGCGATGAGATGACGAGAATCATCTGGGAGAAGATCAAGGAGAAGGTCGGTTTTGTTTTGAGGTGTTGTTGTCCTACTTTTCAATTACTAACCCTCTTTCTCTTTCCCCCAGCTAATCTTCCCCTACCTGGACCTGGAGTCGCTGTACTACGACCTGGGCCTGCCCCACCGCGACCAGACGGACGACCAGGTGACCATCGACTCTGCGCTGGCCATCCTCAAGCACAATGTCGGCATCAAGTGCGCCACCATTACGCCCGATGAGGCGCGAGTTGAAGGTAAGGGCTGTCACGATCCTTCAGAAAAGGGGCTATTAATAGAGAGGAATAACACTGCCACCATCGGCTGTTCTATCTTTAGAATTCAAGCTGAAGAAGATGTGGCCCTCCCCGAACGGCACCATCCGCAACATTCTCAACGGCACGGTGATGCGTGAGCCCATCCTCTGCAAGTCGATTCCCCGCCTGGTGCCCGGCTGGACGAGAGCCATCGTTATTGGTCGGCATGCCTTCGGAGATCAGGTGAGACCGAGGAGATCAGTGCACACAAACAATGACAGTGCCACTTTAACACACGCTCACCACCTCTACTCTCTTTCCATTTGCAGTACAAATCCACCGACATGGTCATCAGCGGCCCGGGCACGGTGGAGCTGGTGTTCACCCCCGCCGACGGCAGCACCAGCCAGCCGGAGAGGCACCTGGTGTACAAGTTCGAGGGCAAGTCCGCCGACGGCGGCGTGGCCATGTCCATGTACAACACTGATGAGGTAAGCGACGACGACGATATATTTATACGTCCTCTAGGTGTGATCCCCAGGAAGCACTCTCACTTTCGCTTTCACTGCACAGCGAGCGAGAGAGAGGGATCCCCCGTGGATTCCCTCTCTTTCCGTGCTGCCTGCTGAGTTGTGCTGTGTGCTGTGCTGACTGCAGGCATGGACACTTTCTAGCTCAGTGACTGACCCTTTCCCACTTCCTCTTCCTAGTCGATCACCGGCTTTGCCCACTGCTGCTTTCAGTATGCGCTGATGAAGAAGTGGCCGCTCTACCTGAGCACGAAGAACACCATCCTCAAGCGGTACGATGGCCGCTTCAAGGACATCTTTGCAGAGATCTATGAGCAGTAAGTTATTATTGATTGATTGATTCACCTGTTGGTGTTCCCTCCCGTTCTTGGCACTGTTTACCCCTCACTCTACGGAGTGCTGGTAAAACGTGAATGCTTATCGGAGGCAGAGAATTCGCAAATTGCCTGCACTTTTACCTTCGGTATTCCGACTGTGATGCTGCTCTCGGTACGCTACTTGAGGCTGCCGGACACACACTCTATTGATGTCGGGAGTACTACCCTCGAGGTGCAGGACATTCCTTTCCCCCCATTCAGTGATTTAGTGCTGTTACTAGTATGCCTGATCTAACTTCATTATTTTTTTACCTTTGCAGAGGCTACCGCGAAAAGTTCGACAAGCTGGGCATCTGGTACGAGCACCGGCTGATCGACGACATGGTCGCCCAGGCGCTCAAGTCAAATGGCGGCTTTGTGTGGGCCTGCAAGAACTACGACGGCGACGTCCAGTCGGACATTGTCGCCCAGGGCTACGGCTCTCTCGGTCTGATGACCTCGGTGCTGGTCTGCCCGGACGGGAAGACCATCGAGTCGGAGGCGGCCCATGGCACCGTCACCCGCCACTACCGGGAGCACCAGAAGGGCCGGCCGACGAGCACCAACCCCATTGCGAGCATCTTCGCGTGGACGCGCGGTCTGGAGCACCGGGCGAAGCTGGACGACAACCGAGAGCTGCTGAAGTTCGTGAGGACGCTGGAGAAGAGCTGCGTCGAGGCGGTGGACGACGGGCAGATGACCAAGGACCTGGCCGGCGCCATTCACGGACTCAAAAAGTAAGTGGGCCATTTGAGTGATTAGTGTACAGTTGTTGTCCTCCAGTTCTTGGCACTGTTTACCCCTCACCTTTTTGCGTGCTGGTAAAACGTGAATGCTATTGCGGAGGTAGAGAATTCGAAATTGCCTGCACTTTTACCTTCGGTATCCCGACGACTGTGTGCGCGCTCCTGGTACGCTACTTGAGGCTGCCAGACACACACACTCTCTTGATGTTGGGAGTACTACCCTCGAGGTGCAGGACATTCCTTTCCCCCCATTATTCTGCTGATTCATCACTAACTGGATTTGTGCTTTATCTTCACAGTGTCAAGGAGGGCGACTACCTCAACACGATGGACTTTATGGACGCCATTGTGGAGAAGTTGGAGGCGAAGCTGGAGAAGCAGGCAGAGTAAATGACCTGATGAACTGATGATGATGATGAATCTCTCTATGATGAATCCCTTTACAACACACCACCACCACCACACACTTCCACTGACCAACAACAGCCGTACACAGCCACTGATAACACCCCAACACCCACCTGCTTTTCTTTTCCTTACCGATTATTTATAAGTGACACTTCTTGAGCAGTAAATAAAAAACATGTATTTATTGTATGTGATGATGCACTATTTAAAAATGATTTCTCTTCAGTCCTCTTCAGTCCTCTTGCGGACCTTGTTTGGGAATGCGCCATCGGGTCGATCGCCTCATCGGAACTACCTGGACCTCATCAGCAGTAGTGTTCGGCTTCTGCTGCTTGCTGGTCGTCTTCTTCCTCTGCCCCTCTGGCTCTTCTGCCTCCCGGATCCGCCTCTTCTTTCCCTTTCCCTTCTCCTTCTGGGCATTCTTCACCGCCAGTCGCCCATCGACGGTGCTCCAGACGGCGTCCAGAAATCTCTTCACCCGCTCCCTTAGGAGCTCCCTCGCCTCGGTGGGCCAGTGCTTGCCCTGCTGTCGTCGGAGCAGATAGAAGTAGCCATCGGGTGCCGCCGCCTGGTGCAGTCGCCCCAGCAGGTCACTCTGGTGGAGGGTGAGAAAGAGGGCCGCCTGGTGGGCACGGACGCGCACAAAGTCAATGCCCGCAGAGTCGAAGTAGAAGGTGCGCTTCCGGGGACGGCCTCGGGGTCGCTTCGGAGGGAGTACTGCAGGTGATTGGGAGGGTTCAGCAGCGGCTGCTGGGACTTCGGCTGGGGCTTCAGCTGGGGCGTTTTCAGGGGTGTTGCCCTCTTCCTCCTCCTGCCCTTCAGCAGTCTGATCCGTTCTGCCTCGACGCAACTCCTCGGTGATGCGCTCATCCCTGGCCAGCGGCGGACTGGCGAGCAGCGCCGGCCACGTAAAGAGCGACCGGAAGATGGACCTCGCCTCGGCGAACTCCTCCGAGGCCCTTACCTCCTCTCGCCGCTCCTCCTCCACCGCCTCCTCGGGCTCCTCGGCGAGGCGGCACATCAGCGCCCGGGTCATCACCTGCAGCAGCGCCCAGCCAAAGGCGGTGGAGGAGTTGGCCGGGAGAAGGGCCAGGGTGGTGGTGGAATGGGCAGCAGCACTGTCCTTCTCAGGTCCTTCTCCTCGGGTCAGGGTGCACCCGGCGACGGTGCTGAGAAAGTAGCGCATCGTGTCCAGCGACGCCACCGAGTAGTCCGCCTGGAGGTCTGCATTGGCGGGCAGCAGACTGAGCTGCAGGTTCTCCTCCACGTCGGGGTCGATCATTTCGGTCAGGGCCGTCTTTAGCAGCTCATTGGCGTTCAGGTCGAGGGCGGTGAACATGACGCCGTTCGCCGCCTTCCGCAGCCCATTCAGGCGGTGGAGGGTGCGGAAGATCTGGTCGTACTCGAGGTGGGTCTGCTGGGCGTCATTCCAGTCCTGTTCCTCATCCTCATCGTCCTCCTTCTTGATGACCAGTTGATAGGTGGTGGTGGGAAATGGTGGCGCGCTGGCTGCGGCCATGTCTTCCGCCTCATCCTCGACGTCCTCCCTCTCCTCGTCCTCCGCTTCTTCTTCTTCGTCCTCCTCGGTGCTCTCCTCCTTCAGGTCCTCCTCCGCCTCGGCGAGCACCACGTCAAACTGTTCCCTCTTCAGCAGCTTCGCCAGCTTCTGCCGGCCCTTCAGCAGAAACCGGCCCAGCGCCTCCTTCCCGTCGGGCAGCGAGGCCGCCAGACGGCCGCTGACGAAGGCCGACTTCCGGTCGCGCTGGCGATTGCGCGTCACCTTCTGCAGCTCCGCCATCAGCAGGCCGCAGCTGTCGTCCTCGTCCTCCGCCCCCGCCGCCGCCGCCGGCATCGAGGTGAAGGAGGAGGGGGAGGAGGAGGAAGATGGCTTGCCGTGCTCTGCGAGGCTGATGAACCTGGACAGGTAGTGGTACCGCCGGTACACCTGACTGACGTTCCGATTGGGAAAGTACATCCGCGTGATGAGCGGAATGTCAATGAGCCGCCGCTCCTCGCCGCCGTCCCTCCCCTTGACCACCTTCGTGTACGACTGGCTCATCTTCAGGATCAGCTCGTCCTCGGCGGCGATCCACGCGCCGAACTTGCGCCGCTGGGCACAGGTGTGGCCGGCGGTGGTGATGCTGCCAGTGCCACTTCCGGTGCCACCACTTCCGGCGCCGCTGAAGGCAAACTCCAGCTGGCTCTTGTAGCGCTGTCGGACCTGGCGGTTGTTGCGCAGCGGCAGGTACTGCGCAATGCGGCTCCAGCTGCCATCCCCAAAGAGCTTCACGCCCGCCAGCAGGACCTTGTCCTCCAGGCGCAGCCAGGGCCGGACCACGGTGGGGCAGAGCCGCTTCCGGTGGAAGTACTGCACCTGATTCAGCGTCCGCCCCTCCACCAGGGCGGCCACGTTGCGCCAGTCGATGCGCCCGGTGACGGCGCACTGATAGGCCTCGATGATGCGCACCATCTCCTCCGCTTCCTCGCCGACGATGGGGCCGCTCTTCTGCAGGCGTCGGTTGAAGGTCGCCTGGTAGTGGGAGCAGCACTGCCAGGCGAGCCGGCCGGTGCCCAGCCGGCAGGCGATCCGGTCCCAGTCGGGGTGGCTGCTGCTGCTGCCCTCCGCCTCCTCCTCTTCCTCGACCAGCTCCTTCAGTCGGGTCGATTCCTCCTTCGACCACTCGCCCTTCGGAATGGACTGGTGGAGGTAGTTGAGGTACTGCAGCTCGGCGTCGTCGGCGGTCCGCTCCAGGGGCAGCTGAAAGGTGGGAAAGTTGGAAATTAGAACATTAGGAATTTATTGAAATCACAGTGTGCCCAAACTTACCTGCTTGGCGACGACCATCCAGTCAATGGCCCGCATCGCCTCCTCGCCTCTCTCCGGCTCCGGATCGCCACCGGATCTGGCCAGCGCCAGCTGATCGTTGAGCTGCTCGATGCGCTTCGTCACTTCGGCCGTAGGCCCTTGCTGCCCCTGTTCATTGCTTTCCAGCAGGCGGGTCATCTGCTCGACCAGCTCTCGATTGTGCACCATCCTGTACTGGCTGCGCACCTCCTTCACTATGGTCTCCCGTTCCGCTTCAGTCCACTGGTTGTGGTGGCCGCCGCCGCCGCCGCCCCCTCTGGAGCGCATCGACAGCAGGTCGACAAACGCCGGACTGGGACTGTAGAGCTCGGTCTTGCAGGGCGGCGCCGACATGCCCAGGCTGTCGCGAAAGTACGGCCGCGTGAAGGGAATCAGCGAGACGGCCTTCTTCTTCTGAGCATTGCTGGTTGTGGTGCTGATCATCGGTGGTGGTGGTGGCTTCACCTCCTCCTCCTCCTCCTCCTCTTCAATCTCCTGGTCGCCATCGCCATCCACCGCGTCCAAATCGGCGTCCAGCTCGTCCCGCTCCTCCAGCAGCCGAGCCCGTCTGTTCTCCAGCCGCTGCACCAGCTGCTCGTTGAGCTCCAGAGCCCGTGCTATCTTCATGAGACGGTCATGATTCGAGGCGGCACTCATGGTGGCCTCCTCCGCCTCCTCTTCGGTGGACTCCATCGGAGGTGCTTTGGAAGTTCGCTTCGACAACAGAATCACGCTTCAATGTTTTGAGAGGTGAGTGCGCCCATTTCCACAGCCAGTGCACTCAACTGCTGCTGCTGCTGCAGCTGTGGCTGTTTCCACTGATGCACACTGATGCACATCATCACAACAACAACAACGAAATCAGCAGCGCAGAATCTTGATCTTTCACCTGATTGCATCAATCACCGGGGACCAGAACTCTCTTGAAGACCACTGATCTGTGATACCGTAATCATTACCATCACCACCACCACTATCATCATCATCAGTATCGTCACTGTTGACCAGTTGACCAGCGACTGCTGCTGACACGTCAGCAGAACTGAGAAATGGAGCACTTTACCTCTGCCTCGCGGCTGATCAACGAGGTGCAGGAGTCGCTCTTTCCGAAGCTCGAGTCCTGCCACGATGCCGCCAGCCTGGGCGTGATCGAGGGCGCCATCGACGAGCGCGTGAAGCAGCTGGAGGCCATCCTCGACCGGCTGGAGATGTCGGTGAACAAGGCGACGCCGGCACAGCGCAGTTCGCTCAAGTTCAAGCTCGACCAGCTGAGGTGAGTCCATTGGAGACAGCAACTTATCATTCTAACTTATCTTCCCCGTTTCCAGACAGGAGCACCGCCAGCTGAAGACGACCCTGGGCACGATTCACCAGCGGCGACTGCACCGAGAGCGGGAGCAACGAGAACGGGAGGAGCTGCTCCACCGGCGATTCACCACCAACGACAGCCTCCACCAGCGGTCGGGTCTCTTCGGCGCCGACCAGCAGCAGACCACGAATATTCAGATGCCGAACAGCAGCGAACAGCAGTACTTCAGCAGGGAGGGCGACCGACTGCACGGCTTCCACCGACAGGTGGACGACATGCTGGCGCAGGGGGCGGCCGTCATCGGCAGCCTACGGGAGCAACGGGCCAGTCTGCAGTCGGTGCGCAGTCGAATCGTGGAGGTGCTGGGCACGCTGGGCCTCTCCAACTCGGTGATGCGACTCATCGAGAAACGGGTGCTCACCGACCGCTACATTCTCTTTGCCCTCATGGCCCTCTTCACGCTCTTTATGTTCCTCGTGTGGAAGTACCTCACCTAGGGGACCACCACTGGGAACACTCAATCACTCACTCACTCAATTCCGCACACACTGTACATACATCCTCCAAACAGCAACAGAACAAGTCTTTTTAATTTGCTTCAGCACAGCAATCCTCCTCCCCTCTGCCTACGCATTGTTGAAGAGGAAGCTGAGGTAGCTGTTGAGGTACCGGCCGATAAAGTGGTCGGACACCTTGCCCCTCGGCTTGGTGCCCACCGGCGGCAGCGACTGCTTGCACACCTTGCCCGTCGGCGGGAAGATGTTCCGCGGACACATCACCGAGGCGACGCCGCCGAAGGTCTTCTCGAGGAATGAGCCAAAGCGGGTGGCCGAGTCGGCGCCGCACTCCTCCTCGATGCGCTGCCGAGTGCAGTCCTCCCAGGTGTTGTGGCCGCAGCAGAGCGAGTCGATGCGCTCGTCCACCATCGTCCGATTGGCGACGTAGTCGAGGGCGGCGATGTACGGCGAGTTGCACCGGACCTTGTACGCCGACCGCGAGAGGACCTTGTCGTGGATGCACGGCGAAGACTGCAGGAAGACTGACCAAAAAGAAGTGGGTGAGTACTCATAAACACTTTTACCAATCTTTTTTTGCTCCACTTACTCTGCCTCTCGGGGCCCTTGTCGCAGAACTTGCGCAGCGTCGCCGCGAAGTACTCGATGCTCAGCTCGTAGACCTCGCGCTGCAGCGGCGTGGCGCACTTCTTCAGGTAGCCCTTGACGCACTGGAGAATGTCGGTGACGGTGCTGCACAGCTTCTCCAGGCCCTCCTCGCTGGTGATGATGGAGCTGGGGCTGGGGCCCTTGGCCAGCACCTGAATGCGGTCCAGACAGGCGTCGATCTCCTTCAGGTGACACGTCTGCTGGTCCTGCTGGGCCGACTTGCGGCTCGAGGAGCGGCTCTTGGCACGGGACGCCCGATTCGAGTGACCGGTCGGCCGGTGGGCATCCATCACACAGACACAGGCGATGACCAAGAGAAGAAGGAGGAGAAGGAGTGATCGGGGGAACATTGCGAGGGATGATTTGAGATCAGAAAGGAGGGAGAGAGGATGATCGGAGTACTGGTCGGTGGGGAGATCAACTGAGGAGAGGAAATGCAGCAGTTCTCAGAACCTGGTCAGCATCATCATCATCGATGTGCTGGTTTTAGTGGTGAACACTTGTGTCTACTGCTGTGCTGTGCACTGGATGACCGTCTGAGGAGGACTGAGACTTGGCCAGCCACTCCACTGGAGCAGCACTCTTCTGTGCCAAACTTGGTCAACGCACTCTTTCTCACCCACTCAGATGATGGTGATGCTGATGAGGGCACAGAGATAGCAAATGTGGAGAGGAAGGAAAAGAGACAAAGCGGAACAGCAGACAAACAACAAGAACGGGAAAATGTGTGCACTCTTCTATTGTCTTGCACACACTGACTGACTGAGTGAGTGCACTCCAGTGATCAGCAGTCGCTGATTAGCAGACAGGCAGGCAGGGCTGGCAGGGAGAGAGAGATAGGCGAATGCTAATGGCGATGCGAAGAGCACTTTTACTTTCAGAAAAGGGAGGGAGGGAGGGAAGACAATGAACAGATGCTAATGAGATGCAGATGATATCGCCAGCACCACTGCTTTCTTTCCTGCTTATCAGATGCTCCACCATTGCAGGACACTGTCGCTGTTGTTGTTGACTGTAATTGGCCATTGTGTGCTGCACTAGTTGCACTAGTTGCACCAGCGGCCATCGAGGAGGCACTTGCCGATGAACCACTTCTCCAGC
>JAALOO010001873.1_pt1 | contig 12910 bp, 10 predicted proteins | sample 7257641 | NCBI WGS metagenome assembly JAALOO01 (sample SAMN14085613, study PRJNA598686) | mite metagenome | biome: ENVO:01001000; feature: ENVO:01001002; material: ENVO:01001226; isolation source: single female mite from University of Michigan culture on fish food culture... ... | reverse complement strand
TGTACGGCTCGTTGGCCACCTTCACGTGGCCGCCCGTCTTCACGGGGCTGCCCTTGAGCTTCCACTCGACGTCCGGAGGCGGCTCGCCCGCCACGTTCACGTCGTAGCTGAACGCCTGCCCGGCCTTGATTTTAATCTTCACCAAGTTGGTGCGGTCAATCTTTGGTGGAAGACGTCGAGGCTTGGCGATCACGGTATCAGAGGCATCCGAGGGCTCGCCAGGACCGGCCTTGTTCACCGCTCGAACGCGGAACTCATAGGCCTGGCCCTCGATCAGCTTCGGCACGGTGGCCTGGCACTGGTCGCCCACTACCTCCGCCGCCTTCTCCCACTCGCCGTACTTGTCCTTCTTCTCGACGATGTAGCCGGTGATCGGGGCGCCGCCGTCCTCCTTCGGCTTCTCCCACTCCAGGTCGACGTGGTCCTTGTCCCAGTCGACGGCCTTCGGTTTGCCCGGCTTTCCAGGTTCATCTAAAAAATACAAAGCTTCAGGTAGGTCAAATAAAAACAACGTAATAAACACCTACCAAACGGATTCTTCGCCACAATCGGCTTCAGCGTCTCCAGCGGCTCCGACTCGCCCTCCTTATTGACCGCACTGACGCGGAACTTGTACTCCTTCCCAGGGACCAGGCCGCCCACTTCCATACTGGTGCCCTTCGCCTTGCCCACCGGCACCCACAGCCCACTGTCGGTGTCCATCTTCTCCACGAGGTAGCCCTCAAGCGGAAGACCTCCATCGTCTTCCGGTTTCTCCCACTTCAGCTTGCAGCCCTCCTTGTGGACGTCCGAGACATCGAGCGGGCCTTTCGGTGGTGACGGTTTATCGGTGACCAGCACCTGAACGGTCACAGTGTCCCGGCCGCTGGAGTTGATCGCCGTGATGGTGTAGGCGCCCGAGTCGGCGCGGGTGGCGTTTCTCGCGGCCAACTTGGTGTTGTAGTCCTCCGTCTCAATCTTGGCGTGTGAGTCGCCCTCGGCGGGCATCACCCGCCCGTTGATGGTCCAGGTGATCTCCGGGGGCGGCTCACCGGCCACCGGCACGTCGTACATCACCTTCTGGCCGGCCTTGATGGTGAGGTCCTTGAAGGCGTTGCGGTCGATGCGTGGCGCCACTGAAAAAAGAAATGAAATGTTATTTTTACATAAAAATCAAACAAACAGCAAACCACACTCACGGAATCTGGGTTTAGCCACAATGGACTTGGACGCATCGCTCGGCTCACCCGGCCCGGCCTTGTTCACCGCCACCACCCGAAACTCGTACTCCTTGCCCTCCTCCAGGTAGGGCGCGGTGCCCTTCGTCTGGTCACCGGGCACCTCGGCGGCCTTCTCCCAACCGCGTGGGCTGCCCTTCTCCTTCTTCTCAATAATGTACGAGGTGATGGGCGCGCCACCGTCCAAAATGGGCGCATCCCACTTCAGGTCAACGTGGTCCTTGTTCCAGTCGACGGCCTCGGGTCTACCGGGCTGGCCCGGCGTCTCATAGGGGTCCTTGGCCAGCGTCGGCGACAGCGTCTCCAGCGGCTCCGACTCGCCCTCCTTGTTGACCGCCTTCACCCTGAACTGGTAGTACTTGCCCGGGGTCAGCCCCGTCACAGCCATCTCAGGAATGGGCGTCCGGCCGACCGGGACCCAGCTGCCAGTGTCTGGATCCAACTTCTCCACCAGATAGCCCTCCAGCGGTTCACCACCATCGTCCAGCGGTTTGTTCCACTTCAACGTACAGCCATCCTTGTGGACGTCCTCCACGTCCAGTGGTCCCTCCGGCTTGGCCGGCTTTCCGACGACCTTCACCTCCACATCGGCCACGTCCTCGCCCCACTTGTTCGTCGCCACAATGTGGTAGGTGCCGCTGTCCTTCCGCTCTGCCTTCTCGCAGTCCAACTTGGTGTTGTACGGCTTGTTGGTGATGGTCAGCGTCGGCTTATCGACGACGGTGCGGTCCTTCAGCTTCCACACCACGTCCGGCGGCGGCTCGCCAATCACATTCACATCGAAGCTGAACGCCTCGCCCACTTTGATCTTAATCGGTCGCAGGTTCTTTCGGTCAATCTTCGGTGGCAGCTTCTTGTGCTTCACCAGGCACATCTTGCTCGGGTCGGAGGGCTCCCCGGGGCCGGCCTTGTTCTGCGCGCGGACGCGGAACTGATAGGACTGACCGGTCTCCAGGTCGGGCACGCGGGCCTTTGTCTCATCGCCCGGCACGACGGCCGCCTTGGTCCACTTGTCGCTGCCCTTCTCCTTCTTCTCGATGATGTACTGCTGGATGGGGGCGCCGCCGTCCTTGGCCGGTGGCTCCCACTTCAGGTCGACGTGGTTCTTGTCGTAGTCGACCACCTCAGGGGTGCCCGGGGCGCCGGGGGCGTCGTAGGGATTCTTGGCCACAATCGGCTCGGCCGATTCGAGAGGAGAGGATTCGCCCTCAGCATTGACCGCCTTCACGCGGAACTTGTACTGCTTGCCCGGCTCCAAGTTGGTGACGGTGCACTCGGGGTTGGTGGTCTGCGTCACGGGAACCCATCTGCAGAAGAGGGGAAAAAGAGGTATTAAAAGTCCACAAAACTTCCCAACAAGTTAAAGTCACTTACCGTCCCGTCGCCTGGTCTTGCTTCTCGACGACGTACGCCTCAATGGGAACGCCACCGTCATCCTTGGGCGGCTTCCACGCTAGCTTACAGCCTTCAGCGTGGACGTCACTGACGTCCAGAGGACCTTCAGGCGTTCCTGGAACATCCAACACCGTCACCTTCACCTCCACCTCATCACTGCCCGACTGGTTGCTGGCCACCAGCTTGTAGAGGCCAGTATCGGCCCGTTTCGAGCTGGGAATGCTCAACCTCGAGTGGTACGGTTCGTTTTCAATCTTCAGGTGATCACCCGATTTGAGCTCCTTCTCCGGCTCGGTTGTGAGGTACCAAACAGTTCGCGGCGGCGGCTCGCCAATCACCTTCGCATCGAGCTTCACCGGCTGGCCGGCGTGAACTGTCACATCTCGCAGGTGTTCAATCTTCGGATGCAGGTTTCGTGGTTTAGTCACCACCGAGCTGGAAGGCTCAGAGGGCGCGCTGGGACCCGCTTTGTTCACTGCCTTCACGCGGAACTGGTACTCCTGCCCCTCAATCAGGTCCATGACGCGGGCCTCCGTCTCCGGGCCAAAGACCTCGGCGGCCTTCACCCACTTTGCGGCGCCCTTCTCCTTCTTCTCAATGATGTACCCGGTAATGGGGGCGCCTCCATCCTCCGACGGCGCCGCCCAGCTGAGGTCCACCCGATTCCGATCCCAGTCCTCCACATTGGGCCGTCCGGGCTTGTCCGGCTCGGTAAAGGGGTTCTTCGCCAGCGTCGCCTTCTCCGTCTCCAGCGGCTCCGACTCGCCCTCGGCGTTGATCGCCTTCACGCGGAACTTGTACGACTTGCCGGAAATGAGGCCGCCGACGTCCGCCTCTGGCTCGCGGCTGGTGGTGACCGGCACCCACCGACCCGACTCCTCGTCCATCTTCTCCACAAGATAGCCGGTAATGGGCTCTCCGCCGTCGTCCTCCGGCTTGTCCCACTTCAGCTTGCAGCCCTCGGCGTGGACGTCCGACACTGCAAGTGGGCCCTTCGGTTTGGTCGGCTTCGAGGTGACCAGAATGGTGACCGTGGCCTCGTCGGTGCCGTGCTCGTTCCGCGCAAAGATGCGGTACTCCCCGGAGTCGGCCCGCACCGAGTTCACTAGCATAAACTGCGTGTGGTAGGGGGTGTTCTCGATTTTGGTGTGATCATCAGAGGTCAGCTTCTTCCCCTCGCCGACGCTCCACTCGATGGTCGGCTCCGGCTCGCCCTTCACGTCAACGTCAAACTTGACCGGCTGGCCGGCGCGAATTTTGACCGCTTTTAGATTGGTACGGTCAATCTTTGGGGCCAGGCGGCGAGGCTTGGCGATCACCGAGCGACTGGCGTCGCTGGGCTCGCTGGGGCCCGCTTTGTTCACGGCAATGACGCGGAACTCGTACTCCTCACCTTCCTCCAGGTCGGGAACAGTGGCCGAAGTGTCCGGCGTCTTCAGCTCCTTCGCCTTGGCCCACTTGTGCGTGCCCTTCTTCCGCTTCTCGATGATGTACCCGGTGATCGGGGCACCACCGTCGTTGGCAGGCGGGGCCCAGGTGAGGTCGACGTGGTCCTTGTCCCAGTCAGTGGGCTCGGGACGACCGGGCTTGTCGGGCTCATCAAATGGGTTCTTCGCCACCGTGCCGGTCTCCGTCTCCAGCTCCTCCGAGTCGCCCTCCTTGTTGACGGCCCGCACGCGGAACTTGTACTTCTTTCCGGGCACCAGATTGGTGACGTCGAATTTAGTGTCATCGCCGCCCTTGGTCTTTCCACAAGGGACCCAGCGACCGGTCTCCTCGTCCATCTTCTCCACCTCGTAGCACTCAATGGGGCAGCCGCCGTCGTCTTCGGGTGGCTTCCACTTCAGCGTGCAGCCGTCCTTGTGGACATCGGAGACGTCCAGCGGGCCCTTAGGCTTTGAGGGCTTTCCGAGGACCTTAATTTCCACGGTGGCCTCGTCGGTGCCGCTGGAGTTTGTGGCTGTGATGGTGTACACGCCTCGGGTCTTTCGAGTGGCTCGGTTCAGCGTAAACTTGGTGTTGTAGTCGACATCGGCTATGCTGTACGTCTCGTCGGTGGTCAGCTCGGGGCCATCGTTCAGCTTCCAGGTGGTCTTCGGCGGCGGCTCGCCAATGACATTGACGTCGAAGAAGACCATCTGGCCCACCTTGACGGTGACCGCCACCAGATTGGTGCGGTCGATTTTAGGAGCGAGGAATCGGGGTTTGGCGAGGTGGGGCCCAACTGAGTCGGAGGGCGCTCCAGGGCCGGCCTTATTGACCGCCCTCACCCTGAACTCGTACTTGTCGCCCTCGTGCAGGCCTTTCACCTTGCCCTGGCAGACGGGCCCCGACACCTCGGCGGCCTGCACCCAGTTCGGACTGTACTTGTCCTTCTTCTCGATGATGTAGCCCTCGATGGGCGCGCCGCCGTCTCTGATGGGCGGCTCCCACTTCAGCTCCGCCCAGTCGCGGTCGTAGTCCTCGATGGTGGGCATGCCCGGCTGGCCAGGGGCCTCGTAGGGGTTCTTCGCCAGCGTCGACTTGTCCGTGTCGAGGTAATCGGACTCGCCCTCAGGGTTGACGGCCTTCACGCGGAACTCGTACTTCTTGCCCGCATCGAGGCCGGTCACCTCCACCTCGGTCGCCTCGGGGCCCACCTTGGCGCAGGGGACCCATCTAAAAAGGATTAAAAAGGTCAATTTCATTTATAAAAATCCGTCCCAACAATAACACCTACCGTCCCGTCGCCGAGTCCTTCTTCTCCACCACATACGATTCAATCGGCACTCCACCGTCATCCTTGGGCGGGCGCCAGCTGAGGTTGCAGTGGTCGGCATGGACGTCGGACACCTCCAGCGGCCCCTCCGGTTTGGCGGGTCGATCCAGGACGATAATGTCCACCTCCGCCTCGTCCTTGCCATTCTCATTCTCCGCGGCAATCTTGTACTTGCCCGACTGCGCCCGCGTCATGTGCTTGATCTGCACGTGCGACTCGTAGTCGGGATTGTCGATCTTCGTGTTCGCGTCATCAAACAGCTTCTTCCCCTCAAAGGTCCAGGTGATGGCCGGCGGTGGCTCGCCGCTGATCTCCACATCGAGCTTCGCCAGCCCGCCTGCCTTGATGGTAATCGGCTTCAGCGTCTCGCGGTTAATGTGCGGCTTCAGGTTTCGCTCCTTGACGGTGTGCATCTCCGTCGCATCGGACGGCTCGCTGGGGCCGGCCTTGTTGACTGCCCGCACGCGAAACTGCACCTGCGAGCCCTTCTCCAGGCCCTCCACGGTCGCCTCCGGCTTGGAGGAGTGCGTCTCCAGAACGGGCACCCAGTTGTTGCTGCCCTTGTCCTTCTTCTCAATCACGTAGCCGGTAATGGGCGCTCCGCCGTCGTCCCTTGGAGGGGCCCACTTCAGATCGACCCGCTTCTCGTCCCAGTCGACAATCGCCGGCTTGCCCGGCTTGTCCGCCAGCTCGTACGGGTCCTTGGCGGTGATCTGCTCGGTGACGAGCGGCTCCGACTCGCCCTCGTCGTTCACTGCCTTGACGCGGAACTTGTACTGCTTGCCCTTCTGCAGGCCGGTCACCTCGAAGGCGGTGGCGTCCTTGTCCGCCTTGCCAATCGGCACCCACTGTCCGGTGTGGGGATCGAGCTTCTCGACGACGTAGCCCTTGATGGGCTTTCCGCCGTCATCCTCCGGTTTGCCCCACTTCAGCTCGCAGCCCTTGGCGGTCAGGTTTTCCACCTTAAGCGGTCCTTTGGGTCGACTGGGCGCGGCCAGGACGCAAAACTCCACCTCCGCCTCATCCCGTCCAACCTCGTTCTCCGCAATTATGGTGTACTTTCCAGTGTGGATCCGCTGCGCGTCGTTGATGGCAATCTTCGTCAGGTAGTCGGGATTGTCCAGCACAACGTGCGCATCATTGACAATCACCTTATCTCCGAGCTTCCAGGTGATCTTCGGCGGCGGCTCACCCCTGACGTGCACCTCCAACTTCAGGTTCTTCCCCCGCTTCACCGTCTGCAACTCCAGGTCGTTTCGGTCAATGTACGGCTTCAGGCGGCGGAACTTGACGACGTGCATTTTAGTGGCGTCCGACGGTTCACCCGGTCCGGCCTTGTTGACGGCCACCACGCGGAACTGCACCTCCGCCCGCTCCACCAGGTTCTCCACCTTGCCCTCGAGGACGTTGCCGGGCACCTCGGTGGCCTTCTCCCACATCAGCGCGTTCTTCTCCTTCTTCTCGATGATGTACTTCTGAATGGGCGCGCCGCCGTCCTTCGTGGGGGCGGTCCACTTCAAATCGACCGAGACGTTGTCGTAGTCGACAATCTCCGGCGTGCCGGGCTTTCCCGGCTCATCGTAGGGATTTCGGGCGACGGTGCCCTGCAGCGTCACCAGCGGCTCAGAGTCGCCCTCCTCGTTGATGGCCGTCACGCGGAAGAGGTACTCGTGGCCGGTAATGAGGCCGGTGACATCGAGTTCCGGCTTGTCGGTCTTCCCCACCCGAGTCCACCGGCCCGTCTCCTTGTCGAACTTCTCCACCTCGTAGTGCTTCAGCGGAACGCCTCCATCGTCCAGAGGCTTCTTCCAGGCGAGGTGGCAGCCCTCAGCGGAGACATTCGACACATCGAGCGGTCCTTCCGGTTTGGCCGGCGCCGCGAGGACGTTCAACTCGACCGTCACCGTGTCGGAGCCGTTGCGGTTGGTGGCGGTGATCGTATAGCGACCGGCCTGCTTCCGCGTGGCCTTGGTGAAACTGAGGTCAGTGTGGTAGTCCTTGTTGGTGATCTTGATCACGTCATTGTCTACCACCTTCTCCGCGCCGCCCTTGAACGTCCAGACGATCTCCGGCGCTGGTTCGCCCTTAACGTCCACCTCGTACTTGTGATTGCGACCCGCCTTGATGCAGATGTTCTTCAGGTTGGTCCGGTCAATGTACGGCTTCAGGTTGCGGTGCTTCACCAGATGAGGATCGGTCGGGTCAGAGTGCTCACCAGGGCCGGCCTTGTTCACCGCACGAACGCGGAACTGTACGGTGGAGTTCTCCTTCAGGCGAGGCACGGTCGCTTCGGGGGTGGGCCCCTCCGTCGTCACCACCTCCTTCCAGTCCTGGGCGTTTTTGTCCTTCATCTCGACGATGTACTTGAGAATGGGGCGGCCGCCGTCTGATTTGGGCGGTTCCCACTTCAGGTCCACCTTGGTGTTGTCGTAGTCGACAATCTGCGGCTTGGAGGGCTTGCCGGGCTCGTCTGAACGAAAAAATTAAAAATTAGAAAATCCCACAATCAAACAAAAAGATCCACTTACCATAAGGATTCTTCGCCAGAATGGCGTCCCTCGTCTCCAGCGGATCCGACTCGCCCTCCTTATTGACCGCCTTCACCCTGAACTTGTACTTCTTCCCCTTCGTCAGGCCCTCACACTTGAACTCATTCTGATTGGGGCCCACTTCCGCCACGGGGATCCACCGACCCGAGTCGACGTCCATCTTCTCCACCAGATATCCCCGCAGATCGCTGCCACCATCATCCTTTGGCTTCTTCCACTTCAGCGTCGCGTGCTCCGCGTGGACGTTCTCCACCTCGAGCGGGCCCTGCGGCGGCGTCGGCTTGTCCAGCACAATCACATCCGCCGTGCTGCTGACCGTTCCCGAGCTATTGGTCAGCGTCAGCGTCATCTTTCCCGAATCCGCCCGCACCGCGTTCTTCACCACAATCACCGAGTTCTTGTCGTTCGAGTCGATGGACACCTTGGTGCTGGGCTTAATCTCCGTTCCATTCAGGTCCCACTTCACCTCGGGCGGCGGCTCGCCGCCAAAGTTAATGTCAAACTTGATCATGGCGCCCTTCTTCACCACCAGGTTCTTCAGCCCGTCGCCGAGGATGAAGGGCTTCACAAAACGGTCCTTGATGATGACCGACTTGGTGGGGTCACTGGGCTCACCCGGGCCGGCCTTGTTCAGCGCCCGCACCCGAAACTGGTACTGTCCGCCTTCTTTAATGGTCGGCACGGTGACCTTGCCCTTCAGCACGTCCCCACCCACCTCGGTGGCGGTGGTCCACTCCGAGGCGAACTTGTCCTTCATCTCGATGACGTACTTTTCAATCGGCGCCCCGCCGTCCTTCTCCGGCGCCTTCCACTTGAGCGCCACGTGGGCCTTGTCCCAGTCGATCAGCTCCACGTCGGTCACCTTGCCCGGCTCGTCGTAGGGGTCCTTCGCGAGGATGTTCTTCGCCGAGTTGAGCGGCTCGCTGGCGCCCTTCTTGTTCACCGCCCGCACCCTGAACTTGTACTCCTTCTTGTGGGCGAGGTCGGTGACGTTGATGCGGCACTCCTCGGTGGTGCCCACCTCCGTCCAGCCGCCGCGCATGCCAATGTCCTGGCGCTCGACGACGTAGTGAAGGAGCGGAAGGCCGCCCATGTCCTTGGGCGGCTTCCAGGCGAGGCGGCAGCGGTCCCGGTAGAGGTCAGTCACCTCGAGCGGCCCCTCCGGGGGTGAGGGCGGGCCGACGAAGTTGATATTGAGGGGGACCTTCGCCTCGCCCTGGCTATTGGTCAGGCTGAAGTCGTACTTGCCGCTGTCCTCGCGCTGGGGCTTCTTGAAGATGAGGACAATCTTGTCCTCCTTGACGATCACCTCGACGTCCTTGGGGGAGATGGGCACGCCGTTGCGCGTTAGCTTTGGGATGGCGTCAGAGGTGCGCGTGCCCTGGACTGTAGTGGCGGGAAAATTTTAGAGTTAGAGTTTCAAAGATTCTAACCAGCAGGAAGAATTATTCACTTACTCTTGTAGGGAATCTCAATGGTGAGCGGCTGGCCGACGTTGCCCTGGAAGTCGGTGTCGGAGGGATTCAGCTCCGGCTTCCGCTCGCCCTCCTTCACCACCACCTTGCAGCTGGTCTTGCAGTCCTTCGCCTTGGCCATGTACTCGCCGGCGTCGCCCATCTCCGAGCAGGGGATGATCAGCGACTGCTTGCCGGTGGTCTCGTCGTACTTGATCTGCAGACTGAGGAGGAAGAAAAGGTAAAAAGTCGTTAAAACTGATCATAAAAAAATCACTTTCGGCAATCACTTACCGATGATCACCGTAGATGGGCTGGCCATTCTTGAACCACTGCAGCGGCGCCCGCTTCTCCAGCATCTCCAGCTCGAGGACAATCTCCTCGCGCTCAATCACCGTCTTGTCCTGCAGCTTCTTGCGGAACTTGTTGGCCGCTAGAAAAAGGGAGAAAATTTGTACCCACTTTCACCCTCAAAAACCCATCAAATTTACTTACGCTCAACGAGAATCTCCGCCGCCGTCACGTCGCCGTTGGTCTTGCACTCATAAGTGGCCTCATCGCTCACCTTGCCCTTCTTGATGATCATCTTCCGCTTCCGCCCCTCCGCCACCAGCTCAATCTTCTTCTTCTCCGGCTTCACCTCCTTGCCGTCCTTCCACCAGGTCACATCGGCGTCGCGGTCGTCCACCTCGCACTCCAGCGTGATCGTATCATTTTCCGTGCACTTCTGACTCATCAGCGGCTTCACAAAGATAAACTGCCGGTCGGTGGTGACCACTTTGGTGCGGGTGACCTCCTCTGTGCCGACAATCTTGCAGCTAAAGTCATCGGTGTCCTCCACCCGACAGGGCCGAATCTTGAGGAAGTGCTTTCCGAAGGTGTCCCGCTCCACGAAGAGGCGGCTGTCGTTCATCGAGTCGACACTCGTTTCGCCCTTGAACCACTTCACCTGCGCTTTCGAGTGGTTGGTGCTGCACTCCAGCACCAGCTCCTTGCCGGTGTACTGCTCGTACTTCTTCTGCAGCGGCTTGGTGAACTTGAAGACCGGGTCGGGGTACTCCACGTCCAGCTGGGCGTTGGTGCTCTTGTCCAGACAGGTGCACTTGTACTGGCCCTGGTCGTCGACGCGCGGGTCGCGAATCTCCAGCACGTGCAAGTCGCCGGTGCTGGTCATGTTGAACTTCTTGCCCATGAACAGCTCCTGGCGACCCTTGAACCACTTCGCCTTGATGCCCGACTTGCTGAAGACGCACTCGAAGCGGGCCATCTTGTCGCGGCCCTCCTTCACTCGGGTGTCCTCCAGCGGCTTGATGAACATGTCCGGTTTCTGTAGTGTAGGTGGTGGTGGTGGAAAATTAAAAGAGGGCGGGGAAAAGGGTAGTCAGCGATTAGTTGAAAGGGAAGCGAACGTTAGAGAGAATATTAATGGTAGATAGAAGCAAAAGTTATTTATTGGGTTAGTGAGTGTTAGTCAGTAATCAGTAATAATAAGGTTAAGGTCAGAGAAGCGCACCAAAAAAGTAAAATCAAAGAATTAAATGAAAACCAAAAAAGAAAATAAAGAAGCAGCAAACAAAACAAAATCGAGAAAGAGAGAAAACAAAAAAGATAGAAGAGAAGAAAGAGAAAACAACGCAGGCCTCAAGAAGTTCATTACGATGGATTTCTTTTCTTTTTCTGAGTTCGATGGATGAGGAGGAGGAGGAAGAGGAGGATTGCGCCTGTACAACAACACAACTGAATCAAAGAAATCAAACCTGTCGCTTTCGCTTGACCGCCTGCAGCGTCGGCCAGTCGGGAATGAGCTTGGCGAGGGACTGGTCTTTCGGCGGCAGGGCCGACTTGCGACGCTCACCGGCGCCCTCCGCCGCCAGGTCCAGCATATCCTCCTCTCCATCAGACTAAGATGACGATATTGTTGAATAAGTTGAAGAGTATGTTTGCAAAGTTGGGAGGTTAGTAGTGCAAAATGTGCATAGTGTAAGGGTGGCAAGGAAGTAAAGAATTTAAGGAATTTAAGGTTAAAGATTCACACACTCGTTAGCAGTCGTAAAACACACACACACACCAGGTGTTAGTAGTAAATCAAACCAAGTCAAATTAAATCAAACCATATCAAACAGGGGTTGCAAAACACACGGGTAAAAACGCAGAACAAACCAAGCAAAGAAGTACGTACCTTCATGTCGCGCAGCGACGCCCGGCGCTCATCCTCGGTGGCCTTCAGATTGCCCCAGTCGGGGTCGTCCTTCTCCTTGCCCCACTTGGCGTACTGCTTCGACTTGAGCATGGCGCGAAAGTCCATGCCGCTTTCGTCTGCAGAAAACAAAGTTTTAAAAACCAAAACACCTCAAATCAAAACCCCAAAACACTTACCCGAAACAAAGAGCTTAATATTGCAGCTATCCTCGCCGTGTTCATTCCACGCCACAATCTTGTACTTGCCCTCATCGTTCGGTTTCGCCTTGCGAATACAGAAGTACACCGTGTTCGTCTCGCCATCCGTCACCACCTTGTACCGGCCGCCCTCAAAGATCTCATTGCCGTCCTTGAAGTATTTGAAGCCGGCAATGGGCTTCCCCTCGACGGTGGCCTGAATGAAGGCCGTCTTCCCATCGACCGCCGAGACGTTCTCCACAAAGTCGGTGATGACGGGCGGGCCGACCTCCCCGAGCTCCCGCAGCGGCGTCGAGGGCTTATCCGCGCGGTCAATCTCCATCACCGAGGCCTTGCGCATGTCGATGCTGGTGCTGCCGCGGCGGGTGCTCCCGCGCCTCACCTCCAGCATCTCACCAGGTCGAAGCTTCTTCGTCTGCCCGCTCTCGTCCACCGCCAGGCCCTTCTCATCTGCAACGATAATAATCGAAGGTCGTCGTGATCCACTGCGGCTGAAACCGGGTGGCGGGCCGTCGGAGATGCTATCGCGTCTGTCGTCTGCAGCAGCTGCACTAGCACTGGCGGTGTCTGAGCTAATGCTAGGTCGTCTAGAGCCGCTAGGACTACTCGGAGCAGGACTAGCCGATTCGGCCGGCTCTATCACTACGATCGGCTTACTGTCGGCCAGAAGGGTGGGCGGCGGCTGGGTGGTCTGCTGCTTCGAGGGCGCCGCCTTCTGCTGCTGAGTGGTGGTTTGCGGCACCTCAATCTTGGGGGCGTCGCCGCTGCTCACCTCGATGGAGGGCACCCGTTGCGTGCGCGGCTGGCCCTTGATGGAGGAGGTCTTAGAGGTGGTTGCCTCCTCGGCGCTCAGCTCTCCATTGGCGGCAGCAGCAGCTGTAGGCGTCGCCGCCGCGGCCGTCTTCTTCTTCACTGAAATGCGCTTCTTACCCGTTTCTACCTCTACCTTAGTGTCACTAGTTACCGTGTTGGCCTCGGCCGGAGCTGGAGAGGCTGGGGCGCCTGGCTTGGCCGCTGGGGCCGGCGCCGCAAGGCTCGACTTGGGCGTGGCGCCCAGCGGCGGCTGCGGCTCCTCGGGAATCGAGGCCGGCGGCTTCTTGATGGAGAGGCGCTTCTTCGCCACCGTCGACTCTTCAAAGC
>JAALOO010001872.1_pt1 | contig 12915 bp, 14 predicted proteins | sample 7257641 | NCBI WGS metagenome assembly JAALOO01 (sample SAMN14085613, study PRJNA598686) | mite metagenome | biome: ENVO:01001000; feature: ENVO:01001002; material: ENVO:01001226; isolation source: single female mite from University of Michigan culture on fish food culture... ... | reverse complement strand
TAACATTTTAACTTTTTGCGTTTGTTCTAATTAAATTAACCACACATTTTAGAACATTTTTGCAGCAAACAAAAGTTCCTTGTTTGAGTATAAAGATTGTTTTTGAAGTTCATATTTGTAACATTAAACAGTTGATACTTTCTAATGAAAATGCTTTTTTCAACTTTGTTTCCACTATTATTTTGGCTGATTTGCTTTAAGCATACTGCCACTGCCACCAAATTACTTCCAAAGAATAAGGAAAACACTATTCCTAAAACTATTTGGACCAATACTCAAAGTAAGCTTTCAGTTTATATGTTACACTTTTTAATCATGTACTTTTAGATACTGTATTCAAGTTTCCGTCTCAGCCTAAACAAGGAAAACCAGTAAAAAGCATGCCAATAAATTCAGATAAATCTTGCGTTCTTCAAAAAGCTTTGCTGAACAAGTACGTTCAACTTGGAGGCACAGCATTTGGCGGCTTCCTCCTCGGCCACAAGTTACTTCTTCCCTGGCTCATTCGACGCTCAGCGAACCGTTCCTCTACTGTTGAACCAGATGAAAATCAAGATGAGAGTACCCAAACGCTTTCAGAGCCCTCAATTCTAGAGGACGGCGCTTTTCTGCGCACCATCATCGTCACTCTCATCATCAGCATTGTCGCCCTTCTCATCTGCGCCTCAGTGCACCAGTACCTGCTGCAGTCAAACCAGGCTGCTGTGGAAGGAGGCGATGAAGATGGTGATACTGACTATGACAGTCCGCAAAGGGATTCAAAGGGAAAGACAAAGAAAGGAAACCAAAGTAAGAATCAAAAGAAGAAAAGAGGAAACAAAACCGCTCTGGCAATACCCGCCTGTCACCACGACGGACTGAGAATTTTCGGTGATGTGGCGGTTCCACCACCACCACAACCACCACCTCTTCCTCCTCCTCGTTCACTGAAAAGGAGTTTTCCCAATGAAACGACACCGAAATCGCGACTGAACTCTTCGGCTGTCAACACACCTACCACCTCATCGGCGTCCTCTTCCCTTGCGCTGAACCACCCTGCGGCGGCCATCACTCGCCGCTCAAAAACAAAGTCTGCATTACAGCCAAGTAAAAGTGGTCACCGTTCTAAGGTAGCTGAAAATGGCCAAAGAAAAAGTTTCAAGACTGGTCATGAACAGTACCCGAATAGTGCAACGCTTTCCGGTGTCTTCAATGCATCACCTGGCAAGAAAAACAAAAAAGTCCCATCTTCTGCTAAATCAAAATCAAAACGAAAGCTTCAGCAGCCACCACCTTCCACTGAGAGAAGTGAGTCTGCTAAAGAAGATGATTACCTTCCCTGAGTGCTCTCTGGCCTAAATACGCACTTCTGTATGTTTATGCAAAAGTACCATTTTCAACAGCATTAAAATTGACTCGAAATTCGAAATTGTTATGTTGACCATTGAGATAAAAAGGCAGTCCACTTTCAATCGATTCATACTTTTATTTTTGCAGCAACTTTGACTAAAACTTTGACTACTCGTTAATTCAATTTTGAACGACAAACATGTCAGCTTCAAAGCAAAGCACTGTCATCTTCTACCTTGGCACCAGCGTTCTCCTCTTCATTTTTTGTTGTGGAACTCCTCTATTTGTTGATGCTGCAAATGAAACTAGTTCTTTGGATTTGAAAGAGGTCACGCCGGTTCAAAACATTACCAGCACTTTTTCAAGCGTGAGTCCTTTGGTTGGTAGTTCAGCTGGTGCTGGTGCTAACGACACTACTCCAACCCCTGCTTCTGGTAATGTCACCACCAGCTCGGTGGTCATTGATGATTTCACAACCGTGAATGGAACTACTGATGATTTTACCATCACCAATGGAACTACCACTGATAATTTCACTACTGGTAGCTTCACCACTAGCAATGAAACCACCATCACTGGTAATTTCACCACCGGTAACTTTACCACCGGCAACGGCACCACAGTGAACGTCAGCAGCACTACCTTCCACAGCACCACTGACGCTCGTAAGTAGCCTTTATCCAAATTGATTTAAAGTGACCTTACCCCATCCTTTTTCCCTGATCAGAGAGCACAGTGTTTGCCTTTTTCCTCTGGATCATCTTCTGCATCTTCCTGCTGGCCGTCATCCTCTGCTGTTGCTCCATTTGCCTGAAGGAGTCGCCGGAGCAGCGAGCTCGTCGAGCTCACAACCCGGCCAACAATGTCATCTTTGAGGACCACCCCTCTGGTTGGGTGCGCAACGACGGCCCCCGCATGGCCCACTGGCCCCAGGTACAGCCAGCCTCGCCGTTCAGTGCTCGCATTGCCTACTAGTCCCACTGCACTTTAGCTGCGACACTTGCTGTTTACCACCGCCCAATGTGGTGCTCTTTCATTTATTCAATGCAATGTGCCCTTGCACACATCTAAATTATTACTATTGTTTTCTCATTTGGCGCATTTCTTTGCAGCTATTACAACATTACTAATTGTTATAGTTATTAAATATCAGAATTATTATTCTGCGACTATGTAGATCTTTTTCAGATGCTGACAAAACACTTTATTGTAAGAAGCATTGAAATTACAAAGATGTGTGAAATAAAAGTGATTTGATGATTGTTTTACAGCTGAACAGAACAAAGTTGCTCTGCATTGCGGTAGTTAGACCAGTCAAGGATGATTCGGTGTAGAGGAAGGCCCAAATGAACTTGAGGAAGAACATCACGAACACACTGGAAAGCTTTTTCACGTTCCTTGGTTGCATCACCTTCAGCTGAGTCATTTTCAGTTATCATTAAATCATTAGATGTAGTATGACAGCTTTCACAACAAACAAATGCAACATGGATGGCCTGAACGTTTGGAAGTGTTTTGGTTAGATTGAGCCACTGCACTTGTGAATGGTCAGAGATGTACAAAAATACATCCAATGCTTTCACACCCCAAAGCACGGCTTTAGGAGGCAATTTATTAGTTTTCGAACCTGTGACTAAGTCAATTGTCAGACTCAAATGGACTAATTGTTGAAGCTGGGAGAAATACGTAAATTTTTGTTGAATACTATCCGTAGAAGTCTCCAACTTTATAGAAGACAGAGAGCGATAGTGGGTGAAAAGAGTTGGTTTATAATCAGTAAAAGTACATCTTTCGTTTAAGTTAATAATTCGATTTCGGATAAGATCACTAAGTCTATCTGTCATCAGTGTAGACTTTGGGCGTAGAATCATCTGAAGGTTTTTGTTTTCAGCGGCATAACGTTCTAGTGAAGGCACAATAGCAGAAAAATGATACTGAACACATTTAGCAGACAGCATTTTAAGTTGGGCAATGATAGACAAATCATCTGTCATCTTCAGACCATTGATCCAGTTGATTGCCAGGTGGCGAAGAGAAGACAAGCCGTTAATGGCTACAAAAAGATGTTTGTTCAGTGTCGGCGATAAAGCTGGTTTGTTGTTAGAACTTTTGTAGTGATCATTCAAACTGAAACTGTTCAATTGGTGTTTCCAGTTGGGATGCTCTAGCATGTCCACCAAGTGCTGGTAGTCATCCAATCGACCAGTGTCAAAGTTCAGTTCAGTGATGGCAGAAAAGGCGTTGGCAATCTGCCCAACGGTAATCAACGATTGACCTTCAGCGTTCTTCCAGGACTTGATCAACAGGCAGTTCCACTTGGTGAGACGGGTGACCGGATAAAGGGCTTTGCCCCTGTCATCAGTTAGCATCCGCAGACTAAGTGATCTGCTGTCGATAGAGAATGGGCTGACGTATTCCTGATTGATTGAGTCGCCACAGAAAATGGCCAGATAGCGAACTCGACGGTTAGCTGCTCGCAGCAGGACGGTCCAGCGTGGGCTGATGTTGCCTGCTGTCAGTTGATCAATTAGTGGCATCTGCTTGAGAACTGCAATTATACACAAATCAGGGACTGTACGCCAAGGCATGGCTGCTTGTGGAACGGGTAAGAATACTGAAAAATTGGAAGAATGTCAGTGCGAGAAGAATCAGAAATCAAAACAAGTTTTCAGCTGCGTGGTGAGCACTAACGAGCAATGCTCCTTCTGCGCCTGACACAAAATATTCAACGGTCAGTTTTTCTGACCTGAGCAGAAAAGACACCAACACAGTAAAAATGGGCCCTTGGGATTTTGACTGATAAACCTGTTTGAGGACTGCAGTACTTGTGTTGCTAGTCCTAGCTTTGACTTGTTTGCCAATATGCTGTTGTTCCGTGTTCAAAAACTTTTTAAATGAATGACAAAAAATTAAATTTAAAAACTATTATTCAGCACACGCGGAAATAACTTTTAAAGATTGTTTTCAGCAAGTGCACTGTATAGTTAATTATTTTTGCCGTAATAAAATTAGTAATAAAAATTTAAATGTTCTATGCACCAAAAAAAGTGTCATTATCAACAATTAATTACTTGGTAGTTGTTTTGAGATTAACTTTTTTAATAACAACACTTTTTACTATAAATGTAAAATATATTTTTTGAAAAAAAGTTTAAAAGTAAGAGCGTGCTTATAATGTACACAAAAGCACTATTTTCATTTTGCAAAAACATTTTGAAAAATCACTTTTATACTCTTTTGAATCGCATTGATCCAATTGAAGCGGCATCAAAACACCAAAATAAAAACCATTTTTATTTTGGTTTTTTGTACTCGGTTTGTTTTTACATTTACGGCACTTTTGGACTGGTATATTTCAATGATGGCTACATAAATGCTACCATTTTCACAAGCAAATACACCTTCATTCACCAGATGACACACCCGTTGACTTGAAAACAAATGGATTTTGTCTTTGGCATAGACTTTCTTATTTGCATCTCAAGTTTCACCATTTTAAGTTTGAATCAAAACTTGAACTCTAAATTCTTGATCACTCGTTCAAGATATAAAACGCTAAATTTTGGCGTTAATAGTATGAGTTTTTACAAAATGATTATTTTGATTAAATTAATTAAGTTTTTTGCAGATGTTCCTGGCTTTAAAATTTTAAAATTAAAAAGTATCAACAAAAAGGTCGTCAGTGCATTGTTGCGCTTTTAATTGCCTACAATGTTGTACTTGATTCAATTTTCTTTATCCTGGTTTGGTTTAACGGACACACGGAAAAACTTAACTTGCACTTTTTTGTATTTTGGTTGATTTGTTTTTCACTGCAGTTTTTCTACGTCACATATGGTAAAGAGCCTAATTAAAACCAAGTAAAACAAACTATTTTCAATTTTTCAGCTGTTTTTAGCATCTCAAACTACGTCATCATGGCCACTCTGTACTTGCAAGAGATTCAGCAGTCACTTTTGAGTCAGCTGGAAAACCTAAACAACAGTTTTGTAAAATTAAAGCAGCGGTTTACAGCAGTGCTCGTATGTCAGTACTTTCATCTCAACATTAAGGTTAAAGATATTGGCATGACCATTCTGGAGTACAATCGTCTGTGCTCGCTGATTCTTTCTTCTATTGTTCCTTTCTACGTGGCAATTGTTCGCTACATGTTTTACGTTGTTTCAATTGCAAAGGTGCGCTTTTTTGTGAAAGTGTTTTACCTTTATGCTGTCATCGTCTGTGAAACCTTCCTTTTTATCCTCATTCGGCTGTGTTCAGTGGTGGTTTCTAGTTTTGGGCAGATCAGAAAGCAAAATGAGCGGTTTTTCTTGACCTTAAACTTTAAAACAAAAAACAAAGATGTGATTAGTTTGATTAACATGCAGAAAGTTCACGCTCTTCAAGATAGGCAATTGTTGAAACCTTACAGTTTTAAAATTGCCGGAGACTACCGAATCACGCCTAAAACAAATTACTTGGTATTTGTGATTGATTTTAAAGTTTTTATTTTACAAAAAATGATTTACAAAAATCTACAGATCATCAGCTACATGGCACTCTTTTTCATCTACATGATCAAAACGGAAAACAATAAATTAGGCAAAAATTGACATCATCTTGTTTTATATGACAAAAAGAACAAGCGACTTTTCAAATATTTTCTTATCAAAAATACCAAATTAGTAAAAACCCCTATTTACTTATCTAACTTTTTTTGCAAGCGGATTTGATTTTTGTGGTTATCACCAAAAACTGCTGATGACCAACCAGCCAACAAGAGAAGGCCTTTTTGCTATTTTTAGTCACATTCTGCAATAGCCGTTCTCCGGTAGGCAATAGGCGCCAATAAAAGTACTTAAATCTAACTTTGAGACTCAGTCCACTTTTGCACCCCAAGTGCAAAGAAAGCTGACGATCAAAAGTTGCCCTGTGTCACACAATCACATCTGTCGATTCAGCCTTGAGTGACTACACAATCACAAACTGTTACCACTACATTACAATTAAACTAATTGTTGGTATCTGTATGTACAATAATAAAACTCTGAGGAATTATTATGAAAGCATTATAAAGAGGGAGGTAGCTTTGGACAAGCCAGTCAGTCAAGGTGAAGTGTGCGAGTGATAACTCGAGGCAACTGATGTTAGTGAGCTTTTGGTGATGTTGATAAGTATTGCCAAAGTATTGAAAGTGATCCCAAAAAAGCCGTATACAATCTACCAACATTGTTGATGAGGTGATGTTTGTGGTGATGGTGGTGTTTTGTCTACAGCAACAGCAAAAGTGTGAGTTTTCACGTCAGCCAAAAGTTGCTGTTACGGCGGCATTGCAGCATCGGTCGCCAGCAGTGCCGGTGATTTTCAAATTCTAGCTACTCGACGTGTGTTGTCACCGGCTCACCTGAGTGTGCCCATCAACATTTTTTCCCTTTATAAGCCGACCACTACCTGTGTGTACCGTCAGACTTCTTCTCATCACTAAGATTCATTTTCGTGTTTTCACCCTTCAAATCACAACTTCATCATCTACTCATCTCTTTTCAAGAGATGACCCTCTTCGGTTTCTGCTCTTCAGGCACCATTAAAATGGTCATCGGCACGCTGCTGATAATCTGGGCGTTTACCGCCCTTCAGCCGCTCTGGCGTTTTCTGCACGCCATCAAGGGTCACTGGCTGACCTTCTTCTCGAACTACCTTACCCTCAAACGATACCGCCGTCGCCACCCTCGAGGTCGTCAAGACGTTCATGAGCTTTTTGACGCCAAACATCTGGGCAAAATTGGCATGGCCGCCCTGCCCGAGGAGGTGGCCTACGTCAATCCAAAACTGGTAAGGGGTGGATTTTAAGTAAAAACCTTTCATTTAATTTGGGTACTTTTCTAGAATCATTCAGAGGACCTTTTCATCACCGGTGGCAACACCGGCGAGCGGACCACTCTGCAGATCTACTTTTCTCGACGACCCTTACCGAATACGAACAAATTTTCCGATGGCTCCAAATTTGAGCCTTCTCGAGATTCCGTCTCCGTCAGTTTCCGTCTTCATGACGGCCATGGCAATGTCTACCGTTTGGAGGAAAAGACTGTGGTGGAGTTTAGCCCTACAGAGTACCGAGGAGCTGGGTTTGCTTTTGAGGCGTTGGAAGGTAACCGAACGGGAAGGATCAAGTTTAGAGGCTACCTAAAGCGAAATGATGAGCCAGAGTTGGTTTTTGTGAAAATCCGCTTTTTGACCCTAGCCTTCTCAAAGACCTTCGACCACCAGCGTCTCTTTGACGCTCGCTGGCTGGCCAAAGAGCTGTACAGTACGGCCATTGGAGAGGTTGAAGATCTTCTCGAGGACTGCATTGAACAGTTTGTCCACATCAAGGGCACTTTTAAAGTGGAAAAGGAAGAAGAGACTGAACTGCACTTTATTGGAAACGTTGGACGTCGTTTTCCACCCTCTAGCGCAGTGCTTCCACGCCGGGTAATCAAAATTTCTGGTCAGAGCAAAGAGGGACTTGGATTTCAGGTGGGCCTCGTTCAGTCGGGTCGTTTCGCCTACCGCTACGGATACGCCAGTCAAAGTGGGCAGAATTTTAAACTGATGAGCGGAACTTCGTTGAGGAAAGATCAGTTTGAGGCGTTGGTGGATGAGCATACCGGAGCAGACAGCAGAAAACAGCTCACTTTTGACGTCAACTTTGGAGGTTGCAGCAAAAAGAACACCCAAGTCACCAAGGTTGAGCTGGGCAAGTCTATCGGCGCCGGTCGGCGACTTATCAAGGTGGACGGCGTTGAGGGCATTGCCTTCCTCTCAGTGACGACCTTCACCAAGGCAGAAGTTCCAGTACTGAGAACTGAACTAGAAAATGAGGACTTTTCAGAAGAACTCAAACGAAAGTTGGTGGTGGGCCTTGGAGAAGGCTGTGCCCGACTGACCAGTCTGACGGGTGGAAAGGGAGCATCACTAGCTCAGCTGAAAAAGCTCTCTCAATCAAAGAATTCTAAAAACGAATGGGAAGTACCTAATGCCGTAGTGGTTACCACAAGCGCCTACGCCCTGCAAACAACCTCCTCCCCTCTAAAAGAGGAGTTTGCCCAACGGCTGAAAACACTTGAAGAACAGGTGATTAAAAAGCGAGAGAACGTCGAAGCGAGCTGCAATCACTTCAAACGGTGGTTCGCCGAGCAGCCGCTTCACGAAAAGGTCAAAATAGAGCTGAAACGAAAGTTGGACCTCGAATTTGGAGCTGACGTTTGGGAGAACCTCCTCTTTGCGGTGCGATCCTCCGCCTCGGGCGAGGACTCGGCGGAGATGTCCGCCGCCGGACAGATGACCACCTTTCTGGGCGTGAAGGGACTGGAGAAGATTTCCCGAGCGGTGGTCAGCTGCTGGAGTTCGCAGTTTGGCTTTGTCCCAGTGGAGTACAAGCGGGGCTACGGGCAGGTGCTGAACTCTCCGATGGCCGTCGTCGTCCAGCAGGTCATTGACTGTGAGGCGGCGGGGGTGATCTTCACGGCGGCGCCCACCGACGGAGACGAACGACAGCTGACGGTGACCTCCAACTTTGGACTCGGCGAGTCGGTCGTGTCGGCGGCCGCCGAGCCGGACACGTTTACGCTGGCGGTGGAGGTGAGGGCAAACGCCTACGACGTTCCAAGGGTGGTCACTGGAATTGAGGAGCGAAAGCTGGGAAAGAAGGCGCTGGTGACGAGGTTGAAGAAGCTTGAAAGTAGTTCCTCCACCGAAATTGACGGAACGGAAAATGAGCAGACGGTGGGAAATTCAGATACGGCCAGCATCTCCGATGAAGACCTCATCCGCCTGGGAAATGTTGCTTTAGAGGTAACTTTTTTTACTAAATTTTTTTCAATTTATCTAAAACTTATTAAAAACTTTCAGATCGCCGCTCACTACGGCAACGCCCGCGATCTAGAGTGGGGCCTCCTCGGCAACGGACGGCTGTACCTCCTTCAAAGTCGACCCATCACCGCCCTCGACTCTGCCTTCACTCCCTACGAGCTGATGCACGAACTCGATTCGGCGCACATGTCCGAACAGGAGTTGTACTCTCGAGCTCACTGGGGCGAAAACTTTCCCGGGGCCGGCAGCTGGCTGGCGCTGTTTACCTTTCTTAATAGCGCCGCCTTTATGCGAATGCGCGTTCTGACGGGAGAGAAGACTGTGGAGGACTTTAATCCCTTTCACCAGGACTGGGGCTACATGTACAATCAGCTGATGTTCAACATGAGAAGTGGGCCCTTCGCCACCTTCTTCAGCGGATACCCAAAGAACGCTCGCGCCTCGGCGATGATCATCTCCTTCTTTGGCCGCCACATCACCGACCCCGACGTGCTGGCGACTTTTGTGCCAAAACCCGGTGAAACGCCGGCAAAAATGTCTCTGAAAGCAAAGCTCGGTTTTGCGCAATCCTTCTTGACGATGCTTTTTTTCCTTCGGCCTAAAATTCAAGACATAAAACGAAGACTGTTTGAGGAGAACTTTGGCGACTTGATTCCTGGATTGAGGGCTGTGCCGTTGTCTGAAAAACTCGATGCAGTCTACCGGGACTTTAATGTCAACAGCCAGGAGATTATGGTCCACCGGCTCGCCTCTATGGGCAGCATGTTCAAGTCGATGTTTCTCATGAAGGCGCTGCAAGGGGCGTCCTCTGATCAAAAGATGGCCGAAGAGGATCGAAATCTGCTGATGAGCAGCTGCAATGACGTGGTCAGCGCTGAGGTGCCGAACATGCTGCGAGACATTGCCAGGGCAATCCTGAATAAAACCAAATTCGCTGAACTTTCAGATGAGGAAGCACTGGCGGTGCTTCAAGGAAAGAGTGGAAGTGAACGGGAGGCGGCTTCAATCTTTGCCAGCTTTCTCAAGTGGCACGGTCATCGAGGACTGCGAGAGATGGACGTCTACAATCTGCCTTGGGAAAGGAATCCTCTTCCATGTGTCCAGGTGGTCAAGGTAAAGTATAGTTTTAGCCAAAGTTTTAAACACTTTAATCATCAACTTTAATCTTTTTACCCAAAACAGTCTATGCTTCAAAACAAAACTTCTCTGGAGCCCAAAACGGAGCAGTCCATTGAAGCTGTGATGGCCCAGCTGAGCACACCGCTGAGCGGGCCCAGGAAAGCGCTGATACAAAATCTCCTTCTACCTTGGGCCCGAGACGCCGTCGGCTTTCGCGAGAACACCAAATCGATGATGGTCAAGTTTCAGAACTGCCTTCGACGGGCAATGTGGGCGATTGCCGAGGAGGCAGCGGCCGAGGGCCTGCTTCCTGAGGCGGAGCTTTTCTTCTTTCTGAAGGTAGACGAAATTCAGCGCGTCTTAAGCGGAGAACGAAACCCCAGTTTGGTGATGAAGGCAAAGCAGAGGAGGCGGTTGCATCCAACAATGAACGCCTTCAAGTTTGAGGAGTTTGTGAAGGGGTTTAGAATGGCGCCTAGGGTAAGTTTTTTTACTGGAAGAATATTTTAATTTTTAACTTTTCAACTTTATTTTAGCCACCGAAGAAGGAGGTAATCAGGACCGCTGACGACGCCGTCACCCTCTCTGGCACTGCCGTCACCGTCGGCTCGGTGAAGGGACGTGTCTGCGTGGCGGAGACCCTTGAAGAGGCGGTGAACATCCGTTCCGGCGATATTCTGCTCACCTTCTCGACGGACATTGGCTGGTCTCCCTACTTTCCCCTTATCTCGGGCATCGTCACCGAGATTGGGGGCACTGTTTCTCACGGAGCAGTCATTGCCCGCGAATTCGGCATTCCCTGTCTGATTGCCGTCGAGGACGTCTGTCAGTACTTTCAAACCGGGGATACTGCTTACCTGGACACAAAAACGGGCACCATCGTCAAGGTTAAAGATGATTGAGGGCAGAAGAGTGAAACTTAAATATTTTGTATTGTTTTTTTCAAATATAAAACTTTTTGATACTTGCTGCATTGATGAAAAAATACTGCCAAGACAGTCCTCAATGACGTCAAAAGCTTTAAAAGATTACAAGAGTCAATCAATTAGCGGCGCGATTTTACTCTTTAGAGCACACCATTAGTTTGATGAAATGAAGCGCTTTGAACATTTAGGTTAGCGGCATTATCTCACTTGTCCTAATTTGAGATTTCTATCACATCAAAAAAGTTTTACCAACAAAAGCGTCCATTCATTTGAATGTTATTAATACAAAAAAGTGATGATAACTTCTTAAATTACAGCACAGTATTCATAAAGGATACAGTTTTTTATTACAATTTGCATTTGTTTGTGTTTGCAAAAACACTCAAAGAAATGCAGTCTACAAAATGCTGGTTCATCACCCTACTGGTGGCCCTCTTTGGAACCGGCTCCTGGATTGCCATCACCGGACTGTGGCTGGAGATGCCCCTTCTGATCGCCCGACTGCCGGAAAGCTGGCGCCTGGCCTCCCGACTGAACGTCGTCATTCAGCTGGCCAACCTAGGGCCGCTCGTCTACTGGGCCGCTCTGAAGCTGCGTCTGGCAAATGACATCTCCGGAACGTACGCCCAGTTGATCGTCGGCCTGATCAGCTGTGCGGTGCTCATCTTCGGCTGGCAGACGACGGTGAGCATTGGCGGGAGTGAGCACTCGGCTGTGCTCATGGCGTGCACCTTTGGCCTGGCGCTGGTCGACTGCACCAGTTCAGTCACTTTTCTCACCTTTGTGGCCCGATTTGACAGTGTTTACATGGCGCCCTATCTGGTTGGGGAAGGTGAATAGTTGACTATTTGAAGAATTCTTAAGCAGTTTTCACCTTTTTTTCAGGGCTAAGTGGCCTCATCCCGATGGCGGTGGCTTTCCTTCAAGGCGTCGGCGAGGACCACCAAGAGTGTGCCCAAAAGACTAATCTCACCCAACTGCACTCAACTGCCCAATCTCAGTTTGAGCCTCGATTTTCAATCGACGTCTTCTTCCTCTCCCTGCTGGTAACAATTTCAATCAGCCTGGCTGCCTTTTGTCTGCTTCACCTGCTGCCCTACTGTAAACGACAAAGGCAGGCGTTTGCCGGAAGAAAAGAAGACCACAATGCGAATGAAATTGAGATGCTTCCAGTTAAAAGTTCCACTGAACACTGGTCAGCGCTGGCAAAAGAATCTAAAAAGGTAGTTTTGAGCAAAAATTGTAATTATTTCTCATTACGAATTCTTTAGAAATCCCTGAAGAGCACTTACTACATCTACCTGGCGCTGATGTTCTGGAACTGCTTCACCACCTTTGGCTTCTTTCCCTCGGTGCAGCCCTTCTCTGCGCTGCCGTACGGCACCGCGACGATGCACTACGTCGTCCTCCTCACCGGCCTCAGCTACCCTGCTGGCTGCTTCCTGGGCATGCTCTACCCGAAGCACTCACCGCTGGCCATCTACACGACCACCCTCCTGGGAACGACCCTTGGCGGGTACATCGTCCTCTGCGCCCTCATGAGTCCACTGCCTCCTCTGGTGGGGGCGAATGTGGGCAGCCTGGTGATAGTCACCACCTGGGTACTGTTCACCTTCATCCTCTCCTACTCCAAGACGATGATCACCGTGTGGATCTGCGACTACAACGCCCAGCAGGGCATGTTCTGGGTGGGCATGGCGACGCAGGCGGG
>JAALOO010001871.1_pt1 | contig 12915 bp, 12 predicted proteins | sample 7257641 | NCBI WGS metagenome assembly JAALOO01 (sample SAMN14085613, study PRJNA598686) | mite metagenome | biome: ENVO:01001000; feature: ENVO:01001002; material: ENVO:01001226; isolation source: single female mite from University of Michigan culture on fish food culture... ... | reverse complement strand
AGGTCCCTGACCGCCCGCACTTCATCCACTCCAATGGGGACTCGTGCACTACAAGTTTTTCTTAAATTTTTTCCTGTGTTTACTTTTTTCCGCACATTCTCTTACAGCGTTACTGCTTAAATACTGTGATTTTTTTATAAAATAAAAAATCCAAACTTGACAATAATTTAATAAATAGTTTAATTGGTTTTGCTTGCTGAAAAAAAGTGGTGAAAAAGTAAAAAATTGATTTTTTAAAAAAACTGGTAAACGAAAAACCGCTTGTCATAAAAATAACCAAATGTTGGCTCTATTGACCGACTGTGGGTAAACTTATTTAAAATAATAATGAAAAACTTTTAAGTAGATTATTTTTCAAGCAGAGTGGTTAAACTAGTACAACTGGATTGTCTGATTGTTTTTCGAGTGAGAAAGAGAGTGTTTTATATTTAATTTACCCACTTTATTCTCTTTTCTTTGCCCTCCCCATTCACTCCTCTCCAATTACCAAAACTTTGCCTAAAGAATGCATGCGCAAACTATTAACGAGAAACTGCAGCAGCAGCCAAAAGAATATAAAAAAAGAAGAATAGAAAAGAAGAGGAGGCTCACATTTTGCAGGCTTTCGTCTCTTTGGCGACGAGCGCAAATTTAATAGCGGAAAAGGGAATATAGAAAGGGGAAAGTGAAAGAGAAGAAGGAGAAAGAGAGATTGGCTCTCAAAGCTTCGCGTCCTTGGCAAGGGTATCCCCGAGCACTTCACTGCTTCAACTCGAAAAGTGCCTGTCAGTCTTTATCCTCACGTCGACCAGTCAACTACTACAACTACTACTGACAACTCGTCACAATCGGTCTCTCTTTTCCGACCATTTGACCTTTGCGACGCCCTGACACTGACATTGAAAGAGCTTTCTGAATAAAGAAAACTTTTTTGGTAATCTAATCAAAGTTTTCAAATTAAAATTAACAAAAAGTAATTTGCCTTCCCCTTTTGCTCCCTACGAATAAATGCCCAGCTTTGAACAACTGCTTAAAAAGGCTCGACAAAAAAAAAGGAAATCATCATCATCATCAAAATGCTGACCTTCAAACCTCTGCAGAGCTGTCCCCTTCTCCTCCTCCTCCTCCTTCTCCTCCTCCTCATCGCCTGCCCACCTCAACCCGCCTCCGCCCAGTTCAACCTGGACGAAATGGGCAAAGCCGCTCAGGGGGCGATTCAGGGCGCAGTGAACAACATGGCGGGCGACGTCATCGCCTGCTCCGGGAAGATCGGCCAGACCGGCTGCAAGGCGGAGGGCTTCAACGGGGGCAGTGGCGAGCTGAACGCCCCCTCCGCCGGCTACAACCAGGCCATCTGCTGCTCGCTGAAGAGCTACGTCAGCTGCGTCAGCGGCAAGCTGAAGGAGGACGCCCAGTGCCAGGGCTCGGTCGGCATGCTGGCCGCCCAGATTGACAAGAAGTTCACTGAAAACTGTGCCCCCTACAAGGACGTCTGCTCGGCTGGGGCGGCCACCACCACCACCACTTTTGGAGCACTTATTTTTCTACTCCTCTTTGCTTTCACCCGACTGGTCAGTGTTTAATATGGCGACGGTGATGGTGTTTCTAAAAAAACTTTGAGTTTATAATGGTTTATAATATTTTTTCACTGTATTTCTAGTCGTCTTTAGAGTTTGCTTTTTGGTTTGTAGATCTGTAGTCGGGACATTGAGACTTTCAGTTGTTTTCCATTAATGGCTAATTTTTTTTCCTAATGCTTTATTCTTATGCAGTATTATTTTAGTGTCTTGCTTACCTGTTTCCCTTCTCTCACTCATGTTGATAGTAGAAATTATGTAAAATTAATAAAAACAAAACATGCACACAAACGATAAACGTACGATCACTGGTTGAAATTATGTAAAACTAATAAAAAAACACATTCTAACGATGTACAATCAATGGCCTTCAAAAGTTGTTTTGTTTTTATTCTTTTTCCGCCATCCAACTAACTACCACCACCTACTTACGGTACCACTGGCATCTGAGCGCTTCATTTCACCTGGCCAGAAAACTCAGCAAAGAAAAATAGCTGTTGTCAGTTGGCAGTAATCTTCCCCATCGAACACACCGCACAACAGATACAAATCAGCACGACAGACACACACAACAGCAGCAGCATTAAAATATCACCCCTTTTACGACACTAACACTGAAGAAGGACACTTAAGAAGACATACTCCTTTTGGTAATGGTAAAAACTGAAAACAGTATTTAAAGGCTTGCTCTCTAATTCAATAATGAACCTTTTTTTTCGAAACAAAAATCTAGACCTCAAACTTAGAAAAAACCCTACTAAAAATGACAAACTCCCTCTTCCTCTCGGCGGGCCTCTCTCCTTCTCCTTCTCCTCATCAACTTTACTGCTCCACAGTTCACTTTGGCGCAGCTCGAAGACGTCGAAAAGAGCCTCAGCAAGGACCTCGGCTCGCTCGGCAACGCCCTGAACAGTGCCGTGAGCGAGGCGCTGGCCTGCGTCAAGAAGATCGAAAGCAGCGGTTGCAAGACGGAGGGCTTCAACGGGGGCAGTGGCGACCTGAACGCCCCTCCGCCGGCTACAACCAGGCCATCTGCTGCTCACTGAAGGACTACGGCCGCTGCCTGAGCAGACAGCTGGGCGAGGACGCCCAGTGCAAGGACTGGGTAGGCGGGGTGGTGGCGAGGATTGAGCAAAAGTTCGCCGACAACTGCGCCGCCTACAAGGACGTCTGCTCGGCTGGGGCCACCACCACCACCACCACCACCACCACTTTGGGAGCCTTTCTCCTGCTGCTCTACACACTCTTTACCCGACTGCTCAGTGATTAATTGGGTACAAAAAATAGTGGTGATTTTTATTAGTTTTTGCATTTTGGTGTTTTTGCTACACACAACTGACTGTTCTGACAAATAATCTTAAAAATTCTTTAAAAAAAATGTTTCAGTTTTTTGTAGTTTAAAAGTTGTTCTGCTAGAGCTGTATTAAACTCCCAATTATATATTTTTGTCTCACTAAAAGCTAATAACTGTTTTCAGTGTTATTTGTTTCTTATTTTACTAAAAGTAAGCAAAAAACAAAAGCACAAACAAAAAAGTGCGCACTGAAAAACCTTCAAAAGCCTTTTTTACATTTTTAATTGCCCTTACGATACCCACTTACCCACAAAAAGTATCCATTTTAATGAATTTTTGTTTTTATTTGGAAAGCTTAAGGGGGGACAACGCAAAAGCACAAAATATTTTCGAATTTTTAGTTTTTCTTTCATGTCAATAGCTTTTTTCACCAAGATCTTTAAACACAACGGTACCCACATCGGTATCATAGAAAGGTGGCATGGCTTGATTGAACTCGCCAAATGAAAGATAACAAAAAAATCTAGATTTTGATCGTCTTCGATTTGCTGATTTAGCCTTACTTGTTTTTTAAATTAATTTTAAAGTTTAACTTTTTTCATTTTTTCAAGTTTTCATGCTTTTTTCATCCAAAATCTTAAATCAAAAATCGTTCAAGAAAAACTGAGACCTTTAAAAATTAATCGAAGACGATCAAGTTTTAGATTTTTTCGTTATCTTTCATTTGGCACCTTCAATCAAGCCATGCCACCTTCCTATGATACCGATGTGGTTACCGTTGTGTTCAGAAAACTTAGATCGTTGCTGATGGCGGCTCAGTCATCGGAGAACCATAGTATCAACACAAAACTGTTTTACATTAAATTCTTAACAATCCTTATTAAGTACATCTTTCATGAACATCATAGCCACCCCAAAATCAAAATTCGAAAAAACAGTCAAAAAGTGCGCGGTGTCCCCCCTTAAGGGTTGAAATGGGTAACTGGTATGCATTTATCATAAGCAATTTCGGGCAAGAAAAAAAAGTAAAAGCAGCACTAATATTAATGATACAAACACAAAAATCTCCCCCCCCCAAACAAGCACTGGCCAGTGCTGCAGATGCTGCCGGTGCATTACAATGGCAAGGACACCTGCCAAAAGCAGCAGCAGTTTGCCACCGCACCACAATCAACCGGTTTGGAGAAGTGAATGCTAATTAAGGAAAGGGTAATGGTAGAATTAATGAAAGTGAAAACAGGGAGGTGGGGAGGAAAAGCAGAAGAAAAAAGTAAATAATAAAAAAATCACATTCTTTTTGTCTCTTCACTTGTGTCCCTTGCCCCCCCCCCTACCTACTGAACCTGATGACCTGTTTTCAGATTTGAATAAAAAAAGGTTCAACAGTGTTCAGCCAAAAAAGAAATGAGCAATCTGATAAATGATGCACACACATTTTTTTTCGGCGCTGCAGCCTTCAACTTGCAGGCCACTTTGTGTTAATTTGACTCTATCGTTTACTGAAAAGAACACTTCACCGGACGTGTCAATTTCAGCAATTTTATCGTCTTTGTTTTGCCCATTTGGCTGACAGAGACAGGCGGATGAGGTAATTTATGTAAATGTGCGAGAGTAAGTGAGGTGATTGCCACTCAAGTGCTGCAAGTGCTGCAGAGCAATTCATCAACTATACTAAAAACAACCTCTTCCAGAGAAAAGAGGGAAAGCGACGACTAATAACAATAATCTTTCCTCAACTCACAACAACTCAGACAAAACAAAATTTGACAGTTCATGATCAAGCTCAAACGATCATAGTTTTGATGCGGCAGACAGACAATAGTGCATGCACAGGCCACAAAAAATAGCCGGTTTCTACTGTTCGCCTGTCTACTGCTGATGCTGTTGCTGCTGTTGCTGCCAGACTTGTCACCTAGAAGCGTGCAAAAAAAGAAGAGAAAAGTAAAAGTAAAAGTTATTCCTCTTGCCAACAGGCGAAAAAAAAGAAAAAGATTGCACCTCGCTTCAGCAAGCATAATGATAACAGACAGACAGAGGCAGACAAGTCAATCTGCCAGCTAAAATCAGCATCACTTTTCTCTCTTTTTTTTATTACCCTTTCACTTCTTTCCCCGACTTGAAAATCGCAACTGCTGTCTTCTAAAATCAGCATTTATTCAGTTTTGTTCAGTGTTTTGTACATTTTTTGTCCTAAAAAACTCAACAAAAAGTTAACGCATGAAAATCATGAAAGCTCAACTTTCAACAGTGCTGCTGCTGATGATCGCTGCGGTCCTCATCACCGGCACCCACGGCGACAGCCTGCTGGACAGCTTCAAGAGTGCCCTCAACTTTGACTGGCTGAACGCCTGCAGCGGCGGCCTGGAGCCGGCGGCGAAGGGGTGCGCCGAGGCGCAGGGCGCCGCCTTTGACCCCTTCCAGATGCGCTCCTACGACCAGGAGTCCTGCTGCCAGCTGCACCACTTCCTCTACTGCACCAAGGACCGGGTGGGCCGAGAGTGCTCCACCAGCTTCGCCGGCAAGAAGTTCTTTGAGGCGGTGGAGAAGACGATGACCGAGCAGTGCGGCCGCTTTGTCTGCAACGGCGCACTGCTTCCGCAAGTTTCAGGTCTCCTTTTTGGCAGCTTGTTAATTTCGGCCCTCTCTGGCTACCTGTTTCTAGCCTAGTTTTAACTGTATGAAGTGTTGTATTTCAGACAAATTTGAATTGCTTTTGTGATTTTTTTTTCAAAATAAAGTGTTGAAGGAAAGTGTTTTGTGCTGTTCTAGTTATTACTACAAATCCGACAACGGGTTATTACTACTACCGTAAGTTGCCTCAATCAGTCATCAGTATTTGTCGCTAGTGCTGAAGGAGTGCCAAACAAAAGTCAGTAGGTGGTGCAAATCAAAAGTAAAACACTGCCACTAATTACTGGGTTGCTGGTAATTGGAAAGTTTCAAAAAGGTACAGGTAGAAATGTAAAAATGGTGGCTACTTTGGTGAGGCGCTAAAAAAGGTTTTCAAGTTTCAAATTTTTCTACTGCACGTCCTCGATGACTGGCCCCTAGATAACAGTTGGCGCCAGTTTTAATTTCTTTATCTTATCATCTTATCAGCATTTAGAAATGAGTCTTCGTCACTTCATTCAGTGGTCATCATCCTCATCTTGTCAATTCTCATTCATCTCCCATTCACTTCACTTCACTTCGATTTTCCCAATGCAGAAAAAGCAAAATAAACTAGAAAAGAGAATGAAGAAAGAACAAGAAAAGGGTTCCTCCACTCACCACCACGATGAATCCTGTGCGCTCTTTCAGCAATGTATCCAGTTGGTGGTGGAGATCGTCGGCGAGGTCCAGCAAACGATGATCCGCCAGCTCGATGAAGCATTCGACCAGATGGTGCTCGGGGCGCGGCAGGTCAACGCCTGCGACTGCGTCTTTGACGACGATGGCCAGTTGGTGGCGAGGGTGATGAAGAGGGAAGTGGATGAAGAGAAGAAGCTTCAAGGTCACCTTGAGGAGTCCACATCACAACACTCCAACAAATGGATTCCTCTTGGAAAAACTTCAGCGCAAGTGGAAAAGGTGGAAAAGGTGGAGGGATTCAGCAAAACAGGTAAAAATAGAAAATGCTTTTCGGTCTTTTCTTTCCTATTTCTACCTCACCACAAAGCATTTCTCCCTTTTCCCGGTTCTACTTTTGTTTTCACTTTTCCTCCCACATTTGCCCATTTAGAACCCTTCCGTTCCATTGTTCCTCCATCACCCTCGACCTCTTCAACGTCAACATCAGCATCAACTTCATTATCGCTCCCATCAGCGGCAGCAGCAGCAGCAGCAGCAATAGCAGACAACTCTGCAGTGGTTCAGCGCGCCTTGGCGCTCAAACAGCGACTGATCAAAGTGCTGGCGTCGATGAATCGACCACCACCACAAGTTCAACAGCAACAGCAACCTCAGCTTTACCGGTCAATTCCCGTTCTGCAGCCGTGCAAGAGGCGCCGACTAGAGTCGAGCAGTTTCGTTACCATTCAAGCTGATGATGACCAGCAGATCGATCGACCAAAACTACCACCACCACCACCACCACCAGTGGCCACTTTGCCATCAACACAACCTTCGTCACATCACCCTCACAAACAGAGCATTCCGCCAGTACAAAGCTTCCAACCGTCTCAGACTTCCAAGAAGGACGTCACCTTTGATCACTCCAATCACAACAACAACAACAACAACAACAAGAAGATCATCAGCCCCTGCAAACCTATCCCACAAAAACCTCCACCACCACCACCACCACCAAAACCTTCTTCCACCCCCTCCTTCACAGGGGGCGTCCGCTGCCCGGTGTCCGGCTGCCCGTCACCCCCGCTGGGCGACATCTTCAAGTACTACTCACACCTCTACTCGATGCACCTCCGCCGCGACCTGCACTGCCCGGTCGCCGGCTGCCCCACCTCCTTTGGCACCTTCTCGCTGAGCCTGCTCGCCCACCACGACGACCGCCGTCACGCGTCTGAGAAGAAGGAGCTCCTTCAAGCTGAGCGAAGATGTCCTCGCTGTCCACTCACCTTCAGCAGCTTCACCTCGGCGGCCTTTCACGCCTTTGACGTGCACGCTCGAGGGCGGTGGGTGTGTCAGCGAGTGGTGGTGGTGACCGAGAAGAAGGGTGAAAGCCAGCTTCAAGGTGTCGTCTGCAACTACGTGGCCACGACGCGGCGCGAGTGGCTGCTTCACGAGGAGCAGTGCAACAAGGCGGCCACTACTTCCACAACCTCTTCTACAACTACTTCAACAACTCCCACCACCACCACCACCGCCTCTTCAACTCCGATGACAACAACCAAATCGACGACGACGATTTCTTCATCAATTTCTATCGACACTGTCGAAACCGACATCAAAACTGCCGAATCGACCAAGTAAGGATTCTTTCTCTCTCAGTTCACTCTACCATTTCGCATGACCTTTAGCTTTCCCATTTCTATATCTTATCTTCTTCTTCATTTGTTTATCTCGGCCAAGTGTTACTGCTGCACTCTAACCACTCTAATTCTACTGCTACTGAGCAAAGTTGACTTTATTCAGAGAGCTCAACATCAACAACACAACATCACAACTAAAACAATAGCCTAAATTAGGGCATGAAAAAATTGTGCTTCTGAAAAAAATCTCCTAAACCTTCATCACGCCGCTGCAAAATTTGTTCACCCGCCCTCCAATGAGCATGCGCTCACCGCCGGGCAGCAGCTCTGTTCGCACCATTCCAGAGCGCTTTGAGGCGTGGTAGGCGTGGAAAACGGTCTGATTTTTAGAATCACCTTTTCCTCCTTCTTCAGCAAAAACCTTAGCCCAGTAGGGCGTGGAGACGGTGAAGGCCGATCCACAGACGGGGTCCTCATTGGCGCCGTACCAGGGCGCGAAGACGCGCACGTTGAAGTGAACTCCACTCTCGCTGAAGTTGGTGGACTTTCCAGTGACGATCACCAGGCTGACTTCCCTCTTACTGGCCACCTCCAGCAGGCGGCTGAAGTTGGGCTTCAGCTGGGCAATGTCGAAGCCGTCCTTTGCGCGGAGGAGAAGGTACGTCAGGCTGGGCGACCACTGGACGTCCACGACCAGGCCTTCTTCTGCCTGGTCATTTCCGAAAATTCCTTTCTTAATCTCCGCAATTTGAGGCAGCTCGCCGGTGGCCTTCAGCGGCACCGGAGTGTTGAGCGGAAAGTTCATCGTCGGAAGAATTTCGCCGTTTTCATCTTGCTCAAAGGTGACCTGCAGCTTGACGCCTCCGTAGGCGCGAAACTTGATCTCCTTGGAGTTTGAGAGGAGTTCACTGTAAATATGTTTTTCAGTGCGCAGAATGTACGAGGTGACGAGGGTGGCGTGGCCGCAGAGCGCCGCCTCGTACAGTGGCGTGAACCAGCGGATGAGGAACTCCTCCTCACTGGGACTTTTCGAGACGAAAACCGTCTCCGAGAGGTTGAACTGGGCGGCAATCAGCTGCTTCTTCTCGTCGGGAATGTCGCTCTAATGAAAAAAAAGCAAAAGTTTTAGCTTTTTTTGTTTTGAAAAAAATGTTTTCAAAATAGCCTTACGTCATTTTTCAGAATGACCACCGCGGCAGGGTTGCCCGAGAAGGAGGGCTTCTTCGGGTTGGTGAAGGCGTCGCCGATGTAGAAGGTGAACTCGGACATTTTCTTAGTTTGTTGAGTTTGGTGAAAATGTGCTTTGTTTTGGTATTTTTTGTTTGCTGATGAAAAAAGTGCTGTCAGTTATAAAGCCCACAATGACGGTGCATTTTTTTATTTTCTCCATCACTTTGAGGCATCAGTAGCACAATTTTTTTTATCAAATTCGATTTTTGTATCTCGCGTATTTTTGCTTATCAGCTGCCGCCACCACCACAGTAGTACGACAAACAGACGATTTTTGCTCTCTTTGATAAATCTTATGTTTGCCGAAAATAGTTCAGTCGATAATGCAAAAACTGATAAGGACGATTTTTCCGCCCGATCGCCTCATTTGTATTTCAACTTTGTACAGCAACCAAAAAAAGCAAAATGATTTGAGTACAAAAAAGGGATATCGTTTACTTTCAATAAATGATAAAGGTCAACAGTGGTTTTTCATCAGTAGAAGGTCAGGTCACAGTCGTTTTTGCTCCAAAAATAGAAGCTCAAGCTGAAGGCCAACGACGGCCGCCGACATTGTAGGTGTGGCCGAGGTTGCTGGAGTACGAAGTTTTGGTAGTGGTTTCCTCTTGAAAATTGTCATTTTTCTCCTCACTTTCAGCCACCACCTTCTCCGTCAGAGTCTGCCGCATCATCGGCGTGTCCAGTACCTTCTGCCCATCTTCAGCAGCACCCTCGGCGGCCACTGTTCTTTTGAAGCCCAAAAACTGGTGCACCTCCTCCTCAAAGAGCGCCTGCATTATCAGCACCTCGCGGTAGTCGACGCCATCGAGGTACATCAGCTGATGATCGGCTCCAGTAAACGGCTCCAGGCTGCTGGTGGAGTTGGTCGTTTCCGCGAAGGATGGCCGAAGTCCTAAAATGAAAGAAGAGGAAAAAGAAGGAGTCTTTAATTTAAACCGAAAAACTCCCTCTTTTTTCTGCTTACCAATACATTGCTGCGGAAAAGCTGCCGAATGAAGGGCAAAGTAGGCTCGCCCCAGCTCCGAGTCGATCTGGTGGACGACCAGTCGAAATCGGTAGCTACTTTTGCGGAAGGGCAGCACCGAGAGCAGACAGTCGATCCGTTCCGGTGGGTTACAGTGCAGGTGGAGTTTACTGGTTCCAGAGCCTTCTCCGAAGAAGTCACTGTCATCGGCAAAGGCGAACTTGAGGAGAAGTGCTCCGCCGCCGCCGCTGCCCCGCCCGCTGCTCTGGACGTCATTGAGCCACCACTTGAAGGTGCACCGCTTCCGCTTCCGCTTGAAGGCCGTGGCCTGCTCGTATCGGCCATACGGTTCCAGGCAGACGTCGTCCTTCTTGAAGCGAACTTCCTGTCCATTTGGTAGCTGCGTGAAGGCGGTCTCAATCATCTCCGCCGTCTCGTCCTTCTCAAACTCGAACTGAGGAGTGCTGCTGCTGCTGCTGTTTCGACGAAAATCTAGGTAAAAAAATCATGATAAAAATTAAAACATGTAATTTTTAAATTATCTTCTCCATTTCTTACCATAGTAGGTGCCGTAGTAGAGAATGCTGAAGAAGGTGTGCGCGAGGAAGAGCATCAGACAGGTGGCCAGGAGGACGATCACCAGGCTGGTGCAGGTGCTGAAGGCCTGGCCGTTTCGACGCTGAAGGGGGCGTGGCTCCTGAGTAGAAGGGTATCGAGGATCACCAACGACAACTCCTTGGGTAGCTCCAGTGGCAGGGTCCACCACTGCCACTACCACGGTGCCATTCTGGTGGACATTGCTGAGCGGGTAGAGGCAGTTGGTTCCCGGGCAGGAGCACGAATCGAAGGAGGAGTAGTTTTGATGATGATCAAGATTGGAAGTGCCGTACTGAGTTGTGTTGATGGTGGCGGTGGTGGTGGTGGTGCTGTCCGGAGAAGGTGCTCCTCGTCCACCTCTTCCAAAGCCGCTGCTCTCGTGGTGCTGAAAGTTGACCATTTTGAGAGGATGAAGATGAAAACTTTTTGAATTATTTCTCTGAAAGTCAAAGTCGATCAAAAAATTGAAAGAATAAGTCTTTTACTTTGAATCAGGCACTACTGACCAGTGCTGTTGCATTTTTGTGGTCAGCTGCTGCCGCTGCTGCTTTGGTTGCACTAGTATTTATTCAGCAAAGTAAGTTTTACTCTAGAGATAAAAACTTTTCCTCGAGGGACTTTGCTGCTGATGATGATTTGAGTCGAGATTAGTGTTGGCCTGTGTGTGCATAACCACATATCTCGACCTTGTGCCCTTGGGAGGGAGCGAAAGAGTAAACACACACACACACACAAGCTAACCAGCTAGCTGCTTTTGCTGTCCACTTTTCTTTAATGACCACTGAACTGCACTGTTTAGTTTGCTGAAGAAGTGCTGAAGGGGCTGGAGGTACTGCTGCTACCTCCTCCTTCCTTAGCGCTGACCTTCCAAACGTTCTTCTTCTTCTTCATCTTCATCTGCTTCATCTGCTTCATCCTCTTAGGTATTCTGTTAATTGTGGAGAAGGGCGAAACAGTGCTGTACAGGCTGGCTGCCTTGAAGACCGTCTTGGGCGTGCTCGTGTTCTTGCTCACCGCCACTTTCTTCTTCTTTTCCCTTTTTCCTTTTTTCGTGAGCAGAAACCAAGTCCACACTCCAATCACAGCTAGAATTATCAGCAGCAGAAGTCCGGCACCTCCAAAGATGTACCACCACAAAAAGGTGCTAAAAAGCGACTTTTCGCTGCGAATCAGGCACCGATCCGGGTCGGCCAGCAGCTCATCACCCAGCATCACCTCATCCCCTTCCCTAATTCGGTACTGCGGCGGACAGTCAAAGAAGCGCTCAAAGGGCGTTCCATTGGCCTTGAAGCTCAGCTCATGCTCACCTTCCGTTTCCGCCTTTTTTGCCAGATCTGTCCGGCCCCAGCCGAGGATGGTGTAGACGCAGCCTCGGAGGTCGTCCACGAGGAACATCGTCCCGTCGACGTGGTTCACCAGTCCTCGAGGTACTTGGCTGAAGGTAATCGGAGAAGAGGAGGCGTTGAAGAGGGAGTCCCATACGGTGCTGTTCTTCTCCTCCTCTTTACGGCTGTGAATTAGTCGAAAGTGGCCATCACCGGTGAAGGTCGCCCAGTAGGCGTGCCCCTTGGCAGATTGGTCAATTGCGTGATTGGTGATCCAGAGACTGTACACCAGCAGGCGGCCGGAGTTGGGCTCCGGTTGTTCTGGTGAAAATAGGGGGAAAAAGTTCTCAGTTAAAACTTTTCCAAATAAAACTTCCACCACCACCAAACCACTGACCAAAAACCCAGCCCCAAACCGAGTCTCCCCTCTGGTCGTGAACGATGGTAAAAGGAGGCCTCGTCTGACCACCAGTGTCGCTGTCATTTCCGGTCTTGCTTTCAATCGGCACCACGCTCTTCACCACCTTCTTCCGAGCTGTGGGCCAGCGGAGGCCGCCGCCGTAGCCGACGGTCACTACCTTTCGCCGATCGGCCATCAGCACCACCTCCTGGTCGGAGCCGACCTCGACGTCGGCGCTCAGTTGGTAGTACGCACTGAGGCGGTTATCCCCGTCATTATCTCCCAGAAAGGGCACGGTAAGGTCCTCATCTAGGCGGACGTAGTCGACAGCGCCGGTGAACCAGATGCCGTTCGGCTGGAGGGCGGACAGCGGGATGTGGGCCGCCAGGCGGTCCCAGTCGAAGAGCAGGAGAAGAGTGTTCACATTGGCCCAGGTAATGGAGAGGAGGGTGCCGTTGAAGGAGTGTCGGCCGCAGATTAGGTTCAGCTCGGCCATTTTTTTCTGTTATGCTGTGTTTGAGAGGTGTTAAGGCAACCGTCACTCGAACTTTTTAGTTTTTCACGTCTCTAATAGTTTCCATATAAAAACAATTTTTTGCGTTTTTTTACAACCGATTTTATCTGGAGTACCTAAAATTT
>JAALOO010001870.1_pt1 | contig 12917 bp, 7 predicted proteins | sample 7257641 | NCBI WGS metagenome assembly JAALOO01 (sample SAMN14085613, study PRJNA598686) | mite metagenome | biome: ENVO:01001000; feature: ENVO:01001002; material: ENVO:01001226; isolation source: single female mite from University of Michigan culture on fish food culture... ... | reverse complement strand
CAGACACAGAGCGAGATTAAAAGCGAGATTTTTTTTAAAAAAAAAGTCTCGCTAAAAAGGACAAAATAAACAAAAAAATTTGAAAGTTTAAAAGTTCAAGCAAAACTGAAAATGGAAACGTAAAGAAAAAAATAGAAACGCACAGTTAGAATAAAAGCGCAACAATAAAGACAAAAAAATAAAGCTTACAATGTCTGGCTGTGTTTTGTACAATTAATTTTATTTAAAGTTTTACTTACATGTCGTAGGCACACTGGTAAATGTTACACACTGTGCTCTGTAAAAATGAATGTTAAATGCTGAGAAATGAAATGAAACTAGGAAGAATTAGTCAATGTTTGAGTTGAAAGCGCAAAAAACAGAATGAAAAAGATTCATCTTCACAGAAAGTCATTGCCTTGCCAGAAAATGACAAAAAATCAACATTTTTAATAAGCGAGATGGCTAATGGAATGCAAATGAGAACTGTGGACGTGCACCCAAGTAAAAGTGTGTGTGTTGTATGTGGATGTTGCAGTGGGCAGTGGACAAACAAACCGCCAAAGCAGTAACATCGCCTTTTAAATTACCACTAAAAAAGCTTATAAAACTTTAAAATTGGTCAACTTCTTAAAAACAAAAAACATGAAAATTTGTTGACACTGACTGAATTTGACAACCGTTGCAAAATGTTTTTTCAGGGATGCAGCAAATCAGATTATAAAAGTTAATTTTTTCGCAGTAAAATAGCTGTGAAGTGCTGTCTTTTTCAGTCACTCAGTGATCAATTAGGGCTCAGTGGTGGTGGTGGTAGTTGTGCAGTTTTAAAGAGAATTTGCCTGCTTTTTTCATTTTCTTGCAGTGTTTACAGTTCTGCTGAATTGGGTTAATTTTTTGTTTTTTTGCGCACTATTTTGCTGATAAGATGGACAGGCTAAAAAACGCTAAAACCAAAACAAAAGTAGGACAACAGAGCAGCAGCAGCAGCTGTTTTGTTTGTCTGTTCACTCTTATCAGAAACATCATCGACATAATCGTCGGTTACGACACACCACCAAAACACACACACTCACACACTGTCAGTCATTGTCACCCCTTGACACAGTTGACGTCCTTTAGTCGTTTATCAGCTAGTTTGGGTTCGCATTGTGGGTTCGCCCATTAAAAAAGCATCTGCTAAAGGCTTGTCTTTATCAAAAGACAACAACTGAACTTGGGTACTTCACTGAGGACTTTTTACTGCTTGTTTGGATACAAATTCAAACTACTGAAAAAAAGGAGAAACTAGTGAGAAGATACACTTTCCTCACTACTACTACTATAACTTTTTTGTACTCAAAGAGCAAAGGTGGTCACTGACACTTTCTCTGGTTGCAGCCACTACACCGTGGACCCGTCACTGCTGCAATTTATCAACCATTTGCTGATGATAGTAAAAGTGCAACAGTGTTGATATGGTGAAACAGCTACTCGTAGTTGAACACTGATTTGATAGCGTATTAAATTACTTTACAGAAATAGCAGGTAGACAAGAAAAAGTTCATTGCGATTACTAAGCTCTATTTTTGGGTCGTGTACCCAATAAAGAAAAAGAAAAGGAGAGCTTAGAAGCTTGTTGTAGCAGTATCCGGTTGCAGGAAGGGTGCAAAGCTTTGGGTAATAATGGAAGGGAAAAAACACAGTGATGTGTAAAATCCAACTTACCTTCTAGTCTTTCCAACGCGTCCTCGAGAACCGTTTGCAATAGGCAAAGTTTAAACTGTTGTCGACGCCGTTGTTGCCAACTACTTTGTGCTTTGAAAATAAACAGCAACGCACTGACAAAAAGTTAAAAAAGGCTAAGCTCACTCAGGCATAGCGACCAGCAAATGTGCAACTGGTCGATGAGAGTTTCCCTTTAGCTAGCGTTCTTATTCAAGTCAACTGACACTACTAGCAAAAACAACAGTACAACCAGCCTAAAAGTGACCTCGACGAACCTTCCCTGCTTCATCGAGCAGCCAAGCGGAGAAAAAGTGAGGAAACTGAGGAAAACAAGTTTTAAAGTTGAAGTAAGAAAGTTAGAAAGAGAGTGTATGTGTGCATGTCTTTGTCTGTGTTTTCAAGTGTCATTTGAAGAACGTTGAAATCGTGTTTTTGACTTTGAAACTAATGGAAGCTCTGACTAACTTCAATTTTTTTGAAATTTGATAAACAAAAAGAAAATTGTGCGTCACAAGAATACAGAATTGCAGTAAACCCTGAAAGTACACTTTTTAATTAGTAGCACAAAGTATTTTTTATTAGCGCAAAACGCAGCTGTGTACAAACTTGTGGCCAAAATAACTGTCGTAATTAAAAGTGAAAAGTAATACGCCAAATGGCTAAACTTGAAGTAATATAAATAAAAAGCAATTAAAATCAATAAAGTTCACATATGTGTGGATTAATTAAATACTAAATAGGCAAAAAGCTTAAAAATATTAACCAACAACAAAAATAAAAAGAGAAAAAGTGAAACACCAAAATGTAAAATATAACTTCACCACCGGCTACAGCGACCACGCCAGTGCTGTAGCGCCCCACACGTTGTCCTCCCTTTAACTGTGAACCCTTCTTCTTCACCAGCCATGTCGACCTCGAGTGGTGGCCTCACCCTCCTGGTGGTGATGTCCTCCCTCCTGGGTGGTGGTGACCTCCTCGTGTTGGTGACCATGACCCGACTGGGTGGTCGGCTCGGTGAAGTGATCATGGTGGCCTCGAGTGCTTGCCGGCTCAGTGTTGTGAGCGGCGACAGTGGTGGGGCTGTCGCTGTGGTGGTCATGGTCTCCGCCGTGGTGGCCTCGGGTGACCACCGTGGGCGTCGTTCCGGTGAACTTCTCCGTGGGCCCTGTGGTGCCCTCGGTGTGTCGGGAGCGACCGCCGGTGGGCACGGTCACTGGTCCGGCGGTGCTGTGGTGCACCTCCGGTCCGGTGGTGTAGTCGCACTGCTGGACGCTCTCGTTGAACACCAGCCCTGCGGGGCAGGTGTACTCGTAGGCGTGCCCGTTGACGCACTCGTAGAACTTGTGCGGGTCCTCGGGGTTCCGGTAGAAGCCCGACTGGGTGGGGCAGGTGAAGGTGGAGGAGGCGCTCACGGTGGGGGCCACTGTGTGGTTGATAAGAGGTAAATAGAATATAGTTAAGATGTGTTGATAAGTGAAAAAAGCAGGGAGGTAGACTTACAGACTCCAAAGAGGAAGACCACTGCAAAAACAGCAAAGAACTTCATTTTGAGTTTTGGGGAGAACTTGATAGATACTGGTTAAATTGCTCGTACAAAAAAACTTAAGCAAAAAGAATAAACTTGATTTTTTATAAATCGGTAGATGATCGGCCGCTTATATACTGCTCTCGTCGTTGTTGCAGCATTTCTTCTCAGCCTAGGCAGGCAGCATTGCAACAGCACGACAATCTATTTTGGCTTTAATCGTTTATTAAAACAAAAAAGTAGATGGTGATCAGCATTTTAGCCACCACATTTTGGTGATCACTAGTTTCCATCACCGCTATCATTTCCAATCACACTAACATCAGCTGCCCATCTGCAAAGCGACAAGCCAAGCTAACCAACCAATCATTATCATTCCAGCGCAAGCAGATTCGACTACTTTAGCATCAACAAAACATGTGTGTGTGTTTTGCATTGGTGATTTGCATCCGCTCTAATGATCTTCATTACCACTATCACCACCACCAGCGCTTGACGACCGAGGAATACCGGATGGATTGGTGGACGGATGAATGTCATGAGAAACATTAGTCAGTGATTAGCACCAACATCATTATCACTACTACCAACTTGTCTACCCAGATTGTCTGCTTTTTGTATCCCTAGTGCAGTTTTCTCATCAGTACATGCGATGACATCATGTGCACTGAAAACAAAAAAATCTGCATAACTGCATTTTTTGTTTGGGTTTTGTGCAGATTTGGGTTTGTTTGTGTTTGTTCTTTTCCCAAAGCTCACAGCAGAGCGGATGCCAGCAGCAGCGCTTAATTATAAAAACTGCGGGCTGAACTTGACTTGAAGTGGTGTTGGTAATGATGGGAGAAAGGATGCAATCTCGACGACAACGCAGCAACAACAGCAACAATAAAACCAAAAACTGCCCAAACTTTGGTTGTTGAAAAAGTTGCATAGTGTACAGAAAGGCTGTGAAGTGAAGTGGTGGCAATGGTTTTATCAGCTAAACTTTAAACTTTTAATGGCACAAAAGTTTTAGCATAAAAGCAATGTACTGCGCTGTCTAGATTTGCAATAAATATAGTTTGTTGTAATATCACAGTACAAATCAATAGAAAATGATAAACTTAAAAACTATAAACCTTTTGGACTTTATTATACAATGCAAGGGTTTTCTGTTTAAAAACATAGATAAATAAAATTACCAATTAAAAAGAATAAAATATGATAGTTTTTAGTTTGTCAAACAATCTGTAGATAATGTAACATTTAACGTGATTTGTTTCACATTGCAAAAGTGTAGTTGTAAATAAACCATATAGGTAACATTAAGTTTTTCAAATTTATATTTGTACTTTGAAATGAAAGTGAAAAACAAAACATTCAATAAACTCCTTTTTCTATTTTGAACTGTCCAATAAAAACAACTTTAAACTTCATAAACTTAACAATTTAAATTAATTGTGAATAATTGCAAAGCAATTCAAGCACTTTTCTGAAATTAAGCTCGACGCATTTAATATTAGTTGATGATCATTTTGATTTATTTTTTAAATAAACAATAGTAGCTAACTGTTTTTATTTTTGTACTGTTATTCCTGTTGTTTTACTGGCAAATCAAAGTGTTGCAGGCTAACCTCATTGCTCTTTAAAAACGTTTGAATGTAATCAAGAGTGAGCTGCTTCTTCGCTGAAAAATCGTTAGACAGTGGTGACATGTCGGTATTTTGTTGGCGAGATTTTTGAATCAAGCCAACAGGCGGACGGTAATGGAGAAAAGCTTCTTGTGCTAGCGATTTCAGGCTGCCCAACTGCAGTGGAATGCGATAGAGGCAAATTTGCTTTTTTTCAGCTGTTGCTTGTTGCATTTCTGAAATGCCTTCAGAATGACTTTGATTAGAGCAGCTTCTCGATGATGTTTGCTGCGCAAGCTCTTCATTGGTCAGCCTGCTGCTATTGCTCAAGCCTGCCTGTTTTACACCCGGGTCACTCTTGCAAAGCACCCAAAGTTCATTGCATGCAGTGGCAAAGGTAAAGTCGCTCACCGGTGGCTCGGCACAACGCTGCTCCTGTGGTCCGACTAGGCGTCTCAATGGGAAAATGCTGTTATTGCTGTTGTGCATATCAGGTAATTTCAGTTTGAGCTCCCAAAGTCGATTTCCGGCAAGGACGTGCTCACAGTTTTTGCCGCCAGTGGCCGTCATGAGGTAGACGGTATTGTCATTGCCCGTTGAGGTAGCACAAATTCGAATCTGTCGTTGCAGTGGCTGATGAGCCGTCTCAGTAGTGGACAGTGAGGTAATACCCCAATCGTTTAGATCAGAGAGGTTGATGTGAATCTGTTGGAAGAAAAAGATTATTAGCAATTTTGAGCAAACAATTAAACATTTGACTGAATTAGTACTCACAATTGCATTGAGCGAAATCAGCTCTCGATTGGGCAGCTTCAGACCAGTCCGCCCGTACACAGTGTGCACCTCTTTAGCGCCAATGTACAACATTTTGCCGCCGGTTTTGCTCTTATCATCATCATTACCGTTAGCAGTTTTCACAACGGCCATAAAGAGTGCCGGTTTGAGCGACTTCCGTTCTGTTTCAAGCAGTACCAGGCGCTCAAATCGTTGGCCAGCAACGTTGAGCCGGTACACGCCTAACTCTCTGGGCACAAAGTCGCCCAGCATGGACAGGGTGGCCTGGACGTAGAGTAGCCGCTCTTCAGGGTCAACTGTCACGGCGTGCCACTCGGCGTAGAGACGGGGAATTCGAACTGTCACCGGGTGTTGATCTTCAGCAGTGACGTCCAGCACCATCGTCTCCAGACTTAGGTACTGTACGCTGGAAGTTGTGGTGCTGTTGGTGGTGGTGGTGTTGGCTGAATTATCGTCCACAAGGTCGACGACGGCGACTGTGGTGAGGAAGAAAAGCACCAGCTGGTGGCTCCAGGGCAGATAGACTGCCTGCTGCAGTGGATCACAGAGAAGATTGAGGTTTAACGGCGGAAAGGCGGGACACGCTGACCAGACGTGCGTTTGCCGGCACATTCGAGCCAGCTGAAGTTGGTGCTTTTCACTGTGGTTATTGTCAGTGTTGTTGTCCCCGTTGCTAGTCACTGTTTTAAAAATCGTATAAAGGTGACTTGATGTGAGAAAAGCCGCCTCAAAGTTAGGCAAGTTTGAAGTGGTGGTGGTGGTGGTGGTGTGAAAGGCACTGTCGATCACTGTGTTGTTGTTGTTGTTGAAGTGAGATTGAAAAGTGGAAAGTACAAAATTGTAAAATTGTTTTTTAAAGTTTAAAGTGTGTGTTGTGTATTTACTCACCTTCGGTTTTGACGGTGTTGCACCCAAAAGGTTGCAAAGCGTAGAGGTTCAGCGGAATTGGTTTAGGCTTTGACCGGCGAGGTCGCTTTTGAGCCGCCTCAGCGGCCGCTTTTGATTTACGTTTTCTTGGTGGCATAACGGTAGAGGTTGATGCTGTTGCTGGTGTATAGTAGTCAAAGCTAAAAGCACTTTTCTAAAGTTTGTTGTTGTCATTTAATAACTTAACAAAACATAACAACCGAAAAAAGTCGTATAAATTATCACCAGCAGCAGCATCACCAGCACACCTGAAGTGCACCTGCAGTTGGTAGTAGGTACACACTGGTGGTGGCAGTGGCATACACACTAGTAGTACACACTGGTGGGGCACTGGTATTGCCCGACAACGGTATTGCTGATGCTGCTGCTGCTGTTGCACCTTCACGTGCATTTACAATATCGGCGCACACACACACACACACACACACACACTGTACAGCGAGTCTAGGTGGAGCCAGCTGGCGAGCGGGCAAACTAACGCCGCTCATGTGTAAACATTGCCGAGCAGCAGAAGTGGCTGCTGCAGAGAGAGAAAGGCAGTTGTAGGCAGCAACACAGTGCTTCTATGCTTGTCTGCTGCTGCCTGTTGGATTGAAGAGGCAACACCCGTACTTTAGGCTAGGTTTTAACTTTGCACTAACAAAATTCTTAGTGCAAATCTTAAAAACATAATCTTGTTTCAGTTTTTAAAAGTCGAAAACGCTATGAAAACGTTTTTTTCAAATTTAACATTAAACATCAGGAGGACAAATACAAAATTACATTGACACAAAAGTATCAATTGCCAACTACAGTGAGCCCTACTAGGCACAATAGTGCAAAAATAAGGATGATAATGGCAAATAAAAATCTTAATAGATTTTTTTATCTGCAACTCGGTGAAAGAAAAAAAATTAATTACAAAAGTAACCAAAGTGAACGGTGTCAGTTGTGAGCAGTGCAAAAGTGCAAGTGCAAATCAAATGATAAACAGTCTTGTCTGACTGTCTGCTTAAGGATACTCTTCAGAAAACGTTAAACTGTCGTTTACATTGCCGTTGTGCACAACAGCAGACTACAGTTGTCAGTACAACCGTCGTCGTACAGCGTGTATAAAAAGAAGAGAAAGCAGGTCTTCTTAGCAAAAATCAACACATACCGAGTTCTTTTCTTTTTTCCTAAACCTTCCCCTTCGCAAAAACAACAATGTCCACCATCTCCTACGAGAGCATCCTCGTGACTGGGACCAACCGCGGCATTGGCTTGCAGTTCATCGTTCAGCTTCTGAAACGAACTTTGCCCACCTCGACCATCATTGCCACCACTCGAAGCTCCGCCGCCGGCCAACTACAGGAACTTCAACAGCAGCACCCCGATCGACTGCACATCCTCCACTACGATGCCACCGACTACGAAGCCCTGCCAAGCTTTGTCGAGCAGGTTCAGGCGATTGTCGGAGAGCGAGGTCTGCAGCTGCTGATCAACAACGCCGGTGCCGCCAACAGAGGCCTCACCGCCGGCAACTCTCGCCCCGACAACAGCTCCCACCCGGAGACGATGGTGAAGCTGTTTGAGAACAACGCCGTGGCGCCCTTGGCGCTCACACAGGCCCTGCTGCCGTTGCTGAAGGTTTCCGCCGCTGCTGGCAAACGAACCGTAGTGGCCAACATCTCCTCACTGGGCGGCTCCATTGCAGATAACAACCGCGGTGGCGGCTACTCCTACCGAACTTCAAAGGTAACTAAAATAAAAAACAGTTTTTGTTTTTTAGGCTTTAACGCTAATTTGACCCTGTTTTTTCACCTTTTTAGGCGGCCCTGAACATGATAACCAAGTCGTTGTCCGTCGACCTGAAACCGGACAACATTATCGTGCTGCCGTTGACGCCCGGTTGGGTGCAGACGGACATGGGCGGCGACAAGGCGCCACTGACTGCTGAGCAGAGTGTCAGCAGTATGCTCAATGTTCTGGAGGGCATAACCGCAGAGCAGTCAGGCGTCTTCACCAACTACGAGGGAAAGGTGCTGCTGTGGTAAAAGGTTTAAGTAAAAGACAGAAATCGAAAAATCGGTGGACTACTCAAAATGGCTGCAGTTTTTTAACCGTTAGTTGTTGCTGATAGCTTTTTTTATTAAAATTAATGCTTTTTATGTAGGTTAAAAAGAAGTAATGTAATTACTGTACAGATTGTGGAATGAAGTGCACTTTATTGGTTTTAAGTGTTGTCAACAAAATTGAATAAAATCATTTTATTAAATGTTAATAAAAAAATCAACGTTTAATTTTATTAAAAACAATATTTAATTATTGAAAAAAATATAGAAATTATGGTTTAAACACAATTTTGGTGCAGGGCTTTCCAGTTGAAGTTTTTGACTTGATTTTCCTTGCATTTTTGCACTTTACGCCAGAAATTTTAACTTTAAAAATTGCGTTAGGTAAAAATGTGAAATGAATGGCAAACATTTTGTTGCCATTAATCTTGCACTGGTATTGTGCCCACTCCTTGTTGCTATTGGCGGTGTCAGGCACTATTTCAAGATTAAATTGCTTGTTGTAGAAAAGGCCCTTGCAAGGAAAAGGCGCAGCGATTGGCTCTCTCAGCACCCACTGGTTATTTTTGTCATCAAAATCAAATTCTTCGTATCGCACTTGAAGCATGTCATCACTGCCCGGTATAAAGGGCACACTTTTTCCCTCTACAATCACAGCGAAACGTCTTTGAGTAAAAGGGTTGGTAAAATCAATTACATTGGGCGCTGGTTCTGAGGAAATTGAGAAGGAGACCATGCAGTTGGTCACGTGCACTTCCCCACCACGAAAAGGAAAAGCAGTCAATGAGAAGGACTTTTGGGTAATTTTTGATTGGCGATTGCCCATGATCACTTAATATTGTAGAGAATTGGAAACGGTCAAAATAATTGAAACAAAACTAGATCAATTTGAAAAGTGTTTTTTATTTAAAAAAACTTTTTATAATAGTTTTTGGAATGTTCTGATGAAAAGACTGATGTACAAAACATATTTTGGAGGTGCAAAATAGCTATATGATTAACATACCAAACAATTTTTAAAAAAAGTGTTTTGAAAATGAAAGAATTATGGCATGCTAAAGATGAATTCCAATTCACATAGTTGCACACAAATTATTTATCAGCAGTTCAAGCACACTTATTAATCAAAAACCACTAAAATTTTAGTAAGGCAAAATAAATACAAAAATCATTAAAAACTCAAATAGAAAAATTATTTATTAGTTTAAATAATTGATAGAAAGCATTGTTGAATACAACACAAAAATTATTTTATTTTCTCGCACTGAATCTCATAGCGCAGCTGTCCGGTGACCCAGCTGGTGACACTCCGCTTCACCTCTCTCACCTCTCCAATGACCGTCACCGCGTCGATGCCGCTGTCAATGGGAATTTTCGTCGTGAACACTTCATTGCCCTCGACGAGGCAGTTCAGGTTCTGCGAAAGGAGGTCGTACATCAGCTGCACGGTGAAGGGGCGGTTAAGGCGGACCGCCTGGGGGCAGGCGTAGTCATTGTAATGTTCCACAAAGGGCAGGCCGTTCTCAATGCACCACACTGCGTGATGCACCTTAAAATGCACCTCTTTCAATGTGACCAGTTCCTGGTCGATGTCCACCACCACCGAGAAGTGAAGGCCATCAGCGGTGCTGCTGCACATGATCTCCAGCGGGAACTCCACGAGAGAGGAGATTTGACAACCGGTCACCACTATGTAACCGCCATTTTTAAAAATCTGCTTCATCAAGTTGTCGGCAACTATCGGCAATAATGGCGGTGATTTGCTGGAGTTGTTCCTTCTTTTCTTCAGCGATAAAGACAAATTTGGTCTTTTAAATGACAGTTTTCGGAAGTTTTTTGAGCGGCAGTTGCCCATGTTCACTTGGTTTGATAAAACGGTGATTGCGTTCTCCAAATAATGAGCATTTAGTTTGAAGTGCATATTTATATCAGGAAAAAATAGATTTAATTTTTTTGTTTTTTGAATAAACTATTTAGCATATGTGAGCAATTTGGCATATTTTATTAGCGCATGTTTAGTTTAAGTTAATTTTAACTGAATCATCAAATTTTTTGTTTTTACAATGCACCCTTAATTAAATACCAGAAATTTCAAAACGTTTACATATTTTAGTTTGTGTCGTTTGTTTTTCACTGAGTTATTGAAACTATTTGACAATAAAGTAACAAACTAGTTTAACACTGTCAACTGATTTGTAAATTAGGTATAGGTTTTAGCTATCTTAAACTTGTTTCAAATATAAAATACTGATTGGATTTTTTTTGTTAAACCATACAACAGCAAAAAAAATTGCAGTCATTTTACACGTAACTGGCAAGTTTGTTGTTTGACGTTAAATCAATATCTGAAATTGTTATGATAACTAAGTTGTCATTTGTTTTTGACTAGTTTTTAAGTTTAAAAGTTATGGTTTAAAATTATAAATTAGTAAAAAATTGAAAACAAAAGTAAAAACCTGCGTCAAAAAAGCAATTTTTTTGTTATTAAACAATCAAAACAAATATGTTTTTTCCTTTTCAGATGTTTTTAATCAATTAACTTGTTTTTACTAATTTAGTTAATTTTTTTGAACAATAAAATTATATATATTTGTGCACTTAGATTACATTGACATTGATTTTAAAATAAAAACACTACGACTACATTGCAAGCAGAAACAATGTGTGTGTGATTTGACATAAAAAAGAAATTTGCTATGAACTGTTCATTACGTCAGAAAAGTGAGAAAACAAAATCAACAAATCTCTTCTCATCACCTTGGAAATGATGATGGTTTCAAGGGTGATGATTTCACATTTGAGTTTAAACTTGCTCAAATGTAAATCTGGTACAAGTAGAGTAAAATATAGACTTAAAATTTAACGTTTGATTAACGCAGTAAATGGCTTCTTTTTGGCTTTATTTCCGTCTAAAAAGAACAATTGTCCTTGTTTATATTTTCGGGCAATTTCTTTAAAGACTAAGTTTGTTGATCCAATTAAAGTTGTTATTTATTGTTAATTGTATTTTATAATATTTAAAAAAGTAGTCATTTACAAAGTATTAATGTTTCGCTTTTGTAACAATTTTACAAAATGTCTATCATCAGTGTTGTAGGTTCTAGTTAAATCATTTTATTTTTTGTTTTGCTATTACTTGTGACATTGTAGTGGCAATAAAACAAAAAATGAACTAATTTTAATAAGGGGAAGCAATAAAAACAAAATTTTTTGATTGATTTGTTGATTACTGACCGACTCATTATATGAAATTGAAAAATTTGATAAAAAATTATACAAATTTTAACTACCGTTTCTTACTAGCAGAAACGATTATGACAAATTGCAATTTTTAAAAATATTATTTCAGTAAAATCCTCCTATCCCTAAAAAAATAATTTTTCTCTATTTCTCCCTCTGCACTGACTCTTTTAGCTCTACAAATTACACCGTTAAAGATATTGAGATGCGGTTTTTACCAGTGTAACGAGATAAATGGCATCTTTCTAATGATACCAAATTCGAGTAGATCAGATAACCGGAAGTATTTAAAATGGCGGATTATCTGTTTCCGGCAGTTTTTGAAAATGACTTTTAAATAGAACAACTAGGTTTAGAAGAATGGGGTTTTGGATAAAATGATCAGATAAATAGCCGACACAATGTGGCTATCTCAGAATTTTGATAAAGTACCCGGAAGTACTTTTTTGGAGTTTCATCACTTTTTAGATTAGCTTTTTTAAATACAAAACGAGCTTCGATCTCATTTTTGATTACACCATTAGATTCCTGGCCCCTCAATTAGTCTAAGTCTATGTTGGCTTGCCTCTAAACCTTATGGTTTACTAGAAAAACCAAAAATTTTGGATCATTGTATTTTGCATTGGCAACGGCGCTCGCCAAGCGCAGCCACAGTTTTGCCCTTGACTGCGCGACTGTCACAGCGGCAAAGCAGCTGCCGCTGCTTTTGCTCTTGACTGTGCTTACGTGTGCTGGCTCGATATCACTGATATCATATCATCAGCCGCTGAGTTCTTATCTTACTCTCGCATTGTTGTATCACGCATGCGCATAGCGTGTGTTTCTGTTTTACTATCTGAAACTCAGATTCTGAGCTGTGTTTTTTCACAGCAAGACTCCAGTAAGTTAATCACTAGACCCTAGCGGTGCACGGCTAAATACCGCGAGGTCTAACGTGGTTTGGCCACTGCCAACGTCCGTCGACAAGGGTCCTGCGAGCGCAGCGAGCAGGGCCCGAGGAGACGGGCGTTGGCAGTGGCCAAACCACGTTAGAGATTGACGGTTAAGTATTTGCAGGATCTTAGCAGTGCACGGCTAAAGGCGGCGAGGTCTGGCACCACTTGG
>JAALOO010001866.1_pt1 | contig 12931 bp, 9 predicted proteins | sample 7257641 | NCBI WGS metagenome assembly JAALOO01 (sample SAMN14085613, study PRJNA598686) | mite metagenome | biome: ENVO:01001000; feature: ENVO:01001002; material: ENVO:01001226; isolation source: single female mite from University of Michigan culture on fish food culture... ... | reverse complement strand
CCACAAGCACTGGTCCGTGTTGAAGATTCTAATTTGCAACCAATTCTCGTTGTGAATGTGGAGTATATCGTTCAAATATGCATGTTTTTACGAGATACTGAGGGGTTATATTATGATTTTCTATCAAATATTTCTGCTGTAGATTACTATCCAGAGAACAAATTTACGGTGGTTTATCACCTTGCTTCTCTTCCTTATCAAACTCAGTTGATACTTAAGGTGGAATTAATAAATGACAGAGCGGAAGGTAACCTACCCGAAGTACAGTCGGTCAGTTCGGTGTGGCGAACTGCGGATTGGCATGAACGCGAAGCTTTTGACTTGATGGGTGTTTTTTTTACGGATCATCCAGATTTACGTCGTATTTTGCTACCAGATGATTGGCTGGGGTATCCTTTGCGAAAGGATTATAAGGATCCCGATTATTATCATGGTGTATCAATTAAGTAACTTTTAATGAATAAATATACAAAAGCTCTCGAACGATATAATAACAAAATATCTGGTGTAGGTTCTCAAGAAATGGTAATAAATCTTGGTCCGCAGCATCCCTCTACTCATGGCGTGCTTAGATTAGAACTAATTACTGACGGAGAACTTGTTAAAGAAATCATACCGCATATGGGATATTTGCACCGCTGTTTTGATAAACATGCGGAGTCAATGAACTACGGTAAAACAATTCCTTTTACGGATAGACTTGATTATTTAGCATCGATGAACAATAGCCATGCATTTGTAATGGGAGTGGAGCGGATGTTAGGGATCGAAAATGACTTACCAAAACGTGTAGAGTATATACGTGTGTTGGTATGTGAGCTTAATCGAATAGCTTCGCATCTGATCGCTATCGGGACCTATGGTATTGACATAGGCGCTTTTACACCATTTATGTGGTGTTTTCGTGATAGAGAACATATAATGAATATGTTGGAATGGGCTTCTGGGTCTCGAATGCTATATAATTATATATGGATAGGTGGACTGTTCTATGACTTGCCAATCGGATTTGAGGAACGGTGCAACGATTTTGTTAAATATTTTAAGCCTAAGCTGATAGAACTAGACGAACTACTTTCTAATAACCAAATATTCATTTCGCGAACAGCAAATATAGGTGCACTTCCTGCCAATGTCGCAATAAATTACGGCTGTAGTGGGCCGATGCTACGGGCATCTGGTATTAAATGGGATTTACGACGTGTCGATGGATATTCTGTTTATCCTGAGTTGGATTTTGAGATACCTGTTGGGAATGGAGAGATGGGGGTTGTAGGTGATTGCTGGGATCGCTATAAGGTACGAGTAGACGAGGTGAAAGAATCGGTGAAGATTATAGAACAATGCATTACGCGCTTGTCATCAGACTTTAAACGAAAACCAGATTTTGACCCGAGAGGACGGGTTCCTAAGAAAGTAAATCTAAAATCACAGGAATATTACATTCGTGCAGAAAACCCCAAAGGTGAACTAGGATTCCATTTTGTAACACAAGACAAAACCGATATTCCGCGCCGTGTAAAAGCCAGAGGGCCAAGTTTTAACAATCTTTCTGTCCTCCCCGAATTAGGCAAAGGTCAATTGATTACTGATTTAATTGCAATCCTCGGTTCGATTGATATTGTGCTTGGTGAAGTCGATCGATAGTAACAAAATGCATGAAGATGCAAATCAATCTTGGAGTTAAATGCCAAAAAGTTTAAATTTGTGATCTCATAATTTAAGTTTATAATTGGTTAATAGAGAAGCCTGCAGTCGCCCGATTGCGGGCTTTTTTTCTTTTGCTTTTCGGCCACATCTTTATAGTTTATTCGTAAATTCGTTTGAATAACTAGATTCTAAGGATATGAGGAACTGTTATCGCACTTTAACAACTAAAATTTCTATTAAAAAATGTCATCAATACTTATTAAGTCAGCGAAAATTGTCAATGAAGGTAAAATTTATTCTGCAGATGTATACGTGAATCATGGGCGTATAGAAATGATTGCAGAAGAAATCACCCATCCCGCTGACCAGTTAATCGATGCCAAGGGGTTGTATTTACTCCCTGGGTTGATCGATGATCAAGTACATTTTCGTGAGCCAGGCTTGACGTACAAGGCCGACATATGGCATGAGAGTCGCGCCGCTGTCGCGGGGGGGACAACCTCTTTTATGGAAATGCCTAACACTGTTCCCAACACGCTTACGCAACGTCTTTTAGAGGATAAATATGAAATTGCTTCCAGAAGCTCTTTAGCAAATTATTCCTTTTTTATGGGAGCAGCGAATGATAATCTTGCTGAGGTCCTCAAAACAAATCCACGAGAAATTTGTGGTATTAAAGTTTTTATGGGGTCTTCAACAGGAAATATGTTGGTGGACAATCAGGAAATATTAGAAAATATTTTTGCGGAAGCACCGACTTTAATTGCTGTACACTGCGAAGATGAAGCAACCGTACAACACAATCTGCACACCTATCTTGAAGAATACGGTGAAGAAGGGTTAACTGTGCAAATGCACCCCTTAATTCGTTCTGCCGAGGCTTGTTATCTTTCCTCTTCCAAAGCCGTTGAACTTGCGAAGAAGCATAACACAAGATTACATATCTTACATATTTCTACTGCAAGGGAGACGGAGCTTTTTGATAATTCCGTTCCACTTTCTCAGAAACGTATCACGGCAGAAGCCTGTATTCATCATTTATGGTTTTCCGATGCTGATTATAGACAGAAAGGAAACTTTATCAAATGGAATCCCGCAGTTAAAACCTCGACTGATAGAGCTGCAATCTTAGAGGCCGTATTAAATGGTAAAATTGACGTAATTGCAACCGATCATGCGCCGCATACTTTGGCGGAGAAAGAGCAACCTTACGCTAAAGCTCCGTCGGGAGGTCCATTGGTACAACATGCGCTGCAAGCTTTGCTTGATATGGTACACCAAGGTAAATTAACATTGCAAGAACTAGTTCAGAAAACAGCGCACAATACGGCTACTCTTTTTCAGATCGAGAGTAGGGGATTTATCCGCGAGGGCTATTGGGCTGATTTGGTACTTGTAGATCTAAACAAGCCTTATACGGTAACCAAGGAGAATATTTTATCCAAATGTGGATGGTCTCCTTTTCAAGGACATCAATTCACCTCGAGTATTATTCATACCTTGGTTTCTGGAAATGTGGTGTATAGTGATGGTAAAATTATAGAAGTTGATACAGGACACCGTTTGTTATTTAATCGTTAGGCGAAATGAATAAAAGGCATTTTTTGAAATCGTTAGGGATAGGAGCTATATCATTCACATTATTTTCAAATGAAAATATGGCTCTAAGCAGGCCTATGGGACTTCGAGGAAAGTTAAAACCAACTGTATTGAAACCCGGAGATTACATTGGTATTATTGCACCAGCGGGTGCGGTGGAATCTGAACAATCGATATTATTAACGAGAGAAGTGCTTGAAGAATTTGGTTTTCGAGTAAAAGAAGGTGCGCATATTCGATCGCGCTATGGAAATTTAGCAGGTACCGACCAAGAACGAATAGATGATATTCACGCTATGTTTGAAGATACTGAAGTAAAAGGGATACTTTGCATCAGAGGAGGCACAGGTGTTAGTCGTCTACTTGATCGTATTGATTATAATTTAATTGCTAATAATCCCAAAGTATTATTAGGCTATAGTGATATTACGGGGTTAATATTAGCGCTTTACACAAAAATCGGTTTGGTTTCCTTCCACGGTGCTGTAGGTACCAGCACGTGGAGTAACCAATTAGCGCAGAAATTTAAAGAACAATTTTTTGAGAATAAATTGCAAACATTTGCGAATCCAGGGAGAAAAGGTGATACTTTTATTACTTATAATGATAGAATTCGTACAATTTATGAAGGTAGTGTAGAGGGGGTATTGATTGGGGGGAACTTGACGCTTATTTCAGGTTTGTGTGGTTCGGTATACCTTCCCGATTTCCAAGATACAATTTTATTTGTAGAAGAGGTCGATGAAGATTATGGACGTCTGGATAGGATGTTTTGTCAGTTGAAGAATTCGGGAATACTTTCTGCGATTAAAGGCTTTGTTTTTGGTAATTGTACAAATTGCCATGCTGTTTCAGGCTATGGGTCATTTAATCTTGATCAGATTTTAGACGATTATGTAAAACCATTAAATATCCCAGCTTATACAGGAGCCCGCATAGGCCACCTTTCCGATCAGTTTATACTTCCTGTAGGAGTGAGAGTGCGTATGGATGCAACCATCGGCGTAATAGAGTTATTGGAACCAGCATTAAATTAATATGATGAAAACGAACTTATATTATATTGGACTTGGAGCGTTTATCTTTTTTCAATCATGTACCGGAATGTTACCAAATGATAAATCTAATTTTAAAGACACCATGTCATTAGATACAGCACAATACAATACTTTACATAAGGAATACAAAGAAAGCAGGCTTGTAAACCGACGTTTTAAGCATGATGATATTGAAGCATTAATAAGCAAACACGAAGAACAAGGGGTACTTGAGGTTCATGAGGTTGGTAAATCCTTCGAGGATCGCGCGATTTATAAACTACAATATGGCCGAGGAGAAAAGAAAGTAATGCTATGGTCTCAAATGCATGGGGATGAACCTACTGCAACGATGGCGTTATTTGATTTGTTTAACTTTCTAGAAGGCAATGCTGATGGATACGATTCGATCCGCACACTTTTACAAGAAAATCTTCAATTGCATTTTATTCCGCTGCTGAATCCTGATGGTGCTGAAAGATATACACGTAAAAATGCCCAATATATTGATCTTAATAGGGATGCACGAGAAGGAGAGTCTGTGGAAGGAGGACTTTTACGTACACTAGCTAAAGAGATTAAGCCTAGTTACGGATTTAACTTGCATGATCAGATGATCTATTATAATGTGCCTGGAACGAAAAACCCAGTAACTATTTCTGTTTTAGCTCCCGCGTATAATGTCGAAAGGGAGGTAAATAGAGTACGGAAAGGGGCCATGCAGTTGATTGTGGGAATGAATAATTTGTTACAACAATATGTTCCTAATGCGGTAGCGAAATATGACGACACCTATAGTCCTCGTGGATTTGGAGACAACTTTCAATCTTGGGGGGCAAGTACTGTTTTAATTGAATCGGGGGGGCTTAAGGGTGATCCTGAAAAGCAAGAAATACGTAAATTTAATTTTGCAATTATACTTCAAGCCTTAATTGAGATTGCGGAGGGATCCTATCAAAAGTATGATTATGAAGATTATAACCAGATACCATTTAACACCTCTCAGCTTCATGATCTTGTAATACGAAACTTAGACATTAGTACGGATCGGGCTAGTCTAATTACCGATATAGCCATTCGACGGACCGAAACAACTGTTGGGAAGGATTTTTTCGTTCGAGGTCATGTCGAAGATATTGGAGATCTCGCTGATTTCTACGGATATGATGATATCGACGCATCGGGATTATCTTTTGTTGAAGGCAAAACCTATCCCCAGGTTTTTGAGTCGGTTGATATGATAAGCCAGGACCGTGCGTTGGAATTACTTAATCAAGGATACATTGCGGTGAAGGTAAATAAACAAGGTGCAAATGTACTTCATAATCTTCCTCTTGTAATTGTAACGGACACCGAATTTACTGCAACTACGGAAATTGTACCATACGGAAGTTCAAATTTCTTTTTAGGTTCAAAAGGGAATTTAAAATATGCTATTGTGAATGGTTACGTGATAGATTTGGACTCCAATACGGTAGAGACGTTATATAAAAATAGAGTTATTTGAGCTAGCGATCCTTCTCTATAGATTAAACAATAAAGTCCCGTTCATTTTTACGGGACTTTATTGTTTTAAAATTTTGCCGAATTATTTAGCTTTTCCGTACAATTCATCTCGTTGTGCTTTTACCACATCTGAATTAATATATTCGTCATAGGTCATAAGTTTATCGATAATACCGTTAGGCGTGAGTTCAATTATTCTGTTGGCAACGGTTTCTGTTAATTCGTGGTCACGTGATGTGAATATCATTGATCCTCTAAAATCTGACATGCCATTGTTCAAAGCGGTGATAGATTCCAGATCAAGATGGTTGGTGGGTTCGTCAAAAAGTAAAAAATTTGCACCCTGCAACATCATTTTGGAGAACATACAACGCATCTTTTCGCCACCTGATAGTACAGATACTTTCTTCATAACCTCTTCTCCGGAGAACAGCATTTTGCCTAAAAATCCACGGATAAATTGTTCGTCAGCCTCTGGTTTACTTGTATAATTACGTAACCAGTCTATAAGGTTTTCATTGCTCCCTTCAAAATATGCGGCATTTTCGATGGGCATATCGGTGGGCGTAATAGTTATACCCCACTTGAAATCTCCTTTGAAGTCGCTATCACGCCCAGCAAGCACATCGTAGAATGCCGTTGTGACGAGTGAGTTTTCAGACAATAAGGCAATTTTGTCTCCCTTATTCATCATAAATGTGATGTCCTTGAAATATACCTCTCCATTGACCGTTTTGCTAAGGCCTTCAACATTTAATATTTGGTCGCCCGGTTCCCGATCCATCTGATTGAACATAATTGCGGGGTATTTCCGATTAGAGGGCTTAATATCATCGAGATTAAGTTTGTCGAGTGCTTTTTTACGGGATGTCGCTTGCTTTGATTTCGATGCATTAGCGGAGAATCTACGTATAAATTCCTGTAATTCTTTGATTTTGTCTTCAGTTTTTTTGTTCTGGTCTGATCGTTGCTTTAACGCTAACTGTGAGGATTCGTACCAAAATGAATAGTTTCCGGAATAAATACTCATTTTACCGAAATCGATATCCACAATATGTGTACATACATGGTCCAAGAAATGCCTATCATGGGAAACAACTAATACAATTGCTTCATAAGAAGCGAGAAAGTCTTCCAGCCATGCGATCGTATTAATATCCAGGTCGTTGGTCGGCTCATCGAGAATCAATATATCAGGGTTACCAAAAAGCGCCTGAGCTAATAATACACGTACTTTCTCGTTACCATCTAATTCTTTTACTAGTTTATAATGGAGACCTTCCTTAATGCCGAGATTACTTAATAAAGTAGCGGCGTTACTCTCTGCATTCCACCCATCCATTTCTGCGAAAAGACTTTCCAGTTCGCCAGCTCTTTCGCCATCAGCATCTGTAAAATCTTCTTTCATGTAAATAGCATCCTTCTCTTTCATGATCTTATATAGATCTTGATTACCCATCATAACTGTTTCTAGTACAGTAAAATCATCAAATTCGTAGTGATTTTGATTTAATACTGACATACGTTCGCCAGGTGTGAATGAAACTGACCCAGAGGTTTGGTCGACATCGCCGGAGATAATTTTTAAGAAAGTTGATTTTCCTGCACCGTTGGCACCAATAATTCCGTAGCAATTTCCTGTTGTGAATTTTAAATTAACATCTTCGAATAGAATTCGTTTTCCAAATCGAAGGCTTAGATTCGATACATTTATCATTAAATAATATTTTTGACTGTTTGAAATATAATAACATACTCATTACTAAGTATTTAGTTGATTCTCATGAGTATTGTTTAACATCCTATTTTTGTAGTAAACTACTGACAAATTATCACAGAAAAAACCGTCTTATACTGAAACAGAATTAGAAAATGGATTTAGTCCGGGAATAATAATATTTGGATTGTTCATAATAAATCCTGTTGTGTACTGATATTTCGAATCACACCATGTTTTCCGTTCCGATTCCGAGAGCAAAGGTACGATTAAAAAAGGTATTTTTCGAGATCTCGCTAACTGTCTCTATTTATTAGATTACGGAGGAAAATTAATCGCGCGATTTTTTAAATAACATAACGATTTGAAGTATATGTTTTCAATGATTTATATGATAAATATATTGTATTCCGTGAGTAATAAATGTGGATGCGGTTGTCTTCACAACGTTTTAGAATTCGTTGATAGAGAGTTGATTTGCGCTGAAAGAGGAACTGTAAATCAAAGGTAATGCGATAATAAAATATAAGTTTTATTACTTTTTTATTTATGGGGGTATATATTTTTCCTATTTTAGGATTATACCCCGTATATAATCTTTTGTGATCAGCTACAATCTGTTTACACTAAATAATTTCACGTATTGAAAATAAATAAATGAATAAAAAAGAAATGGAGCATTCTACCCATAGTATTGTTGAGATGTTTTTTAAGTATTTAACGGAGAGGGATTTAGAAAGGTTGGTTGACCTTTTCTCCGAAAATATTGATTGGTATATTCCTGGTGATGAAAGTAAAGCACCGTGGCTAGGAAAAAGAGAAAGTAAAAACGGTGTTTCTGAATCCTACAAACTTCTATGGGAAAATACAAATCCTATTTCTGTAACGGTTGAAGATATTCTTATCGATAAAGACGTTGTGATAATTTCTGGTCAGTTTTGTACCCAAATGCTACGTACAGATAAAACTGTTCATTCAATATTTTTTATCAAGCTCATTGTTACTGATGGATTGATAACAAAATACAGATTATTAGAAGATAGCTATGCGGTCGCAAAATCATTAACCAATAATTGATTGTTACTCAGATTGTTTTTAAGCGGGCGATTGAAAACATAGAAGAACTCTTGAATCTCTATGAACTAGTGGTCATGTTGCTCAATAGAAATGGTTGAGCATATGTTTTAGATCAAACGATTGCGTTTATTAGTGATTTGCATAGCCTATTTAATTTATTTAGCTTGCTTTAACTAATAAAAAATAGACACAAAATTTATGAAAATCGCAAAATATAATCTCTATGGTATACTATGTTCTGGGTTGATATTATTTGCAACCCAGGGATGTGTTCAAAAGACGCAATCTAAAAACGACCAAATCGAATTGGCGGATCCCACGACTGATACGTTGGCAGATTGGTCTGGGGTACCTGAAGGTTTAAATATTTCATATGTGACGATTGACAAAAGATTTCCCAAGTCGGTCGTACCTACTGTGGAAACTGTAGTTAACCAGAGGGTACAAGGTTGGAAGGGTGAACGTATCGCCACACAAATTTTGTTATGGACGAAGGATATCGTTAATGATGTTGAGGTAAAAGTTTCCGAGTTTAAGCAAGCAACTGGAGAAAAATTAACGAAAGATATTGCTACAGCAAGATTCGTACGTTATGTGATGACCGATACCTACGGGGATGGCTGTGGACCCCGAAAAAATGGAGATTTCCCGGCCGCACTTTCGGCGGATATGCTTGATAGTATCCAATCTCTTAATTTAGAAGCGAAGAAAGTGCGCCCTATATGGGTAACAGTAAATATACCCAAAGATGCAGCTCCGGGTTCGTACTTGTCAAAAATAGCAATCATCTCCCGAGGTGAAGTATTGAAGGAGCTGGACTTTTCGTTGGAGGTCATCAATCAAACATTACCAGAGGCTAGTGAGTGGGATTTCCACCTCGATCAATGGCAACATCCAGCAGCCGTAGCACGTGTAAATGATGTCGAAGTCTGGTCTGATGCACATTTTGAGGCGCTTAAACCTGTAATGAAGATGCTAGCCGATGCTGGGCAGAAAGTAATCACGACAACTCTTAATAAAGATCCCTGGAATGTTCAGACATATGATAGGTATGAAGATATGATCACCTGGACGAAAAAAGCTAACGGAACATGGACTTACGACTATGCCATTTTTGATCGTTGGGTGCAGCTAATGTTGGATCTGGGGATTAATAAGATGATTAATTGTTACTCCATTATTCCTTGGAATAATGAAGTTCATTATCGTGACGCGGCTACGGATTCCATAATTAATGTCGTGGCGAAACCGGGTACAGTAAGGTTTGAAGAGATTTGGACTCCATTTCTGAAAGATTTTGTTGCACATCTAGAGAAGAAAAATTGGTTAGATATTACAAATATCGCAATTGATGAGCGATCGAGCGAGGAAATGGCGGCTGCATTCTCTCTTTTGAAAAAAATTAGTCCAAGACTCGGTGTATCTTATGCGGATAATCACAAAACATATCAACGTTACCCCGATAGTGAGGATATAAGTATCTCTGCTGCACATCCCTTTTCATCTGAAGATTTAAGAGATCGTAAAGCAAGGGGACTAAATACAACTTTCTATATTTGCTGTGCCGATGTATTTCCGAACCAGTTCACTTTTTCCGAACCAGCTGAGTCAACATATCTTGGATGGTATACCGAAGCAAATAACTTTAATGGAATGTTAAGATGGGCTTATAATTCATGGGTGGAAAATGCGGCAGTTGACTCGCGCTTTCGTGCTTTTCCTGCAGGTGATACCTTTGTTGTTTATCCCGGAGCAAGAAGTTCAATTCGATTCGAGCGAATGGTCGAAGGAATCCAAGATTATGAAAAAATTCAGATTGTTAAGAATCAACTTACAGAAAAAAATGATAAAGAAGGATTATCACGGCTGCATAAAGCGATACAAAAATTAAGTACCGTTGAGCCTACAGCAAATTGGAATATTGATTTAAATAATGCCAAAGATTTGCTTACTGAACTTTCAAAAGAATTGGCGGTCAAGTAAGCCAAACATAATTGTTAAATATCAAATATGGACATGAAAAAATTAAATATACTTTTCTTTTGGGCTGCTATTTTCACAGGTTGTGCTAGTCCTACTGGTGATGATAGATCAAATACAGATACCAGCTCGCGAATTGCGGATACGGTAGCATACAACGCAGAGGCGATGGTTGGTTCATATTTCTACGAAAAGAATGGAGACACTGTCGCGATGCATTTGAACGTACAAGGTGATAGTGTAGTAGGTCAGTTAATCTATGCTTTAAGGGAGAAAGATCTTAATTCAGGTAATTTTAAAGGAGTACTTGTCGACAGTGTACTGATTGCAACATATGTATTTGAATCGGAGGGCCAACAATCATGCAGACAGATTGCTTTTAAGTTTGATGGGAAATCGGCGATAGAAGGGTACGGCGAAGTTTTACAGCAGGATACTGGGTTTATATTTAAAGATCCGGATCATTTGAAATTTGGTGACGGAATAGTGCTAGAAAAACATACTGATTAATTTAGTAACTCTATCCAAGTTTTTCGACTTAACTTTTGCAATAGGAAATTCTCTGGCTTTATTAAATCTGTTGCTAGTTGGCTTTTTTTGTCTTGCAAGCTCTTGATTTTCTCTTCAATGGTGTCGGGACAAATGAAGCGTATAGCGACTACATTTTTATCTTGTCCTAATCGATGGGATCTGTCGATGGCTTGATTTTCTGTTGCGGGATTCCACCAAGGATCCATAAGAAATACATAATCTGCAGCTGTAAGATTTAGCCCAGTTCCCCCAGCTTTTAAACTAATAAGAAACACCCTTACGGAAGAGTTTTCGTTAAAGTTTTTTACAACTGCTCCACGGTCTTTTGTTGCGCCAGTAAGAATCTCGTATGGGATTTTACCCATGTCAAGCGCTCCTTTTACGAGCTCAAGCATTTCCACGAATTGTGAAAATATTAAAATTTTATGATCCGCAGATATTGAATCGAGTTGCTCCATTAGTGCATCGATTTTGCAAGAAATAGTTCTATCATAACCATCTCTTATTAAATATGGAGCGTTACAAATTTGACGTAACCTGGTTAATCCCGCAAGCATGTGCATACTGTGTTGTGAGAAATCTTCATCTTGGGTTCTTTCGAGGTAATCTCGAAGCACATTTTGGTGACTTTCATAGATCGATCGTTGTGCTTCTCCCATTTCACATAAAATAGTTATTTCGGTCTTTATGGGAAGATCGCTGGCAACTTGTCCCTTTGTGCGTCGTAAAATAAACGGTTCGATTTTTCTATGCAAGCTCTTTAACCTTTTTTTATCTTGAAATCGATCTATCGGGGTAGCAAAGGTGTCCTTGAAAAATTGTTTTGTCCCTAGTAAACCAGGACAAGCAAAAGACAATTGTGCAAAAATATCCAACGTATTGTTTTCAATTGGCGTTCCAGTTAATATGTAGCGAGTTCGCGCTTGAAGTTGTTTAGCAATCTTGTTTCGTTCGGAATTGGGGTTTTTAATGGCCTGTGATTCGTCCAATATAATACAGTTAAAGTCAAACCTTTTTAATACATTTATTTCAGATACCATCAAACCATAAGTGGTAATCACAACATCATATTCGCTCAGGTTTGAAAATTTAGACTGTCTTTCGTTTCCATGGAGAATTAATACTTTTAAAGTTGGTGCAAATTTTTTTATTTCCTGATGCCAGTTGAACACTAACGAGGTAGGACAGACAATTAAATTTGTAGCGGCGATGTGGTTTTCTTTTTGATATAATAAAAATGCTATTATCTGTACAGTTTTCCCCAACCCCATATCATCAGCAAGACAACCTCCAAAATCTAATTTATCAAGTTGTACTAACCAGCTCAATCCTTCAAGCTGATATTTACGCAAAGTTGTTTTCAGATCCTTCGGGGGGACACAAAGTTGAAGTTCTTTCAAATTATCAACTGCTTGGTGATAGGTATTCAATTCGGTGATAATTTTGTCGGATACTAGATCTTTTTTTGCAAGTTTGGCTAATTCACGGAAGGCAATTTTCGAAATTAACAATTGTTCATGTTTAACTATTCCGAGATTAAAATATTGTGTTATTTTTTGAAACCATTCTTGGGGTATTAAACCGACCGTACCATCGTCAAGTGCTATATATTTACTTTTATTTCTAATGGCTTTATGCAGATGTTTTATGTTAGCGAACTGGTCGCCATATTGCAAGTGAAATTTTGTTTCAAACCACTTGGTTCCACTTAATATTTCAATGCTTATTGTTGCTTATTGGGATTTCTATTGGTGAATTCCAGTTCTTGAAAACCAAGAAGAGTAAACCCTTGGTTTTTCCAGCATTCAATCGTATCTAAAAACCAGTCCTCTTG